>Ga0136632_10000104_pt1 | contig 19290 bp, 19 predicted proteins | sample AntDrymUQ6112106_2_FD_104670 | JGI IMG/M metagenome (GOLD analysis project Ga0136632, IMG submission 104670) | Polar desert sand microbial communities from Dry Valleys, Antarctica - metaG UQ611 (21.06) | ecosystem: Environmental > Terrestrial > Soil > Desert | place: Antarctica: Dry Valley...
ATCGTGGCCCAGTGCCAGAACGAGCGCAGCCAGCACCAGAACCGCGAGGTGGCCATGCGGGTCTTGCGGGCGCGGCTCTTCGAGCTACAGCGCGAGAAGCGGGAGCAGGAGATCGCCGCGCAGAGCGGGGAGAAGGCCGAGATCGAGTGGGGGTCGCAGATCCGGTCTTACGTACTCCATCCCTACAAGCTCGTAAAGGACCACCGCACCGGCGAGGAGACGGCGAACGTGGACAGGGTGCTAGACGGCGACCTCGATGCGTTTGTCTACGCCTACCTGAAAAACAGAACCGCGGCCTAGCTTCATGCGGAGCGTCATCGCGGCCGTGCTCGTGCCCGTCCTGGTTGTCTTCCTGATTGGGCCCTACACGTTCTTGCCTTCTCTGCTCGAGTACGGTGTAGCCCGCGACGTCAAGGCCCGCCTCGGGGTCGAAGAGCAGCCCGACGTAGAGCTGAAGAGCGACCCACCCTTGAGGATGCTTGCCGGCGAGTTCTCGGGCGGCCGGATCGTCATCAAGAACGCCGATCTTGGCGGCGTAACGGCAAAGAAGACACGCATCGACCTCGACCCCTTCGACATAAACGTCTGGGCTACCATAAGAAAGGGCCGCGTGGTGGACCGCGAGCCTCTATCCGGAGATCTCCGGGTCGAGTTGACCGAGGCGGAGGTCACGCGCCTCGTGAAGGCGGACTCAGAGATACCCATCAGGGGTGTGGACGTGCAGGACGACGGGGTGGTCGTCCGCTCGGAGGTCACGGCGCTAGGCACGCGGTTCCCGGTCTCAGTGGAAGGCGGTCCGACTTTGCGCGAAGGAGAGCTGATCTTCGAGCCGCGGAGCCTTACGGCGGCTGGGATTCCGGTGCCCGATGACCTCGCGGACAAGCTGCTCGCCGGAACGTCCTTCGAGTACCCGCTCGACCGCCTTCCTTACCAGACCAGGATGACAGGCGTCGAGACCGAAGGTGGGAGGATGGTACTCAGCGGGAGAGTGCCAAGCATACCGCTCGGCGTGTACCCCGGCGGTTGATAACACTTGCGGTTGTTGTTATCTTCTCCGGGGGTCGGCCCTGGAGGGGGGACCTCGAACCAAACTCGGAAGTCAGCGGCGGCCCGTAAGCCACCCGTGGAGAGGCAATGATCCGATTCGACAACGTCACCAAAGTCTACGGTAACGACACCGTCGCCCTCGAACGGGTGAACCTAGGCATAGATTCAGGCGAGTTCGTGTTCCTGGTAGGGGCGAGCGGCTCGGGCAAGTCGACGATAGTGCGTCTGATCCTCAAGGAGATGGAACCTTCCGCTGGGGCCATCTACGTGAATGGCACCAAGCTCTCGTCCGTGCCGCGGCGCAGGATCCCTCGTCTGCGCCGGGATATAGGGTGCGTCTTCCAGGACTTCAAGTTGCTCCCGAACAAGACCGCTGCCGAGAACGTCGCCTACGCGATGGAGGTCACGGGCCAGAAGCGGCGGACGATCGGCACCAAGGTGCCCCAGATACTCGACCTCGTCGGTCTTTCGGGGAAGATGGACAAGTTCCCAGACATGCTCTCCGGTGGCGAGCAGCAACGCGTCTCCATAGCCCGCGCCTTCGTATCCCAGCCGCCCATACTCGTCGCCGACGAGCCGACGGGCAACCTCGACCCCACGACCAGCGTCGGCATCATGCAGCTCTTGCACAGGATCAACCGCATCGGCACTACCGTCGTGGTCGCCACCCACGACAGGGAGATGGTCGACGTGATGCGCAAGCGGGTGGTAGCCCTCGAGGAGGGACGTGTCGTCCGCGACAAGGTGAAGGGGGCTTACGCGGATGAGGTTTAACCTCGGGTTCTTTCTGGGTGAGGCCCTCAAGAACCTCCGCCTCAACGTGCTCATGAGCATCACCGCCGTCACGACAACGTTCATCTGCATCCTGGTCTTCGGGCTGGGCCTGCTCGTTAGCGCCCACATCCAGAGCATAATAGGCTCCGTGCGCGAAGACGTCAGCGTAGAAGCGTTCATGCCTGACGCCACGAGCCAGGAGGTCGACGATCTCGCGAACAAGGTCGAAACCTGGCCCGAAGTCGCCAGCGTGACCACCGTCTCAGAAGAGCAAGCGTTCGCCGAGTTCAAGGACCAGTTCGAGGACCAGCCTGACCTGTACCAGGACCTGGATCAGGGGGTCTTCCCCGCATCCGTCCAGATCCAGCTCGAAGACCCAGATAGCGCCAACGCCGTGGCAGGGAGGCTAAAGCAACAGGGATTCACGGAGAGTAACCTGAGCTACCCGCAGCAGACCATCGACCGCCTCAACGCCGTGACTTCGTACGTGATCTGGGGCCTCTACGGGGCCACGCTCCTTTTCCTGATAGCCAGTGTCCTCCTCATCTCCAACGCCATCAGGCTCTCCATCTTCGCCAGGCGCAAGGAGATAGAGGTAATGAAGCTCGTCGGCGCCTCGGACGGCTTCGTGCGCACGCCCTTTGTCTTCGAGGGACTGCTCCAGGCTTTCGTCGGCGCGAGCCTCGCGGCGTTCGCCGTAATCTGGATCAACCTCCTCTTCGTCGACTTGTCCCACGACGCCCTCCCATACGTACCAATCTCCACCAGCGCGGTAAACCCGTTCTCGACCCTGATCCTCCTGATCGCCGTAGGAGTAGGCATCGGCGTATTCGGCAGCTTCCTCTCCGTAACAAGATTCCTCAAGAAGATATAGCGCCACAGGCGCTATATCTTCGGTATCTGGTGAAGTGTTTAGCGCGTCCTCAAGCGCAAGAGTAGGGTCGCCGACAGTAGCTGACCCTTGCACATCAACCTATACCCTGATGCCTGTAGCCTTTAGAGCCTGAAACCTCCTCCGTGATAGACTCACAGCGTGCCCTATCAGACACCTCTGATCGGAGATCTCTCTTGATACTACCGGCCATGCTGGTTCGTCGGGGGAAGTACTCGGTAGCAGACCCGCTCTTCGTCGAGGAGCGGCGTCCTGTGGTGGTCGCACGCAAGCTTCGCAGGGGTGCTGAGGCCGGCGATATTGTCCTGGTGAACGCCCGAGAGAAGAACCGCTCTCTACGTGGCGAGGTAACGCGCGTTATCGGGCCTTCCGAGGACCCGCGCAACGTCTACGAGGCGCTCTTCGCATCTATCGGTACCTCCCGCGAGTTCCCTGGGAAGGTCGATGAGGAGGCCGAGGCCGTCGCAAACAGGGGGATCGGGGAGCGCAGGGACCTGCGTCACCTCCCAACGGTGACCATAGACGGAGCCGACGCCAAAGACTTCGACGATGCGATCTCGGTCGAGCGTACAACAGATGGCTTCAGGGTATGGGTCCACATAGCCGACGTAACCCATTACGTCGAGCCTGGCTCCGCGCTCGACAGGCAGGCCGCGTACAGGGGCAACTCCGTGTACCTTCCTGGGACCGTGGCACCGATGCTCCCAAGGCGTCTCTCGAACGACGTCTGCTCTCTGCGCCCGCACTCGGAGCGGGCCGCCGTAACGGTGGAGATGGAGGTCACCGGTAATGGTGAAGCACAGAGCTACAGGGTTTTCCGGAGCACTATAGTCAGCGATGCCAGGCTCACCTACGAGGCCGTCGACGCGTTCCTACAAGATGCAGGGACGGTGGAGGGGGCGGATCTGGTCGTGAACGCTTACGAGCTCTCGCGCAAGCTCAGGACGCGGGCGGCGAGGCGGGGCAAGCTGGAGCTCGGCGGGCGGGAGCCGGAGTACACAATCGACGAAGACGGGGTGCCCGTGGGTGCTGGAGTCCGTCGTTCGACGCCGGCCAGGGAGTTGATCGAGGAGCTCATGGTCCTCGCCAACGAGTCGGTCGCGAAGTTGCTGCAAGGGAAGAAGGGCGGCGTCTTCAGGGTGCACGAGAGGCCAGACACGGAGTCTCTGGAACTGCTAGGAGAGAGGCTCGCCGCTGTTGGTATGCAGGCCGAACCGACGCCCGAGAACCTTGGGACGATCTCCCAGATGGCCAAATCAGACGCAGTGAACTACCTGATCCTACGCTCCATCCCGCGCGCTCTCTATTCTCCCGATGACCTCGGCCACTACGGCCTGGCGCTGGAGCACTACACGCACTTTACGTCCCCGATCCGGCGCTACGCCGACTTCCTCGTTCACCGCGCCCTGCTCGGAGACGAGCCTCCCGAGGACCTCGCCGGGGTCGCGGGCCATATCTCCGAGAGGGAGTACAGGTCCATGATCTGCGAGCGCACCGCGGACGAGTACACGCTGATGTGGTTGATGCGCGACCGTGTGGGGGAGGTCATCGAAGGGACTGTCGTGAGCACCGCCGCCTTTGGGCTCTTTGTCGAGCTCGAGACGGGGGCCACGGGCCTCGTACACGTGAGCAAGCTCCCCGGATGGTGGGAGCTCGAGGCTAACGGCGTCGTCATCTCAAACGACGCCATAGGCGCCTCCTACAGGGTGGGGGACAGGGTACTCGTAGAGTTGCTCGACGTTCTCCCGCTCATGCAGCGGGCCGAGCTCAGGGTGGTGAAACGATTGTGACAGACTTCGCGCGCAACAAGAAGGCCCTCCACGACTTTGCCATTGAGGAGACCTACGAGGCCGGTATCCAGCTGACAGGGCCCGAGGTAAAGTCCGTCAGAGAGGGTCGGGCCAACCTCAAGGAGAGCTACGCCAGGGTGAGGGACGGGGAAGTGTTCCTGATCGGGGCTCACATCTCGCCCTACGCGAACGCCAGGCAAGAACGCCAACTCCCAACCCGCGACCGTAAGCTGCTCTTGCACAGAAAAGAGATCGATCGCCTCATCGGCAAGAACCAGGAGGAGGGCAAGACCCTCATCCCCCTAAAGCTCTACTCCAAGAACGGCATCGTCAAGCTCCAGATCGCCGTCGCAAGCCGCAAGCGACAGTACGACAAGCGACGTGAGATCGCCAAGAAGACCGCAGACCGCGAAATAGAACGCGCCATGAAAGAACGCCTCCGCAGCTAGCATTTCAGCACTTCAGCACTTCAGCTTGCTCGCGCACAAGCTCTAGCTGAAATGCTGAGAGCCGCGAAGCGGCGGGCTGAAATGCTCCTTTGTAGAACCCTTTCGAAATGGTAAAATATGCACTTACAAGGGGGCGCATAGGCTTCGACGGGAGTGGTCAGCGTCCTGTGAGACGAGCCGAGTTTGCTGGAGACTCGTAAAACGCCGGCAGCAAAAGATACACGCCAACAGCAATGATATGGCTCTGGCTGCTTAACTAAAAAGTAGCCCATCGGTCCGGGCGGCCCACGGCCCGGTTCCCGGTGTCATTGAGTGGGCTCACCCTCAGTGTTCTGGCCCGGAGCATCGAGGGGACATTCAACGGGCTAGGCCTCTCGGCGGCGCCCCGGTCCGTCGCAGCAGGCGAAGCTAAACCGGGAGCTATGCTCGTAGAATCTCACGGACGGCGCGCTCGCGGACGCGGGTTCGAATCCCGCCGCCTCCACTGAAGCGGGCCGGGGAAGCTTTAGAGCTTCCCCGGCCCGCGCTAGTCAGCACGTTCCAGCCTTCGGCTTCCACTTTCAGCACGCCGCCCTGCGGGCGGCTCTCAGCATTTCAGCCAGGGCTTGGCATGCGAAAGCCGAAGTGCTGAAATGCTGAAGTGCTGACTAGCTGACTTCGAAAGTCCGTCAACCGGCTATAATGCAGTTCCGTGAGTGATCCACGGCCCATTGGAGTCTTCGATTCGGGTGTCGGTGGGCTTACGGTGCTTGCGGAGATCATGGACCGTCTGCCTTACGAGCACTCCGTGTATTTTGGGGACACGGCCAGGGTGCCTTACGGGATACGCGACCTTGCCGAGGTCCGGTGGTTCACATTCGAGATCATCAACTACCTCATCGGCATGGACGTGAAGCTGATCGTGATCGCTTGCAACACAGCGACGGCTTCGGCCTTGCGGGCGACACAACGTTCTTTCGAGGTGCCGATAATCGGGGTCATAGAGCCCGGTGCGCGGGCGGCGGTCGAGGAGACGCGCAACAGGCGTGTCGGCGTGCTTGCGACACCGCTTACGGCGGCAAGTGGAGCCTACAGGCGCGCCGTTCACTCCCTCGATGCGGGGATCGAGGTCCACGAGCAGGCCTGTCCCGAGTTCGTGCCCATGATCGAACGCGGCGTCGTCGACGGTCCCGAGCTCGAAAGTGTCGCTCGGGGCTATCTCGAGCCCATCATGGAGCGCAGCGTCGACGCGGTCGTGCTCGGTTGCACCCACTACCCGCTAATCTCCGCGCCGATAAACCGCATCCTCGGCCCCGAGGTGCGTCTGATCTCCTCAGCAGGCCAGACCGCCCTCGAAGTTGGCCGCGTTCTCTCCCGCCGCGACCGCCTCCGCCGCCCGCGCCACGTCGACGACGAAGGCAAAGCGACCTTCGTGTGCAGCGCGGACCCGGAAGAGTTCGCCGCTCTCGGAGGCCGCTTCCTCGACGAGGAGATCGAAGCGGTAGCCCCGGCAACCGTAATTTAATGACCCATCTCCTTTGTTATACTTATGCCCGGTCCCCGCGGGGCGTGGCGCAGCCTGGTAGCGCACCTGCTTTGGGAGCAGGGGGTCGGAGGTTCAAATCCTCTCGCCCCGACAGCGAAGCTGGCGGGACCACGCAGAGAGCCGTGCGGGTGTAGCTCAAAGGTAGAGCCCCAGCCTTCCAAGCTGGTTATGGGGGTTCGATTCCCCTCACCCGCTCTCGGGCGGCCAGCATTTCAGCCCGAGTCCGTTCTAACGGGGGAGAGTTCTGGCCGCGGGCGAGTAAACACGGGAGGCCCTCCTTTACGCGTCATTTCCGCGAACGCGGGAATCCAGTTCCTCTCGTCCCCAGTCCAGCCTCGCGGGCGTGGACTATTGCCTGAGAGCGATCTGACACTTGCAGTTTGGTGAAGATGCTCGAGACGTAATTGCGTACCGTTTTGGGGCTCAGGTAGAGGCGGGAGGCGATGGCGTTGTTGGTGTAGCCCTCGGCCATGAGGGAGAGGATTTCGTGCTCCCGTTCGGTCAGGTTCGAGAAAGGTTGGTCAGATCTCGTGGGGTGGTCCCGTCCAGGCGTGGCGAAGTAATCTGTAAGGCGCCGCGTGATCGTGGGGCTGAATATCGCCTCCCCGCTCGCAGCGGCGTGGATCGCCCTTAGCGTCTCGGCCCCGTCGGCACCCTTGAGAACGTAGCCGTGGGCACCGGCGCGCATGGCGGCGAAGATGGACTTGTCGTCTTCGAACATCGTGAGCATCAGGATGGCTGTGTCGCGATTCACTTCCAGGATGCGTCGCGTCGCCTCGATTCCGGTCGCCCTCGGCATGTTGAGGTCCATCAGAATAACGTCAGGGTGCAGCTCCAGCGCCAGCGCGACGGCCTCTTCTCCGTCCGTCGCCTCCCCGACCAACTCGGTGTCGGGCTCAGCACTTAGTATGGCGCGCATCCCCCGGCGGAAGACCGGGTGGTCGTCTGCGACGAGGACGCGGATGCGGTCTGTAGATCTCTCCACTATCCCTCCTTCGGCAATGGCAACCCGGCGCGTACGCGGGTACCCCCTTCGCGAAGTCCCTCCACGACCAGGCTACCGCCAAGCTCGCCCGCGCGTTCACGCATCGAAGTCAGGCCGACCCCGACGTGGGAACTGTGTTGTGAGTCCGGCATCCCGCGCCCGTCGTCGCTGACCTCCACGCACAGTACACTCGTTTCCTCGATCGCAAGGTAGACGGTGCAGGATCTCGCCCCTGCGTGGCGCACGACGTTGGTGAGGGCCTCCTGGGCTATGCGGTAGGCTGCAACCTCCACCGCCGCGGACAGCGGCGGCAGCTTCTCCGGCGCCTCCACCGAGATCCTCAGGCCGTTCGTGCCGTATTGCGCGGCGCTCTCACGCAGGGCGCCGAGGAGACCGAGGTCGTCGAGCGCCGGTGGCCTGAGCCCGTAGACCAGACGCCGGATGTCGGTGACGGCGTCCTGGGCGTCCGCCTTCAGGTCGAGCAGCAACTCCTCTGCGGCGTCGGGGTCTCGTCTCATGAGCGCGCGGACAGCGTCGACCGTGAGCGCCTGGCTGGAGAGCTGGGGACCAAGACCGTCGTGCAGGTCTCGCCTGAGACGCCGGCGCTCCTCCTCGCGCGCCTCGACGAGCTGCTCGCGCGAGCGCTGGAGGTCGGCGGAGAGCCTGAGAGCCTCGGCGGTCATCAGCGCGGCGTGGGCTGACGCGCCGATATGGTGCGCGAGGTCCTCCAGAAGCCGCCGTTCCGTGTCCGTGAACCTCTCTTGACCGGCTCGCGGTCCAAGAACCAACCGCCCGATCGTCTCTCCTCCGTAGACCAGCGGCAGTCGAAGCGCGTTGTCTACCTGGTCTCCCACAGCCGCCACAGTCTCGAACTCGTCCTGCCGCCTGAGCTGGATCTCCGCGTAGGGCAGCTTCAGCGTATCCCGCAAGGTTCGGGTGACGGTCGGCAGCACGGCCTCGGGAGCGAGCCTCGATTCGAGGCGGGATCCCAGACGCGAGAGGACCGCATGAGGGTCGTCCCGCTCGCCGTAGAGCAGCCGGTTGACGCTCCGCTGGAGGCGCTCACGCAATGGTTGGAAGAGCACCGCGACGAGTCCCGCCGCGAGAATCGAGACGAGGAGGTTTCCTCGCACCTGCAACACCGCGCCGAGCCCGCCAACCACCAGCACGTACAGAAGGACGACGCACGTGGTCAGGGCGCCGTAGACGAGAGTGCGGTTGATGACCAGGTCTATGTCGAAGAGGTGGTACCTGAGGATGGCGATCCCTATGGAGAGCGGGATTATGAGCATCGCCACGTAGGCGAATACGTACCCGACCAGGAGCGCGGCCAACGAGCGGGATGACGTAGGAACAGGGGCGAAAGCGCCAAGCGCCAGCGACGTCATGAGAAATACCGATAACGCCGAAACGATACCGAGAACCACCCACTTGATCTGCTGCCGCTGCGTTGCGTCCGAGACTCGACGGTAGCGGTGGGCCAGGGCGTAGACCACGGTGCCAAGGGCGACCGACCACACGACGGTGGTGGTCCAGAGGTACCAGGCCTCCGGATTCACGTGCCAATCGGGGAAGAAGTACCTGATTGATTGCCAGGCTATCCACACCAGCGCCAACCATCGCGTCCACCGGGGTACGAACCGTCCGTCAGGGAAGAGATACAGGAAAAGGGAGAATGATGCAGCGCCGAGGAGATGTAGAAAGTCTACCGTCAACCCGAGGGCAGGGTGTCTGGTCGCCAGCGCCTCCAGAGTAAACACGAAGGTCGCTGTCCCGAAGGTGAGCAGCGCCAGGGAGGTGAGCAGCCCCATGCGATCGTCGGATCTGCACCAGAACACGAGGGCTGCGACCGCGCAGCACACGGCGGCGAAGATGGTGTCCAACGTGACTAGGTAGATTGCGAAGGCTTCCGGCGAGAGGCCGAGTGTCTCCAGGGCCCGCAGACCGGCGGGAGGAAGCTGTCCGGTTGCGCATCGCGGGGTCGGGCATGGATCGCGCAAGAGAGCGACCTCGGCCGGCATGCCAGCGATGAAGAGCGTGACGGACAGCGCGGCCACAACCATCCAGGCGACACGCGCCAGGGTCATAAGGCGTCCGTGCGGGCGCTGGTCGACGGCTTGATCTCGCTCAGGTTCCACGGACTCGGAGGCAGGAGCAAGAGGACGACTCACAGCTCGGCTCCCCGTGCTTGTTGCCGCTGCTCGTTCTCTTGGACCGGCTGGTGTTTCAAGCTTCTGCTACTCCCTTCTCGCAAAGCTACCACGCTGTCAGCAAACTCGCCATGCGCGCTCAGCAGCCGAAGAACGAGCATAGCTCGTCACGAAACGCCTTAGGACTCTGCAACCATGGCAGACGACCCGTATTGTCTAATACCACATGCCTGGCGCCGGGGGGCGTCTACAAGGAAAATCTTGCCCATACGGTCATCTCTCGCCTCGGAGAGCATCATTTCTCCCCCTGCTCTAATTTTCCGGGTGGATTCAGTATCTCCAGGTCATTCCATCCCCCCCAAGGGCGCGTCCAGCCCCACGTCTCGTGCCGGTAGAGGAGATGCGTCGCCACGCCCGCGAGCGGCAGACCGAAGATCCATACGCGTAACCACCGCGTCCCACGGAGCCGCCATGTGACGCCGATAAACACGCCCCATTTCGCGAGCCTCAACGGTAGCGGCGAACGCTTCCTGGAAGACATGACTTGCCACTCTTTCCTGATGAGTTCTCTCATACCCGTTCCCTCCTCACCGATTTGCCAGCGCGACGAGCTCACGGCATGAAGCCGGCCGAGCCTCCGAAAGTTCCTGTTCCTCCGTGTGCATGAGATTATCCTCCGCTCTTCTGGCGAAGCCAGCCGCGTTGAATTACAGGTTCATGGGTGACTCGCACCTTCTCTACCTGCCTTCTCGGCGTTTAGCGTGGTCTGGAACGCTGCTACATCCTGGACATCCGGCGTTTTCTTGTGCCTGGGCAGACTGCGGACTATCGTCCACCGCCCGCGCGAGGAGATAACGGCCGCGACGGCCAGGGTGAGCGCGGTGAGAATCCCCGACTCGCCCACCCACAACGTGGCCCCGGCGCCTGTTGTGGCCCCGTCGAAGGGACCCTGGATGATGCTGTTCCAGGCCGTGTGCAGCACAATCGCCGGCCATACACTACCCGTCTCGAGCCGCACGCGCGCGATCACGTAACCGAACGAGGTAATCGAGACCATGATCAGCGTGGCGGATAGGGCAGGCGATGGTCCTGCAGCGTACACGCCCGCCAACACCAGCGGCACGTGCCAGAGGCCCCAGATCAGGCCGCTAACCAGTACGGGGCGGGGCACCCCTGCGTCTATGAGGCGAGTGAGCATGTAGCCGCGCCAGCCGATCTCTTCGCCGGAGACCACGATGAGGCTCACGATCATCCCAACGGCGAATGGGACGAACGCGGCGACCAGGCCACGACTTGCGGTCGGCGGGTCGAACCCGGCCAGACCGCTCGTCCAGGCGGTGCCGTAGGCGATCAACCCGATAACCACGGGAAAGATCAGCGAAAGCCCGATGGCGCTCCAACCGCGCCGGCCCCCAATGCGAAAAGACACGTCCGCGAAGCCCTCGCGGAGCACGAGCCGTGCCACTACCGAGGCGAGGGCCGGCACCAGCATGAGCCCGGCGATCAGCCCGTCCAACTCCGGGTTGCTGATGATGAACGCTTCTATCGCGGCCGAGAGCACCACGACGATGGCGAAATAAATGCTCAACCCACGGCGAGCCCGGCGCCGGGTACGGTCGTCGAGTCGAGATGTCGCTGCCGTTACCATTTCAGATTTCCTCATTTCTCGGTCGGTGGGCCCGGATCGCCTTTGTTGCACCCTCTGGAGGTCACTCCCATGAGGCTCTGACTATTGCACCCTCGGTTGGGGTTCGCCTCCGGCGCCCGCCAACACCTGCCTGGGCTTGCGCGAGAGGTTGCGCGATCCATAGACGAGCACCACCACGACAGCCGCAACCCACAGAACGATGGCTGTCATAAGGTTAGTATGCACGTTGACGGCGACGGCCTCTGCGGCGGTGGACGGCCTGACCGAGTACTCGGGTATGGTCTTCCACAACTCCGAGGAGGCGTTCATGACGGCGTGCACCAGTATGGCCATGAGCACGCTTCCTCCCGTGGAGTTGAACACCCAGGTGATGAGGACCGCGAACGGGACTATGTAGGCCAGGAACAGGGCGAAGGGCAGGTTACTGTAGAGGGTGTCGGGGTTGAAGAACGCCGGCAGGTGCCACAAGGTCCACATCACCCCCAAGATCAAGCTCGCAAGGAGGGCACCGTGGCGCACCTGCAACGCGGGAAGGGCGTACCCCCTCCAGCCCACCTCCTCGCCGAAGGCGACGGTGATCATCATGTAGACGACGTATATCAGCAACGTGGGCCGCGTCCCGATCAGCAACCCGAGGCTCGGCGGCTGTCCGCCCAAAACCGTGTGCAGCGTGATCGCGGCCAGTGTGACCACGAGCGGTCCCAGGATGGCTACTCCATACCAGATGGGTGCCACGCGCCAGCGCACGATCCGGCCAAGCAAGGAGCGCAGCCCCGCTCGTCCGTCCTCCTGGGCGGTGACGACTATGGCCGCGACCATCGGGCCGAAGATGCCGAGGAAACCTGCCGGGACAGGGAGCGGCGGGATCAGGCCCCGCGCTTCGAGCGCCGCCGGCACCCACAGGGCCCACGTGAACACGAAGGCCAACACGAAGTACTTCAGCGGGAAGGCCCTCGTCGTCGTCGCAGTGCGGGATGGTGTTGCGGTGGTGGTCGTCATTTCCGACTCTCCTCTCTTGGGATCGGTTCTTTGGGAGCATATTTTCGTGGGGCCGTGCTGTACGTCATTCGTCTACTCGTGCTTCGGTTTATCTCTGTCACTTCCTTGTCTCCTTGACGCCTGTTTGGAGGGCAGTGAGAAAATCGACGACGTCCCTACCGAAGCGCCGATCGGTGAAAGTGCCGCCATGCGCGCGGTTCTCGTACAGGACGAGGCGGGCGTCTGGGATGCCGGAGGGATTCGCGTTGGTCATGCCTATGCCGGGGGAAACGACCCTCGCAGGTGCTTCGCCGAACGACAGGCAAGGCAGGCCGTCCGCGAGTTGCCTTTCCCTTACTTTGTGAGCCATGAGTTCATCCCCTTTCCCGGCAACACTTGCTACTCCTTGCACGCGGCTAAAAGGCCGCTGTCACGAGGAAGGCGTGAAGCATTCCTTTTGGGTGCAGCGCATTCTAAGCCAACCCCAGCACGACCCCGAGCACCAGGAAGGCGAAGAACACACTCTGTGCGGAGTGAAGAATAATGGACATCCACGTGCTCCTGTAGCGATAGGCGGGGAAGGTGTACAACAGTCCGGTGACGACCGAGTTCGGTATCCCCCAGGGCTGGTGAACGTGATAAAGACCGAAGAGTACGCCGTTTGCCACCCAGCTCCAGCGTCCGAACACACCTTCCATCCTGGGCAAGAGCACGCCCCGAAATAGAAACTCCTCCCCAAGGATCGTGTTGAACGCAGCCTGAACCACGAACAATGCGAAGAACCACCACGCCCCCTCCAGCCGCGCCAGGATCTCTTGCGATTGGAGGATCGCATCTAAGCTATAGCTTGGGGGCTCTGCAAGAAAAGGGAAGACTGACACCCAGGCGTTCTCCATCGGGGAGTTCAGTACGAGGTCTACTACCGCGACCGCAACGAGGAACGGTATTACCCACAACCAGAGCCTCTGTCGAGCTTGGCCGGTAGTAGGCTCCCGCGGGACGTTGAGCCGGAGCCTCTGCTTGACCGTCGCCCAGCGCAGGTTGCCTTCCTCTCGACGGACGATGATCATGGACAGGACGAACAACCAGATCAAACCCAGCATCAGTAGCACCAGCCTCGTGACGCCCGACCCGAGGGGATCAGACCCAATATCTGGTGCCAGCAGGGGAAATGCGATCCAACCCAGCACGCCCATAGGAACGGTTGCAAGTGCCCAGATACCCAGGATCTTTGCTAGAGAATACTGCTCGCTCAAGGCCCCTTGTACAGTCGGTTCTCCTTCGACGCCGCCGGCTGCGCCCTGCCCTGCCCCACTCATCTTCATGCCTCCTTCCGGAATCTTCCTTCTGCCAGAGTCAAAGTTTCGAGCACACGTCGATCTGGGGAGGCTGGGCTATTGGACCCTCGGTCGGGCTCCGACGCCCACCGTCTCGGCGGAGGGTCGGCGCAGGACGCTCAAAGCCATCCAGCCCCCGCCTATCACCAACAGCAACGCCCCCACGAGCACCGTTGGCGGGGTGCTCTGGGCTCCAATCGTCGCTGCGTACACGAGACCCAGGGGATACATGAACACGGCCCCAGCCGCCCAGAGGGCTCCAGTCCACTTTGGCAGCGTCTCCGAGCGCCAGACCGCTACGCCAAGGAGCACGTTGCCAACGAAGAGGAGCAGGACGAACAGCAGGGAGGTCACCACCAACATGGTATCCGCGAAGATGGAGGGCAGCTTGGAAAACTCCTCTATGCCCGCCAGGTACGCCTGCCCTTCTTCGGGAGCGGCGAAGGTAGAGACCCCCATCACCGGCAGGAACAGAGTGCTTCCAAGGACAGTGAGGACCATGGCCACCAACCCCAGGCGTCCGGCGCGACTGTTGGCGAGGAAGGCGCCAAGGGCGAACGTGCCGAAGATTGCCAGGATCAGGCCGACGATGCTACCCATCACGTGGGTCCACACGTAGTGATCGGTGGTGACGAAGCGGGACCAGGCCTCGTAGTGAGTGCTCGGGTCGGGCTGGGGGTTCATGCTCGACCAGAAGGTCAGCGCCCCGTAGAGTGGCAGGCCAAGCAGGCCGATGCCGATCCACCTGGTTATGTTCGTTGCTGACATGTCAGTAGCTCCTTTCCCCGCGTTGTAGGCTCCTAGTAGGAGTTACGAGCATCCTACGGCGCGAGGTGTCCCGCCGTCACGAGGCAGTTGTCACAATCTGCAGGACAATATGTCCCGTGCCATTCGGGATCCTGATTCTGCAATCAGATGCGGCCTGACCTCACGAGTGGGTTTGACCGGCCGTTAGAAAGCCGTGCATCCCGCCCTTCGCAGTTAGGGACGGCGGGCAAGGAGTACTGGCATCGTCAGGTCTCTACAATCTGTTCGCTCTTCGTACCCGTCTCGGGGCGTAACCACAGTGAGACGTGTGCCGGCTGCATCGTCCCCCTGACCACCGTCACGAGATCCTCGCTCAGGGCATCGAGATCCGTCTCCTGGCTCAGGGTGGCGGAGAACGCCTCCAGGGTCTTTCTCGCGTCGTATTTTCTGCGGTAGAAGCGCTTATCTATGAAGGACTTGATGCGCCTCCTTAGAGGATTGAACAGTGCGGCGATCACCAGGGTAGAGACGACGACGACAAGTTGTGGCTGCTGCTCCTGGTCGGTGAGCGCGCGAAACACAGCCTGGGCCAAGGCTACGCCACCGAAGTACACCAGCGCGAGAGTGGCTGTGAGAATACCGTAGACCAGCGTACGGTTGATGACGATGTCGATGTCCCACAATCGATCATGTACCATCGCCACGCCGATCGACAAGGGGATCAGGAGTAGAGAGCCAAAGAAACCTGCTCCGAGCGCAAGGGCGAGCAGCGGACCGAACTGGCCTAGTGGAGAGCCAGGGATAGAAAGCTCGAATGCTACCGTCCCCAACCCGGCCGCCACCAGGCCGAATACCACCCATTTGGTTTGCTGACGCTCTGCCGGAGACGACACGAACCGGTAGCGGTACATTTGCGAACCTATGGCGATGCAAGCGAAGGTGGATAACACGACAAAATCGAGTACGTGGAGTGACCTGGCAATGTCGAAGATTGAGTTGGGGAAGAGCCAATAGAACACTTCGTGCGCGGCGAAAAGCCCGGCCGCCCAGCGCGTCCAGCGCGGAACAAACCGTCCGTTGGGAAAGAGTAGATAGAACATATAGAGTGCCACCGTGCCGATGAGCGCCAATAGATGAATCGGTAGCCACACGGCAGAGGACTGGTCCGCTGGCGCAGGCAGAATGGGAGGGAGACTCAAGGTGCCAAACGTAACGAGGGCCAGCGAAGCAAAGAGGGCTATCCAATTATCTGCCTTGCGCCAGAAGATGACCCCTGCGACCGCGACCCACACCGCCGTCGAAGTGAAAGCGATCGAGAGTAGGCATATTGCATAGAACTGAACGGAGATCTCACTCGCTTCAAAGCTAGCGCGGACGGTCGCAGGCTCCAAATCGGAGAAGCTGACAATCGCATCGTATTGCGCTGGAATGCTGGCGAGAAACAGCCCCACGGTCAGCGCGAAAACCGTTAGCCACCCTACCCGGGCTACGAGAAGGCGGCGTCCGCCCAAAGTGGAGGACGTTAGGGCATCGGTCCTACCGGCTAACTCGCCCGGTCTTCTGTGCTCAGGACCCAAGCTAACCTGTACCTTTCAGCCGGCGCTCGCTAGTTTGACATGATGACAGACGACGACGAACTTGTCACCTCACTGCAGCCGACATTCGTGGGGCTGCCTACTCCCCAATCATCCTGGCTGTGCTTCTCCCCTGCGCTCAGCCTCTGCCTGCATTCCAGCGACATGGGTCAATGCTTCGAGGCAGAGTGCGGTAGTCAACTCCTCAGAGCCGTAGTACCTGCCTGGTTGCAAAAACATTGCTACCCTGCGCCATGAGCCGTTCGCGCTTTGCCGCTCTTCGAGGTAACTCGCAGCGTCCCTTAGCCTTTTGACACCGTCGTACTCGAATTTCGCCAGGCTGCACACCGCGCAGGCCGTTACGAGTTCATCGCCGAAAGACCCGTCATCTTTACTGCGCTGCAGGACCTTCTCTATGATCGCCTCCCTTGCCCCGCCTAGCGATGAGGTACCGTTCGCATACGCGCGTGAAACGGCATAGTAGAGGGTCATATCGTCGAGATAGTGGTGGTATGAGTCGCTCTCGCGGCTACTCTCGATAGTTTCGATCAAGTATCCGCATGCACTCCTGGTTTCATCGCGATCGCCCAAATAGAGAACCACATTGGCGTTGACGACGCTGTCTACGTCGTTCTCCAGAGCTGCGTCGCCTACCCAGGTATAGAAGAGATCAGCTTCATTTCGATTCTCCAGAAAGTACTCGACGTTACTGCCGCCAGCCACGAGAGGATGGCCCTGTTGCAGGGCGACCGAAGCGCAAGCGGTGTCATCCAGGTCGAAACCAATGCTGTTGGTGTTCTTCGAGGTGTAATACTGAAACAGGCCGGGACCCCTAATTTCCTCTGTCAGGAACGAGATGGCCTTGTCCGTCATCGTCTTTCTACGAGGGCAATCGATACGCGCGATGCTGTAAAGAACGAAAGTCGTCACGAACACAGCACTATCGAAGGAGGTTACACGCATATCTATGGAAGGGCTGGCGTACGTTCTGAATTCTCCGTAAGGTAGTTGATTGTCGTGGAGAAACCGCAATCCCCGTCTTACAGAAGGCGCAAGTCGTTCTGGAGCGGTCATGGACGTACGCGCTCTACTGTGCGACTCGGCACTGCAAGCCTCCGAGGGGTCGTCAGCCGGGACTCTATGCGGCTGGGCAAGGTGAACACTCTATTCATTGCCCACCACTATAGGACAACAGACCGCCGCCATCGAGGATACATCGGCGCCTTCTTCCAACACACACACGACGATCCCCTGCTAGAGAGGAGGCAACCCTTGTGTCAAAGGATGATTGCCGGTTAAACTGTAGAAGGTTGGATCTGAAGGCGACCTGGTGGGAGGGATCTCGTGGAGAACATGGAGGAGATACGGTTAGAGGCGTTGAGGGCGCTGACTATCCTGGCGGTCCACGACGAGCAGTTCCGACTCGGACTGTGGGATGACCTTGATGGTACGCTAGAGCGATACGGGTTTGCCCTAAACGACCAGGAAATGGCGCAAGTAAGGAACTTCGTCTATGCCGTTCGCGAGAGCCTGGACGAAGATCTCTTCTCAGGCCTGACAGAGGCCTATAGATAATACCTGAGCCTTAGATGCACGCCGCGCGACAGACCTAGAAACGAAGCCATCAGCCGGGATGGCAGACTCGGCCGCACGACGACACGATTCAGTGAGGTCGGCAGCGTAGAGAGCCGTAGCAGAAGAGCGAACATCGATATCGGCCCCACAAGTGAGCGGGTGGAAAGAGTCTTCACGTTCCTCGATGACTTGATCCTGTCGCTCCCCGTGAGTCCGGGCCACAGGCAGTTACTGCAAGTACATCTGAGGGTTGGCAGGGAGCGGGCAGAGGCCTGGCCACAGATGTCGTCGATCCAGTTGCCGCTTCTGGTGCACGCTGCGATCACCGGCGATGAGAGGCCGGCTCTCCCCGCGGCCGGGGCCTGTACCCTCCTGTACCTCGGCGCCGACCTGTTCGACAGCATCCTGGATCACGAACTGCCGCCCTTGTGGCGGGCCCACGACTCGTCGGAGGCTAGCCTGGCCGCGACCACTCTTCTGGGAGCGCTCCCCCAGATCTCCATCGCCCGTCTGCAAGAAGGGGGGACACCGCCAGCGAGGCTTTGGACGCTGGCCCACCTTTTCGCGGACTATGGCTTGACGATGGGAGCCGGCCAGTATGAGGATCTACTCGTCCCAAGCCTGGAGAATGTGTCCATAGAGGACAGCCGGGCGATGGCAGAGCACAAGAGCGGGGCGGAATACGCCTTGTTCGCGGCTGCGGGGGCGACTCTAGCAACCGAAGATCCCTCTACGATAGAAGCATACGCAGCCTTCGGTTCGTGTTTCGGCATTGCCCAACAGCTAGTAAATGACGCCCAGGACATCTGGGGCCACAAACGCGGCCAGGATCTCTCGAATGGTAAGCGCACTCTCCCCATAGTCCACGCCCTGTCCACCCTGCGCGGGGAAAGGCACGAGCGACTGCAAGAGCTACTCGCGGTCGCCCGTGAGTCAACGGAACACCATGAAGGGGTGCGGGAACTACTGGCAGCGGCGGGGTCCCCGCGCTACACGGCCCTGATGGTTTGGCTCTACCAACAACAAGCGCGTGCTCACCTGGCCAGCGCCTCTCCCCGGGAGCCCGCCGGTCGAGAGCTCTACATGTTGCTGGATCAGGCCTCACTACTGCCCCAACCCACGGCAACATAACCGTCGGACTAGCCCACAACCGCAGGCACTCGCGCCACAATACTCCTCGTCTGGCACGCACGAAGTACGTTCAGGTACTCTGGCCTGGGGCGGTGCCGGTCCAGGTCCATTACGCCGCCGAGGATCCCTGGGTGGAGGCTGAGGAGGTGGAAGCCCTGAGTGACGCCGTCGGGCTGGCCGGGGCCGCCTTCGAGGAGCACACCTACCCGGGCTCGGGCCACCTGTTCGCCGACCTCGACCTGCCCGAGTACGATCGCGCCTCTTCAGATGCGATGTGGAGGCACGCGCTCGCCTTCATCGACCGCGCCGCCGCCAGATCTTGAGATACCGCACGTCAGCGTCCGTGACGGGATCCCTGCGACCACTCGCACCGCTGTGAGAGACGTTGCTGCCATTTTCTAGCCGCTGCTATACTGCTCTCGTGACGGACAAAGGTGAAGAGCGGCGCGGCTGGTTCGTCCTGGTCTACAAGCTGCCGGGACCGTTTCGGCGCGCCTTCGGCCCCTGAGGCGAGGGGGCGGTCCTCGCGTGCCGGGAGGATCTGGATTCGTTCGCCGCCTCGGTGTACGAGGCCGCTGACCACGGCTCGGCGGGCCCTGCACCGTCGGGCCCGTGAGCGTTGCATTCTCGCTCGTCCTCTTCGGCGCCGGCGTGGCGCTGCTTATCTGGGCGACGGAGCGCCTCCTTG
>Ga0136632_10000106_pt1 | contig 19209 bp, 21 predicted proteins | sample AntDrymUQ6112106_2_FD_104670 | JGI IMG/M metagenome (GOLD analysis project Ga0136632, IMG submission 104670) | Polar desert sand microbial communities from Dry Valleys, Antarctica - metaG UQ611 (21.06) | ecosystem: Environmental > Terrestrial > Soil > Desert | place: Antarctica: Dry Valley...
GAGAGGCGGGCGGGGATCACGCGACTTCCTCGCTGGACTCGACGACGCTGAGCTCGGGCGGACTCGTGGGCGTCGCGACGGGGAGCTGCTCGACGCCGGGCACCAGGCGGACGTATGGCCTGCCGCGTCGGGTCACGTCGAAGCTCTCCCCGGCCGCAGCCCGCTGCATGTACCAGCCAAAGTGGTTTCGGAACTCGTTGGCGCCGACCGTTGCGACCCCTGTTCGACCGTCTCGAGAGTGGAGCTGGTGGGACTCGAACCCACGGCCTTCGGCGTGCCACGCCGACGCTCTGCCCAGCTGAGCTACAGCCCCTTGGAGCTCGTAATCGGCGGCCCAGTTTAGACAAGCGCGCTGCCGGTTTTTCGGCTCCGTCAATCTGAGCCACACGGCTCGTCGCCCTGCGACGAGCTGTATTGGCACGAGGTAACACTGGTCGACGGCCTCGCAGTACACGCCGATCGCGTCGATCTCGTCGATTGAATACGTGCTTCGGACTTGACCTGTCGACGTGTAGCGATATCCGGCGAGGTTGACTGCGACGACATCCTTCCGTCGAGGCGCCCACTTGCACTGCACTCGCAACAGCCGAGCTCCGAGATCGAAGATCAGGTCGTATCGGCAGTGTTCGGTGACCGGTTTGGACACTGCGACACCGAGCTTGATCGCCTCGGCGGCAATCACCGCTTCAGCTACGTTGCCCTTCAAGTTCGGATCGTGATGCACGAACGCATGTTCGCACCCGCGCCGGACGGAAAGGGCTCAGCCCGCGAGCTGCTGCTGGCAGTACGCGTCGCGCTGGGCGCGGTAGCCGGGCTGCGGGGCAGCGGCGATGTTGCGGGCCCAGCCGGCGGCGTAGGCCTCGATCTGCGCCGCGACATCGGCGCGCTCGGCTTCGGACTTGGCGTTCACCAGCCGCTCAGCGTTACGCCAAACGTTCTCGCGCCACTGGCGCACCATTTCGAGCCCGGCGACGTCGTCGGCGGGGATCCAGCTCGGGTTCGTGACCCCGAGCAGCGGGTCGTAGCGCTCCCTGACCGCGTTCACCACCCGGTCGTATCCGCTTGCGAGCTGGTCGTTGGTGCGGTCGTGGTCGACCTTGCGCGAGTGCCCCTTCCGGTTGCGGAGCCCGAGTCGGGCGAGCACGAACGGCATGTCGTTCTGCACGTGCGCGTTGATGCCGAGCAGCATGTCCTGCGCGCCGTTGACCTCGCCGCTCTCGGCCGTCTCGAACGCGATTCGCCAGGCCTCCGGCACCTCCCGCCCCTGCTCCCAGTGGCGCACGGTGCGGAAGTAGACGTTCGCGAACAACGCGTCCTCGCGGAAGAAGAACCTCGGGAAGCGCAACAGCTTCGGATCGCGACGCAGCGCGTCGCGCAGCTCGCGCGTCAGCTCGAGGTAGGTAGTCGCGAAGACTCCGCGGTGATCGCACCCCAGCCTCGCCTGGAGCGCGCGCATCCGCCTGATCTGCACCCGAACGCACTTGAGCCTCGCCCGCTTGCAGTGGGCGACCCGGTTGGGGTGCGTCTTCGGGGGGCTGGGCAGCGCGGGCAGGTATTGCGTCCAGGAGGCCCCCGGAGCAGGGGCGGCCGCAGCGCTGCCGGCCGCGGCGCAAAGCGCCACCGTCGCCGACGCCAGCACGCATGCTGCCCGTGCCTTTCGCATCAGGGCGATCGTAGACCCCGCCGCGCCGCGCCGCGCCGGCTCGCGACCGGCGATCTACTGGAAATCGAGGTCGAGCACGAGCCGGTCCGGGCGCTGGTCGCGAACCACGAACTCGAACGGCGAGCGCTGCTCGAGCTCGCGCAGCAACTCGACCGGCTCGGCGAGGCGCATCTCGAGCGTCGCCCGCCCCTGCGCGAAGCGCCGCACGGAGATCTCCCGGGTCGCGCCGATCCCGCCCGCGGCATCCTCGAAGCCGACGAGCTGGGAGAAGTCGCTCAGCGGTCCGATCTCGACCTCGACCTCGCCGTCGAACATCTCCGCCTCGCCGCGCGGTCGTTCGGCGGCTGCGTCGACGCCCACCCGCTCTTCCTCGTCCTCCTCCACACCGACGCGGTCGATCGCGCTGAGCAGCGCCTCGATCATCGCCCGGCGCACCTCGCCTGGCTCCCGGGAGAGCTCCGCGACCCGTCCGCTGATCGCCGCCGCCTCGCGAAGCGCGCTCATCCTGATCCGGGTCGCCTGACCGCGCGCCTGGCGTCGGACGCCCTCGAGCTCCTCGGCGAGCGCGACGAGCGCGCGTATCGTCGCGTCTCCCTCGGAGCGCAGCGCCGCATGCTCCGCGCGCAGCTCCCGCAGCTCCCGATCGCGGGCCACGACCCGCTCCGAGAGCCATGTGGCGACCCGCTCGAGCTCGTCGATCCGGGCGTCGCGCCCGGCGACCTCGTCATCGAGCTCGGTGAGCGCCGCCTCGCGTCGCGAGATCGCCACCTCGACCTCGCTCGTGCGATAGCCGAGCAGTGCCCTCCTGAACAACCTCGCCGCGATGGCCGGGACGCTACGAGCCGGCTCGGACGGAGCTACAGCCCCAGCTCGAGGCGCTCAGCCTCACCCCAGAGGCGGTCGAGCCGGTAGCGCTCGCGCGTCTCGGGGACGAACACGTGCACGACGCAGTCGAGATAGTCGAGCAGCACCCAGCGCGCCTCGCGCTCGCCCTCGACCCGGGCCGGCAGCCGGCCCTCGGCCTTGAGCCGTGCGTAGACCTCGTCGTGGATCGCCTTCGCGAGTCGCTCGTTTCGCGCCGTGATCAGCAGCAGGTAGTCCGTGTAGGCGACCAGCTCACGAACGTCGAGCGCGACGAGCTCCTCCCCTTGCTTCTCGTCGGCGATCCTGGCGATCTTCCGGGTCAGCTCCGCGGATGCCCCGGGCTCGGCGCGGCGCTCGGCAAGCGCCTCCTCGCGCTCAGGCCCCGCGCCGGCGACCGCGCTCATACTCGCACCCCCTCGCGGTAGAGCCCGCGGGCGGCGATCAACTCGGCCACCGCCTTCGGAACGAGGTGGCTGATCGGCCCACCCTCGGCCACGCGCCGGCGGATGCGGGTCGAGGAAACGCCGATCTCGGGCATCGCGACGAGGTCCAGCCGGTCACGAGCGCGGAGCCGCTCGAGCGCGGCCTCGGCCTCGTCGAGCGCCGCGCCGGGACGCCCGGCGACCCCAAGCCGCGCGAGCTCGAGGATCTCCCCCGGTGCCCGCCAGGACTCGAACGTCGCGGCGATGTCGGCGCCCATGATCAGGACCAGGTCCGCGTCCTCCACCCGAGCCAGCGCGCGCAGCGTGTCGACGGTGTAGGTCGGCGCGTCGCTCTTGGCCGCGGCATCGATCTCAATCGAATCGACATGGAGCAAATCACTCCCGTCGGCGGTGAGCGCAGCCATCTCGTAACGCGCCCGGGCGCCCGGGTCCTCGGCGATCACCTTGTGGGGTGCGCGCCCGGTCGGCACCAGGACCACCCGCTCGAGCCCGAGCCCGAAGGCCGCCTCGTGGGCGAGCACGACGTGGCCGATGTGGGGCGGGTTGAAAGCACCCCCCAGGACGCCCAGCGCTCCGACGGCCTACCCCCGCACCTGGCCGTCGCCATACGCGACGTACTTCGTCGTCGTCAGCTCGCGCAAGCCGACCGGGCCGCGCGCGTGAAGCTTCTGCGTCGAGTTGCCGATCTCCGCACCCATCCCGAAGACGAAGCCGTCCGTGAAACGGGTCGAGGCGTTGATGTAGACAGCGGCCGCGTCGACGCCCTCGGCGAACTCCGCGGCGGCCTCCTCGGAGCCGGTCAGGATCGCCTCCGAGTGTCCCGTGCCGTGCGTGTTCACGTGCTCAATCGCCTCGCGAAGCGTGTCCACCACGCCGACCGTCATCTTCAGGCCGAGGTACTCCGTGTCCCAGTCGGCCTCCCCGGCCGCGCCAATCGCGTCCTCTCCCGCGGCGGCGCGTGCCCGCTCGTCTCCGACCAGCTCGACCCCCGCTGCGCGCAGGTCTGCGACAGCGAGGGGCAAGAATTCCTCCGCCACCTCGGCGTGCACGAGAAGTGTCTCGGCGGAGTTGCAGACACCTGGGCGGTCGACCTTCGCGTCGAAGGCGACGCGCCGGGCCATCTCGAGGTCGGCGTCGGCGTGCACGTAGACGTGGCAGTTGCCCGCCGCCGCGAAGATCACCGGCACCGTCGCGACCTCCTTCAGCGCCTGCTTGAGCGCTTCGCCGCCACGCGGGATCAGGAGGTCGACGAGCCCGTCAGCGGTGGCGAGTTCCGCGAGCTCGGCGCGATCGCCGCTGAGCAGCTCGACCGCCCCCTCCGGGAGCCCGGCCACCGCTGCTGCCTCGCGCGCGAGCGCCGCCAGCGCGCCGTTCGAGCGCTCGGCATAGCTCGAGCCACGGAGCACGATCGCGTTGCCGCTCTTCAGCGTCAGCGCGGCACAGTCGATCGTCACATTCGGGCGTGCCTCGTAGATCACCGCGACGACCCCGAGCGGTACCCGCACCTTGCGCAGGTCGATCCCGTTTCCGAGCGTCTTGCGCTCGACGTCCTCGCCGACGGGGTCGGGGAGCTCAATCACCGCGCGCACCCCAGCGGCCATCGAGGCAACCCGCTCGGAGCTCAACGTGAGCCGATCGCGAAGCGCGTCGCTGAGCTCAGCGGCGCGATCGTCCGCGGCGTCCGCGGCGTTCGCCTCGAGCACGGCCTCGGCGCGCTCCTCGAGCAGCTCGGCAAGCCGCTCGAGGGCGCGGTCCTTGCTGCCGGTGTCGGCTCCGGCGAGTACCCGCGACGCGTGCTTCGCGCTCGCGCAGGCATCGGTCACGCTTCTCGTCGCGATCGCCATCGTCTCAGAAAGGGTAGCCGCAGTGAACGCGGTCGCCCGCGTGAGGCTCGATCGCCCGTTGCGTGCTCAGGCGAGCACGAAGCGGTCCCGGTGGACCGCCTCCTCGGGCGCGCCGGGAAGCTCACCGAGCACCGCCGCCGACTTCATGCCCCTCACCCGCCGCAGCTCGCCCGCGGAGAGGCTGACGATCCCCTTGCCGACGAGCTCCCCGTCGCAGACCACCTCGACCGCGTCGCCGGCGTCGAACTCCCCCTCCACCTGCGTGACCCCGACCGGCAGCAGGCTCGAGCCGCGCTCGCGCAGCACCCGTGCCGCCCCGGCGTCGATCCCGACCCGTCCGCGGGCCGGCTTCGCGTAGCGAAGCCAGAGCTTGAACGAGGGCGTGCGCTCGGGATGGGGGGCAAACCGGGTCCCGACCCGCTCTCCGGCGGCGACCGCCGCAAGCGTCCCCTCGGCTGTCCCGTCACAGATCACCGCAGCGATCCCCGCGGCGCTCGCCATCTGGGCGGCGGCCACCTTGCTTCGCATCCCGCCCGAGCCGAACGGCGACGCCCGGTCGCCGATCTCGTAGTCCTCGAGCTCGGCTGCGTCATCCACCTGCTCGACCAGCCGGGCGTCGGGGTGGCGGTGGGGATCGGCCGTGTGAAGGCCCGCGGTGTCGGTGAGCAGGACGAGCAGCCGCGCGCCGAGTAGCAGCGCCAGCTGGGCCGAGAGGAAGTCGTTGTCGCCGAAGGTGATCTCGTCCGTGGCGGTGGTGTCGTTCTCGTTGACCACCGGGACCGCGTGCCAGGCGAGCAGCCGGCGCAACGCCTGACGCGCGTTCAGGTAATGCAGCCTCACCGCGAGGTCGTGCGAGGTGAGCAGGACCTGAGCAGCATGCACCTCGTGGCGCGCGAGGCGCTCCTCGTAGGCGCGGAACAGGGTCCCCTGTCCGATCGCCGAAGCCGCCTGGAGCTCGTCGATCGAGCTCGGCCGTCTGGGCAGCTCCATCAGCCGCATGCCGAGGGCGATCGCCCCGGAGGTGACCAACGCGACGTCCTCGCCCGCGCCGTGGAGCTCGCCCACCTGCCCGCAGACGCGGTCGAGCACGTCGGCGCGGACGACCCCGCCGGAATCGGCGACGATCGAGGAGCCCAGCTTGGCGACGACGGTCATCGTCGCGTGAGTGTAGGTACGAAGGCCAGCAACTCGGCTGGTGGCGCACCGCCGCTCTACCCCGGATCGAGCTCGAACTCCTGCTCGCCGATTCGGACCTCGTCGCCGGGCTCGAAGCCGGCACGCTCGAGCGCTGCGATCACCCCGATCTCCCTCAGCCGGCGCTCGAGGTAGGCGAGCGCCTCGAGGTTCGAGGTGTCGTGGCGGGCGACCAGCTGCTCGATTCCGCGGCCGCGAATCCGATATGCGCCGTCTTCGCGCTCGACGTCGAAGCCGTGCTCGCCGCCCGGCGTGAAGACCGCGTGCTCGGCTTCGTACTCGGGCTCAGCGCCGGGCGTGGGGGCGGCCTCGCCTTCGGGCACGGCAGCGAGGATCGCCGCGACGAGCTCCTCGATTCCGGGGCCGGTTGCAGAGGAGATCGCATGGACGCCCAGAACCGCATCGGATAGGCGGTCGCGAAGCGAGGTGGCGAGCCGCTCGACCTCCTCGTCGGGCAGCAGGTCGCGCTTCGAGATCACGGCCAGCTCGGGCAGCTCGGCGAGACCGCCGCCGTGGGCGTCCAGCTCAGCGCGCACGGTGTCGTAGCCGTCGAGCGGTTCCTGGCCGCCGAACGGGTCGACTGCGATCAGGTGGACGAGCACACGGCAGCGCTCCACGTGGGCGAGGAACTCGTGCCCGAGCCCGGCACCCTGCGCGGCGCCCTCGATCAACCCGGGGATATCCGCGAGCACCAGCTGGCGGCGACCGTCGTCGATCGTCCCGAGCACGGGCTCGAGCGTGGTGAAGGGGTAGTCGGCGATCTTCGGCGCCGCCCGCGTCAGCCGTGCGAGCAGCGATGACTTGCCGGCGTTCGGCAGCCCGATCAGCCCGGCGTCCGCGAGCAGCTTGAGGCGCAGCTCGATCCATCCCTCCTCACCCGGCAGACCGCGCTCGGCGAACCGCGGCGCCTGGTGAGTCGCGGTCGTGAAGCGCTTGTTGCCGTGCCCCCCGATCCCGCCCCGCGCGACGATGGCACGCTGCCCGGGCGAGACGAGGTCGTGCCGGCGCCCCTCGAGCCCCTCGATCTGGGTGCCGGGCGGCACCGAGACGACCGCGTCCTCCCCGCGCGCGCCGTGGCGCTGCTTGCCCTGCCCGTGCGCCCCGCGGCCGGCCCTCTGATGAGGCGAGTAGCGAAGCGGCGAGAGATCCCGGCGCGAGGGGTCGGCGACCAGGATCACGTCGCCCCCGTGGCCACCGTCGCCACCGTCCGGCCCGCCACGCGGCACATGTGCCTCGCGGCGAAACGAGATGCAGCCGTTACCCCCGGCGCCACCCTCGACGTGGATCTTGGCTCGATCATGGAACACGGCGGGGTATGATCGCTGCTGGAGAGGCCGCGCACGCAGGGATGCGCGGCGAGCGGGCTGAAAGGGAAGAGATTCGATGAACCGAGCACGCAATGCTGGGCGGCTCGCGATCCTGGCGCTCTCGGCGCTCGCGATCGTGCCGATGACGGGCGGGGTCGCCGAGGCGAAGGCGAGGAAGGGCGTCCCGGTCAAGGTGATGACCCGCAACGTCTACCTCGGCGCTGATCTGACCCGGGCGTTCAACGCAACGGGGTTCCATGAGTTCATCGAGGCCAACGGGCAGATCCTTCGCGACGTCGATGCGACGAACTTCCCGCTTCGATCCCAGGCGCTCGGCGACGAGATCCTGCGCAAGCGCCCGGACCTCGTCGGCCTTCAAGAGGTCGCTCTCTGGCGACTCGGTCCGGTGGCCGTCCCGCCGACGATCTCCGGTCAGCCGTTCGGCGCCGTCAATGTCAAGTACGACTTCCTTCAGCTGCTGCTCGGTCAGCTCGAGGGCAAGTACAAGGTCGCCGTCGTCCAGGAGGAGTTCGACTTCGAAGCTCCCGCCGACTACAACGACGTCGACAATGACGCCCCGGCTGGGAGCTTCGCCCAGGAGGATCCGGCCGTCAACGACGAGGGCCCCAACAGCACCGACGATGCCGAGGTCAACGGGCGGCTGACGATGCGCGACGTGATCCTGGTCCGAAAGGGCGGCCGCGCCAAGGTCCGCAACCCCCAGGGCGGCCAGTTCGAGAACCTGCTCGAGGTCTCGGTCGCGGGCCTGCCGGTGACTGTGCAGCGTGGCTGGACCGCGGTCGACGTCAAGGCCCAGAAGGGCAGGGGCGACAAGCGCCAGAGGACGAGGTTCCGCTTCGTCAACACGCACCTCGAGGCATTCGACGACGAGACGCAGAACCCGAGCATCCGCTCCCAGCAGGCGCGCGAGCTTTACGCGCCCGATGGGCCGGCCGACAAGAAGCGGGTGGTCCTGCTCGGCGACCTCAACTCGGACGACGACACCGTCCAGCCCGCCGACCAGCAGGCCTACAGGGCGTTGGTCGAAGGCGGCTTCCGGGAGCGCTCGACGGCGAACCCGCTGAGCTGCTGCCTCAACGACCCGCTGCTGCGGGCCGCCGGGCCGGGCAGCCTGGCCGACTTCGACCACCAGGTCGATCACGTGATGACCAACATGAAGAGGAAGGCGAAGCTGCTGAGCTCCTCGGTGACGGGACTGGCCGCGGTAAACGGCCTCTGGCCGTCGGATCACGCCGGCGTCTTCAGCAAGCTGCGGATCCGCTAGCGCGGGAGGTGGCGCCGCCCGCGAGGGCGGCGCCACCGGCCCCGACGCGAGGAGCTACTCGGAGTCGGTGACCGAGACGACCCGGCCCTTGCGACCGGTGTCGAACTCGACGATCCCGGGGCGGGTGGCGAAGATCGTGTGGTCGCGGCCGATGCCGACGCCGTCGCCCGGGCGAAACCTGGTGCCGCGCTGGCGGACGATGATCTCGCCGCCGCCGACCTGCTCGCCCGCGAACACCTTGACGCCGAGCATCTTCGGGTTCGAATCGCGTCCGTTGCGGCTCGAGCCGAGCCCCTTCTTGTGCGCCATCTGACTAGCTCTCCTTCTTCGCGGTCGAGTCCTTCTTCGCGACCGGCTTTGGCTTCGCGGCCGGCTTCGGCTTCGCGGCGGGCTTCGGCTTCGCCTCGCCGGACTTCTTCTTGGCCGCAGGCTTTCGGCTCAGCATCTTGACCTCGGTGACCTCGAGCCGGGTGAGCTCGGAGCGATGCCCCGCCCGGCGGCGATAGCCCTTCTTCGGGCGGTACTTGAAGACCCGGATCTTCTTGCCGCGCAGGTGCTCGGCGACCTTGGCCTCGACCTTGACCTTCTCGAGCTCGCCGGCGCCGGCGACCACCTCGTCGCCGCGAAACATGACCGGGCGCAGGTCGACCTTGTCGCCCTCCTCCGCCGAGATCCGGTCGACGAGCAGCGTCCCGCCCTTCTCGGCGCGGTATTGCTTGCCGCCGCTCTCGACTATCGCGTAGGTCTCGGCCATCTCGGTCGTTTTCACTCGTCGCTCTGCGCGGCGTCGCCGCTCGGCGCACGATTGCGGCGCCGGCCGCCTCGGCGGCCTCGGCGTCGCACGGAGGCGTGTGATTCTACCGGCTCCTCGCCAGGCTCAGGCGCCACGGGCTCGCCGTCGGCGCCGAGCAGCGTCGCGCTCGCCGAGCCCCTGGCGACGGAGTCGATCCGCACCAGCCTGCGTTCGCCGACGCTCCGTGCTCCGCCGGAAACGCTGACGATGTAGGAGTCGACCCGCGCGATCGCGTCGTCGGCGTCGTACATGTGCGGCTCGTCGATCGTGACCAGCACCTCCTCGCCGATCCGGAAGGGCAGCGCCCTCTCCTCGATCTGCTCGCGGGTCCCGGAGTCGACGACCTCGTAGGTGTCGATCGAGAGCGCCTCGCCTCCCTCGAAGTGGAAGTGGCGTCCGGTCTCCTGCTCAAGCTCCGCGAGCCCGCTCGCCTCGCGCACCAGCTCGGCGGCGACCCGCGGGTTGACGCGTACGAGGTAGGCCTCGGGGCCCGACTCGGCGGCAACCTCTCGCAGGCGGCGGATCACGTCGATCGCCATCGTCTCCTCGGAGGGAACGACGCCCTCGCCGGCGCACGTCGGACACGTCCTGGTGAGAATCTCGCGGACCCCGTCGGTGACGTTCTGGCGGGTCATCTCGACCAGCCCGAGCGGCGAGACCTCCATCACATAGCTCTTCGTCTTGTCGTGGTCGAGAGCCTTCTTCAGCGTCTTCAGCACCTGCTCGCGGTTCTTCGACCGAGCCATGTCGATGAAGTCGATGACGATGATCCCGCCGATGTCGCGGAGGCGAAGCTGGCGCACGACCTCTTCGGCCGCCTCGACATTGACGCGGGTGATCGTGTCCTCGAGGCGCCCCTTGCCGCGACCCGTGAACGAGCCCGTGTTGACGTCGATCACCGTCAATGCCTCGGCGTAGTCGATCATCAGATAGCCGCCCGAAGACAGGTCCGCGCGGCGCGAGAGCACCGAGTCGAAGACGTCCTGGACGCCCTCGTGCTCGAGCAGGGGCTTCGGGTTCTGCTTCTTGTCGTAGAGCTCGACGTGCTCGACCAGCTCCGGAGCCGTGCGCTGGAAGAAGCTCGTCACCCGCTGGTGTTGCTTGTCGTCGTCGATCACCGCGCCGTCGAACTCCTTCGAGAGCACGTCGCGAAGCACGCGGATCGAGAGGTCGGCCTCCTGGAAGGCGAGCGCCGGGGCCTTGACCTCCTTCCCGCGGCGCTCCATCACCTCGTACAGCTTGTGCAGGTACGCGAGGTCGCGCTCGAAGTCTGCCTTGCGCGCCCCCTGCGCGGCCGTCCTCACGATCACGCCGCCGTCGCCCTTGTGCAGATTCTGGAGCAGCTTTCGTTGGCGGTCGCGCTCGGAGTCGGGCATTCGCCGCGAGGCGCCGACGCCGGCGCCGAGCGGCATGTAGACGAGGTAGCGCCCGGCGATCGAGAGCTGCATCGAAAGGCGCGCGCCCTTCGTCTTCAGGGGGTCCTTGACGACCTGGACGAGCACCTCCTGCTTGGGCTTGATCAGCTCGTCGATCCGCCGACCACCCCCGTGGCCGCGCCGGGGCACTGTCTTGCCGTCGGGAGTGACGATCTCGTCAACATGCAGGAAGCCGTTTCGCTCCAGCCCGATGTCGACGAACGCCGCCTCCATCCCAGGCAGCACGTTGTCGACGACGCCCTTGTAGATGTTGCCGACGATCGAGCGCGAGCCGCGCCGCTCCACATAGAGCTCCGCGACCTGAAAGCCCGCGCTCTTGCTCCCGGCACCGCGCTGACCGTTTTGGCGCGCCGTGCCCTTGCCTTCGAGTACCGCGACGCGAGTCTCACCCGCGTCGACGGAAACGAGGATTCTCTTCTTCAGTTACCTCACCTCAAAACAGGAATTGAGCCCTGTCTCGAGGCGAGCTGCGATTGGACATAGATGCTCTGCAGGAGCCCGAGCGCGATGAAGGTGACGATCACAGAGGATCCACCTGCGCTCATCAGGGGCAGCGGGATTCCGGTGATCGGTGCGATCCCCAGGGTCATCCCGACGTTGATGAAGACGTGGAAGATGAGCATCGCGGCGATCCCGCCGGCGATCATGCTCCCGTACAAGTTCTTCGAGAGAGTCATCGTCCGCAGCGCCCGCCAGATGAGCAGGGCGTATAGGGACAGTAGGAACGCGGCCCCGACGAAGCCGAAGCGTTCGCCGACGACGGCGAATATGAAGTCCGTGTGGCGCTCCGGCAAGAAGCCTTCTTGGGTCTGAGTTGCATCGTCACCGCGTCCCGTCTTTCCCCCAGAGCCTACGGCGATCAGAGCCTGATTGATCTGATAGCTCGAATCGGCCGGGTCGTCACTGGGGTTCAAGAAGGCTGTTAGACGCTCCTGCTGGTAGTCCTGCAAGACGGGCGCGCCCAGCGCCGGTGCGACCCAGAGCACGACCGCGATCACGCCGAGCGCGAGCGTGCCCAGCACCGCGAAGTGGGTCCAGCTGGTCCCGGCGACGAACAGGACGGCGATCGTGATCACCGCGTAGACGAGGCCGGTGCCGAGGTCGGGCTGCAGGAAGACGAGCAGCGCCGGGACCAGCCCAAGCAGGAGGATCCGCCCCGTGCGCCGCGCCTCGGTACCGCGCCGCGCACGGTCGATCACGAACGCCGACAGGGTGAGGATCAGCAAGACCTTGCCGAGCTCGGACGGCTGGAAGGTGAAGAACGGGAGCTCGATCCAGCGCCGCGAGCCGCGGGTCGCCTCGGCGAACAGGAAGACAAGGCAAATCGAGACGATCATCGCCGTGTAGATCCCGACCCGCAGCTCGCGAAATCGCGAGTAGTCGACGCGCGCCACGGCCAGCATCAGGGCGATCCCGACCACCGCATAGACCGCCTGGCGGACGACGTAGTAGTAGGGGTCGCCAGCGACGTCCTCGGCGGTCGCGACGCCGAGCGTGTAGATGCTGAAGCCGATCACCCCGATCCCCGCGAACAGCGTGATCACGTCGAGGTGCAGGAAGCCGGCACGTTCGATCAGGCCGACGCGGGGTTGCTCGAAGCGCGGGCGGGGGTACGCCTCCATCACTCGAACACCTCGGCGCTCGAGGAGGAAACCTGGTCGATCTTCTCCTCGTTCACGCGCAGAAGCTCGGTGAGGATCTCCCGGGTGGCGGGCGCCGCCGCGTCGGCGCCGAAGCCGCCGCCCTCGATCGTCACCGCGACGACGTACTTCGGGTCGTCATAGGGCGCGACTGCCACGTACCACGATTGATCGGCGCGACCGACTCCACGCTCCGCCGTGCCGGTCTTGCCGGCGATCTCGACGGGGTAGCCGCCGAAGACGTTGTAGGAGGTCCCGCTCGGCGCCATCGCGGCGTCGCGGAGGCCCTGCATGATCGTGGTTCGCCACTGCGGCTCGATCTCGACCTCGCGCCGCGGCTCGGGCTCGATCGCCTGGATCACCTGCCCTGCCGGGTCCTCGACCTGCATCCCGACGTGCGGGCGGACGACACTGCCGCCGTTGGCGAGCGTTGCGTACGCCACCGCGAGCTGCAGTGGGTTCGCCTGCAGGTCGCCCTGGCCAACCGAGAGGTTGACGTTGTCGCCCACGGACCACGGGCGGTCGAGGCCCCCGTACTCATAGAAATCGGCTGCGACGACCGCCCTGCCCTCGGGCGACTCGGGCTCTTGCGAGCGCTCATAGAGCTCCTGGCGCCACTCGGGAGTCGGGAGGAGGCCCTCGAGCTCGCCGCCGACGTCGAGCCCGGTCGGCTCGCCGAAGCCGAGCTTCCGCGCCCATTCCTGAAGCGGACCTCCGTCGCCCTCGTCGAGGTTCATACGGTCGCCGAGCGTGTAGAAGAAGACGTCGGAGGAGACCTGGAGCGCCCGGCGCAGGGCTATCGGACCGTGCGCCACGTCGCCCGCGTTGCGGAACTCGATCGTGCCCAGCCTGTAGAGGCCGTCGTCGTTGATCACCTCGTCGGTCTCGAGGTTCCCGCTGGCGAGGGCGGCGAGCGCGGTGACGAGCTTGAAGGTCGAGCCGGTGGGATAGAGCCCCTGTGTCGCGCGGTTCGTGAGCGGCGCGCCGAGGTCCTCATCGATCAAGGCTTGGTACTCGGACTGGGGCAAGCTCGGCTTGGCGAATACCGCCGGGTCGAAGGAGGGGCTCGAACCGAGGCCCAGGAGCTCGCCGGAGTTGACGTTCATCGCCACGAACCCGCCGGGGAGCCCGAGCCCGGCGATCGCCGACTCCCCCGCCGCCTGGACCCCGGAGTCGATCGTCAGGCGCAGGTCGTTGCCGGCGCTCGGCTCGCGGACGCTGAGCCGCCCGCCGGTCGGCGTGCCGGCCGCATCGACCTTCACCCGGGTCGCCCCGTTCACCCCGCGCAGCAGGCTGTCGTAGGTGTACTCGACGCCGGCCTTGCCGACGTGATCGCCCGGGTCGAGGCTCGAGTAGCGGGGGTCCCCGAGGTCCTCCTCGGTCACCTCCCCGACGTAGCCGAGCAGGTGCGCGGCGAGCGCCTCCCGCGGGTAGCGGCGCACGTAGATGCGCTCGACCGAGACACCTGGGAAGCGCGCCTGGTTCTCGCGCAGGTAATAGACGAGCTGATACGGCACGTCGCGGCGAAGCGCCACCGGGCTCGAGGGCGCGGCCCGCGTCTGCTTCCTGATCTCCGTGCGGATCTCGGACGTCTTCATCCCCGCGACCTCGGCGAGGCGCTCGAAGACCCGTCGGCGGGCCTCGGGGCTCGCGGGGAGGTCGGTCTGCTTGATCTGCAGCTCGAGGGCCGTGCGGTTCGTGACCAACGGCTTGCCGTCGCGGTCGAGCACCTCCCCCCGGGGGGCCTGGACGGTGAACTCGCGGACCTGATTGTTCTGCGCCTCGGCGAGATAGCGATCGCCCGAGAGCACCCCGAGGTACCAGAGGCGCAGGAAGATGACGGCGAAGACGACCAGCCCGACCCCCCCGAGGATCGCGACCCGCAGCGAGAACTGGGCGGGCACCGGGGGCCGGCGCCAGTCGCGGTCGAGATACATCACCCGACCCCTCCGCTGATCCGGGGGTGGTGGTGCGAGTCGTGCCTGCGAGCGCGCCTCGGCGCGGCGGAGGAGCGGGCCGTCGGGGCGCGCCTGCGGCCCCTGTTTCGCCGACGCAGGCCGGGGATCAGCACCCGCCGGGAGGGGGAAGGCTCGTAGTCGACCAACGCCGGGGCGAGCAGCCGGCGGATCAGCGGGTAGACGGCGGGGGCCAGGAACACTGCGAGCAGCGCTTGGACGACGATCTCGCGCAGGACGATCAACCCGACGGGAGCCTCGACCCCGAGCATGAGGTGGACCGCGCCGAAGCCCGCCGCGGCAACCAGGGTGAAGCCCCCGGCGAGCAGCGCTCCGACGAAGCGTGAGCCGATCTCGAAGCTCTCCCGGTAGCGCCCCGCGAGGTAGCCGACCGAGAGCAGGACGAGCGAGGAGGCTCCGAGCGTCTGGAGCAGCGCGGAGTCGAGCAGGAAGCCGCTCAGAAAGCCACAGACCGCGCCCACCAGCGCGCCCCCGAGCAGCCCGAGCGAGACGATCACCACGGGGACCACGTTCGGCGAAGTGCCGAGGATCGAGAGGGCCGAGAAGAAAGCGACCTGAAGCACGACGGCGCCGATCATCAGCAGCGCGATCCGCAGCGCGATCTTTCGGGTGACGATCACTGCGGCAGCCCCGGGCGCTCGGGCCCTCCGGTCAGAACCTGCAAGTACTCGAGGTCGCGCAGCTCCGTGAACGGCTCGACGTGGATGCGCAGGAAGCTCTCGCCCTCGCCGAGCTCGGTCGCGGTCACGCGCCCGATCTCGAGCCCCGGCGGATAGGCGGAGGAGATCTTGCCCGTGCTCCAGCCGGCCGTGACGAGCGTTTGACCCTCGACGATCTCCTCGTCGTCCTCGACGAAGTCGAGCAGCAGGTTTTCCGGGTCGCCGACCTGTGGCTCGAGGACGCCGGACGGACCCTCGGGGACGACCTTCGCGGTGACCGCGCTGCGGGGGTCCGTAATCAGCTCGACCTGGGCCGCCCCCCGGATCGTCTCGCTGACCCTGCCCACGAGGCCGTCGGGGCTGACGACGGCGTCGTTCACCTCGACGCCGGAGCTCGTCCCGCGGTCGACCTGGACGCTCGAGAACCAGAGTGTTGGCGAGCGCGCGATGACCCGCGCCGTGACCGGCTCGTACCCGGCGAGCTCGGGGTCGCGGCCGAGCGACTTGTCGAGGTCGTGCAAGCCACGGAGCTGCTCGTTCTCGCCGAGCGCCTCCTGGGCGTCGGTGAGCTCGGCGCGAAGCTCGGCGTTCTCGGCGTGGAGGTCCTCGTTCTCGCCGCGCGCCTCGAAGGTCTCGTCGAACCAGTTGACGAGGTCGCGAACCGGCTTCAGCGCCCGGCTCGCCCCTTCCTCGACCGGCGAGAGCACCGCCGCGACGCCGCGCTGAAGGGTGTGCAGGGGGCCGCTCTCGGCCTCGCTGAAGGTCGCCGAGATCATCACCAGCGAGATCACCACGAGCACGACGAGGACCGCGCGCCGGCGTCTGACCTGCTTGCGGTACATGCGCTAGGCCGTCGCCCCGAGCCGCCGGCGGCCCGTGTTGCGGCTCATCCGGTGGATCACCTCGAACTCCTCGAGCGAGCGACCCGAGCCGACCGCCACGCAGGTGAGCGGCGAGTCGGTGAGTTGGCAGGGCATCTGGCACTCCTGGCGCATTCGCTCGTCCATCCCCTGCAACAGCGCTCCGCCGCCGGCGAGCGTGATCCCCCGGTCCATGATGTCCCCGGCGAGCTCTGGCGGGGTGCGGTCGAGGGTGTCCTTGACCGCCGCGACGATCTGGCTCACGGGCTCCTCGAGCGCGGCGCGGATCTCCGGCGAGCCGAGCATGATCGTCTTCGGCAGGCCGGTGACGAGGTCCCGCCCGCGGATCTCGGTGTGGATGGTCTCCGGCAGGTCGGCAGCGGAGCCGATCCGCAGCTTCACCTCTTCGGCGGTCGCGAGGCCGATCGCGAGCTTGTGCTCGTGCTTGCAGTGGTTGACGATCGCGTCGTCCATCTCGTCGCCGCCGACCCGGATCGACGCGGAGACGACGATCCCGCCGAGCGAGATCACGGCGACCTCGCTCGTCCCGCCGCCGATGTCGAGAATCATGCTGCCGGTCGGCTCGGCGACCGGCAGCCCGGCGCCGATCGCTGCCGCCATCGGCTCCTCGATCAGGTAGGCCTGCCGGGCGCCGGCCGACAGGCAAGCCTCTTCGACCGCCCGCTTCTCGACCCCGGTCACCCCGGAGGGCACGCAGACGACCACCCGTGGATGAGCGAAGCGGTTCTTGTGCACGCTCTTGATGAAGTGGCGAAGCATCTCCTCGGTGACCTCGAAGTCCGCGATCACCCCGTCCTTGAGTGGCCGGATCGCCTGAATCGTTCCGGGGGTGCGGCCCAGCATCCGCTTCGCGTCGACGCCGACGGCGTGCACCTCGCCGGTTGCCGAGTCGACCGCGACCACCGAGGGCTCCGAGAGCACGATGCCGCGCCCGCGTACGTACACCAGGGTGTTCGCGGTCCCGAGGTCGACAGCCATGTCACGGCCGCCGAGGCCGATGAGGTTTCCGAAGATGCCCATGCAAGGGGTCGCCGGGGACCGGGAGAGGTCCGAGGCGCTGGCGCGAGTGTAGCGGCTGCCCCCGAGGCCTCAAGCCCGGATCGAGGGCGCTGGGAAAGCCTAAGGGTGATTGTTCGCCTTAGGGTTGTACGAATTCCTGGCGCAGGTGCAGCGAGAACCGCCCGCAAGCCGCGCGCCGGCGCTCAGCTGGAGGGCGGGAACAGCTCCGGGGCAAGCGCCAGCAGGGTCCGGACCGGCAAGCCGACGACGTTCGAGAAGTCTCCTCGGATCGAGTCGACGAGCACCGACCCCAGGCCCTGGATCGCGTAGGCGCCGGCGCGATCGCGCCATTCGCCCGAGGCGAGGTAGAGCTCGACCGTCGACTCGTCGAGCTCTCGAAAGCAGACCAGCGTGCGCGCGACGGCAGCTCGCTCGCGGGACGACCCGCCCCTCTCCACTACGGCGACGCCGCTCAGGACCTCGTGGGTGCGGCCGGCGAGAGCCTCGAGACGCCGGCGGGCGCCCGCCGCGTCGGCGGGCTTGCCCAGCAACCGGCCGTCGATGGCGACGTCGGTGTCCACCCCGAGGACGAGGGCGGGCGCGGTGCCCGTCGACATGGCGAGCCCCGCTCGCGCCTTGCGGGTTGCGTTCTCGAGCACGACCGTGGCCGGGTCGCCGATCTCGAGCTCCTCGACCTCGGGCACCACCACCCCGAATTCGACGCCGAGGCGGGAGAGGATCTCTTGGCGCCGTGGAGAGGCCGAAGCGAGGATCAGGCGGGCGATCGAGGACCTCGGCCGTGGGTGGGTGGCCTCAGCCGGCGAACCAGATCGCGATCTCGCGCTCCGCGGACTCCTCGGAGTCCGAGCCGTGCACGAGATTGAACGTGACCTCGAGGCCGAAGTCGCCACGAATCGACCCGGGCGCGGCCTCGACCGGATTCGTCGCCCCGATCAGCTGCCTCGCGGCCGTGACCGCTTCGTGTCCCTCGAGCACCGCAGCGACGAGAGGGCCGCCGGTGATGAAGGAGACGAGCTCGCCGAAGAACGGCTTCTCGCTGTGCTCCTCGTAGTGGCGGTGGGCGATCTGCTCATCGGCCTGCAGCAGCCGGAGCTCCGCGATCCGCAGGCCCTTGCGCTCGAATCGGGCGAGTATCTCCCCCGTCAGCCGACGCTCGAAGGCGTCGGGCTTGATCAGGATCAGCGTGCGCGAGCTGTCAGCCATCGGGCGGGCAGACTACTCGTCCGCACTCGCCCTGGGGGCGGGCTTACGCGGCTTCGCCGTCGAGCTGCGACTCGCCGGTGGCCGGGCCGCGCCCGCGGCGTTGGAACCCGCCCGGGTCGCGGGCCGTGGCTCGGAGTCACGAGCCGGCTGCTTCACGCGGCGCTTGGGGGCTCGGCGGCGCTCAGCCGGCTCGGCGGGGCGGGCCGGCATCTCGCAGTACGGGCAGATCGCCCAGCGCGGGTCGATCGGCTTCGCGCACGACTCGCAGGGGTCCTTGATCCGTGCGCGGCAGCTCGGGCAACGCAAGAAGTTCCGCTCGACCGGGTGCTCGCACTTGGGACAGGAGCCCTCCTCGAGCTGGCGCAGGCGCAGCTCCGAAGCGCGAATCTCGAGCTCGCGCTCGCGCTTGTCGTCGACGAACTCCGGCGGGCGCAGAATCGAGTAGACGATCGGCCCGACGAACGGGAACAGCCCACAGACGGTGGCGCAGGCGACGAGCACCGGGTCCTCGAGACGTCGACGGGCATCCAAAAACGTCCATGCGACGAGCGCGATGTAGAGGACTATCAGGAAGAGGACGAGGAGGTTGACGACCAGGTTGAGGTTGTCGTCTTCGATGCCGAAGAGGGCGAGGGGCATGGGCAGCGGGAAGTCTAGGCGCTGGATCAGAGGAACAGGCGACCGAACAGATACCCGAGGCCGAAGAAGACGAGGATCACCACGGCGACGACCGCGGCGACCAGCCCCATCATGTGAAGGAGCTCCGAGCGCGCCTCTCTGTCCATCAGAACGGGACGGTAGTGGGAATTCGGGGGATGTGCGAGCGGCATATTGGCGCTTTCCTCGCTCGTGCGACGAGGAAGGCGCCATTTGCACTCACCCTCGCGCGTAGCTCAGTAAGTAGTGCGTGCCGCAGACCGCGACCGCGCCGCCGCACTCCACGGCCAGCGCCCGCGCCCGACCGATCGCCACCGCCGGGTCAACCTCCTCCCCTACCTGCC
>Ga0136632_10000107_pt1 | contig 19168 bp, 19 predicted proteins | sample AntDrymUQ6112106_2_FD_104670 | JGI IMG/M metagenome (GOLD analysis project Ga0136632, IMG submission 104670) | Polar desert sand microbial communities from Dry Valleys, Antarctica - metaG UQ611 (21.06) | ecosystem: Environmental > Terrestrial > Soil > Desert | place: Antarctica: Dry Valley...
GCAGGCGAAGGTTGATGCGCGCGATCGCGCCCTCGTCGCCTTCCGGGGGCGCGGGGGGCGGAGCGTCGGCCTCCGGCTCGACCAGCTCGTCGGCCGGCGGCGGCATAACGACGAAGTCGGGCTCACCGGAGCGCAGGCGGAGCTCGACCGAGCCGGGGGCCAGCTCGCGCGTGATCTCGTCCGCTGCGGCCGACAGCGCATCGAGCAACATCAGGCGGATCGCCGACTCGAGCGGAGCAGTCAGGCGCTCGGCGATCGCACGCGCGTCCTCACCGCCGGCCCCCGCGGCGACGGCGAGCTCGCGACGGAGGTTCTCGACGTAGTGAGTCAGGTCCATGGCAGCAGTATGGCACCATTTTGGTACTAGTGCAATGCCATAATGCTGGGTCGCCCGCGCCACCGGCGACTCCCGCCCCGTTAGCCCTCGCCGATGAGGAGGTTTCTCAGGTCGCTCTCGGCTTCCGTGGCCGCCAGGGCGAGGATCTCGTCCCCCGCCTGAAGTGGTGTCTCGTCCTGCGGGGCGAATACGTGGCGGTCCCTTACTACGGCCACAAGCGAGCAATCGGGCGGCATGTGGAGCTGGCCGGCCGTCTTGCCGTCGGCGGGAGACCCTTCGGCGAGTCGGACTTCGAGGAGAGCGACCTTGCCCTGCTCGAGATTGAGCAGCCGCACGAGGTCACCTACCGTGACCGCCTCTTCGACCAGGGAGGTGAGGAGGTGAGGCGTGCTGACGGCCACGTCGACCCCCCACGTCTCGGTGAAGAGCCATTCATTGTCCGGGTGGTTGACGCGCGCCACGACGCGCGGGACGGCGAACTCCTGCTTGGCAAGCAAGGAGATAACGAGGTTGTCCTCGTCGTCGCCGGTGGCGGCCACCACGACCTCACAGCTCGAGAGGACCGCCTCATCGAGGGTGGAGAGCTCGCACGCGTCGCCGACGACTCAGTTGAAGTCGTAGTCGTATTCGGCCTTCAGCCCTTCGATCAGGCCCCTGTCCTGTTCGATGACAACTACTTCATGTCCTCGGCCGGTGAGGTCCTTGGCCACAAAACGGCCTACGTTGCCCGCTCCGGCAACCGCGATGCGGATCGTCTCATTGGTCACCCCGGGCTGCCGATCTGCTTGAGCTCTTCCATCAGGCCATTCACGCCGGCGCGCGAAACCGATAAGTGAATGATGTCCCCGTCCTGGATGGTGAGCCCGTTGTCCGGAAGCCTCGGCACCCCAAAGCGGCTCACCGCTACCACCCGGCGCTTGCCGTCTACTTCGAGGGCCGACGCCGGCTGCCCCATGATTTCCTCGGGGGCGGCGACGGGGACGATCACAACCTCACCGTTGTCTATGGTGTGCTCGACCGGAGCCTCATCGGGCAACAGCGCCCGCAGGGCCTGGTCGGTCGCCCACCGCACTGTAGCCACGGTCTGGATTCCGAGCCGCTGGTAGACCTGCGCGCGGCGAGGGTCGTAGATGCGGGCGACGACCTTGGCCACGCGGTAGTGCTCACGAGCAACCCGAGCTGAGACGATGTTGGAGTTGTCCCCGCTGGTAACGGCGGCGAAGGCAGCGGCTTCCTTGATGCCTGCCTCCTCGAGGACGTCACGATCGAACACGAAGCCCTTGACCTTCTTGCCAGAGAAGCTCGTCTTGAGGTTGTCAAAGGCAGGGGCGTTCTTGTCCATGACCGCCACCGTGTGCCCCAGCTTTTCGAGGTTCGTAGCGAGCGCCGAGCCGACGCGCCCGCAACCTCCTATGACGACATGCATCTAGTCAACTCCCTCAAAATGAGGCCTATAACGTGGGCGATACTGCCATACTTCTAACTAATGGGAACGTTGCAGAGCCTCGTCGACAAGCTGGCACGAAGTCCGGAGCAGGCCAGGGCCGAGAACTGCCGCGCGTGGGCCTGCACCGTGGCTCAGGCGACTCCCATTGTCGAGGTGACCCCCCGACATCAGGTGAAGGTCGCCGGAATCATCCGAAACATCCGTATCGATCCGCGTTCTGGTTCGGCCTCGATCGAGGCAACGATCACGGATGGGACCGGTGAGCTGGTCGCCAGGTGGCTCGGGCGCCGCCCCTTCACGGGGATGAGGCTGGGCAGGGGGCTGATCGTCGAGGGTGTCGCCGGCTTGGGTGACGACGGCGAGCTCGTCATCCTCAACCCCGAGTACAGGGTGGCCGTCGGGCCCGAGCATCCCTGACAACCCGGTGAGCATCCGGTGAGCGAGCGGTGAGCAAGCGGTGAGCAAGGCCGCGGTAGCTCTAAAACGCGTGGCGGTGGGCCGGCCGAGGTCGTCCGCCGAGCTTGAGAACACGCTTCTGCCAAAGTTCATAGCTCTGCCGGTGTTCTCGTCGGACCCCCTGTCATCTAACGCCTACGCAACTCAGGAGATCCTGCTCGTCCTCGCGCTCGTGGGCTCGAGCGCTCTTGCCCTTGTGGTGCCCATCGCGATTGCCGTTGCATTCCTGTTGGTCACCGTCACCGTCTCGTACAGCCAAACCCTCTACGCCTATCCGAACGGCGGCGGCGCCTACATCGTGGCCCATGACAACCTCGGAACCTACCCGGGCCTTGTCGCGGCCGCCGCCCTGCTCGTGGATTACGTGCTTACAGTGTCGGTCTCGGTGGTCGGTGGAGTCGACGCAATCATCTCCGCACTCCCAGAGCTCACAGACAGCAAGATCCCGTTGGCTCTTGGCTTCGTCGTTTTGGTCGCTCTCGCAAATCTGCGGGGGGTGAGGGAGTCGGGGTCCTTCTTCGCAATTCCTACCTACGGCTTCGTTTTGTCCGTCTATGCGCTCCTCGCCACGGGATTTGTGAAGTGCCTGAGCGCGTGTCCTCAAGCTGCAAGCGCCGGGATCGAACCAGAGACTCAATCCGCTCTTACTTTCTTCATCATCCTCAAGGCTTTCTCAGCGGGGACCACGGCTCTGACCGGCGTAGAAGCCATCTCCAACGCCGTGCCGGCGTTCAAGTATCCGAAGTCAAGAAACGCCGCCACGACACTTGCAATGATGGCGGCTCTGTCGATCACGATGTTTCTCGGCATCTCCGTGCTCGCAAACCGAGCACACGTGGTCTTCACGGAGGGCTCCGCGGTGTCGGCGCTGGCTCAGATCGGGGAGGCGGTCTTCGGTCGAGGCATCATGTTCTTCCTCCTCCAGGCAATGACGGCGGGCATCCTCATCCTTGCCGCCAACACCGCGTTCGCAGGCTTCCCTGTGCTGTCCTCCATCCTCGCCAGGGACCGTTTCATGCCGCGCCAGCTCATGAACCGTGGAGACAAGCTGGTGTTCTCGAACGGCATCGTGATTCTTGCGTTTCTTGCGGCGGTGCTCGTTGTGGCCTTCGATGCCAACCTCAACTCACTGATCCAGCTCTACCTGATCGGCGTCTTCGTCTCGTTCACACTGTCGCAGGCCGGCATGGTCGTTCATTGGCGGAAGTCAAAGGCACCAGGGTGGAGGACGAGGCAGTACATCAACGGCTTCGGAGCCGCAGTCACAGGCGGCGTCTTCGTCGTCGTAGTGCAGACGAAGTTCGCCGGCGGAGCCTGGATCGTGGTCGTAGCCATTCCAATCATCGTCTATCTGATGTACAAGGTCAACCGTCACTACGGGGAGGTTGGCAGAGAGCTGAGACGAGTCGATCGAAAGCCACGGGACCGCCGACCCGGCAATCAGCACATGACAATCCTTGTGAACGACACCGACGAAGTTACGGTGAGAGCCATCGGCTACGCCCGGTCCATTCATACAGATGACATCGAAGCGGTGACCTTGGACGGCGTCGATCCGGAGGCGTGGCAAGCGATCGCCCCGAACATCCCCCTCAAACAGATCGACACCGACGGCTCGCACACGGCAGCCCTGCGCCGCTACTTGCGCCACAAGCGGAAGGAGCTGACTCCCGAGGACTTTCTCACCGTGGTGATTCCGGAAGCCCTGGGTTCACGAAGCTTCCTGGAGATCTTCAAACGCCCGCGGCTCACCAGGCTTAAGGCTGCACTCGTCGCAGAGCCCGATGTGCAGGTCCTTGACCTTCCGATCGTAAAGTCGGAGGTCAAGCCGAGCTTCGAGCAGGCAGCAGAGCCGGCTCGCAACTACGCTATCGTTCTGGTTTCCGGAGTCCACAACGCAACTCTGCAGGCGCTTGAGTACGCCGAAACCCTTCGTCCCACCGACATCCGCGCCATCACATTCGGGCTGGATCCCGAGGCCAGCGAGCGGTTGGGCAAGCAGTGGCTGGAGTGGGACATACCCCACCCCCTCGAGATCGAGGACTCGCCCTTCCGGGACATCGGCGAGTCGCTCGTCGAGTACGTCAGGGCATTCAAGGCCGACGGTGTCCACCGGGTCGTGACGATAGTGATCCCGGAGTTCCTCACCACCAAGTGGTGGCACAAGGCGCTGCACAACAAAACCGCCTTGATCGTCAAGGGCCGGATGCTGTTCGAGCCTGGGGTCGTCGTGGTCTCAGTCCCATACCATCTGGGCCACCGCTAACCGTCAGACGCCGAGCGAAGCGACCCGGCTCGGCGGGACTCAGAATGAAGGAGCCGAGCCCCAAGGCGGCTTCGGTTGGGGGACTGGGTACTGGGGGAGGCGTGCCGACAACTAAGCACATGGCAACAAACGTACCCGCACATCCCTGGACTCAGCATGGCGGTAAATTTGTCCGGCCGGCAAATAGTGCAATCGGACCTGGTCACCGTCGTGGCCTCAGTCTTAAACGATTGGTCGCTTGATCCATCGACCCTCGTGCTCGAGATTACAGAAAGCGTCGTCATGAAGGACGCGCAAGCGGCCATTGTCGTGCTCGAATCGCTCAAAGCTCTGGGCGTGCGCTTGAGCATCGATGACTTCGGAACCGGCTACTCGTCGCTCAGCTACCTGCAAAGGTTTCCAGTCGACATTCTCAAGATCGATCGGTCCTTCATCGACGGATTGAGCGACGATCCAGAGGACTCCGCCATCGTTGCAGCAACCATCGGCCTCGCCGCCTCGTTGAAACTGGAGACAGTGGCCGAAGGAGTCGAGACGGCCGGGCAACTCGATCAGCTCATCTCGATGAGATGCACGAAGGCGCAGGGTTACTACTTTGCTCGCCCCGAAGCGGCAGCGGGCGTCGATGCGCGACTGAGAAGCAGCCGCAGCGCAGCGCCCACTCGGGCAGGTCACTCAGGCGTAGAATCCATCAGCCGGCCGGTGGCTTAGACCGCCGCCGGCACTTCCTCGTTCGCCGCAGACTGGTCATCGTCCTCGCCGAAGTCCGCTTCCTCACGCTGGGAAGAGTAGTAGAGCGCTCCGATGAGTATGGCTAGGCCGGCCGCCACGACTGCGACACGCAGTCCGATGTTGTTGGTGTCGACCGCGCTCACAATCGACGCGGCCACCAGCAGCGCCACCAGGTTCATGACCTTGATGAGCGGGTTGAGCGCAGGGCCGGCCGTGTCCTTGAAGGGATCGCCAACGGTGTCGCCGATGATCCCGGCCTCGTGTGCCGGCGAGTTCTTGCCGCCGTAGAGGCCGTCCTCGATCGTCTTCTTGGCGTTGTCCCAGGCACCGCCGGAGTTGGCAAGCATCACGGCGAGAAGCTGGCCCGAGACGATCGCCCCGGCGAGGAACGCGCCCAAAGCGATGGCGCCGAAGGCAAAGCCGACGACGATCGGTGTCAACACGGCGAGAATGCCCGGGGTCACGAGCTCCTGGAGAGAGGTTCTCGTGCAGATGTCGACCACGCGCGCATAGTCAGGCTTGACCGAATAGTCCATGATGCCGGGGTTGTTCTTGAACTGGTTTCGCACCTCGAGCACGACCGTGCCTGCAGCGCGCCCGACCGCGCGGATCGTCAAGGAGCTGAACAGCCAAGGTACCGCTGCACCAATCAGAAGCCCGACCAGGACCTCGGGCGCCGAGATGTCGATCGGGGCTCCGCCGACGATGTCCTGAAAAGAGCCGAACAGGGAGGTAGCTGCCAGAACCGCCGTGGCAATGGCGAGGCCCTTCGTGATGGCCTTTGTGGTGTTCCCGACTGCGTCGAGGTCGGCCATGGTCTTGTCGGCGTCCTCACCAAGCCCACCTGCCATCTCTGCAACGCCGTGGGCGTTGTCGGAGATGGGTCCGTAGGTGTCCATCGACACGATGACTCCCACGGTCGTGAGCATGCCCATACCCGTCAGAGAGATGTAGTAGAGCGCGAGATTGGGATCGCCACCGCCCAGTAGAAATGCCGCAAAAATCGCCACGGCAATGGTGAGAATCGCGTAGACGGTAGATTCCATGCCGATTGCGAACCCCGAGATGAGCGTCGTCGCAGGACCGGTGCGCGTGGCGCGAGCGATCTCCTTCACGGGCTTGCGCTCCGTCGAAGTGTAGTACTCGGTGAGAAAGTGAATTGCCGCCGCTAAAAGGAGGCCGATGACGACGGCCCAGAAGGTGTTGAGATCCTGCACGTAGAACAGCGAAACCAGGAACACAGCGGCCGCAGAGGCAACCCCCGAGATGATGAAGCCCCTGTTGATCGCCTTCATGCCGTGCTCGGTTTCGCTGCGCGGCTTGACCGCCTCGATCCCGATGATCGAAGTGATGACGCCGACGGCGCGCACGAACAGGGGGAAGAGCACAGCGGCAACGACGGAGTTGGTGCCCTGGTAGGCGACGAAACCGAGGATCAGGGAGGCGACAAGGGTGACCTCGTAGGACTCGAACAGGTCGGCCGCCATTCCCGCACAGTCGCCCACGTTGTCACCGACGTTGTCGGCAATCGTGGCTGCGTTTCTGGGGTCGTCCTCGGGGATGTTCTGCTCGATCTTCCCGACGAGGTCGGCGCCGACGTCGGCGGCCTTCGTGAAGATGCCACCGCCGACCCGCATGAACATGGCGAGGAGGGCGCCGCCGAAGCCGAATCCGAACAGGACCAGGGGCGCATCGCCCTTGTAGATGATGAAGATCAGCGTTGCGCCGAAGAGGCCGAGCCCGACGGTGAACATCCCGGCGACACCGCCTGCACGAAAGGCAATGCTCATGGATTCACGCAGGCTCCGGCGCGCGGCCGACGCAACACGCACGTTGGCGCGGACCGCGAGCCCCATCCCGACGAAGCCCACTGTTGCCGAGAAGACGGCGCCGAGCAAAAAGGCCACAGAACGTGCGGCCCTTATGCCCCAGGTCGGTGCCTCGAGCGCAAGGAGCACGAACGTGAGCACCACAACGAAAACGGCCAGGGTCTTGAACTGGCGCGTCAGATAGGCCTGTGCCCCCTCGCGGATGGCGAGCGAAATCTCTTTCATCTGGTCGGTGCCCTCATCTTTTGCGAGCACGCCGCGCACGAGCATCCCTGCATAGACGAGCGCCACGAGCGAGATACCCAAGATCACATACAGCGCAGTATTCTCGAAACTACTCAACGCCGGCAGGTCGAGGCTGGTCGACTCGCCCGCGGCTAGCACAACTCCTGAGCCCGTCATCTAGATCCTTTCCTCGAACAGCTCTTCGGTCTTGACGAAGATTTGACGTGCAACCTTTTCGCTCACAGTACGCATGTGGCCGTCCACCTCGAGAACGAGCGGGCCGTCGAATGGGTGCTTCTCTTTGACCTCCACCCGCACGCTCGGACGCAGGCCCATGGCGCCGAGGAACTCCACCACGCTCGCGTCGGTCGAACCTGGGACGGCAATAGTAGCGACATCGCCGGGCTCGAGTGAGTACAACGGCGGCATCTCCGGAATCTCAGCCACGTCGGGAGGCGGGATCGGAAAGCCGTGGGGACACGAGGCAGGGCGGTCGAGAGCGACGTAGAGACGATCCTCGACCTCCTGGGGCAGGTGGTGCTCGAACGAGCCGGCGAGGCGGTCGGCCTCGTTCCACGCGTACCCGAGCATGTCCGAAAGGAAGCGTTCGACGATTCGGTGGCGCCGCATAACTGCAACCGCCGCCCTGCGACCCGCCGGGGTCAGCTCCACACCCCTGTAGGGGTTGTGATCAAGCAGGTTGCGCTCGGCAAGACGCTTGACCACCGCGGTGATCGTTCCCGGCGCGACACCGAGGAGATCAGCGAGCACCCCCGTGTGGACCCTTCCGTTGTCACGCCCCTGTCTGTAGATCGACTTGAGCAGCTCGTTTTCCGATTTTGACAGCGCAACTCTCATTAGCCGCCGAGCATATCTCCTTTTTGATGGCTCAAAACCAGGGTTTCCGGCTACCAAAGCCCGTAAAAGGCCGCCGCCCCCGCTGCGGTCCGGGTTCAATAGAACGATGTTCTCCTACGCGCTCGCATGCGTCGGCGCCCGTCCCTCATTGTGGCTGCTTGCCCTGCCCTGCGCGCTTCTGGCTGCCCTGCCCCTCGCCGTTGCGGTCACGGTTTTCGCTCCCTCGGGGGTTGCGCTCGCACTGATGGGGGACGTGCGCTTGGCGGGTGACCTCCTGCCCTCAGCCTTCGGCGGCGAGGGTGCCCGTGTCCCGGCGGCCACCTGGTTCGGCGCTGCGATTGCGCTCATCGCCGGCGTCGCGCTGTGGAGCCGGCTGTTTGCGGGCGCCGTGTGGACATCCGATGACTCCAACGACGCCGGCGTGAGGATTGCGCTCGGCGCAACCACGCGCCGCTGGCGCCGCGTGCTAGTGCTCTACCTCGAGGCCGGTGCCGCAATTGCGCTTGCAGCCGCCACCCTCCTATGGCCGGTCGTGGTGGTGGGCGGGGGCTCCCTGCTCACAAGCCTGACCCTCGGCGCCCTTGCGGCCGTCGTTGCCTTCAGGACCCTTGTACGCATCCTTCTCACGCTTGCGGTGCGGGCGGCAATCCTCGGCGATCAGCCCCCCCACCGAGCGTGGCGCGAAGCGCGGTCGTTGATGGCGGACAGGCGGCGCGACGTGGCGGCCGCGTGGATGTTCCTCGTTGCGATCGGCCTCGCCGTTTGGGTCGGTGGAAGGTTCCTGTTGCCCGTCTTGCAGGACACGGCGCTCGACTATCCGAGCTCGAGCAACTACACCCTTGGGCTGCAGGCTGCGCAGCTCCTTGTCTCGGTGCCGCTTGAAGCCGGCTTGATGGCCGCGGCTTTCGGGGTCTGGACGGCCCTCTACCTCGACAAGGCCGAGGTGGTGCGGACACCCCCGCCGTCCGGCCGCCGACGGGGCTCCGATCCTCTTATGCTTCGGGCGCTCATCACGCTCTTTATCGTGGCGCTTGTCGGAAACGGCATCCCCACCGCAATCGAGAGCGCCTACGCGCGCCGCCAGGCCCGCCGCTTCGAGGACATAGAGCGCCGAGAAATCGACCCCACCCAAGCCTCGTCGCGGCCTCAGTCGGTGCCAGGCGGGCGCCCGCCCTCAACGCGCTATACCGTCGAAGCCGGCTTGACCGGTGCCGAGCTCACTTGGACAACGCTGATCGACTACTCCAACGCCACAGGCGAGCCCTTGAAGGACCTCGGCGTGCACGTCTACCCGGCCGCCTACGCCGAGCCGGTCGCCGCCATCCCGTTCGGGGAAGAGCTTCTCGCTGCCGACCTCGACGGCTCATTTCGGGCCGAGGCAGAGCCGGGGACGTTTGACATCGGGGGGGTGCGAGTCAATGGGGGCGACGTCCGCTGGTCCCGTTCCGGCACCGCCCTCGTGATCGAGCTCGAGGAGCCGCTTGCGCCCGGGGATCGTGCCCTGGTGCGCATCGACCTCATCGCCGGACTTCCCCACTGGCCGGAACGCTTCGGCGTCTGGGATGACACCATTCTCCTCGGCAACTGGATCCCCACCATTGCCGTGAGGCAGCACGGGTCATGGCGCCTCGACCAGTTCTCCGGCGTCGGCGACCCCTTCTTCTCGGAGGTGGCTGACTACTCGGTGACGATAACGGTCGATAGGGAAATGACCGTCGTGGGATCTGGGACCCTCGTTAGTGCACGCAGGGGACGGTGGAGCTTCGATGCACGTTCGAGCAGGGATGCCGCCTTTGCGCTTGCCCCTTTCATGCGGGGCCTCGAGACTAGGGTCGGGAGGACCACGGTTCGCTCGTGGTACACGGCGGACGAGCGGGCCGCTGGAGCGGCCAACTTCGATGCCGCCTTATCCGCGGTCAAGGACTACACCGGTCGCTTTGGGGCGCTCCCCATGGACGAGATCGAGCTGGTCGTCACGCGCGGAAGCCTCGGGGGGATGGAGTACCCGGGGCTAATCTTCACCTCGGGGTCGAACGGTCCTGAGGCCGGGTTCCCCCTCATCCCAGATCTCGTGCGCCACGTTGGCTTCGATGTTGCGCGGCGCCGTTACATAGTCGGGCACGAGGTCGCCCATCAGTGGTGGTACGCGGCCGTCGGCAACGATCAGGTGCGCGAGCCGTGGCTCGACGAGTCGTTCGCCGAGGTCTCCACCCGCCTGTGGCTGCGCGCCGCCGACGGCGACAACCGGGCGTGGCGCATCACGACGGGCAGCTCCACCGCTGAGCCGCGCCCCGGAGTCTTGTCTGCTGCAGCCACCGATTTCTCCTCGAATGCCCGCTACAGCGACGCCGTTTACTCGTCGGGCGCTGCGGTGCTATTGGATCTCAGGGAACGCATTGGGGCCCGCAAGTTCACAACCGTGATGCGGCGCTGGTACGAGCGCAACTACCTCGCCATAGGGACGGTCGGCGAGTTCGTGTCTCTGGTCGAGGATGTGGCCGGCCCTCAGTGGGGCAGGTACCTGCGTCGCTTCATTGCCCCGTAGCGTCGCGCCCCCCGGCGACCGGCCGGGGGGCCCTGCGCTCAGTGTCTGACGACGAGCCGCGTGAGCAGACCTCCGCCGGGCAGTTGCGAGTACTCACATTCGTCGACGAGGCTTTGCAACAAAGCGGAGGACATCACAAGCCGGGAGGAGAACCCCTGGCTGTCGTAGGGGTCCTTGATGTCCTCGGGTGAGGACCTCGAACTCCTGTCCTCGATCTCAATGAGCAGGGAGTCGTCGTTTTCGATCCAGGTAATTCCTACGGGAGCGTCCGAGCCGATCTCTTCACCGGCAAGAACTGCGTTGGTGCAGGCTTCGGAAACGGCGATCTTCAGTCCCTCGACAGACCCGGCGTCAAGGCCGGCTGCCCGCGCCAGGAGGGAGAGAGTCAGCCTCACGACCCCCACGTAGGCGGAGCGAGGCGGTATCTCAAGCTCTACGGTCACTAGTGCCCACTGTCGCCTCCCCCTCCGAGGAGTAGATGGCAAAGACCTTGTCGAGCCCCGTTATTTGGAAGATCTTGAGGATTTTGTCCTGCGTGCACACGAGCGCCAGGCTCCCGTCGTGAGCCTTGACACGCTTCAGAGCTCCCACGAGGACGCCGAGACCCGTCGAGTCGAGGAAGTCGACGCCCTCCAGGTTGACGATCACATGGTGGGAGCCCGCTGAGACGAGCTCGATTAGCTTCTCGCGAAGCTTCGGGGCCGTGTAGACGTCGATCTCACCGGCGACGTCTACCACCGCATAGGAATCGACATCCTTGACTGCCAGGCCAAGCTCCATGCGCCCCCTTTCTCGCGACGGCAACTGCTCAGTTCGGCAATCTACATTAGCCGGGCACGACGCTCACCTGGACGGCGTCCCCGGCCACCGTTGGCCCACAGGAAAAACTCGTGCAGACTCACGGGTTGGCGACATTTTTGAGCTTTTTGGGCCGGGGTTGTTAACCTCGGCGACCGGCCCACCGAGGGATGATCGCAATGACCCCACCTCAGCAAAAGATGAGCACAGGACCTGCATCAGAGCCCAGGCTCCTCGCCGGGCTGATCGGCGCCCTCGCCCTCGTGGCAGTGGTGGTGGTCGTGCTCGCCGCTCTCGGGTCTGGGGGGAGCCCCTCCGACGCCGGCGGTTCCGGCGGGAGGCCCGCCGTCGCCGACAACGAGCGGCCGCCGCGGCCCAGGGCGGCGGCCGGGACCGTCCAGATCAAGCAAGCGTCGTGGCAGATGGAAATCTTCGCCGTGGCCGGAGGGCCCCGGGTCACCGAGGTCCAGAGACGTCTCTTGAAAGCGCAGAAACCCCGGCTCCGCAAGCTCGTACGCTCGACCTACAACGCGCTCTTCCTCGAGCCCGGCGCGCGGCACAGGGCAATCGCCGGTCCTTTCTCGCCCCTGTCGACGCGGGCCTGGCTCAACTCACGGGCCGGGCTCGGCTCCAACGCAGAGCAAGTGCGGATGGTGCGGCGGAAGGCGTCCATCGGAATCATTGCCGGACGGGCGGATTCGGCCGCCGCCGAGGTCGTCATAGCCGCCAGGGGCGAGACCGGGCCGAGAACCTTTCACGTGCGCCACCGCTCGACGCTGTGGCTCGAGCGAGCGCACAAGTCGTGGCGGGTCATCGCCTTTCACATCGACCAGGAACCGGTGACGTGATCAAGAAGCTGCTCGTGGCAGGGACGGCCGTGGGCGTCCTTGCTGCGTTGTGGCCGGTCCTTGGTCCGCTTGGGGGGACGGTCGCTTCTCCCATCGTGGTTGGCCGCGTCCACAGAGATTTTCATCCCCGTGACGGCAAGCTTTTCTTTCTCGTGATCGGCAATGACGCCAGGGCCGGCAACCCCGATGCGTCGCGCGCCGACGCGATCCACATCGTCGGAGTCAACACGGTCACAAAACGCGGCGGGATCCTCAACTTCCCGCGCGACTCATGGGTCTCGATCCCGGGATCGGGTCAGGGCAGGATCAACGAAGCTCTGTACAGGGGTGGCCCAGCGCTCCTTGCTTCGACCCTCGAATCGATAACCGGCATCAGGCTCGACTACTGGATCATGACCGGCTTCGAGGGGTTCCAGGGCATCGTCCAAGGCCTGAACGGAGTCGAGATGGCGGTCCAGAAAGACCTCTACGATCCGACCGGCTCCGGTGCGCAGATCGATGCGGGTTACCAGAACCTCGGCCCAAAGGACTCACTCGCTTACGTTAGGACACGCCACAACTTCCCGAACGGCGACGTGGACAGAACCACGAACCAGGGGCGCTTTCTCCTTGCAATGCTAAAAAAGCTGCGCCGTGAGGTCACACGAAGTCCGGCAGCACTTCTTCGGTGGATCACGATCGGCCGCCGTTACACGCGCCTTGACATCTCGCCCAAAGAGACCTTCAGGCTCGCCGTGCTCGCGACCCAGTTCTCCGCCAGGGACATGGGCAACGAAACTGTGCCCGTGACTGTCGGCAGCGTTGGTGCGGCGAGCGTTGTGTTCATCTCCCCGGGGGCGCAGTCCATCTACGCCCGCTTCAGGAGCACCGCCGCCCTTTAGGACGACAGATAGGCGGCATGGTCAGCGGCCGAAAGGGGGGCCCCCGTCGCTCTCTCGACGAGGGCGTCCCATGGCATCGACGCCCCGGGCAAGAAGAAACGCTCCCTGAGCCACGGGCCCGCCTCCGAGGCGTCGATGAGGTTGCCGCAGTCCCGTTCGAGCGCCGCCCTGAGCTGTGACGCAAGCATCTCGCCAAGCAGGTAGTTGTGGTAGTAGACGGGGGCGGCTGCGATGTGGATCTTTGCCGCCCAGTCCGGCCCGCGCCGGTCCCTGGGTTTGCGTACGAGCTGAAAGCGCTCGACGAGGTCCCACCAGCGCGCGTCGAGGTCTCCGCCGGGATCGCTGTAGAGGTCGCGCTCGAAGTACACCATGACCAAGCCCCAGCGCGCGAACAGCAGGCTTTGAGCGGCGCTCGCCGCGTGGAGGTCGCCGGCAATCTCGGCGACGTGCTCTTCGGGGATGCCGGCGACTTCGGTGAGCCAGCGCGGGTCCCTGACCAATCGGCCGGACATTATCGCCATGGCCTCGGTCGTAAACGTGTGCGCAGGACGCCTCAAGAGGTAGGGAAGAGAGCCCTCGATCGACATGTCGTAGGCCGCATGGCCCGATTCGTGCAGCATGGTCTCGACCCAACGCTCCCCGGGCACGATGTTGGCCAAGATGCGCACATCTTTGGACCTGTCCATCTGAATGCAGAACGCATGCTGGCACTTGTGCTCGCGCGGAAAGAGATCGCTCGTGGCGATCACATCCGAGAGATCAACGTTCCAGCGCTCAAAGGTGGCGAGGGCATGGCGATCGGCATCGGCAGCCGGGAAAAACTCGTCGAGAGACACGCCCCCTTGGGGAGGCAGCAACTGAAAGAAGGGATCAGAGTAGTGCCACGGGGACAGCTCGCGCGTGCCGAAGCGCTCCGCAAGCGCGTCGTCGAGGGAGCCCTTCCAGGCCCGGAAAGGCTCGGCCGTAAGGCGGTCGAGGCCGTCCATGGTCTCGAACAGCCAGGCCTCGGGGATCTCCTGAAGGTCAAGGGACATGCGGTAGTAGTCGGGGAAGCCAAGCGCGCGCGCAGCTTCATTTCGAAGACGAGCGAGCTCGCGCACCCGGTCGGCCACCACCGTGCCGATCTCCTTGGACGCCCCCCATGCACGCCTGCGAAGCTCCCCGTCGTCGGAGTGCGTAAGGATCTCTTCGATCTCGTTGTCGCTCAGTCTCTGCCCGTCGAGCACCGGGCGAAAGGAGGCAAAGTCGCTTTCGATGGCGCTCGAGAGCTCGACGATCTGGGTGCGCAAATCATCATCCATCTGGTTGCCGCTCAACGAGAGCCTTAGGACCTCGAGCGAGCGCGCCAGCTCGGGGTCCCCCGGCCGGGCATCGAGAGCATCGAGCACTGCGCGGTAGAGGTCGCGATCACCTTTGGCTCTGCTCACCTCGAGCTCGAGCTCGGCGCGCAGACGGTCGTGGTCGGGGCTCGCTTCGATCTGCGAGTCCCAGTAGGCATGGTGGAAGCGCGTCTCGAGGGCGCGCCAGTGCTCCTGGGTGGCTTCTACGAGCTTCACGGCGTCTTCGGACACCTCGGGATCTTAGTGCCCCGCCGCGTAAATTAACGACCATTCAAGCGCCTCGGGGCCACGTCGTGAGCTCGAAGTGCCACGGCTCGTTCGCAAGCGGGCGGTAAAGGGGCAGTCGCAGCTCTTTGACGAGGCGCACCGCTGCTGCGATGTCTCCGCCGAGGTCGGCGGCGAGCCCTTTCTCGTGCATCGATGTCCCGGGGCGCGCCACCCAGTCGTCGGCAGCCTCCGGAGTCCCATACTTCGCAAGCGCCTCTTTCCACAGGCGCGCCTGCTTAGCGGCCGAGCGATATCCGGAAACGAGCCAAACTTTTCCTCCAGAAGCAGCGGCTATGCGCTCGACCGCCCCGGCCAAGAGCGGATGGAGGCCCTCCCGATCGAAGCCCATCGCCGCCGGGGCAAGGGCTCCGGCGTCGAGCAGCGCGCGTGCCTCTGCGGTCACGCCGGCGACTTCGACGGTGACCTGAGCCGTGGGTGCGCCGGGCTCGCACCAGCACTCCTGCAAGCGGGCGCCGTTCGCTTCGGCGATGCGGCGGGCCTGTGACTCGGGCTTGGCGCGCCCGTAGGGTCCCGACTCGGCGACAGCGGCGAGAGCCGCGGCGTCGGCTGCGGTCTGCGCGCGCGCCCGTAACGACGCCACTTCGGCAACCTCGCCGGCATAGGCGCCGAGAACGGCGGCGAGGATGGCCGCCGACCACACCAGGAACACGCTCATGGCAGCTCGATCCGCATCGTGGCCGATGCGTGCAGCTCGAGACGTTCGAAGAGGTCACCGACCACAGGCGACCTGCCGCGTGGGCGGTAGGCAAGCTCCACCGTGAGCGGTTCACCCATGCTGCGATATGAGGGCTGGGGGTCTACCGACACCTCGACTCCTTCAAGCCCGGTGCGGCGCGCTGCATTGAGCGCTGCCTCGGGCGCGCGATCGACGGCAGCGGCGCGCGCTGCTTCGCGCGCGGCATGCCACAAACGCACCTGATCACCGGCCACGAGCCCGGTCTCGAGCAAGGCCACGAGAATGACCACAATGACGGGAAGGCACAAAGCCAGCTCGAGCGTCGACTGCCCGCGCTCGTCGTACACGATCGACCGGTTGGTCACGGTGCCTCGCTTTTGCTTTACGGTCCGCCGAGGCGGCCCCGGCGTTCGGTCTGGCATCGTGCCGTTCCCGCCGGTGGCCTATCCCCCGGCCCGCTTCACGAGGCCGGAGACGATGGTGTCGAACATGTCCGTGAAGGTGCCGGCCTTCACAAAGGCGGCAAGCACTCCGACTAGAAGCGCGACCACGAGAAGGACAAGCGCGTACTCGGCTGTGGTCTGGCCGCTTTGTCCGTAGACGACGGACTTGATGCGTTCCAAAGGGCACCTCCTATGTGAGACCGGCGCTGTTCCCGGTCGGTGCCCTTATGTCACGCCAAATGAGGCCGGCGAGCAGTGACGTGCATCACGACTCGTCGAGATTCTCTCGCAGCTTTGCGCCTACAGGTCCAGCTCGATGCTGTCCCCGGTTGTGACTTCCCACCTGTCGAAGGCAGCCTTGTTGACCTCGAGAGCGCGCGTGTAGATAGCGTCCGGATAGTAGATCTTGCACGGTTCTCGCTTGCACGGAACCATGTCGAGGATCTTGAGGATCTCTCCTTTGTCGTCGAAGAACGCAATGGAAAGCGGGATCAGGGTGTCTTTCATGTAAAAGCCACCCGATGTCGCCCCAGGGAAAACAAACACCATCCCCGCCTCAGGAGCCAGCTCCTCGCGCAGCATGAGGCCGAACGCCCTTTGCTCGGCCGTCCTTGCAACCTCGAGCTCAACGCGCACATCGCTCGCTCCATGGAGGACCGCCGTGCCGTGCCCAAAATCGATGGACGGCGACGGCTTGGTCTTCGGAGTTTGCTCCTCCGTCGGGGTTCGTTTGGCCCGGGATGTGGCTCGGTCGCCGTCGGCGGTCGTCTCCGCCTCACCCCCGCATGCGCCGGCCCACAACCCTGCCACCACCATCGCAACGAGAACCCTTCGCATGCCCCAAGCTTGGCACCGGGCTCAGGCTAAAGACAAGCCTCTGAGAAACGGGCCAAGGGCGAGGATCACAAACGAGGGGAGCACGCACAGCACGAGTGGGATGACCATGAGCACGGGGGCCCGCTTCATCTGCGCCTCGAGGCTGCGCGCCCTCAGGGCCCGGCGACGCTCCGCATAGGCCTCGAGCGCCCCTGCAACAGGCAGGCCCATCGTTTCGGCGGCGGCCAGAGTCGCGGCAAGGGAGCCAAGGGCCTCCCGATTCGGTGAGTCTTCGAGGGAGTTGAGCGCGTCTGGCCAGGAGGCGCCGAGCACGACCCGGCGGTGGGCGCGCTGCATGTCGGCCTGCAGCTCCCGGGAGGAGTGCTGCGCCGCAACCTCGAGCGCAACCCTGAGAGGCGCCCCGCCCCTCAGAAGGCTCGCCGTCGCATCCGCAGCAGCAGCGGTGGCGTCGTCGGCCTGAGGCGGGCGCGGGACAAGAGTGCCTATCCATCTCATCCCTGCCACGGCGAGAGCAATACCGAGGGCGGCCATCGTCGCCCCGAACCGGTCGAGAAACCCTGCGTGCGCCACGGGCATGAGCGGGACGAAAGCAAGTGGCAGGCCTGCGACCATGCGCCCCGACAACATTGCGCCGCTTCCAGCCGCGCGGGCGGCGCCGAGCCAGGCCGCGCGCTCGTCGATCGTCCGGGCGAGACCGTCAAGCATGCTCGCTGCGTCTCCGCCGGCTTTGGCCTGGACGGCGAAGGTGCTCGTCAGGGGATCGAGGTCGTCGCCGAAATCCAGGCGCAGGCAATCGAGCGCCACTTCGAGGGGGGCGCCGAGCCTCAACCTTCTTGACAGGCGGTGGAGCGAGGTTTCCATCTCGAGCGGCGCGTGGATGTGCCACACCGTCAGCGCTGAGCGGGGCGGGGCGCCGGAGCGCAACAGAGCGGCAAGGCCTCGCACCGCCTCTGCGCGCCGCGACGTCGCGGCCAGCTCTAGCTCATGGCGACGGAGGATCCGGCGCAGCCGGCCCGCCACGTCCTCAACCGGCGATTTCGACCACACGCCTGCCCCCCGAGCACCGTTCGAGATGAACAACAACGCCGAAGGCGTTGATCACCTGCCTGCGGAGCGACTCCTCCGCCAGGCCCGAGCCGGCCGAAAGCGCCAGGGTCACCATGCGTTCGAGCGCATCTTCGGCCGAACGGGCGTGCAGGGTCACCATCGAGCCCTCATGTCCCGTGGACATAGCAGCCAGGGCCGCCAGCGCTTCTGGGCCGCGCACCTCGCCGACGACGATCCGATCGGGTCGCATTCTGAGCGCAGTCCTCACGAGCGCGGCGGGGCCGATCTCGCCGCGGCCTTCGATGTTTGCCGGGCGCGCCACGAGGGATACGGCGTGCGGACAGGCGGGATGGAGCTCGGGCGTCTCCTCGATCAAGACGACCCTCTCGTCTTCGGGAACGTAGGCGAGCAGCGCATTGAGCAGCGTCGTCTTGCCGGCACCGGTTCCCCCGGTTACGGCCACCGTGACCCTGTCCCTCACGCACGAGATGAGTCGCTGCGCCTGGGGCTCCTCGAGCATCCCCCGCCCCACCAGGTCGTGCAGCGTGAGGACGCCTTGAGGCCAGCGCCTGATCGAGACCAGCGGCCCCGCAGGAGCCAGTGGAGGTAGGACGACATGCATGCGGGCGCCGTCGTCGAGACGAGCATCGGCGACCGGCTCGGTCGCATCCACCCGCCTGCCCGCCCCTCCCAAAAGCCGCTCGATGAAGGCCCCAAGCTCACGCTCGCCGGTGAAACAGACATCGGATCTCTCGAGCCCTCCCTCCCTTTCGATCCACACCTCTCGGGGGCCGTTCACAAGAATGTCCGTGATCTCCGGGTCGCGCATCAGCGGGGCGAGGCGGCCGTACCCGTCGACGACATCGCTCAGCTCGGTGACAAGAGGGCCGACCTCGTTGGGATCGGCGCGCTCGGCGACAAGGGCCCTGATCGCGAGGCGGCGGGCGGCGACGTCGAGGTCGGCAAGCTCGTCTCGTTGCAGCACGAGATCGAGCCACTCCTGTGTCACGCCGTCTCCACGGCACCGGCCAGGCGCACGACGGCCCTGCTCCAGCGCGACCATCTCGAAGTGAGGAGGCGGCCGTCGTCTTCAGCGTCCCGCAGGGCGGGCGTCAAAGGAAGCCGGATGGCCACAGCCCTGCCGAGGGCCCTTTCGATCTGGGATGTGGTCGTCTCGCCCCCCGGCCCCGTGCGATTGAGGATCACCGCCCAGCGTGCATCGGGGACGGCCTCAAGAAACGCCGCCGCCCTGCGAGCGCCGGGTAGCGTCGGCGGCACGACAAGCAGCGAGGCGCCGGCCGCGGCAACCACCTCC
>Ga0136632_10000109_pt1 | contig 18996 bp, 18 predicted proteins | sample AntDrymUQ6112106_2_FD_104670 | JGI IMG/M metagenome (GOLD analysis project Ga0136632, IMG submission 104670) | Polar desert sand microbial communities from Dry Valleys, Antarctica - metaG UQ611 (21.06) | ecosystem: Environmental > Terrestrial > Soil > Desert | place: Antarctica: Dry Valley...
CGTGAGCTGGATCTGGATGTCGAGCACGCCGTCCGTGGGCGCCGCCTTCGGGGCGATCTTCATGCCCCCTCCGAAGAACTGCCCGTTGGCCACAACGACGTTGAGCGCGGGGCCCTCGTAGGTCCGGTCGATGAGGTCGACGCTCACGGCCGCTGCGCTGAAGCGAGCGAGGACCGACCAGAAGGCAAAGAGGTAGTCCATGGGCCCGAGCCAGGCCGGCATTCCGTGCACGCGCCGCGCGACGGCCGCGCCCATGCCGGCCTCGGCGACGTTGGCGAAATAACGTGTGACGGGGACACCGCCGTCCCGAAGCGTGATCTTCCCAATGTCGATGGGAAAGGAGCCGGGTCCGTCGAGGTGGGCGGCCGCATGGGCCGGCAGCTTGGGGATGCCGAAGGTCCTTGTGAAGTCGGAAGCGCGTCCCGCCGGCACGACGCCTACGGTTGCGCCTGGGACAATCCCAGCGTCGCCTTCGATCATGCCGTTTATGACCTCGTTGAGGGTTCCGTCGCCGCCAACGGCAACCACAAGCGTGGTGCCCGCCTCAAGTCGCCTGCGGGCGATGGCGGTGGCGTCGTTGGGCCCGGAGGTCGTCTCGAGCTCGTAATCGAGGTTGCGGCGGCGAAGTTGGGACTCGACCTCGGCGAGGGCTCCCTTAGAGCGCCCCCGCCCCGCGGCGGGATTGAAGACGAGCACCATCGGCGGGCCAGCGGCCGAAGCGGTCACAGCGGCGACGCCGCGACCATCAGATATCGAGCGACGTATAGGCGATCACGCCGCGCTGGAGGCCCCCAACCGCGGCATGCACCTTGGACTCGAGCTCCTGGGTCGGCGCGATGCCCTCGAGCTGGCGCAGCAGGTCGATGAGCTGCTTGGTGGTGCGCACGAAATCCCCTGGGGCGTCGTTGTCGTCGAGCACATCTTCGAGCGGGGCGCCCCCGGCCCAGGCGTAGGCCTTTAGGGCGAAACCGGGATCGGGCTCGCGCGTGAGCTCGAGGCCCCTCGCTTCCTCGTCGCTGTGGATACGGTCCCACAGGCGCTGCAGCCGTCTCCACGCCGCCTTGGAAGCGCGTGTCGGCAGCTCCCCACGGCCGTCGGCCTCGGGCCCCCTGTGCTCGTATATGAGCGTGGAGCACACCGCCGCAAGCTCGGGCGCGTCGAGCGGGTCGAAGGTCTTTTGCTCGATCGCCTCAACGACCAGGAGGTCGGACTCGTTGTAAACGCCGGTGAGGTGGTCGCCCTTCGAAGTGAGACGCCAGTCCTCGACATAGCCGAGCTCCTCGAGCACCTCGAGGACGAGCTCGAATCGCCGTGCCAGGGTCGCGGTCCTGCGATGGATGCGCCGGTCCATGCCGGCGACCTCGCGCTCGAGGCGCGCGGCCCGGTCGGCGTAGTGGAGGTGGCGGCCGAGCTCGGGGCAGCCGTGGCAGGGGTGAGCCTCGAGCTCATCGCGGAGCCGGGTGAGCTCGCCCATGTCGACGCTGGGGGCCCGCCGCGGCCGCGCAGCCCTGCGACCGTCACCGTCCACCGACGCGAGTCGCCGCGCAAGGCTCCGCCTTGCCTTGGGATCCCCGCTTCGCCACCCGGCCGGCAGCGAGAGCTTCGCGATTGGTCGCGGCGGCTCGAAGAAGTCCTTCGGCGAGAAACGAACGACCCTTCGCTCTTGCGAAAGGGCGTGGACGACGGGCGCCCTCTCGGAGCGGGCCGACACCTCAACCACTGCGTAGCGGCCCCTTCTCTTGCCGCCTGGCATCTCGATGACATCGCCGGGGCGAAGCGAGGACACCGCCTCCCCAACCTCGTGCATGCGCGCCCGCCCTGAGGCGTCCTCGGAGGTCTTTTCGAGAGCGCGCACCTTTGCAAACAGCTCCCTGTAGTGCTCGAAGTCGCCTCGCTCACATCTCATTCGCTCGCGGTAGGAGGCGAGATACGCCTCGGTGCGCTCCCGCGTCTGCTCGAGCCGGACGACGTCGCGATCTGCCTGCCATTGCGCAAGCGACGAGTTGACGAGATGCTCGGCCTCGCCGCGATCGTAGTTGCGCACGAGGTTGACGGCCATGTTGTAGGACGGGGCGAAGGAAGAAAGAAGCGGATAGGTCCTCGTCGATGCAAGGCGCGTGATGGCGTCGAAGCGCACAAAGCGCTGCATTAGGACAACCGAATGGCCGACCTCATCGATGCCCCTGCGGCCTGCCCTGCCGGAGAGCTGCGTGTATTCCCCCGGCGTCATCTGCTCGTGCGTCTCGCCGTTGAACTTCATCATGCTCTCGATAACGACTGAGCGCGCAGGCATGTTGATCCCAAGCGCCAGCGTCTCGGTTGCAAAGACCACTCGCACGAGGTTCTGCGCGAACAACTCCTCAACGGTTTCCTTGAATGGAGGGATCATCCCTGCATGGTGGGATGCGATCCCCCGTGCAAGCCCCGTGAGCCAGCCGTCGTAACCAAGCACGTCGAGCTCCTCGGGTGGGAGGTCCCCCACACGCTCCTCTGCGTAGCGGGTTATGGCGCGACGCTCTTCCGACGTCGTGAGCGAGATCCCCTCTCGAAGGCACTGCTGCACCGCATCGTCACAGCCCTTGCGCGAGAAGATGAAGTAGATGGCGGGCAGCATTCCCTCGCCGTTCAGTCGCTTAACGACGTCCGAGCGGTAGGGAATGCGGGGTCTCTTATAGCGGCGTCCACCCCGTTGCGGCCTCGACTCCCCCGCTCTCCGGCCCGGGCCTTTGCGAGCCCGCTCGAGCTCACGGCCGCGTGGGTTGGGCATGGGATCGCCGCCGGGTCGCGCCACGAACATCGGGAGGAGCTCATCGGAGGCGAAGTACCAGTGGCGTATCTCAACGGGCCTGGTCTCTTCGATGATGACTTCCGTTCGCCCGCGCAAGGTTTGGACCCACTCCCCGAACTGCTCGGCATTGGACACGGTGGCCGAAAGTGACACGGTTCGCACGTCCACGGGAAGGTGGATGAGGATCTCCTCCCACACGGCCCCCCGGTAGCGGTTCTGGAGGTAGTGGACCTCGTCGAGCACGACGTAGCGGAGGTCCAAGAGCGCACCGGAGTTCTCGTAGATCATGTTGCGCAGGACCTCGGTCGTCATGACCACGACGGGGGCATCCCCGTTGACCGAGTTGTCGCCGGTCAGAAGCCCGACGCTCGATGGGCCATGGAGGGCGGCGAAGTCGCCGTACTTCTGGTTCGAAAGGGCCTTGATTGGAGTTGTGTAGAACGCCCTCCCGCCGCCGCTGAGCGCGAGCCAAGCGGCGAACTCCCCCACAACGGTCTTCCCGGCCCCGGTCGGAGCCGCCACGAGGACCGACGACCCAGACACAAGCGCCTCGCAGGCTCGCCGCTGAAAGGCGTCGAACGAGAAGCCGTAGGAGCGCTCGAAGTCCTCGACCTGGGAGCCGGAGGGATTAGCCGTTCTTGCCCCCGCCGCCGTCTCCCCCGCCATCGCCCTTGGTCCCGCCGGGATCACCCTTGCCGCCTCCTGCACCGCTGTCTTTGGCTCCCCCTGCACCGCCGTCTTTGCCTCCGCCGCCTGCCCCGCCGGTGGCGTCCCCGCCGGTCCCGCCTTCAGGCTGGGGAGCGGCAGCGCCGGGCGACGACGGCGGCCTGAGCCCCGATGGGTCCGCCCCGAGATCGGCAAGCTCGCCGTCGAGGATTCCTATGCCGGCCGCCCAGACACTCTCAGCGTGTCCTCGCTCCTCGGCGGCAGCCGCAAGGATTCCAGCTTGAGCCTCGCCCCCGGCGTCGAGCGCGAGCTCGTAGGTCGTGGCCGTCGAGCCGTAAAGGAGCATGGACTCGATGAAGAGCCCGTGCGCCTCCGTGACCTCCTCCGGTGGAGTCATTGCGCCGGCTTGCACCCCTGCCTCCTGAAGCGATTTCTTCCACTGGGGCGCACCGTCCTCGATCGCCTCGAGGGTCTTGGCTGAGGGCTCGGAAGGTAGGGCGGCCATCTCGCCGGCCGGCGGGGTGACCCGCTGCAGCAACGCCCTCACCTGACCGGCGTAGCGGTCGAGGGCCTCCGCCGCAGCGGTCCGTTCGGCAGAGTTGGAGCGGGCGTTCAGGGCGAGCACAGCCAGGACGCCCACAAGGGCAAGCGCAATGACCCCACCGATGATGCGGCCACGGGTGGTCTGGTACCACGGGGTATCCCTCGGCCCTGTGGCGACGTGACGAGGCGCACCTGCGGGGGCGCGGCGACCGGCGCTTCCCCTGCTGCTTGCCTTCTTCTTACCCTTGAGCGCCATGCCGGTCGGCGCCTATGCCGGCTGCTTGGCGCGCCGGCGCCGAAGCACAACCGAGAGCAGCAGGATCGTGAGCTCATAGGACAGGTAAAGAGGGATCGCCAGGATCAGCATCGTGTAGGGGTCCTGGCTCGGGGTCACAACCGCAGCCAGCGCCACGATCGAGACAAGGGCCACCTTCCTCTGCCTGCGCAGCGTCTCCACCGACACGGCCCCCCCGAGCCCCAGGAAGAACAACACTAGAGGGAGCTCGAAGGTCACACCGAAGGCGATCATCATTAGCCCAACGAAGTTGAGGTAGGCCTCGGCGTCGAGAAGCCCTTGAAGGTTCTCGCCACCGATCCGGAGCAGCAGGTTCAATCCCGTGGGCATGGCGAGATAGGCGACCGTGGACCCGAGGAGGAACAGCGTTACCGAGGTGGCTACGAACGGAATCGCATAGCGCTTCTCCTTCATGGTGAGCCCCGGCGTGATGAAGGCCCACAGCTGATAGAGCCACACCGGGGAGGCGAACAGGATGCCGGCGAGGGCGGTGACCTTCAGTCGGAACTGAAAACCGCCGGTCGGCCTGAAGAAGATCAGCTTGCACTCTTCTTCTGTGGTGGCCCCCAGGGTCCTCAAGCTCGCGTCCAGCGAGCAATACGGTCCCGTCAGAGCCTGGTTGAGGAAGTCGTAGAAGATGAAGGCAACGATCGAGATCACCACGAAGGCGGCCAGTGAAGTGATGATGCGGGATCGGAGCTCATCAAGGTGCTCCATCACGCTCATGGCGTCGGGGGTCTTGCGACCCTTGCGATCCTTGCGCCCCTTCCGCCCGAGCTTGCGGCGGCGCGCCTCCTGAGTCTGACTCATGCCCGGCGGCCGCCAACCTCGCCCTGGGAGCTTGGGGCGGGATCGTCCGTTGGCCCTTCGCCGGCGGCCGCCGGGGACGGCGGGGTTGTGGACCGGGGCCCGTCGTTTGTCGACGTAGCGGCCACGGCCGCAGGTGCGTCGCCTTCGGGCGTTTCCTCCGCAGTCGTCGTCAGCGGGGAGTCTGATTCCGGCTCTGCGAGGTCGTCGGGGGCCGCCGCCGGCTCTGTGCCTCTCGTCAGGGCCGGGCCGACCTCGGCAGCGTCATTCTCGCCGTGGCCGCCATCCTCCTCACCGTCCTCACCGTCGACGTCACCACCCCCGTAGGCAAAGACCGGCGCCTCCTCTTCGTCGGCGGGGCCGGGCTCCTCGTCCTCGTCGTCCTCGTCGTCTTCGAGCCCGAGGTCGAGCCCGCCCTTGAACTCGCTCGTCAGCTCGTTGGCCTGCCGCTTGAACTCGGATATGACGCGCCCGATCGTTCTTGCAATCTCCGGGAGGCGGTGGGGCCCGAAGACGACGAGCGCGAGGGTTCCCACGACCAATATCTCGAGCGGTCCTAGACTGGGCACTCCCGCAGTCTAGAGGTAGCGCGCCGAAAAGAACGGCGCAAACGGGGCGGGCTTGGCCGGACCGCAGAGCAAACTGGGCGGGCCCTTCTTCTTGCTAGGCCCCGAGCCGGGGCGGGGCGGCCGGCTTGCGGCCGAGAAGCTCATCGAACCAGCGCTCCCCTTCGAGGCCCTCGTGGAAGGCGAGGATGTCGTCATGGGTGATGGGCGGGCCCTCCTTGTACTCAAGGACCTCGGCGGGGACATGGACCGGGATCGGGCGCACTCCCCCCGTCAGAAGGAGATGCACTATCCGCTCATCGGCGGGCTTCTGGATGAACTCGCTGCAGCGGGGGCAGGAGAAGCCATAGCTGTTCGCCTCGTCCACAGAGGCAATCCTGAGCACGATGTCTTCGGCGGTCAACGCCACCTCGCCGCAGGCCGGGCACGTAGCCTTTATGGTGGTCATTACGACTCACACCGGCTCTCGGTCGGTTCTTGCACGGCTTCCGATTGAATGGTCACAACCCCTTCATCGACCATCCCTGGAAAAGGTTTAGTCATTAGAAACAAGGGCTTGGACTGCCGCGGCTCAGTCCAGGTGGCGCTGGGAAATGGCCGCCGCCAACTCCTTTGCTCTGATAACCAAAGCGGCCGGAGCCACCGACCTTGCGTCTCGGCCCAACCTGAGCAGCAGCATGGCCCCCCACATCTCTCCGCCGGTCGTGAGCTCGACCCGGCGCCATCCGTCGGCAAGGGTCTCGGCGCGCACGACCGGGTAGTAGTCCTCGAACCAGCGCGCCGCCGCCGGCGAGATCTCGAGGACCACCGTTGTGTCGCCGATCCCGGAGAAGGCCCCCCGGTAGCGCTGCGCCTCGAAGTTGCCCTCTACCCCGACCGAGGTGTCCTTCATCTCGACCCTTTTCATGCGGTCGGTGCGAAACATGCGCTCGTCCGAGGACGAGTAGTCGTGGGCAACGAGGTACCACCGGCCCAGTGCGGCTATCAGCCCCCAGGGGTCCACGGTCCTGTGGGTGATTACCCCTCTCGATGCGGAGAAGTATTCGAGGTCGACCTGCTTCTTTGCCACGAGGGCCTGCCTCAGGACCGAGAGGTGATGGTCTGGGCCGTGCTGCAGCTCAACGGAGATGCCTGCTGCCTCGCCCTCGCTTGCGCCGAGGGCCCGCCCGAGCTTGCGCAGACCACCTCGAAGAGCGTCTGCTTCCGCCATATCGGGAAGCTCGGACAACGCCTGTCCGCCGGCGTAGAGGGCCAGTGCCTCCGCAGGCGTGAGCCGCAGCGGCATCCCGAAGTAGTCGGCCATGCGCACGTAGACGCGGTCTTCCTCGAGGCTCACGTCGATCAGATCGCCGGGCCCATAGCCGGGGAGCCCGCACATGAACACCAGGTTGAGGTCGTCGAACAGGTCGCTCCGCTTAACGCCGAACTTTTTCGCGAGCTCGTCCACGCTCACCCCGGGGTGACGTATTGCGTAGGGAAGCAGGATGAGGATGCGTTTGAGGCGCTTCCCCACACGGCCCCCGGCCGGCTTGGTCATGCGCCCGTGTCGAGATAGGGGGCAAGGTGCTCGAGCAGCCGCCGCCGCGCCGCTGCGGGGGCCACGATCTCGACCCCGGGTCCGAATCCGATGACCCAGGACACGAGTGCGTCCAGGTTTGCGACCGGGAGCTCGACGTCCACCCCTCCCCCCGGCGCCTCGCGTCCGGCGAGCTCGGGGAGGTTCTGGGCCGGCCACCACCTCATCGCAGAGTCGAAGCGCACCGTCGTTGCCTCGACAGGATCCGGCCCGAGGGCCCACGGCTCGCCCCCGATGACCGCTTCGGCGTTGAAGGACTCGGGCACGTCGTAGGTCCCCTCGAGAGTGGCGACCTCGCCGGCTATGCGCGACGCCCTGAAGGAACGGACCGCGTCGCGCCCCCGGTCGCGCCCGACGAGGTACCAGTGACCACGCCTGTGGACAAGCCGGTAGGGCTCGACCTCTCTCAACCGGGCTGCCGCCTCCCCTGCGGGTTGGTACTGGAAGCGGACTACTCGCCTGTCGATCAGCGCTGAATAGAGAGGCCCAAGCACCGGCTGCTCGGCCGCGAGGTCGGCGCCCCACACGATTCGGGGCCCGCCGCCCCCGGTGTCTGGCATGTCGACCGACAGCTTGAGGAGCCCGGTCGCCGCATCCCCTGCACCCCCGATGATCGCTTCGGCCGCGATCCTCAGGGCGGCTAGCTCATCCGATTCGAGATCGATATCGGGCAGGTAGTAACGCTGCTTGGAGATCGCATAGCCCTCCACCCGGTCGTCAAGTAGATCAAGGGCCACCACCTCGAGCGGGATGCCCATCGCCCTGAGCGTCTCCTTGTCGCGCTCGAACGCCCGCCGAAAAGCCTCGAAGCTTGGCTGCCCGTCGTAGCCGGCAATGTGGTCTCTGATCTCCTGCGCGCTCATGGGCCTGCCCGCCTCGAGCAGGGCGGCGATCAGATTGATGAGTCGCTCGATGCGGCGCATTAGCGGAGAGTACCCAAGCGCATCTGTGGCCGCCACGAACCCTGTGATACGGCACCAAGGATCCGCCCCCTGTATCGCAAGTCACAGAAGGGCGGCCGCCACGCTGCCTGCAGCAGCCGCCGCAAGCCACAGTTCGGTGTCGGCATCGAGGCTCCGTCCCATCGACGATACCTCGATGCCCTCCCGGCGCAGAAGCTCGACGCCGGGCGCGCCGTCGGCCGTCGCCACGTCGTGCGCTTCAGCTATGCCGGCGGCCTCGAGGCGACGCTCGACCAGCTCCTGCTGCTCGGGCGCGAGCTCGGGGACCGCCACGGTGCAGCGCTCCCGCGCCCCAAGGCGGAGCGCGGTGAGGCTATGGTGGCTGACGCCGTGGTGGCGCGCGCGTTCGTCTGCGAAAGAGATCCGCAGACAGGCGACAGGAGAGCCTTCGAGGGCGCCGGCAGCGTCTAGGAGTGGGCCGGTCTCCATGCCCGAGAAACCGAGCGCCGTTGCGGTCCCTGTGACCCCCGGCCCAGCGGCCACGACGACGACGTGACAGGCGCCGACGGTTTTGAGCGCGGTGAGGCCGGTGTAAGCGTTCACAGACTCGAAATCCCCTCCAAAGGCATGCCCGCAGGTCGCGGTTGCGCCGATGAGGCCGTGGTTTCTGAGCTCGTTTACAAGGCGGCTCCACTGCAGCGGCAGGGCCCCGCCATCGGTCATCAGGTACCCGACCTGCGCCCACGGCGCTGCCGCCTTAATGCCTGCGGCGACTCCGGCAATTTGAGAGTGCAGCCCGCACACGACGACCGGCATGCCGACGAGGGTTTCCACCAACGCGAGCGCATCGTGATGGGGGCTCTCCGGGGCCTCGACGGCCGCGACATTCTTCTGCCACGGCGTGTATCTCAGCTTGACGATGTGGCCCTCTCCGGGATCCTCGGGTCCCGAGCCGTCGAGGTTCCACACTATGAATCCCTCGCCGCCCGTTCCAAGCCCGAGATCGATCCCCGTTGTGTTGACGACGACCCGGTCACCCGGGTCCGCAGGGCCAAGCATCGAAGGGAAACCCGTCGCCACGATCTCGCCCCGATCCGTGGACACGCTGTAGCGGACGAGATCGTTGTGCTCTTCGAGTTGTGCGAGCACCCGGCCGGTCCGAAAGCCCGCCATCAAAGAGAGGCGATGAGCTTGGCCACCCGCTCGTCGACGCTGCGAAAGGGGTCCTTGCACAGCACGGTGCGCTGAGCCTGATCGTTGAGCTTAAGGTGGACCCAATCGACGGTGAAGTCCCGCCGCTTGCGCTTTGCCGCCCTGATGAACTCGCCTCTCAACTTTGCACGCGTCGACTGCGGGGGCTCCTGGGTCGCGATCTGGATGTCCTGCTCGTCACACATCCTTTCCGCCATGCCCCGCCGCTCGAGGAGATAGTAGAGGCCCCGCTTCCTGTTGACGTCGTGATAAGAGAGGTCGACCAGCGCCACCCTCGGATGCGCAAGTGAGAGGTTGTGACGCGCCCTGTAGTTGTCGACGAGCTCGCGCTTTGCGATCCAGTCGACCTGGCGGCGCAAGCGGTCCTGATCATGCTCGAGACAATAAAGGGCGTGCTCCCACATACCTGCGATCTCTTTGAGCACATGGTCGTCCCGCCCCTCGACCCAGCGCAGAGCCTTGTCGAGATACTCCTTTTGCATGTCGAGCGCCGACGCCTCGCGCCCGTTGGCAAGCTGCACGCGCCTCCTGCAGGTCGTGTCGTGTGAGATCTCACGAATCGCCCGGATGGGATTCTCAAGGGTCATGTCCCTGATCTGAACCCCCTCTTCGACCATGCGCAGCAACAGCGCTGTAGTTCCGACCTTGAGGTACGAGGCCCATTCGTTCATGTTGGAGTCGCCAACGATGACGTGCAGCCGCCGGTACTTCTCGGCATCGGCATGCGGTTCGTCGCGCGTGTTGATGATCGGGCGAGAGCGGGTCGTGGCGGACGACACGCCCTCCCAGATGTGCTCAGCGCGTTGCGAGATGCAGAACAGCGCACCGCGCGCCGTTTGCAGGACCTTGCCTCCTCCGGCGAAGACCTGGCGCGTCACGAGGAAGGGAATCATGACCTCGGCAAGGCGGCCGAACTCGCCGTAGCGGGACACGAGGTAGTTCTCGTGGCTGCCGTAGGAGTTTCCTGCCGAGTCCGTGTTGTTCTTGAACAGGAAAATGTCCCCGGAGATGCCCTCCTCGCGCAGCCTCGCCTCGGCCGCACACAAGAGCCCTTCAAGGATGCGCTCCCCCGCTTTGTCGTGAACGATGAGGTCGTAGACGGAATCGCATTCCGGCGTCGCGTACTCGGGATGGGAGCCGACGTCGAGGTAGAGGCGCGCGCCGTTCTCGAGAAAGACGTTCGAGGATCGCCCCCACGAGACTACGCGCCTGAAAAGATAGCGTGCGACCTCATCCGGGGAAAGGCGCCGCTGTCCCCTGAAGGTACAGGTGACGCCGTATTCGTTCTCGGTGCCAAATATCCGCCGCTCCACTGTCTTACCCGAGAAGCGACTTGGTCTCGGCGTCGGTGAGGCGGCGGAATTTGCGACGCGCCCTTGTCCTGTCGAGGACGGCGACCTCGAGATTCTCGGCGGGCATCGGCCGTTCCTCTACGCTTCTTAGAGTCTCATCGCCGAGCTTCACCGCCGTGGGCAAGTCGGGTACGCCTTCACCCGGGTATTTGTCTTGAAGGATGCTACCCAGGGACTCCGCCTGGCCCCCCATGGCCACCCACCCTCTCTTGTCGGTCACGGACCCGTCATAGAGGATGTGGAAGATCTCGTTGGTCCCCGTCGACTCCCCCACAGCAGCGACGAGGATCTCGCACTCGTAGGGCTTGACCTCCGAGGTGAAGATCGTGCCGAGTGATTGAGAGTAGGCGTTGGCAAGGCTCTTGGCCGTCACGTCCGCGCGCGAATACGAGAACCCCTTGACGTCGACGAGACGAATGCCGCCGATTCGAAGCTGCTCGTACTCATTGAACTTGCCGACCCCGGCGAATCCTATGCGGTCGTAGATCTCCGAGACCTTGTGCAGGGTCGCCGACGGGTTCTCGGCCAGAAACAGGATGCCGTCTGCATACTCGAACACGATAATGGACTTGCCGCGTGCGATTCCCTTGCGTGCGTAGTCGGCCTTGTCGCGCATGAGCTGCTCAGGCGACACGTAGTAAGGCATCGGCATAGTTACTGCTGCTCTCCCCCCGGCCCCCGCACGCCGACGGCGTGGGTCTCAGGCGGCAGCATCTGTTCGCTGCGTTCGGAGATCAGCTCGTTGAAGAGCCTTCGGATGTCGTCCTCGGGAATCTCAGCTATCCCCTCTGCGGTGATTGCGCTGACGGTCGGGAAGATGTCGCGCATGAGGTCGGGGCCGCCGGTTCCGACGTCTTCGTCGGCCGCATCGAACAGGGCCTCGATGCCGATCTTCACCGCCTGGTCGCGCGTCAGGTTGTACCGGTACCTCTTTTTCAGCGACGAGCGCGCGTCCTTGCCGCCAGAGCCTGTGGCGTGATAATCGTCCTCCTCGTAGCGCCCCCCGGTGACGTCGTACTTGAAGATGCGCCCTGCGCTCCGCGCCTCGTCGTAGCCGGCGAAGATCGGGACCACGACCAAGCCCTGCATCGCGGCCGGCAGGTTGGCGCGGATCATCTGGGACAGCTTGTTGGCCTTGCCCTCGAGCGTGAGGCGCTCGCCTTCGACCTTTTCGTAGTGCTCGAGCTCGGTCTGGAACAGCCTCACCATCTCAACTGCAGGGCCTGCTGCGCCCGCGATCGCTACCGCCGACATGTCGTCGGCTGCAAACACCTTCTCGATCGTGCGGTGCGCGATCTGAAGCCCCTCGGTGGCGCGCCTGTCGCCGGCGACGATGACGCCTTCGGCATGCCGCAGCGCGAGAACGGTCGTGCCCTCAGGCACCGCAAGCGCGCCGGTGACCTCCGGAGGTGGCGTCAAGTCGGAGGCGGCAACCCTAAGCAGCTCGGAGAACGAGGCCCCAGGACCGAACACCGGGAGCCGGATGAGGTCGCGGCTCACTGGCCGCCTTTTTGGATATAGGAACGAACGAACTCCTCGGCGTTCGACTCGAGCACCTCGTCGATCTCGTCGAGCAGATCGTCGACCTCCTGAGTCCTGGCCTCCTTCGAGGGGGCCTCAGTGGGGGCCGCCTCTTCTCGAGTCGGCTTGGGTTTGCGGGTATGCTCTCCGGATGCCATCACTCCACCTCACTAGGATCAACTTGCCCCCCATTCTACGGGCAGGTCCGTCGTTCCCGATGCCTTAAGGGCGGCGAAGCCGCAGCGGCCACAGGGCTCAGGTGCTGAGATTGGCAATCAACGAAACAGCATCGGGGCTGGCGTCGAGCAGCGACTGCACGTGGGCTTTCGTGCCCCTGGTCGGCTCGAGGGTCGGAACCTTCCTCAGTGGCTCGCGGCCGATGTCGAAGATCAGAGCGTCCCACGAGGCGGCGACGATGCGCGGGGAGAACCGCCTCAGGCACTCGCCTCTGAAGTAGGCGCGGGTGTCCTCGGGAGGGTGATCCACAGCGTGCAGGATGGCGTCTTCGGACACGATCCGCTCCATCCGGCCCGCTCCCGCTAGCTTGTAATAGAGGCCGGCGCCGCGCCGGACGTCGTGATACTGCAGATCGATCAGGCGCAGCTTGGGGTGGCTCCAGTCGAGCCCATCCCTGGAGCGATAAGCCTCGAGCAGCGCCAGCTTGGCGACCCAATCCAACTGGCCTGCGAGCGACATTACATCGCGCTCGAGGCCCTCCAGAGTGGCTTCCCATTTGTCGAGCACGGCATCCTCGACGGGATCGCTGCCCTCATTCTGGGTGTACTTTCTTGCAAGCCGCAGATACTCCCATTGCAGCTCGACCGCCGTGAGCTTGCGTCCATCGGCAAGCTCGCAGGCAAGCTTGCAAGCGGGGTCGTGTGACACCGCGCGCATGCACGCGACCGGCTCCCGCAGCGAGAAGTCATCCGTGATGAAGTCATCTTCGATCATCTTGAGCAACAGCGACGTCGTGCCCACCTTGAGGAAGGTGGCGACCTCTGACATGTTGGCGTCTCCAACGATGACGTGCAGGCGGCGGTACCTCTCGGCGTCTGCGTGGGGCTCGTCGCGTGTGTTGACGATCGGCCTCTTGAAGGTCGTCTCCAATCCGACCTCGACCTCGAAGAAGTCTGCGCGTTGGGAGATCTGGTAGTCGATATCCGCCGCACCGCTCTCTGCTCCGACCTTGCCGGCCCCCGTAAAGATCTGGCGCGTGACGAAGAATGGCATGAGGTGCTTCGCTATGTTTGCGAACGGGGTCCGCCTGTCCACCAGATAGTTCTCATGGCAGCCGTAGGAGTTGCCCTTTCCGTCCGAGTTGTTCTTGTAGATGAGGATGTCGCTGGTGTCGCCGGTGACCGCTCGCGCCGTGGCGATCGATTCCTCGAGGATGCGCTCGCCGGCCTTGTCCCATACGACGAGCTCGCGCGCGCCTGAGCACTCTGGGCTCGAGTATTCGGGGTGTGCATGGTCCACGTAGTAGCGCGCCCCGTTGGGCAAGATGACGTTCACGAGACCGGAGTCGTCTTCCCCAGGGGCCTCGGCGACAGCGCGATCGAAACCGCGCGCATCCCTCAACGGGTTCTCTTCCTCGTAGTCCCATTTGACGCGCTTGAAGGCCGGCTGAGCATAGGAGTTGATCAGCAGCGATGAGGTCAGGATCGGGTTGAACTCACCCTCGGTTTTGAGCGAGATGCCGTACTCGGTTTCGATCCCGCAGATCTTCGGGAGACTCACTTTCTTGCACGAATCACTTACAGATACTGGCCGGTTTGGACCCGCTCAACCTGGCGGCTGCCTTCGGTCTCCTTGTGCTCGGACACGAGCGTGCGGATGTAGACAATCCTTTCGCCTTTCTTGCCCGACACCTTCGCCCAGTCGTCCGGGTTGGTCGTGTTGGGAAGATCCTCGTTCTCCCTGTACTCCTGATGGATGGCGGTCAAGAGGTCCTCGCCGTTCACACCCTTGGCCTCGCCCGCGATGGCGCGCTTTATTGCGGTCTTCTTCGCGCGCCGCACGATGTTTTCGATCATGGCCCCGGACGAGAAGTCCTTGAAGTAGAGGGTCTCCTTGTCGCCGTTCGCGTAAGTAACCTCGAGGAACCGATTGTCCGGATCCTCTGAGTACATCTTTCTCGCAGTCGTCTCGATCATGGCTTTGACCGCCGCCTCGGCGGATCCATGGGCCCGGATCTCGTCTTTGGCGATGGGGATCTCGGTCGTGAGGTACTTGGCGAAGATTGCCCACGCCGACGTCTCGTCCGGTCGTTCGATCTTGATCTTCACATCGAGGCGGCCGGGCCGGAGTATGGCGGGGTCGATCAGGTCTTCGCGGTTCGATGCGCCGACGACGATCACGTTTTTCAGGGTCTCGACTCCGTCGATCTCAGCAAGGAGCTGAGGCACGATGGTCGATTCCATGTCGCTCGAGATCCCCGACCCACGCGTGCGGAACAGCGAGTCCATCTCGTCGAAGAACACGATGATCGGGACGCCCTCGAGCGACTTCTCCTTCGCGCGCTGGAAGATCATTCGAATCTGACGTTCGGTCTCGCCGACGTATTTGTTGAGCAGCTCCGGGCCCTTGACGTTCAGGAAATAGGAGCGCCGGTTGTCCTCGCCGGTCTTGGCTGCGAGCTGCTTCGCGGGCGAGTTGGCCACTGCCTTGGCCACAAGGGTCTTGCCGCAGCCGGGGGGCCCGTAGAGCAGTATCCCCTTGGGCGGCTCGAGCTGATGCTCTTTGAAAAGATCGCCGTAGAGGAATGGGAGCTCGACCGCGTCGCGTATGACCTCGATCTGCTCGTCGAGCCCGCCGATGTCGTCATAGGAGATGTCGGGGACCTCTTCGAGGATGAGCTCCTCGACCTCGGGTCGCGGCAACTTCTCGAGGACATGGCCTGACCTCGGCTCAAGGAGCAGTGTGTCGCCGGGCCTGAGGCTTGTCTCGGCGACCGACGCTGCAAGCTCCACGACGCGCTCCTCGTCGGCCCTGGCTATGACAAGCGCGCGCCGTCCGTCCTCGAGCAGCTCCTTCAGGGTCACGACCTCGCCTTGCATGTCGAACCTGTGGATCGCGATGACATTGAGCGCTTCGTTGAGGATGACCTCCTGGCCCCGCTTGATCTCGGCCGAGTCGACCTCGGGTGAGACGCTGACCCTGAGCTTGCGACCTCCGGTGAAGACATCGGCGGTGTCGTCGTCCTGGGGCTCGAGGAAAACGCCGTAGCTGAGCGGCGGCTGGCTGAGCTTCTCGACTTCCTCCTTGAGCGCCACGAGCTGGCTGCGGGCCTCCCTGAGGGTGTCGGCGAGCAGGTCGTTGTTGTCCTTGGCGAGCTTGAGCTGCGCGCTTGTGTCGGCAAGGCGCTTCTCGAGCGCGTGGATGCGGCGAGGGGCCTCTTCGAGCTTGCGGCGCGTTAGCCCGAGCTCCTCCTCGAGGAGCTTGACTTGTCCATGCAGCTCCTGGACCTCTCGGTCGTACCGATTAATCCTTCGTTCCAAGTCATCCGGGGCGACGGCGACCACCTCCTTGCCGCGCTTACCCTACTCCCACCGTGGGGCTGCGCCCGAGTTTCAGGCCCGTTGCGGCTCTCTCAAGGGCTTCGGCCGGAGAGGGCCCATCCTTACCGTTCGCTCGCATTTACACCGCAGGCTTCGAGTCCGCTGCGGGTTGGCGTCTCGATCAGGGGCTCAACTTGCGCCCTGTGATGATGAATCCGGTGTGGGCGACCATCCTGTGGTCCGGGCGCACCGACTGCCCGTCGACGTTCCAGGACCTGACCAGGGCTTCGAAGGTCGACAGCAGCCCAAAGCCGCCGCCGCGGAGCGCCTCGACCGTCTGGGACACTTGCGGCACGGTCGGGAGGTAGGAGCAGACGATCCCGCCGGGCGCCAGAGACTCCAACGCCGTGCCGACCGCTCGCCACGGCTCGGGGAGATCAAAGACCATCCGATCTGCGTCTTGCTCGGGCACCCCCTCGAAGACATCTCCCAGCCTAAGCTCGACGTGGCCGGCGTCGCCGAAGCTTGCCTGCCACGCTTCGATGTTCGACGCTGCCGTGGCGAGGTGGTCCTCTCTCACCTCATAGGAGACGACTCGCCCTGAGTCTCCAACGGCCCGCGCCAGAGCCAGCGTCAGGGCACCCGAGCCCGCCCCCGCCTCGATCACCGTCGCGCCTGGGAAGATGTCGGCGAAGGTGACGATCAGGGCGGTGTCCTTGGGGTAGATCACCTGGGCTCCGCGCTGCATCTTCAAGGTGAAGTCGGCGAGCGTCGGGCGAAACGCAAGCAGGCGCGAGCCGCGCGAGGTCGCAACCACCCTCCCCTCCGGGGCTCCGATGACGGCATCATGCTCGAGCGCCCCGAGGTGCGAGTGCCACTGGCGCCCGTCCCCGAGGGTGATGAGATAGCGCCGGGCGCGCCCATCGATCAACAGCACGCGCTCGCCGGCAGCGAGGGCTCCCGAGCGCGGCACTAGGCGTGTGGCTCTGAGACCTCGGCGGCTTCGACCTCGAGCTCGCCGCCCTTGGTGCCGCCGAGTGCGAAGACGACGAGGTAGGTGCCGGGGGCAAGCGTCACGGGATCGAGGATCTCGTCGGTGATCTCCGTGAGGGATTGGAGGCCGTGAACAGCGGCCTCCGACCGGATGGGGCCCTCGTGGACGACCTCCCCCGAGCCGGGGATCACGAGGAACCACCGCTCGAGATAGCGGCCCGCCGGCGCCGACCACTGCCTCGTGACGGTGAACGGGAGCGTGGCCCCGTCCTCGAGCGGGATTCCGAAATCCCCGTAAGCCGGCCTCAAGGGGCGCACCGCTCCTTGCAGGACCTTTCGCTGCAATCCTTCGACGTCAGCCTGCATGCGGCCAAAGATACCAACGGGCGGCGACCGAGAGGGTGCCTTCGCGGAGCGGCGAGGCCTAGTGCGAGGCCGCCCGCTCGAGCAGCTCCTCGTAGATGCTCGGGTCGTCCTTGTCCACCACCGGAAAGCCGGCGCCGTGCTCTCCGACCCAGTGGAGCTCGATACCCGGATTGTGGACGTCGGTGCCGTCGGGAAGGAACAGGTGCGGGCTGCCCTCGACCGCGGCCTCGTCCGAGGCCGCTTTGTCCTCGATCACGGCGCGCCTCGCCCTTCCGTCGTCGAGGGCCTCCTTGAGCTTGGCCGTGTCCACGCCGTCACAGCCGGCGGCGATGTCCAGGATCTCGTGGCGCATCGCCACCACCCGGCTGTCGCGAAAGAACGCGATCCTGAGGGCGCGATCAAGCGCCTCGGCAGCGCCGGTGCCCTGTGCGCGCGCGGCTTGCACCGCCTCGAGCGCCGGGAGCATGGAGGTCGGCCACTCGTAGGTCGCCCGCCCCCAGATCTGCCAGCCGGCCTCAGGCTCGAGGCCTCCTGCGACCGGGATCTCCGCTTCGAGAGTGCGCTTGGGGGTGGGCTCCTCGTTGATGATCTCGAGCGGAAAGGCGTGCGGCTCGAAGCTCACGCGGCCGGCGAGCCCGAGGCGGGCCCTCGTTGTGTGGAGGCGATGGATGCAGATGTGAGCCCACGGACAGGCGATGTCGGAGAAGACGACGATTGTTCGAGGGCCGGCCGAAACCACCCGCTCACGCTACCGCGCGCGTCGCAATGCTCGAACGATCAGCCCGCCATTTCTTTGGCGTCAAGCTCGCCTCCGCGCCCTCCTACGGCAACGTTGATGCCGTAGAACACCAGTCCTATCAGGATGATGATTCCCGCGCGCAGATAGATGGCCGCCTCGTTTTGTGTGATCAAGAAAGCCGACACGAGCGCCCCGATGATAGGACCGATCGTGGGCGCATGGAAGTGATCGTGGTCGACGGGATCCTTGCGCAGGACGAGCACGCAGACGTTGACGATCGTAAACACGATCAAGAGGAGCATGACCGTTGTGTCCGCAAGCACCCCGAGATCTCCCGTAATGATGAGCATGACGGCAAGGGCGGTCGTGAAGATAATCGCCGTCCATGGAGTGCGCCGTCCGGGCAGCACCCGGGAGAAGAGCCGGGGCACGATACCCTGGTTCGCCATCCCGTAGACCAGTCGCGACGCCATGATCATGTTGATTAGGGCGCCGTTGGCCAGTGCGAACAGGGCGATTACCGAGAACAGGGTCAGCGGGACGCTCAGGGTCCCTGCTTTGACGACCTCGAGAAGCGGTGCATCGGAACCGCTCAAGGCCCCAGTCTCGACGACCATCGAGGACGTGAACGTCACGAGCAGGTAGATCAGGCCCGCTACGATCATGCCTCCGAACAGCGCGCGCGGAAACGCCCTGCTCGGCTCGCGCGTCTCCTCGGCGACGTTGACCGAGTCCTCGAAGCCGATGAGCGCGTAGAACGACAGCGTCGTGCCTGCGATGACGAGAGCAAGGGGGCTCGAGCCCGCCTTGAACTCCAGGGCGCGCCCCGGGTCCCCTGTTCCCCCGACCAGCGCAAGGATCCCGATCACGATGATGATCAGTAGCCCCGTCACCTCGATGAGCGTGAAGGCGGCGTTCAAAGTCACGGACTCGGCGATGCCTCGCAGGTTGACCAGGGTCACGAGAGCGATGAACACAAGCGAGATACCTATGATCGGCAGGTCGAAGAAGGTGGCGAAGTAATCGCCGGCAAAGGCTTTGGCGAGCGCACTCGCCGAGGTGACCCCGGAGGACATCACGAGAAAGGCCACCATGAAGGTCAGGAAGCGGATCCTGAAGGCCTTGTGCACATAGAGCGCGGCCCCGGCGGCCACCGGGTACTTGGTGACAAGC
>Ga0136632_10000110_pt1 | contig 18898 bp, 19 predicted proteins | sample AntDrymUQ6112106_2_FD_104670 | JGI IMG/M metagenome (GOLD analysis project Ga0136632, IMG submission 104670) | Polar desert sand microbial communities from Dry Valleys, Antarctica - metaG UQ611 (21.06) | ecosystem: Environmental > Terrestrial > Soil > Desert | place: Antarctica: Dry Valley...
GCGGCTCATGGCGCTGAGGCGCCGGCCGGACGAGCGACCGCCAGGGAGCCGGACGGCGATGGGGTCCGGGGGCGCAGCCCCCGGCAGACGACGGCGTCGAAGCGGCTCATGGCGCTGAGGCGCGCGGTTCCTTCGGCAGTCCGAGCACCATCTCGCCGATGATGTTGCGCTGGATCTGCGACGAGCCGGCATAGATGGTGCCGGCTCTGGCGTTCAGGAACGTCCCTACCCACGACGCAGAGCTGTTGGCGGCACCCGTCTCGTCGGTCTGGAACGCCGACGACGGCGATCGCCCCGATGGCGCCATGGCGTCGGCGCCGAGCACGTCGAGCGACAGCTCGGTGACGATGCGGTGATATTCGCTCCAGAACAGCTTGCTGATGGCGGCATCGGGGCCCGGGTGATGGCCGGCCAGGAACTTCGTCAGCGTGCGCCACCCCAGCCACTTCATGATCTGCACCTGGCTGTAGCACGCCGCCAGCCGCTGGCGCAGCCTGGGATCGCTCGTCGCCTGGCGCTCGACGGCAAGCGCCAACAAGCGCGCCAGCTCGTCGGCGAAGCGCAGCGGCAGCACGGCCGCCGACTCGCCACGCTCCAACCCCAGCAGCGTCATGGCGACGGCCCAGCCATTGTTCTCGCCGCCGACGATGTCGTCGCCAGCGCACACGGCGTCGGTGTAGAACACCTCGTTGAACTCCTGTTGGCCGGTGATCATCGTGATCGGCCGCACCTCGATGCCCCGCTGGCGCATGTCGACGAGCATGAACGAGATGCCCTTGTGGCGACCGGCCTCGGGATCGGTGCGCGCCAGCGTGAAGATGTGGTTGGCGAGATGGCCGGCCGACGTCCAGATCTTCTGGCCGTTGAGCACCCACTGGTCGCCGTCGCGCTCGGCCCTCAGGGCGATGCCGGCGAGGTCCGAACCGGCGTCAGGCTCGGAGTAGCCCTGGCACCATCGGTCCTCGCCCGAGAGCACCCGCGGCAGGTAGTGACGCTTCTGCTCGTCGGTCCCCCATTGCAGCAACGTGTTGCCCAGCATCTGGATGCCGAACACGTCGTTGGGCCCCCCAGCCGGGACTCCTGCGCGGGTGAGCTCCTCGGCCAGGATTACCTGCTCGAGCGCCGAGAGCCCTGCCCCTCCGTACTCAACGGGCCATCCCGGTGCCAGGTGGCCGGCTTCGTAGAGGATCGCTCGCCAGTGCTCGACGAAACCATCCAACTCCTCGCCCTCGAGCGAGCCGATGCCCTGCCAGCCGGGCGGCAACTTCTCGGCAAGGAACACCTGCACCTTCTCCCGGTAAGCGTCGGCTTCGGCCGGGTAGGTGGGATCCATCGCCCTTCACACTACGAGGGCACACTACGAGGGCGCACTACGAGGGGCGGTCAGCGAGAGACGGTCCTGGGATGCCCGAGCGCCGATGCGGCGGCCCCGAGGAGCGTGCCCTCGAGACCGAGCGCCACCGGCTCCACGCGCAGCTCACTGAGGTGCGACAGCCGGCTACGTTGGGCCAGCTCGCGCCTGGTGACGTCGAGCAGTGGCGGGCCGAGTGCTGCTGGCGTGGCACCCCCGATCAGCACCAGACGAGTGTCGAACGAGGCCACAGCCGTGGCGATGGCGCGTCCGAGCATCACCCCCGTGCGCTCGATGATCGACGGCTGTGCCCGCCGGAGCGGCCGGTTGATCTCGATCTCGAGCGACCGGGTGGACAGGTACGGGGCAAGGCAGCCGAAGCTGCCGCACAGGCATTCGAGGCCGTCCTCGGGCTCGACGATCACGTGCGCGAGGTTGCCGGCATTGCCTGTGCGACCGTGCACCACCTGGCCGTCGACGATGACGCCACCGTCGACCGACTCCGAGGCGATGACGACGATCAGGTGGGCGGCGTCGCGGGGATCGTGGCCGCCCTGCCAGCGTTCGGCGAGCGCCCGCCCGTTGCCTCGGGTCTCCAGCACCACGTCGAGCCCGGTCAGCTCAGCCAGCCGATCGCGAAGGTCGAAACCCTTGAGCAACGGCATCGTGAGTGGCGACACCTTGCCGGGAGCCGCATCGAGCGGTGCTTCGCACGTGACTCCGCAGCGCAAGGTACTGGATCGTTCCGACGGCCTGGCGGCGACGACGCGCCGCACGAGACGCTCGAGCGCCGGCCACACGTCGCGAGGCGTGGCCACCCGGTCGCGGACGATGACGTGACCCTGTGTGGACACCAGGCCTGCACTCAGACGCTGCGCCCCGACGTCGATCGCCATCACCAGCGGATCGGCGCCGTCAGTCGGACGCGGCACCCGCCCGGAGGCTCTCGACGCGGCGGCCATCGAAGCGGACGAGGGCACGGCGGTCATCGCCCTCGACCGTATCGAAGCTCGCACCGCCGGGAAACCGCCGGCGCGCGCTCCTGCGGGCCACCTGCTGGCGATGTCCTCTAACCTGTCGATGTGTCTGCGACCACTTCTGACTCGCCGGAACGTTCGCGGGTCGAGCCCCGAACCGGTGAGGCACCTCGCTTCGCCCAATTCTTCGACGCCATCGTCGCCAACGTCTCGCACGTGCTGCGCGGCAAGACTCACCAGATCGAGTTGGCTGTCGTCGCCCTCCTGGCCGAGGGCCACCTGCTGATCGAGGACGTACCAGGCGTCGGCAAGACGAGTCTCGCCAAAGCGCTAGCTGCCTCCGTGCACTGCGAGTGGAGCCGGGTGCAGTTCACGCCAGACCTGCTGCCCGCAGATGTCGTCGGCGTCAACGTGTACCAGCGATCCGACGAGGCGTTCCATTTCCAACCCGGACCGATCTTCGCCAACATCGTGCTCGCCGACGAGATCAACCGGGCATCGCCCAAGACCCAGTCGGCGTTGCTCGAGGCCATGGAGGAACGCCAGGTCACGGTCGACGGCACTCGCTACCCGCTGGAGCGACCGTTCATGGTGCTTGCCACCCAGAACCCGATCGAGCAGGAGGGAACGTACCGACTCCCCGAGAGCCAGCTCGACCGGTTCAGCCTGAAGATCTCCATCGGATACCCGAGCCGCAAGGCCCATCTCGAGATCCTCGACGGCCGCGGTGCCGCCGTCACGCTCACGGACATCTCACCCGTCATCACCCAAGCGGAGCTGCTGACGATGATCGAGGCCGCCTCGCGCGTGCACATCGCCGAGGCGCTCAAGCACTATCTCGTCGAGCTCACCGAGGGCACGCGCCGCCACGGCGCAGTCGAGCTGGGCCTGTCGCCACGGGCGACCCTGCAGCTGGCGGCGGCCAGCCGGGCCCACGCCGCCGCCCGCGGTCAGAACTACGTCTCCCCAGACGACGTCAAAGCCGTCGCCGTCTCGGTGCTGTCGCACCGGCTGATCCTGCGCGCCGAGCAGGGCGATCGCTTCTCGCAGGAGGATGTCATCGGTGAGCTCGTCGATTCGGTACCAATCCCGGTCCGGCGCTGAGATGCCGACTCGCCAGGGCTGGTTGGCACTCGTCGGCTCGGCGATGGCCTTCGTCATCGGTCGGCTCTTCGCCGTTCGCGAGCTGTACATCATCGGTGCCGCGCTGTTCATCGCTCTCGTCGCCGGCGTCGTCGTCGTCGCCCTCACACGCTCGCGTGTGAGCGTCGAGCGGCACATCGACGCCGAGGTGCTCGTCGTCGGCGACCGCGGCCGGGTCACGGTGCGCATCACGCCCGACGGCCGCTCCCCGGCGTTCGAGCTGTTCGAGCCAGTCGGCGCTGCCAACCAGGCGCGGCTGGGAGTTGGCGCCCTGGCCGGGCCCGGATCGGCGGCGTATTTGATCCCAACGGACCATCGGGGCGTGATCGCCGTTGGGCCGATGCGCGCCGAGAAGACCGACGTGCTCGGCCTGGCGCGACACCGCCAGGTGTTGGCCCCCGTCGAGCACATCCGTGTCGCCCCGCGGGCGCTGCCCGTGGTGATGCCGACACTCGGCACCGGCAAGCTCGGCCAGCAGCTGATGGTGCTGGCACGCCGATTGGGCCTCGACGAGTTCCACAGCCTGCGCGACTACGTGCCAGGTGACGAGATGCGTTCGATCCACTGGAAGGCGTCGGCGCGAAGCGAGGGGTTCAAGGTGAAGCAGCACAGCCACTCCGGACTGAGGCGCTGCATCGTCGTGTTCGACCCCACCGTCCGTGAGCACGACACGCCTGCCCAGTTCGAGTCGGCGGTCACAGCCACGGCGAGCATCGTCGTCGCCTCCGAGCAGGCAGGGCTGTCGACGCGCTTCGTGTGCGCTGACGCCGTCGATGCCAGGGGACCCTCCGTCGTCGTCAACACGCTCGAGTACCTCGCCATCGTGGAACCGGTCCGGCGCACCGAAGCGCGGCCTCGCATGGAGCGGGACCCAGGTGATGGCCTCGGTCTCGTCATCGTCGTCTGCACCGACCGCACGGCACCGGCGTGGGCGGCGACGCGCTCGCTGCTCGATCCCACGCTGACAGTGGTCGGCGCGTTCACCGATCCGGCGGCGGTCCACGGCCCCTACGACGTCGCCATTCCGACCGAGCAGCACTTCCTCAACGGCTGGAGATCGCTCGTCGGCTCCACGAGAGCGCTGTCGGCATGACCGAGCGAAGCGAGGGGATGCCGGCCGGGCGAGCGAGCGCCAGCTATGAACTGCCTGCGCAGAACGGCATGGGGTGTGGGGGCGCAGCCCCCACAGAGGACGCGGCATGACCGAGCGCGCCGAGCGCAGTGAGGGCACGCCGATGGTGCGCGACATGCGCGACCGGGCTTTGGCCACGACGGCGCTGGCTCTGTACTCGTTCATGGTGGCGGTCGGCTTCTCTCGCGTGTTCTCTGGCTCGGAGTTCCTGGCCGACCTGGTGCCTGTCATCATCGTCGGTCACCTGGCGGGGCTGGCCCTGGCCCGCGTCCACCTCGCCATCGCCTTCCCCGTCCAACTCGCCATCGTGGCGTGGGTGGTGGGCGTCGTCGGCTATGGCGACACGTACCGATTCGGGCTGCCGACGGGCGAGACGATCGAGATCATGCGAGCCGACATCACGTTTGCCGGTGATCAGTTCCCCGAGGCGGTGGCACCCGTCGTGTACGCAGGCGGATGGACGGCGTTGGCCGCGCTCGGCATCGGCATCACCGTGCTGCTGGCCGACCTGTTCGCGTTCAGGGCGGCTGCGCGCTTCGAAGCGCTCGTGCCCGGCGGCGTGCTGTTCGTCGTCGTCGGCGCGCTCGGTTCGGGTCAGGACCGTGTGCTGACGACCGTCGCCCTGATCCTCGCCGCCGTGCTGGCCGTCGGCGCCCTGCGCTCCCTCCAGCGCCGTCCGGCCCGCATCGTGATCGGCAAGCGTGCGCCGCGCCGTTTGCGCATGGTCGCCGGAGCGCTGGTCCTCGGCTCGATCACAGCGCTGGTCGCCGGTGTCGTCGGGCCCAGGCTTCCGGGCGCCGCAAGTGACGCGGTGTGGGACACTCGCAGGGGCGGCACCGACGTCACTCGCATTGAGTCGCCACTCGTCGACATCCGCTCGCGCCTCGTCGACCAGTCGACCAGGGAGATGTTCCGCGTCCAGACGAACGCCGGCTCGTACTGGCGTGTGGCCACGTTGTCGTCCTTCGACGGGTCGCGCTGGAAGCTGGACCGCAGCGATCTGTCGCCGGCCGACGAGCTCCCACGTCAGCGACCGTCGAATCGCCTGCAGATCACCCAGCAGATCGAGATCGGCGACGGCCTGCGCGGGCAACTGGTTCCGGCCGCCCCGGAGCCCGTCGAAGCGGACGGCGACGACCTGCGCTGGAGCGCCCGCAACTCGACGCTGCTCGTGGCCGACCCCGACGGCCTCCAGAGCGGCGACATGATCTCTGTCGTGTCGAGCGCCCCCCGTTATTATCCCCGCCAACTCGACCGGGCGACGGCCAACAACCCGCCAGGAATCACCGATTACCTGGCGTTGCCTGGCGGCCTGCCCGACTCGGTGACGGAGCTTGCCGCGGAGGTCACAGCCGACGCCACCACGCCGTACCAGCGGGCTCGCGCCATGCAGGACTGGTTCCGCAGTGAGTTCGATTACAGCCTCGAGGTTCAGGGCGGCCACGGCAACAACGCCATCGAGGCTTTCCTTCGTCTACGGGTGGGTTACTGCGAGCAGTTCGCCGGCACGTTCGCTGCGATGGCCCGATCGGTCGGACTCCCTGCGCGGGTCGCCGTCGGCTACACGCCCGGTACGTACCTCGAGGAGTTGGAAACGTTCTCGGTTGCCGGCCGCAACGCCCATGCCTGGCCAGAGGTGTGGTTCGACGACCTGGGCTGGGTGGCGTTCGAACCGACGCCCGGTCGCGGGGCGCCCGGCAACGAGCCGTACACGGGCGTCAACGCTGCGCAGGACGAGGGCCAGGGGCCGCCCGAGTCGGCGCCACCTGGCCAAGGCGGCGGTGGGCCGGCACCCACCACCACGACACAGGCCCCTCCGTCTTCGGGTCCCGGCCCTGGCGGAAACCAACCCGACGAGGTGCCCGAGTTCGACCAGGCGGGTGGCGCCACCGGGGCGTCGACACCGGGCAGCGGGCCGTCACGCGACCTGAGCGGAGTGGCGACGCCGGCACTCATCGTGCTGGCGATCCTTGGCGCCGTCGCGTTGGCTCCGGCAATCATCCGCCGGGTGCGCAAGCAGCATCTCGGCGTCGATCCGGCGTCGGCCATCGTCGGCATCTACTCCCGACTGCAGGCGCTCGTCGCCGCAGCCGGTACGCCGACCACCGCTGCTGCGACGCCGCACGAGTTCTCCAAGCGGGCGGCCCAGACCGTGCCGGGGGTGCGCAACGAGTTCACGAAACTCACCGATGCCGTGACGGCAAGTGCGTTCGGGCCGTCCGACGCCATCGACCAGGGCACGGTCGAGCTGTGCGAGACGTGGTACGCCAACATCGAAGAGGTCGCCAAGTCGCTGTTGCCGTGGCACGTCCGCCTGCGCCGCTACCTGATGCTGCAGTAGTCGCGTCCCCCTGCCCACCCGGCCCCCGACGGGCGCCGGCCGTGGCGCGACGGAGGCCTAGCCCGGGCGGCGCGAGTCCAAGGGGCTTCAGTGCCCGGGCGGGTCGCTCTTTTCACGTCACTCCGATTACGTGCGTTTCGTAGCCGGTGGCACACAGCGGGCCGTCTCATCCAAGAACATGTGTTGTCGGACAGATGTGAAACCAAAATGAGGTGCATGGGCTCGACGATCCTCGCAGGAGCGCGCGATGGCAACAATTGCCAGCGCGGAGCCGAACGAAGCGGAGCGGCTTACTTCGGCTCGCGTGGCTCACCCGGCGCTGAGTCGCGGCGCCGTCCGGCACCCAACCAAGCGCTCACCGGCAGTGAGCCCAGCCGCTCGCGCCCGAGGATGCGGATCTCGGACTCCAGCATCACGGCGATGATCAGCACGCCGAGGAAGGCAGCGAACGACAACCAGTAGCTCACGGAGAGCCCGAACACGGTCAGCGCCAAACCGGCAAGCAGGCCGACGACGAGCAGCACGAGGCGCCGGCGAGAGATCTGGTAGCCGCGACGGGAGAAGTCTGGATCGCGACGGAGCTCCTGTTCGATCTGTCGCAGGATCCGCTTCTCGTCTTCGGATAGGGGCATGCCTACTCCTCGGCTCGCCGTTCAGTCTCGCAGGTTTCGTCTCGATCCTCAACGCGCCGGGGACCGCGAAGATCGTCGGGTCCCCAGGCGTCGGCGCCCTGGCGCACCGGGTTCAGACCGCCGGCGTCGAGTGTGCTGGCCGGCCCGATGGCGCCGGTGCCGAATCGGCTGCGGACTTCGTCGATGGCCCGGGCGGCTCGGTCGGTGTCCCGATGCCGAACCTCGTCGAGATCATCGAACGACAGTTGCCGGTGGGGCGGGCCCAGCTTCGAAGCGACGACACCGAGCAGACGCACCCCTCGTTCTCGATGCAGCTGGCCAAGCAGTGGAGCCACGAGCGCCATGATGTCAGGGGCACTCGACACCGGCTCGGCCACGGTGACGGACCGGGTGATGGTCGTGAAGTCGCCGTAGCGGGCCTTGAGCGTGATCGTGCGCGCCGCCAGGACGCCGGCGCGTAGTCGCGTCGCCACCCCATCCGCCATTCGCACGATCTGCTGGCGGATCGCCTCCTCGTCGTACAGGTCGTGGGCAAACGTCGACTCGTGGCTGATCGATCGCGACGCTCGCTCTGGCTCCACGGGCCGGTCGTCATGCCCGACGGCGAGCGCCGCGAGGTGGGTCGCCTGACGGGCGCCGAGCACGGACGCCAGCAGCGCCCCGTCTGCTCCTGCGAGATCACCGACGGTGTGGATGCCGACGGCCTCCAGCCGCTCCAGCGTCACCGGACCGACACCCCAGATGCGCCCGACGGCCAGCGGGTGGAGGAACGCCTGCTCCTCGCCGGGCTCGATGACGACGACGCCCTCGCCCGGGCGGACACCCGATGCCGTGACCTGGGGCTTGGCGGCCACAGACGCCAGCTTCGCCAAGAACTTGTTGGGAGCGGCACCGACCGAGCACGACAGCGACAGCTCATCGCTGATCTGGCTTCGGATGCGCTCGCCGATCGTGCGAGCGTCTCCGAACAGGTGACGCACGCCGGTGACGTCGAGGAAGGCCTCGTCGAGCGACAGCGGTTCCACGAGCGGCGTGAATCGGTTGAAGATCTCGCTGACCTGCGTGCTGGTGGCCGAGTACAGGGCGTGATCGCCGTGCAGGAAGACGGCGTGAGGGCAGCGACGGCGAGCGATCGCCGACGGCATCGCCGAGTACACGCCGTAGCGCCGAGCCTCGTACGATGCCGCCGCCACGACGCCACGTCGGCCAGCTCCCCCGACGACGACCGGCCGTCCGCGCAGCTCCGGGCGCCGGAGCAGTTCGACGGACACGTAGAAGGCGTCCATGTCGACGTGCAGCACGCTGCGTACCATCGCTCAGCCACCGTGGCGGCGACGGTGCCGGCGGCCGCGCCGGTCGGCCACCCACAGCTGCACGACGAGCAGCAACGCTTCGCGCACGATGCCGCCCGACATCTTCGACTCACCGGCACGGCGGTCGACGAACGTGATGGGGTACTCCACGATCCGCCCGTCTGCTCGGATCAGGCGGTGGGTCATCTCCACCTGGAAGCCGTACCCCTCGGCCACTACCGAGGCGTAGTCCATTCGGCGCAGGGCATCGGCGGAGTACGCCCTGAAGCCACCGGTGGCGTCGTTGACGGCGAGGCCAAGCGCGCCAGCGGCATATCGGTTGCCCCAGCGCGAGAGGCGTATGCGGTTGGTCGGCCAGTTGACGGTACGCCCACCCGGCACGTAGCGCGAACCGATCGCCAGGTCGACGCCATGCTCCACGATCGCCACGAGAGCCGGCACGTCTCCCGGCTCGTGTGAGAGGTCGGCGTCCATCTGGATGACGACATCTGCACCGGCGGCCAGCGCTGATGCGAAACCCTGCCGGTAGGCGGAGCCGATGCCGGACTTGGACGGGCGGTGCAGCACCGTCACGCCGCCCAGCCGCGACGCCAGCTCCTCTGCCACTTCGCCGGTGCCGTCGGGGCTGTTGTCGTCGACGACGATGACTTCGGCCTCTGGCACCGAATCGCGCAGTCCGTCGATCAGCTTCGGCAGGTTCTCGGCCTCGTTGAACGTTGGCACGACGACAACGACACGCACGTTCCGACCCTAGCGGTGGCCGATATCGTTGCCCTGTGCCCGGTGAGGACGCCCCCATGTCGGCCCTCCCGTCGCCCCGCGCCCGGGTCCTGGCCTTCGTCTCCGTGCTCATCGGCGGACTCGCAGGAGCGCTCATCGGGTATGGCCTGGTGTCCGTGCAGTGTGAGGGCGAGTGCGGCCTCCCGCTGGGCCTCGGCATCTTCTTCGGCGCTCTGATCGCCTCCGGCGGGATGAGCATCGTCGCTGTGCTGGTGCTGCGAGCCACCGGCGAGTGGCGGGAGATCCAGGACCGTGAGCAGCGAGCGGCAGCCCGACGCTGACGTCGAGGCGCTCGGCCGGTTGGCCTGCGAGCTGGCCCGCATGGGGGGCGAGCTGGCACGGCGTGGCGTGCTGGCCGTTGAGGTGCTCGCCAACAAGTCATCGCTGACCGATCTCGTCACGGAACACGATCGAGCCGTCGAGCAGCTGCTCGTCGACGTCATCGGCCGGCGCCGGCCCGACGACGGCATCGTCGGCGAGGAAGGGACCCAGACGAAGGGTGCGTCAGGACTCACGTGGTATCTCGACCCCATCGACGGCACCACGAACTTCGTCCACGGTCACCCGCTGTGGGCGACGTCCGTCGGCGTCGGGGACGATTCGGGGATGCTGGCAGGAGCCGTGTACGCGCCAGCCATGGATGAGCTGTTCGCCGCCGCCCGCCGCCACGGCGCCACGTTGAACGGAGCGCCGATCTCTGCCAGCGGGTGTGACGACGTGTCGCTCGCTGTCGTCGCAACGGGATTCGGGTACTCGCCACCGCGACGCCTCGCACAGGCTCGGCGCCTCGGATCGATGATCGAGGGCGTCGCCGACATCCGCCGTGGGGGCTCGGCAGCCCTCGACCTGTGCTACGTCGCCTGCGGGCGCGTCGATGCATATTACGAGGAGTACCTCAACGTCTGGGACAGGGCGGCCGGCGAGCTGGTCGCCACGGAGTCAGGGTGCATCAGCGGGATGATCGGCGGTTCGTCCGACCCGTCGGGGCTGTGTGTGGCCCCGCCTGTCATCTTCGAGGAGCTGCGCCGACTCCTCGTGGCGAACGTTTGACCCGCGCGTCGGGCATCATGTCTGTCGTGGGTACCAGGATCCTAGCCGTCGAGGACGACGAACGCATCCGGGCTGCGGTCCGGATGGCGCTCGAGGACGAGGGCTGGTCGGTGGTCGAAGCCGACAGCGGCGAGCAGGCGACCACCCTGTTCGAGACGCATCCACCCGATGTCGTGCTGATCGACATCATGCTGCCGGGAATCGACGGCTTCGAGCTGTGCCGCACGCTGCGGCGCACGAGTGATGTCCCGATCATCATGGTCACGGCGCGCAACGACACCCACGACGTCGTGGCCGGGCTCGAGGCGGGCGCCGACGATTACCTGACGAAGCCGTTCGCCCCCAAAGAGCTGTCGGCTCGGATCCGGGCACTGTTGCGCCGGATCCGCCCGTCATTGCCGGCCCACGCCCGGCTCACATTCGGCGATCTGGAGCTGATCCCAGAAGAAGGACTGGTGTTGCGCCAGGGCGAGGACGTGCACCTGACGAAGACGGAGTTCCGGTTGTTGTGCGAGCTGGCGGAGAACCCAGGCAAGGTGTTCAGCCGGGAGACCCTGCTCGACAAGGTGTGGGGATACGACTACTTCGGCGACGGGCGGCTCGTCGACGTTCATGTCCGCCGGCTGCGCACGAAGATCGAGGTCGACCCGGCGCAGCCACGTCACGTGGTGACGGTACGGGGGCTCGGGTACCGGCTGCACCCGTGAGCGCGCCGGCATCCACCGCACCCGATCCGGTGGATGCTGCGGATGCCGCAGGCTCCACCGACGCTTCGGCTGTAAAGCGCCCGTCGCCGCTGCGACGGGTGCTCGAGTGGCGGCCGCACACGCTGGGCCTGCGCCAGCGAATCCTGGCCATCTTCACACTCGGTGCTCTCGGCCTCGCCGCCGTGCTGGCGATCACGACGTACGGACTCGTGCGCTCCAACGTGGTGAGCCAGCGCGACGACATCTCACTCGATGCCAGCTATCGCAACGCCCAGGTCGTGCAGGAGCGCCTGCAGGCTCAGCCGGCCACGGCGCAAGTGGCTCTCGACGCTCTCGACAGCCTCGGCGTGCAGCGACCGTTGATCTACTTCAGGGGCAGTTGGTCGACGGACAACAACCGGTTCAACGACGATGCGCTGCCCGACTCCCTTCGCCGGCGCGTGCTCGATGACGGCGTGCCGGCCAGCATGGTCACGGCCGTCGACGGCGACACCGTTCTGGCCGTCGGCATCCCACTCGTGGAGGTCGGCGCCTACTTCGAGTTCTTCAGCCTGGAAGAGGACGACCGGGCGCTGTCGAACGTGGGCCTGTCGCTGATGTTCGCTGCCGTCATCACGACGTTCCTCGGCGTCGTGGCCGGCATCTTCGCTGCCCGCCGGGCCGTGCGCCCCCTTGGGGCCGCAGCCCAGGCGGCGACATCGATCGCCAGCGGGCGCCTCGACACGCGCCTCAAGCCGACAGACGATCCCGACCTCGGCGTGTTGGCTAATGCCTTCAACGAGATGGCCGCCGGCCTGCAGCGTCGCGTGGAGCAGGACGCCCGCTTCGCGTCTGATGTGAGCCACGAGCTGCGCTCTCCGCTGATGACACTGTCGGCGTCCATCGGCGTGATCGACGCCCGGCGCCATGAGATGCCTGAGCGGGCACAGGTGGCGCTCGACCTGTTGAAGAGCGACGTGGCGCGGTTCCAGGGTCTCGTCGAGGACCTGTTGGAGATCAGCCGCTTCGAGGCAGGGGCCGTGCGGCTCCACCAGGAGCCGTTGCTCGCCGCCGAGTTCGTGATGAACGCCGTCGCCGTGAGCAGCCTGCCCGACACGCCGGTGACCGTGGCGCCGCGTGCGCAGGACGTGATCATCGAGGGTGACCGGCGGCGCCTGGCGCGCGTGCTCGCCAACCTCATCGACAACGCCACGGCATACGGCGGGGGTTCGCCAACGGTCGCCATCAGTGAGGTCGACGGCCCGAACGGGGACGTGTCGCACATCCAGATCGCCGTCGAGGACCGGGGACCCGGAATCCCCGAGGGTGAGCGCCAGCGCATCTTCGAGCGATTCTCTCGGGGCACGGCGGCGGCCGGGCGGCGCGTCGGCACGGAGGGCGCAGGTCTCGGGCTGTCGCTCGTAGCCGAGCACGTGCGGCTGCACGGCGGGCGTGTGTGGGTTGAGGACCGCATGGACGGCGAATCGGGAGCACGCTTCGTGATCGAGCTGCTGGCCATGGTGGACGACCCATGAGCCATCGCCGAGCGGCGGTGCTGATCGGCACGATCGTGGGGGCGGCGGCGATGCTCGGCGCCTGTTCCATCCAGGTCGACGAACAACCCCGTGACGTGCCCCCCGAGCAGCGCCGCAACCTCGATTCGGGGGATGCCGAGGCCGGCAGCTCGGCCGGGGAGACCAGGATCTTCCTTGTCGCCCCGGATGAGTCCGGCGGCCGTCGGGTGCTGCGCTCGGTGCTGCGTGACATCCCCGGCGACGCGCCGAGCGCGCTGCGGGCACTGTTCGAGGGGCCCAACGACGAGGAGGCGGCAGCCGACCTGAGCACGCTCCTGCCGTCGGACCTGGAACTGCTCTCGGCGATCAGGATCGGCGACATCCTCACCGTCGACGTCACCGGCGCGCTGCTGAACGTTTCGGGTGAGGGATCGATCCTCGCCGTGGCGCAGATCGTGGCGACGGCTTCCGAGTTCGACGGAATCAATGCGGTTCGTCTTCGTGTCGAGGGCGAGCCCCAGACGTGGCCGGGCGCCGACGGCGAGCTGCTCACGGGACCGCTGACGGTTTACGACTATCCCGGTCTCGTCGAGTCGAGCCAGCCGTCCTACCCCGGCCTGCCGACGGCGGAAGGAACTCGGCGCTGACCGCCTAAGCCTCGGCCGGCCGCGTCAGGCGAAGAACAGGTCGGAGATCTCTCGATACAGCTTCATGTCGACAGGCCGCGTTCGGCCGGCCGCTATGGCCATGGGGGCTCGTTCGATCTCCGTGCAACGCAGCACCACCATGTCGCCCCACGCCCGATCGTGCACGGCGTCGATGGCCGCCAGGCCATAGCGCGTGGAGAGGATCCGGTCATAGGCCGTGGGCGTGCCGCCGCGCTGCACGTGGCCGAGGTTGACGACCCGGGTCTCGTAGCCCGTGCGCTCTTCGATCTGCCGGGCGATCAGCTCCGAGACGCCGCCAAGGCGCACATGGCCGAACTCGTCGTACACCTTGTCGGGCGTCTCGACGGAGCCCGGCGGTGGCTCCGTGCCTTCGGCGACAACCACGATGGAGGCGAGCCGTCCGCGCTCGTGGCGCATGATCAGCCGCTCGCACACCTCGTCGATGTCGTAGTGGATCTCGGGGATCAGCGCAACAGTGGCGCCGCCGGCGATGCCGGCGTACGTGGCGATCCAGCCGCTGTGACGGCCCATCACCTCCACGACGAGCACCCGGTCATGGCTCTCGGCCGTAGTGTGCAGGCGGTCGATGGCGTCGGTGGCGATCTGCACGGCTGTGTCGAAGCCGAACGTCGCTTCCGTGCCGACGATGTCGTTGTCGATCGTCTTGGGCACGCCGACGATCGGCAGGCCGTGCTCTGCGTGCAGCCGGCAGGCCACGCTCAGCGAACCGTTGCCACCGACGACGATCAGGCCGTCGAGGCCAAGCTCTGCGAAGCTGGCGATCACCTCGTCGACGCCCGTCTCGGTGTCGAACGGGCTGCCCCGCCGGGTGCCGAGCAGCGTGCCGCCCCGCGGCAGTGACCCCCGCATGCGGTCGACGGACAGGGGCATGGTGTTGCGTTTGCGCACGCCGTCCCAGGCGTCGAGGATGCCGACGATCTCGTCGTTGTAGTGGCGCTCGGCTTTGCGCACGACGGCCCTGATCACGGCGTTGAGCCCCGGGCAGTCCCCGCCGCCCGTGAGCACCCCGACCCGCACGCCCGTCAGCCTAAGCGGCATCGCCCGGCGCGTGCTGTCTAACTCGCCGGACTCACCGCAACGATCTGGGCGTCGATCTCCTCAGCCCCTGCGAAGATCCGCGCCCAGAACCGGTGATGGTAGGAATCACGCCCAGATCGTGGTGGGGACGAAGCGCGGATACATGTAGGTTTCCGGCCGGTGAACCGCTGCGTGATCGCCCTCGACGCCGGCACCAGCAGCGTTCGGGCGAGGGCCATCTTCGCCGATCAGCGCCTCGGGCCAACAGCCAATCGCGAGTTCGCCCAGTACTACCCGCAGCCGGGATGGGTGGAGCACGATGCCGTCGAGATCTGGCACGCTGCGCGCGACGTGCTCGCCGAGGTGGTCAACGCTGTCGGGCGCGATCGTGTCGTGACCATCGGCATCACGAACCAGCGCGAGACCGTGGTGGCGTGGGAACGCGAGACCGGCTCGCCGCACGGACGGGCCATCGTCTGGCAGGACCGCCGCACGGCCGCTCGTTGCGACGAGCTGCGGGACGCCGGCCGGCTACCGCTCGTACGTGAACGCACTGGGCTCGTGCTCGATCCGTACTTCTCTGGCACGAAGATGGAATGGATGCTCACCGAAGGAGGCGTCGAGATCGACGACACGCTGGCCATCGGCACCATCGACACCTGGCTGATGTGGAACCTCACCGGTGGCGAGGTGTATGCCACCGATCCCACGAACGCCTGCCGCACACTGCTGTACGACATCAACGCACATCGCTGGGACGACGAGCTGTGCTCGCTGTTCGGGGTGCCGCCGGCCGTGCTGGCAGAGATCAAGCCGTCGAGCGGCCGCTTCGGTCTCACCTCCGATCGTTGTGGCGCCCCGCCGGGGATCCCGATCAGCGGCGTGGCCGGCGACCAGCAGGCAGCGCTACTCGGCCAGGCATGCTTCTCGCCCGGCATGGCCAAGAACACGTTCGGCACCGGCAGCTTCGTACTGCTCAACGTCGGCGGCCAGGTCCCGGCGCCGGCCGAGGGGATGCTCACGAGCGTCGGATGGTCGTTGGCCGACGGTACGTACACGTACGTGCTCGAGGGTGCCATCTTCGTCACCGGCGCCGCCGTGCAGTGGCTGCGCGACGGCCTGGGCGTGATCGACGCCGCTCCTGATGTGGGGCCCCTGGCGGAATCGGTGGAAAGCACCGACGGTGTTGTCGTGGTGCCGGCGTTCACCGGCCTCGGCTCGCCGTACTGGGATCCGTACGCCAGAGGCACCATCGTCGGCATCAGCCGGGGCACGAAGCGGGCCCATCTTGCGCGCGCTGTCGTGGAGGCAATGGCGTACCAGACGCGAGACGTCGTGGACGCCATGGTGCGCGCCAGCGGCGTCGAGCTCGCCGATCTGCGCGTCGACGGCGGGGCCTCGGCGATGGATCTGCTGCTGCAGATCCTCGCCGACCAACTCGGCGTGCCGGTGCGCCGCCCGATTGACCTGGAGACCACATCGCGAGGCGCGGCGTTCCTCGCCGGCCTTGCCGAAGGTGTGTGGGCCGACTTCGACGAGCTGTCTCAGCTGTGGGAGTTGGAGCGATCGTTCGAACCGGCGGCCGATCGCCAGGCCGCCGACGCCCTGTACGCCACCTGGCAACGAGCGGTGCAACGATCGCGCAACTGGACTACTCGATGAGCGCGTCGGCGATGCGCACGACGAGCGTCATGCGGATGTGCTCGCTCTCGTGCACCGGCCGGTCCGAGCGTCCTGCGGCAACGGTTGTGGAGCTCGTGACCATCCGCGCCAACAGGACGTCGCCACCGTTCACGTGGGGCAGATCGGTCAGGTGCCCACTGCCGTCCACGTAGGCGAGGATCCACTCGGCCGCAGGCGGATCCCCGGCAGAGGCGAGCACGGTGCCGTCGCGGCAGGCCACGGCCCAATCAACCTCTGCGAAGCGCACGAGACCCCCGACCAGGCATTGCAGCCGTTCTGGCGGCGGCGCTCGGCCACGCTGGCGGTCAGCGACAGCGCTGACAGCCCCGGCTCGGTCCGTTCGCCGTCGATCGGGCGCACGTGCTCGACCGACACGCCGTCGACGTGGTTGATCTCATCGATCAGCAGCGCCACGTGGCTACCGGAGTGCAGGTCCACCACCAGCTCGTCGATGGCGCGGCCGCCCCCTCGCTCCAGGATCTCGAGACCGATGACGTCGCCGCGCACGGCGCCGATGCGGCTGGCCACCTGGCCCAGCGCTCCTGGTCGGTCGGGCAGCCACACCCTCACGATCACGTGGTGCACGGTCAGCCGAGCTTCGTGAGTGCGCGTCGGAGGTTGCGCACCCCCTGGTTGATGCGCATCTCGTTCTCGATCAGTGCGAAGCGCACGAAGCCCTCCCCACCTGGGCCGAATCCGACGCCAGGTGACAGCGCCACTGACGCGTCTCGCACCAGGTTGGAGCAGAACTCGACCGAGTCCTGCTCGGCGTACGGGTCGGGGATCCGCGCCCACACGAACATCGAGCCGCCCGGCTTCGGGATGTTCCAGCCGATGCGGGCGAGACCATCGATCAACGTCTCGCACCGGCGCTCGTACGTGGCGCACACCTCCTTTGGGAAGTCGGCGGCCTCGTTGATGGTCACAGTCGCGGCGATCTGCACCGGCTGGAACATGCCGTAGTCGAGATACGTCTTCAGCTTGACGAGCGCCTGCACCACGTCGCGGTTGCCGAGCAGGAAGGCACATCGCCAGCCGGCCATGGAGAAGCTCTTCGTCATCGAGTACAGCTCCACGGCACACTCCTTGGCACCCTCCGCCTGCAAGATGCTGGGCGGTTGGCGGCCGTCGAAGCCGACGTCGGCGTAGGCGAAGTCGTGCACCACGACCATCTCCCGCTCCCGGCAGAAGTCGACGATGCGTTGCATGAACGGTAGGTCGACAGTGGCACCGGTCGGGTTGTGCGGAAACGAGATCACGAGCACCCGCGGCTTCGGCCAACCGATCTCCCACGCATCGTGCAAGCGGGCGAAGAAGTCCTCCGTGAACTCCTCGCCCGAACCCACGTCGGCCAGGCTGCGCATTGGCACCTGACGCAGGTCGGCGCCGGCGAAGAGCGGGCCGTAGATGTGGATCGGGTAGCTGGGGCTCGGCACGATGGCAGCGTCGCCGCGGTCGAGCAGCACCCACATCAGGTGGCTGAAGCCCTCCTTGGAGCCGATGGTGTTCGTGATCTCCGTCTCGGGGTCGAGCTCCACGCCCCACACGTTGCGGTAGTAGCCGGCGATCGCTTGACGCAGCTTCGGCAGGCCTTTGCTCATCGAGTAGCGATGGTTGCGGGGTAGCTCGGCCGATTCGCGGAGCTTGTCGACGGCGATCCGCGGCGAGGGGATGTCGGGGTTGCCGAAACCGAGGTCGATCACGTCGGCGCCTGCGCGACGGGCCTCGATCTTCAGATTGTTGATGATCGTGAAGACGTAGGGAGGCAGGTTCGTGATGCGCCGGAACTCCATCTCGTGACGCTACTTGTTGGCCGTGCGGGATGGTGGCGTGGGTTGGTGACGTGGGATGATGGCTGCAATGCGGACCACCCCCTCCGACGGCTGCGTCTTCGTCGTGATCGAGATTCCGAGGGGCAGCCGCAACAAGTACGAGATCGATCACCACACCGGGCGGGTGATGCTCGACCGGCGTCTGTTCACGGCGACCACCTACCCGGCCGACTACGGCTTCGTGCCCGAGACGCTCGGCGGCGACGGCGACCCGCTCGACGCCTTGGTGCTGCTGGAGGACCCGGTGTACCCGGGCGTGTGGGTGGAGGCCCGGCCTGTTGGTGTGCTGCACATGCAGGACGAGGCCGGCGACGACGCCAAGCTGATCTGCGTGCCGCCCGGTGAGCCGCGCTGGCAGAACGTGAACGACATCGACGACCTCACACCCCAGCTGATGGCGGAGATCCAGCACTTCTTCGAGGTGTACAAGGCGCTCGAGCCCGACAAGCACTCGTCGACGACCGGAGTAGGTGGCTGCGAGGACGCATGGTCGGAGATCGAAGCGGCCCGGCTCAACTTCGGCGCTCAGGCGCCGTGAGCAGCGCCGCGCCCATGGCCCCCGCCATCGGGCCCAGAGCGGCAAATCGCACCTCTGGCACGGGTCGGCGGCGCGACGAGTAGAGGAACTCCCTCAACCAGCGTTCGAGTGGCCCCGCCAGCACGTCGGCCGTCCCGGCGAGCCCCCCGCCGAGCACGAACGCCGCTGGATCGAAGGCGTTCGTGAGCGCCGCCAGACCGACGCCGATCCAGTGGGCGAA
>Ga0136632_10000112_pt1 | contig 18833 bp, 19 predicted proteins | sample AntDrymUQ6112106_2_FD_104670 | JGI IMG/M metagenome (GOLD analysis project Ga0136632, IMG submission 104670) | Polar desert sand microbial communities from Dry Valleys, Antarctica - metaG UQ611 (21.06) | ecosystem: Environmental > Terrestrial > Soil > Desert | place: Antarctica: Dry Valley...
ACCATTCGGCTGACCGCGTTCGACCCACCCCCGCCGATCCCGACGACCTTGATCACGGCGAGATAGCTACCGGACTGATTGCTCATCTCTCGACCACCTCAAGCTGAAGCTCTCGTTGAACGTACGACACGCTCGCACGATTTCGCTCTCGAGGGTAAGGCTCCTCTGTCGAGATGTCAATCTCACGACCTTCAACCTCAACCTAAGAGTTGAGGTAGCGCGAGGCTACCGAGCGTTCCGGGACACTCACGTCCACGTACAGCGAACGCTCAGCGAGGAGCGGGAGCACGCGTGCGGCGACCGTGAGTTTGAGCAGCACGTCGGAGGTGCCCCCCAGCCTGATCTCGGGGCCCTCGTGCAGTATCAGCGTCAGCTGCCCTTCTCCGGAGCGAACCGCCTTCACGCGCCGTGGCAGCCGAACCTCTCGGGCAGCGGCGAGCGCGCGGGTCGCGCCCGTGAGACTCGACGGAAGCGATCCGCCGATTCTCACCGCGACGTCCCGGGTCAGCCAGAGACGCGGAAATCCTCGCTCGGTTCCGGTCTCGATTTCCTGGATCACCTTTCCCGACCCGGTCGCGAGCCAAGCTGAGTTGCCGCGGCGAATGACCGCGACAGGCCGTTCGGCGGCGACCTTTACTACGAGGGTGTTCGGGAAAGCGCGGTCGACGGAGACGCCCGCAACCGAGGGGAGCGCCCGTACAGTGTCCTCGAGCGCACGCGCGTCGATCCCGAGCAGGCTCGTGCCGACAATGTCTCGCGCGGCCACCTCCACCTCACGCGCGATCGCGGGGGGCGCTCCCTTCACCTCGAGGTGCTGGACGGCAAAGACGGAGGACGCCTTGGCCCCCCAATACGCCCCGAGCACGGCTACGACAAGCGCGAACCCGATGAGCAGTGAGCGGCCGGAGGGAACGAACCGAGCGAGATCGAGGCGATTGCCGGCCTCGCTGCGCGGAAACGGGACGACGACGCTTGCCGCGCGCGCACGCCGACGCGATCCGCGCTCGGTCCGTCCCCCGGCCATAGAGCGGGATTCGCCGCATCGTGCGTTGCTCCTACGTGAACGAGGGAAGCTCCAGCGCGCCGACGAAGGCGACCTCACGCTCCAGCGTGATCCCGAGCTCTTCGTGTGCCCGTCGGCGCGCTTCCACCATGAGCGCGACGCAGTCGGCGCTCGTCGCGTAATCCGCGTTCTCGATGAAGTTTGCGTGCTTGGGCGAGATCACGGCGCCGCCGATCCGGTGACCCTTGAGACCGCAGAGCTCGAGCATGCGTCCTGCCCCGAGCTCTCCTGGCGAATTCTTGAAGACGCTGCCGAACGTGCGCTTGTTGGTCGGCTGGGTCGCCTTCCTGCGGACGACCAGCTCGGAGACCGTTGCCTTGATCTCTTCGCTGGGACGCGGATCGAGCCGAAGCTCGACTCGTGCGACGACGGCGCCCTGGCCGACCGCGGAGCGCCGGTACGAGAGCGCGAGATCGTCGAGCGCCACCCAGTCAACCCCATCGGCGGTCGCCACCAAAGCCCGCGCGACGATGTCCGACCAGTCACGTCCGTACGCCCCGGCGTTCATCTTGACGCCGCCTCCTACGGTGCCCGGAATGGCGCAGGCGAACTCGAAGCCACCGAGGCCCGCGTCTCGTGCGCGGTGGAGGCAGACGGCATTCTTGGCGCCTCCCCCGGCGACGAGGCCCGTCGGTCCGACTTCGACCGCAGCCAGCTCTCCTTCGAGGTGGATTACGAGCGCTTCGACGCCCTCATCGGCGACGAGCAGATTCGACCCGAGGCCGACGACTACGATCTCGAGCCCCTCGGCAGCCGCGTAGCGGAGTGCCTCCGCGAGCTCGTCAAGTGACCTCGGCCGAGCGAGCGCGCTGGCCGGGCCCCCGGTGCCGATCGTCGTGAGCTTCGAGAGCGAGGTGCCCCGCTCGATGTTCACTCGGGTAACCCGGCGGCCACGGCGTGCGCGATCTTCCACGGCTCCCCGACCCCGAGTGTGACGACGACGTCACCGGGACGCGTCCACGCGAGCGTGAGTCGAGCCGCGTCGTCCAACGTCGGCGCCCAGCCGCGCCGGACACCCGGCGGCACGCTGTCCAACACGAGCTTCCCGGTGACGCCCGCGCGCGGGACATCGCGCCCGCCAATCACGTCCGTCACGATGGCCGCGTCCGCGATCCCGAGGGCGTTGCCCAACTCCTGGAAGAGCTGACGCGTGCGCTCGTAGACGTGGGGCTGGTAGACGGCGGTGAGCCGCCCCTCGGTTCGGTTCCGGGCTGTCCGCAGCGTGACCTCGATCTCGGTCGGATTGTGGGCGTAGTCGTCGAACACGCGGACACCTCCGCGCTCGGCGACGAGCTCGAAGCGTCTACCCACCCCCGCAAAGAGCGCTAGAGGCGGCTCGGCATCCGCCCGTGAGATACCTACGAGCTCGAGCGCACCGTGCGCAGCGGCGGCGTTCATCCGGTTGTGCTCTCCCGGCACAGCGAGCTCGAATGTCACGGGCTCCAGCTCCCATGCGCGAATCACGTTCGGCACCCCGGCAGCCCACTCGTCGAAGAAGGTTTCGAGCTCCGCCACCGAGGCGAACGTCGCGTGATGGTCGAGCTCGATGTTGGTGATCACGGCGATCTCCGGGTGGAGGAGCGCGATCGAGCGGTCGGACTCGTCTCCCTCGACCACCAGCCAGCCCTCCCCCACGCCCGCGTTACCGCCGAGCTGTGGCACGACACCACCGATGATCCAGGCCGGGTCCTGCCCGAGCTCGCGAAGGACGTACGCGATCATCGCGGCCGTCGTCGTCTTCCCGTGCGCTCCGCCCACGACAATGGATCGGCGAAGCGCGACCAGCTCCGCCAGGAACTCGGCCCGCGAGCGTCCTTCCGCCCGCCCGAGATGAGCGCTGGAGACGACGACCTCGAATCCCGGAGGGGCAGCAGGCTCTCCCCCGACATCGAGCTCGACACCAGAAAGCGTCTCCATGAAGATCGTCTCCTGCTTGTCCCAGCCGCGGACCTCAGCTCCCCAGGCGCGTGCAAAGTTGGCGTAGGCGGAGAGCCCCGCGCCGCCGATTCCGACGAAGTAAAAACGTCTTCCAAGGAGAGGCGCTGTTACTCGGCTCAAGATCGCCTTCCCTTGCCAGGTAACAGATTGTTACGTGGCATCATCGACGCTCCTGGGCGAGGCGAACGAGCTCGTCGGCGACGACCGCGGCGGCCTCCGGCTTTGCGAGCGCCTTCATGGCGTCCGTCATCGCTCGGAGACGTCCTTCGTCGCTGAGCAGCTCGTCGACGAGCGCCGGCACTCGCGCGAGGTCGTGCTGACGAACGACGACCGCGCCCCCGCCCTCCTCGAAGTAGCGCGCGTTCAGCGCCTGATGGTCAGCAGTCGCGTGCGGATAGGGGACAAGGATCGACGGAATCCCGGCGGCGGCTAGCTCCCAGACCGTGCCTCCGGCGCGGGAGATCGCGAGATCTGCAACCGCGAGTGCCCCGCCGAAGTCGTTCGTCGTCTCGAGCAGGACATAGTCATCACGCTCGATCCTCGGTCGCAAGGTGGCGTAATCCCGCTCACCGGCGATGTGTAGCACCGCCGGACCGCTTGTTCCGTAGGTGTCCGCCGCAAACTCGTTCAGCGCCTGCGCCCCGGCGAGACCGCCGAACACCGCAAGCACCGCGCCCTCGGCAGGAAGGCCGAAGCGGTCCCTCGCCTGCTCCCGGTCTCCGTCGAGGTGAGACTGCGGGGTCGGACGCCCCACCAGCCGGTACTTGTCGCCGCGGCGCCCCGAGACCGGATACGCAAGGAAGACCCGGCGAGCGAACGGAGCTGCAAGCCGGTTAGCAAGGCCAAGATGTGCGTCGGCCTCGGTGAGCGCGGCCGGAATCCCACGCAGGCGGGCGGCAAGCACCATCGGCCCGGCGACGTAGCCTCCCGCACCGAGCACCACGTCGGGGCGGCGCTTGGCGAGGATGCGAGAACACGCAAACGGCGCTCGCGCCGCGCGCACGAGCGCGCGCAGAAGACCGACGCCAGGCCGTCGGGGGAAGCCCGTGATAGAGAACGTGTCGAGCTCGTAACCGGCTTCAGGAACCAGCTGCGACTCGACGCGATCTGGCGACCCGGCGAACGTCACCGTCACCCCGCGCTCTTGCAGCGCTTCCGCGACTGCGAGCGCGGGCCGGACGTGCCCGGCTGTTCCGCCGGCTGCGATCAGACACACGAGCTTGGACGACCTCTCCATTGACGGCGATGTTAAGGAGAATGCCGACTCCCGCGAGCAGCACCACGAGGCTCGAGCCGCCGTAGGAGACGAACGGCAGTGGGATCCCGGTCAGAGGCGCGATGCCGAGCACCGCTGCGAGATTGACCGCCGCCTGTCCGCACACGAGGGCGGTCAGACCTGCGGCGAGAAGCTTTCCGAAGGGGTCGCGACAGCGCAGCGCGATCCGAAACCCAACGAGGGCGAACGTGGCGAAAGCGCCGATGACGAGCGCGGAGCCAACGAGGCCGAGCTCCTCCCCGATGACCGCGAAGATCATGTCCGTGTGCGCTTCAGGAAGGTAGGAGATCTTCCCCACGCCCTCGCCGAGGCCGGCGCCCGTCACCCCCCCTGAGCCGATTCCGATCATCGCCTGCACGATCTGAAACCCCGACCCCTCGGCGTCGCTCCACGGGTCCAGGAAGCTGAAGACGCGAGCACGGCGGTAGGGCTCCGCCCAGATCGCGACCATCCCCATGCCGGCTGCCAGGAAGGTGGCAGTCGCAAGCAAGCGGGCCGGAACCCCGGCGACAAGCAGAACGGCGAGCATCATCCCGCAGAGGGTGATCGTGGTTCCGAGGTCGGGCTCGAGGAGGATCAGCCCGCAGAAGATCGCGGTCAGGAGGCCGAGAGGCTTGGCGAGCTCACCCAGCGTCCGCGGCGGAGAGCGCCGCGCGAGATACACCGCGGCGAAGAGGCAAAGAGCGAGCTTCGCGAGCTCGGAGGGCTGGAAGCTCGCCGGGCCGAGCAGGAACCAGCGGCGCGCGCCGTTGATCTCCGGGGCGACGACGAGCACCGCTGCGCACAGCCCGAGCGCGAGGAGCAGGAGCGGCGGTGCGACGAAACGCAGCCGGTGGTAATCGAAGCGGGACGCAAGCGCCATGAGGACGATGCCGAGGCAGGCATAGATCGCCTGTCGCTTGAGGAAGCTCATGGGATCGCCGTTCCCGACCGCGGCCGAGGCGGAGGTCGCGCTGTACACCATCACCAGGCCGAACGCGACCAGGCCGAGCGTCACGAGCACGAGAAGCTTCTGGTCGAAGCGGCTGTCGGCCTTCACGAAAGCTCATCCACCAGACGGCGGAACTCGTCGCCCCGCTCCTCGAAGTCGCGGAACTGGTCGAAGCTTGCGCACGCCGGCGAGAGGAGGACGACATCGCCGGGGTCGGCGCTGTCCGACGCGCCGGCGAGCGCATCCGCGAGAACACCGCAATGCGTGAAAAAGATTCCAGCATCGTCGAGCGCGGCCGCGATCTCGATGGCAGCGTCACCGATCAGATACGCGTGATCTCCTGACTCGAGCGCGTTTGCAAGAGGCGAGTAGCTCTCGTTCTTCCCGAGGCCGCCGAGAATGAGGTGCAGCGGCGAATCCCGGAGCGCGGCGATGGCCCGCAGCGCTGCCGCGACGTTCGTCGCCTTGGAATCGTTGACGTAGCGAACACCGTGGAGTTCGCGAACAGCCTCGATGCGATGCGGGACGCCAAGGAAGCTTTGGAGTGCCGAGGCGATTGCCTTGTCCGGAATCGCGGCGGCGCGAGCGGCAGCCGTCGCGGCTGCGGCGTTCTCGCGGTTGTGCTCGCCCGGAAGCGCAGGCTCGGCCGGCAGCGGGTCGTCGGCGCTGAACTCCACCCGTCTCGCCGCACCCGGAATCGGTCCGAACGCGCGCGGCACGACGGCGACGTCGTCTTCGGTCTGTGCCTCGAAGATGCGGAGCTTCGCGTCGACGTACCACTCGAACGTCCCGTGACGGTCGAGATGATCGGGCTCGAGGTTGAGAAGCACGGCGATGCGCGGTCTCAGGAGCTCGACGTCCTCGAGCTGGAACGAGGAGAGCTCGCACACGATCCACGTGCTCTCGTCGACCGTACCTGCGAGAGCTGTCAGCGGCCGACCGATGTTTCCCGCTACCTCGACCGGGCGGCCGGCCGCGCGGAACATCGCACCGAGCCACTCGCTCGTAGTCGTCTTTCCGTTCGTGCCGGTCACGCCCAGAATCGGATTTCCGAGGAGCCTCGCGCCGAGCTCGATCTCGCTCCAGATGGGAACGCCGAGGGCTCGTGCCCCCGCCACGACCGACGTCTCCCCCGGAACGCCCGGGCTCTTCACGACGAGATCGAACCCCTGTGCCAACGTCTCCTCCTCGCGTCCGAGACGGACTTCGACGCCCAGCTCACGGAGCCTTCCCACGTCCAGGGCCTCGTCACGGTCGACCCCGACGACCTCGGCGTCCCGCGCTACCAGAGCCTCGGCGGCAGCCTTCCCGGAGCGCGCGAGCCCGACGACGAGGACCCGCTTGCCGGCGAGCTCGACTCCGCCGCTCAAGGCTCGACGAACTGGAGGAAGTCGCGGTAGAAGAGCGCGAATCCAGAGGCGCACAGGATCGCGCACACGATCCAGAAGCGCACCATCACCTTGGTCTCCGACCACGCCTTCATCTCGAAGTGGTGGTGGATCGGCGCCATGAGGAAGACCCGTCGGCCCGTCCGTTTGAAGCTGACGACCTGAATCATCAGCGAGAGCACCTCGATCACGAAGATCCCGCCGATCAAGAGCAGCAGGATCTCGGTGCGAGTGACGATCGCTAGCCCGGCGATCGCTCCGCCGAGCGCCATCGAGCCCGTGTCCCCCATGAACACCTCAGCCGGATGCGCGTTGTACCAGAGGAACCCGATCGTGCCTCCGATCAGCGCGGCGGCCAACGTCGCGAGATCGAGGTACGCCTCACTGCGGTCGCCGGGAGTACCGGAGCGGAGCCAGGCGATTCCCGCGATGGCGAGGAACGTGAGCAGCATGATCATCGCCGTACCGGCGGCCAGCCCGTCGATGCCGTCAGTCAGGTTTGCACCGTTCACGGTGCCGGCGATGACGAGAAAGAGGAAGACGTAGAAGAAGGGTCCGAGGTCGATGTTCCAGCCGGCGAGGGGAACGTAGATGGAGGTCGTAAACGACTGCGTCTCCTGCAAGAGAGTCGCCGCCCCCACGGTGACCGCGCCCAGCAGCACCATCTTCCACCGCCCGGCCAGGCCCAGGGAGTGGCCCTGGCGCAGCTTCAGGTAGTCGTCCGTGAACCCGATCGCGGCGCAGCCGAGGGTGATGAAGAGGACCGTGAGAGCTTCTGCCGTGTACTGCGAGAGCACGAGGAACGGAAGCACCGCCGTGCCCACGATCAAGAGTCCGCCCATCGTCGGCGTCCCCTGCTTCACGACGTGGGCCGCCGGCCCCTCCGCGCGTATCTGCTGCCCGAGGTTCCGGGCACGCAGCGTCTCGATGAACTTGGGCCCGATGACGACGGCGGCGACCATCGCCAGAAGGCCGGCGATCAGGACTGGGACCATGCTCGGGCGATCTTCGCGATCTCCAGAGGGATGCCTTCGAGCCCGACCGCCCTTGATGCCTTCACCAGCACGGAATCCCCGGGTCGCAGGAAGGCTCGGACGACCTCGACCGCGCCTTCGGCTCCGGGCACCCACACCGTCGGGCCGTACTCACGTGCGGGCTCGCCTACCGCGATGATCTCGATCTCGAGGTCGCGCGCCAGTTCGCCGATCTCGCGGTGGTAGCGCGGTGAGGAGTCTCCGAGCTCCGCCATCTCGCCGAGAACGGCGACACGCCGCCGTGTTCCCGCCCGCTCTGCCAGATGAACGAGCGCCGCCCGCATCGAGTCGGGGTTGGCGTTGTAGGCGTCGTTGACCACGAACCCGCCGCCGGGAAGCAGGATCTCCTCTCCGCGCCAGGGCGAAAGCCGGATTTGCGGAGCCCCCGCGGAGGCGTGCTCGAGCGGGAGCCCGAGTGCTGCGTAGGCATGCAGGGCCGCGAGCGTGTTGACGGCGTGATGGCGCTGTGTGAACGGAAGGTCGAGCTCGACGGTCTGTTCGTCGATTTGGAAGCGCCCGCGTCCTTCTTCGAGCTTGGCGTCTGCAGCGTCGAAGCGACGGAGCTCGATGTCGACACGGTTCAGGAAGGGCTCGAGCTCGGTGCTCTTCGCGGGGACGACCGCCGTGCCGCCCGTAGGAAGCGCGGCGATCGCCTCCGCGTTCGCCTCGGCGACCCGCTCGACGGTTCCGAGCAGCTCCAGGTGCTCAGGGCCGATATTCGGGACGACGGCGATGTCGGGCCGGGCGATCGCGCTGAGCGCGGCCACCTGGCCGAGCCCCCGCATGCCCATCTCGGTGACGAGAATCTCCGTCTCCGGCTCGAGCCGGCAGACGGTCAAGGGCAGACCGATCTCGTTGTTGAGGCTCTTCTCCGGCCATAAGGTCGCCGCATGAGGAGCGCAGAGCGCGGCCAGGATGTCCTTCGTGGAGGTCTTGCCCGCGGATCCGACCACGGCGACGACGCGCGCGCTGCTCTTCGAGCGCACCATGGACGCGAGCGCGGCGAGCGCAGCCTCCTGGTCGTCCGGGACGAGCGTCGCAGCCCCGCGCGTCAGCGCATCGTGAACATGCTCCACGCCGGTGTTGAGCGCTACGAAGAGATCGCCTGGTCCGACCTCGCGCGAGTCGGCCTTGATCCCGCGTACCGGCCTGTTCGAGTCGCCGCCTTCGAGCCGCCCGAGCCCGAGAGCCTCGATCTCCTGCCAGCCGACGGGAATCACGGGGCCGCCCTCAGAGACATGTCCCCCGGGTCTGACCCTGGACATGCCCCGAACTCGTCACAAGTGAGTGCCAGTTTCTCCACAGGTCGAGGTCAGCCTGGCGGATGCAGCTCGGCGAGGGCTTCGCGCACCACCACTCGATCGTCGAACGGGTGCACGCTGCCCGAGATCTCCTGCCCCTGCTCGTGGCCTTTGCCGGCGACGACGACGACGTCGCCCGGCTCGGCCAGTCCCAGGGCTCGGCGAATCGCACTGCGCCGGTCGGGATCGATCTCGACGTCCATCCCCGCACCCTGGAGCACGTCCTGGATGATCGCCAACGGATCTTCCGAGCGGGGATTGTCAGAGGTCAGGATCGCGACGTCCGCGCGCTCCGCCGCGACCTTCCCCATCAGCGGTCGCTTCCCACGGTCACGATCTCCTCCCGCGCCGAAGACGACGATCACTCGCCCCTCCCCCAGATCACGCGCGGCCCTCAACGCGGTTTCCAAGGAGTCCGGGGTGTGCGCGTAGTCGACCAGGACCGCGAATGGCTGCCCGGCTTCGATCGCCTCGTACCGCCCGGGAATCTGGGACACGCGCGCAATGCCCTCCTGGATCGACCTCTCGTCGAGATCGAGCAGCAACCCAGCAGCCACGGCGCCGAGCACGTTTTCGACGTTGAAGATGCCGCGGAGCGACGTTTCGACTTCGATTCCGCCCGCCTGGAACCTACTGCCGCCCACAGTCAGCTCGAGAGACGTTGGCCGTATCTCCGCATCGTCCTCGAGACCGAATGTCACGAGCGGCGCGCGGTGCGAAGCGGCAAGCTCGGCCGCCAGCCGCTGCCCCCACTCGTCGCCCAGATTCACGGCTGCAGGCGGCGGCTGCAGCCCCGTGAAGAGCCGCCGCTTCGCCTGGAAGTACCCCTCCATCGTCCCGTGGAGATCGAGGTGATCCTGACTCAGGTTCGTGAAGACGAGGGCGTCAAACCGAACCCGGTCGAGACGCCTGAAGGTGGAGCCGTGCGACGAAGCTTCGATCGCGGCGCTCCGGTCCCCCGATTCGACCATCTCCCGAAACAGACGCTGAAGCTCGATCGCCTCGGGAGTGGTGAACGGCGCCGTGCGCTCCTCTCCGCCCACGATCCAGCTCACCGTCCCCACCAGCCCCGCTCTGCGTCCTGCCGCCTCGAGCATCGAGTGCAGGAGAAACACAGTCGTGGACTTCCCGTTCGTGCCTGTTACTCCCACGATCTCGAGTTCCCGGGTCGGCTCCCCGAAGAACACATCCGCGGCCACGGCCATCGCCGCGCGTACATCGTCGACGACGAGTTGAGGAATATCGACGTCGAGCACACGCTCCACCACGAGCGCCGCCGCGCCTCTCTCGATCGCCTCCCAGGCGAGGTCGTGACCGTCGACGCGCTCCCCCGGAACACAGAAGAACAGCGCGCCAGCCGAGACGTTGCGCGTGTCGTAGGCGAGATCGCCGATCGCGACCGGCCGGGCTCCGGTTACCTCGCTCGGAGCGAGCGCCCGGATCAGCGCCTCCAGATCCACGTCGTTCAGGCTAGAGGAAGGTTCAGTCCTGGGAGCCGGTCGTACGCGGTGCGTCAGGGGGAACCTCGAGGTGCTGGAGATTGAAGCGCGCGATCTGCTTGAAGGCCGGCGCCGCCACCGTGCCGCCGTAGATGGAGCCGCTCGGCTCGTCCACCATGACCATGATCACCAGCCTTGGTTTCGTCGCGGGGACGAGTCCGACGAACGATGCGACGTAACGCGTGTGCGAGTAGCGGCCGTCCGGATCGATCTTCGCCGCGGTTCCCGTCTTCCCGGCCACCGTATAGCCCGGGATCGCGGCCTCGGTGCCGGTGCCCTCGATTACGACGCTTCGGAGCATGGCGAGCATCTGCTTCGAGACCTCCCGGGAGACGATTCTGCGGCCCCGTTTCTGCTCATATGGCTTCCCGTCCATGCGGTCGACGAGGTGGGGCTGGACGAGCACGCCACCGTTGGCGATTGCCGCGTACGCCCCCGCCATCTGAATCGGGGTAACAGCGATACCGTGGCCGATCGGGACGGTCCCGATCGTCGAGCCTGACCACTGGTCGAGTGGAAGCGCGAATCCGGACGACTCTCCGGGGAAGTCGATGCCAGTCGACTTCCCGAACCCGAAGCGGTCGATCCAGCTTGCCAGGCGGCCTTCCCCGAGCCGCTGCGCAATCGTGATCGTGCCGATGTTCGACGAGCGCTCGACGATCTCCCGCACGCTCATTCGCTCCGTCCCGCGCGTATGAGATTCGCGGATGACTCGATCGGCGACAAGGAGCGACGGTGGGAGCACAAACGAGCTCGACGGTCTCACGACGCCTTCCTGCAAACCCGCGGACACTGTTACGAGCTTGAAGGTCGATCCCGGCTCGTACGTGTCGGTCACGGCTCGATTTCGTCGGCGATCGGGCCGAGTCGTCGGAAAGCGATTCGCGTTGAAACCGGGCGCGGTGGCCATCGCCAGCACAGCCCCCGTATGTGGATCCATCACGATTGCGGAGGCCGCCCGCGCCCCGTATTGCCGGACGATCTCCGTAAGCACCGTTTCGGCGTTGGCCTGGATCTGATGGTCGAGGGTGAGTCGCACGTTCCGCCCAGGGGTCTCCGGCTGAGTCGAGACGACATCGAGCGCGCGGCCGAAGGGGTCCTTGACGACGGTCTGTTTGCCGGGCTTGCCCGCCAAGGTCTTCTCCAGCGAGCGCTCGAGCCCCTCGAGGCCCTTGTTGTCCAAACCCGCATAGCCCAACACCTGTGACGCGACCGGGCCCTGCGGGTATGTCCGCAGCTCTTCGGAGTAGAAGCCGAGCCCGGCGAAGCCGAGCTCCTCGAGTGCCTCGGCCTTCACCGGATCGACCTTTCGGGCGACGTAGACGAATCCGCGCGAGCGGTCGATCAGAGGCGGGTAGACGGCCGCCGGTTGCAGGTCGAACGCCTCCGCCACTGCAAGAGTGAGGCGTTTCGGCTCGTCGACCTGCCTCGGGTTCGCGTACACGGTCGTCGTACGCTCGCCGATCGCGAGCGGCTCACTGTTTCGGTCGAAGATCGTGCCGCGCGCCGCCGGGACGACGACCGTCTCGCGGTGTTGACGGACGGCCATGGCCGCGTACGCGTTACCGTTGACGACCTGCAGCCAGAACGCGCGGGCGAGCGCGATCCCGAGGATCGCCACGAACGCGGCTGCGAGCAGGACGATGCGACGGTTCGTCGACGCGCGCGTCACTTCCGAAGTTGTACGAAGATGATCGTTTCGGGATCGGCCTGGGTCAGCCCGAGCTCCTTCGTCGCAAGTCGCTCGATGCGTGCGGTCGCGGAAGCGCTCGAGAGCTCCGACCGCAGGTTGGCGATATCCGACTTCAATTCGGAGCGCTCGCGGCCGACTCCGTCGAGCTGGAGGTTGAGCCGGAGCACGGTCACGTTCACCGCGACCACGCCCGCGAGCAGCGTCGCGAAGAGGACGATCCAGACGACGCCGCCTCCAAGCAGGCGGGGCCGCGGGACGGCTCGCGGACGAGCTCGGCCGATGCGTATGCCTTCGGCGATGGACCCCATCAGACCTTGACCGCCACTCGGAGTCGTGCGGAGGCCGCGCGTGGATTCGCGTCGAGCTCGCGCGCGGACGGCCGAACCGGGCGCGGCGTCAGAATCCGAAGCTCGGGCTCGTGCCCGCAAACGCAGATCGGAAGCTCGGGAGGACACGTGCAGCCGCGCGCAAGGTCACGAAGGAAGTGCTTGGCGATCCGGTCCTCGAGCGAGTGGAAGCTGATGACTGCCAAGCGCCCACCAGGACGAAGCATCTCGAAGGCGGCGGGGAGCCCGGCCTCGAGCGACTCGAGCTCGTGATTCACCTCGATCCGCAGCGCCTGAAAGACGCGCTTTGCGGGATGCCCTTCGCCGAACCGCGCCGGCGCGGGGATGGACGCGCGGACGACGTCGACGAGCTGTCCGGTGCGGTCGATCGCCGCCTCGGCGCGCCGGCGAACGATGCCGCGCGCGATCTGACGCGCGTAGCGCTCCTCGCCGTAACGGCGGAAGATCGTCGCGAGCTCCTGCTCGTCCCACGTGTTTACGATGTCAGCCGCACTCGGCTCGTCCGAAGGATCCATCCGCATGTCGAGCGGAGCATCGGTCGCGTACGAGAAACCTCGCTCGGGGCGGTCGACCTGCATCGACGAAAGCCCGAGATCGAGCAGGACGACATCCGCTTTGACGCCGTTCCCGGCCAGCTGCGAGAGAACGACGGCATAGTCGCCCCGCAGGAAACGCATCTGTACGCCGCGCGCGGACGCCTTTGCCCGGTCGAAGTACGGGCGAACGGTCGGGTCACGATCGACCGCGATCAGCTTCCCCTCGCCCGCGAGATCGGTCACGAGCAGGCGCGAATGCCCTCCCGCGCCGAAGGTTGCATCGAGAATCGTTTCCCCCGGCTGCACTGAAACCAGCTCGCGAATCTCCTCCGCGAGGACCGGAGTGTGATCAGCTGCGTCTGTCCGCAAGACGTTCGGCAACATCGCCCGCGCTCCCTTCGATCGCGTTCAGATGAGTCGTCCATTCAGATCGATCCCAGATCTCGATGTGGTCGTGCACCCCTGCGAGGACAATCTCCTTGGAGAGCCCTGCGTGCGTCCCCAGATGTGGCGGGACCAGCACGCGCCCCTGCTTGTCGAGCTCCGTCACGGTCGCGCCGGCAAAGACGAAGCGCTTCATCTCGCGGGCTTCCCGCGTGAGCGAATCCAGCTCGGCGATCCGCGCCACGTTCGCGTCCCAGCCCTCCCGCGGGTAGATGTCGATGTTCTTCTCGATCCCGCGAGCGAGCACCACGCCTCCCGCCAGTGCGTCGCGAAACCGCACCGGCAGCGTGAGCCGGTTCTTCTCGTCGACCGTGTGCTCGTACTCGCCGTAGAACATGGATTATTCGCGGATCCCCTACCCACGGATCCCCACATTACTCCACTTTGTCCCACTGCGCAACCCCTTCGCCCCATCGCGAGCCGGGCGCGTCTTAACAGTAAGCGTGGCAATTCAGCTCCAATGCGTCCCCCGAGAGCGCCGTTACAGGAGGACGTGCTCTGCGTGGACGCCCGGGCCTGCCAGGGCGCCCGCGCCACACCGGGCGGCGAACGCCAGGGCGTCCGGCGTCTCGAGCCCGGCTGCGAGCGCGAAAGCCAGACCGGATACGAAGCAGTCTCCGGCACCGTACGAGTCGGCGCGTGGCACGGGAGGCGGCGCAGCGGTGAATGGGCCACCCGGTTGCGCCCAGCCGCCCAAAGCGCCTGAGGTCGTCACGACCAGCCGCGGCGCGGGATCGAGATCACCGGGCTGGTAGAGCTCGGCCTCGTCCTTGCCACTCCCCACGAGCGCGTCGAGCTCGACCGCACCGCGACGCAACGTCGCCAGCTCGCGCGCCGTCGCGACGAGTACGCGGCCTCGGCGTGCGGCCCGCAGCGCATCGACGTCTCCGGCGCAGAAATAGACGGCATCGCACCGCGCGAGCTCATGCCAGGGAAGTGAGTCGTCATGCCCGCGGGGGCCGATCTTCGGCCCGATGGTGGTGATCGTGCGCTCCCCCACCTCGTCGACGTACGTGAACCCCCGGCGCTGCGGCGGATCCACCGACGTTGCGTGAACCTCGATCCCGCGCGCCTCCAGCTCGGCCTTCGCTGCGTGGCCAAGCTCGTCTGCGGGGAGTGCGGTGAAGAAGAGCACCGAGTCGGCGAGCTGTGCGAACTGCTGAGCTGCCACGGAGCCGCCGCCCGCGGCCTCGGTCCACGACTCCTCCGCAGAGACGATCTCGCCAGGGCGCGGCACGTGCTCGACCGGCAGGAACTCGATCAGCTCGACGTGGCCAACGACAGCGGCGCGCACCCACCCATGCTCACAGATGCGTGCCCTCGGTCGTTAGAACAGGAAGATGCAGAGCGTGGCGATCCCACCGTTCGAGCACTTCTACGAGCAACATCGCTCCGAGGTGCTTCGATTTCTTCGGCGCCGTGTCGGCAACGGCCGCGCCGAGGATGCGTTTCAGGAGACCTTCCTACGCGCGCTGCAGGCGTACCGGCGCCTCGAGCACGGCGAACACCTGCGAGCATGGGTGCTCACGATCGCGGGCAACGTCGCTATCGACACGCTGCGCCGAACGCGACCGGAAAGCGAGCTCGTCGAGACCGGCGCCGACGACGATCGCCCTGCGTTCGAGGAGCTCGCGCCGATGACCGACGGCCTCCCGCCGAAGGAGCGCGCAGCCGTCGTGCTCCGCTACGGATACGACCTTTCCTACGACCAGATCGCAGCGGCGCTCGGCTCGAGCGAGGAAGCGGCCCGACAGGCCGCCTCGACGGGAGTCCGCCGGCTGCGCAGGAGGAGCCAATGACCGTCTCTGCCGATCTCGACCGCCGCTTCCGTGAAGCCGCAACCACCATGGGCCTCCTCGACATGGGGTTCGACGTCGTCGACTCGCCTGTCGGCCCTCTCTTCGTCGCCGCCTCCGAGCAGGGGCTCGCGGCCATCTCCTTCGATCCCGAGCCGGAGGAGCAGCTCGAGCGGCTCGCCCGCATCGCCGGGCCTCGCGTCCTCCGCTCGCCCCGCAGCGTGGACGGGGCGCGCCGCGAGCTCGATCAATACTTCGAGGGGAAGCGCCGCGCATTCGACCTCTCGCTCGATCTCCGCGCGCTGCCGCCGTTCACGGTCTCCGTCCTCCAAGAGCTCGCACGCGTGCCGTACGGGGAGACGACGACCTACGGCGCGCTCGCCACGCGAGTCGGCCGCCCGCGCGCGGCACGAGCCGTGGGAACGGTGATGAACAGGAACCGGATCCCGATCGTCCTTCCTTGCCACCGAGTCGTGGGTTCGAGCGGCGATCTCGTCGGGTACGCGGGCGGGCTCGATCGGAAGGTCACCCTGCTCGAGCTCGAAGGGGCGCTGTAAAGCGCGCTCGTCCTTACTCCAACAGCCGATAACCCACTCCCCAGATGTTGACGATGAAGTGGTCGTCCTCGATGAGCCGGAGCTTCTTGCGCAGCCGCGACGCGTGCGACTCGAGGGTTCGGGTGCGACCGAGAGCACGGTAACCCCACACTTCCCTCAACAGCTCCTCCTTCGTGAAGACGCGGTACGGCTCCGAGGCTAGCCGGGCGAGGAGCTCGAACTCTTTCGCCGACAGCACGACCATCGTCTCGCGCACGGACACGCGACGTGTACGCCGGTCGATGACAATCTCTCCCGCAAGCAGAACCTCCGTGGAGGAAGCCGTGCTTCGCCGCAGGAGCGCTCGGATCCGGGCGAGTAGCTCCTCGTAGGCGAACGGCCGTCCCATCACGTCGTCAGCGCCGCGGTCGAGTGCCCGCACCCGCTCCACCGGATCGGACGAGGGCGCAAGCAAGATCACCGGCACGTTCCGGTCCCAGGTCCTCCCCGGCTCGCCGCGCCGAAGCCGAAGGCAGAGGTCGAGCTCCGCGAGGAGCACGAGATCCGGCCGGATACGCTCGGCGAGCTCGAGGGCTTCGCTCCGCCGAGCGGCGCCAAGCACGTCGAAGCCGTCGTCGCGCAAATGGCGACCGAGGTACTCGCGGGTCTCGAGCTCGGGCTCGGCGACGAGAACGGCATTCGGCATGCCGCCGACGCTAGCCGGGGCGCCATCGCCGCGCTAGATGTCCATTCCGGCTAAAGCGTGACAAGACTTCCTCAGCCGCACCGTCTCAGCGAGACGTGCCCTAGAGACGTCCATGGCGGAGAACACCCCAGATGACCCAAAGCCCGAAGATTCCAGAGAGTACGAAGCCGACGAAGGACAACACGTGCAAACCCATGATCTGGGGACCTTCCTGTCCGAAGACTCCGATGATCGACGAGCCGACGAGGCCCCCGAGCACGATCAGGGCGACCGAGAGGCGGTTCGACGCCTGGTCGATATGGTCGTCGAGCTCATCGAGACCGGGGTTGTCGAAGCGGATCTGGAACGTCCCCTCACGCATGCGCTCCAGGACATCGTTCACTTGGTATGGCAGCTCCCGCACGATCGACCCGAGCGCCAGCGCTTCCGCCCTCGCCCGTTGCGCGACGATCCGTGGCTGATAGCGGTCAGCGAGCAGACCGCGGGCGTACGGCTTCGCGACCTCGAAGACATTGAAGTCGGGATAGACCTCGGTACCGACGGAGGCAAGGGTGGCGATCGCCTTGTCCAGCATCACGAAGCGTGATGGCAGACGCAGGTTCAGCGAGTAGATGAGCTGGAACGCCTCCCGGATCACCTGCAGCGGATCGATGTCCGAAAGCCGAGTCCCGTAGTAGCGGTCGAAGAGCACGCGCAGCTCTGCGCGGAACTCCTGCTCGCGCTCTGGCGCATAGCGGACGCCGAGCTCTCTCATTCGCCGCGGAATCGCGTCGATGTTCTCGGTAGCCGCGTCGACGAAAAGCCGTGTCAGCTTCGCCATGTCGTCGTCCGTGAGCTTCCCTGCCTGCCCGAAGTCCACGAGGCCAAGCTCGCCGGAATCGAGGATGAAGATGTTCGCGGGATGCGGGTCGGAGTGGAAGAAGCCGTGCCGAAAGACCATCGTCATCCACGTGTCCGCCATCCGGTAGGCGACGTCGCGCCTCTCGTCCGGCCGCATGTTCGGAAGATCGAGCTCGGAGACCTTCCTGCCGCGCAGGAACTCGAGCGTCAGCACGCGTCCTGTCGAGTACTGACGGATCACGGCCGGGACGACAACCTCGGGCGTATGCGCGAAGTTGCGGTGGAAGGCGTCCGCATTCCGCGCTTCGTGCCCATAGTCGAGCTCGAGGCGAATCGAGTGAGCAAACTCGTCCACGAGCTCCCGCGGGTCGATGAACTCGAGAGCTCGGACCCGCTCGCGTAGAAGCTTCGCCGCCTGATACAGCAGCCCGAGATCGGCCTCGACCTGCCTCGCGGCTTCCGGCCGCTGGATCTTGACCGCGACCTCCTCGCCGTTCGGGAGCCGAGCGCGGTGCACCTGCCCGATCGAGGCCGAAGCAAGCGGCTGCTCGTCGAACTCGAGGAAAGCTTGCTCCACGGTGAGGCCGAGCTCGGCCTCTACGACCGCGCGCGCCTGCTCGAAAGGAAACGGGGTGACCTGGTCCTGCAGTCCGCGGAGCTCGATGACGATGTCGGGCGGGACGACATCGGGGCGCGTCGACAAGAGCTGGCCGAACTTGACGAAGGTCGGGCCCAGCTCATCGAGCATCTCCCGCAGACGACGGCCTCGTTCGGAGGCGGCCAGCTCATCGTTACGCCCGTTATCCCCTGACAGGAGATCGCCGAGACGATTGCGGCGCAGGACGTATCCGAAACCGTGTCGCGCGGCCACCTGCGCGATCTCCGACAGGCGTCCGAGGCTGCGCGGCGGCCCTGCCTGCCCGGTGCTCATCGCCTCAGTGTGGCACGGCGGGGCGCTCGAGCAGCCGCAGCCGATGCTCGAGCTGCGCTACACGGAGCTCGAGCTCGGCAACGGTTTCACGCGAAGCGGCGCCGAGCTCGGAGCCGAGACGCGAGCCCACGGAGCTGGAGGATTCACTCAACCGCTGCAGCTCTCGGCGCCAGCTCTCGAGCACGTCGACGAGGACGGCGCGGGTTTCCTCACGGTCGATGCCGAGACGCTGCGCCAGCTCGTCCGCGAGACTGTCCACCCGGTCCGCTCCCAGAGCGACGATGCCGATTCCGGCGAGCGCGAGCGTCTCGAGCGCGCCCCTGGCCGGCTCCGGCCGCGAAGCGGACGGCTTTAGGGGTCTTACGCGGTCGGAATCCATGCGAGTGGATTCCGGCCCTGCGCCAATATCACCGGGCTCTGCCATGCGGCCTCGAGGCCCGCCTCTGTGTCCGGCGCTCCCGCTTGGACTTCGCGCCGGCATCCCCAAGACCTGCGGTCGGAGGCAGTACCGGAGCGGGAGCACGCGGGGCCTCGTCCGGCCTGCCGTCCGTACCTCCGTCCTCGTCGACATCGC
>Ga0136632_10000113_pt1 | contig 18751 bp, 13 predicted proteins | sample AntDrymUQ6112106_2_FD_104670 | JGI IMG/M metagenome (GOLD analysis project Ga0136632, IMG submission 104670) | Polar desert sand microbial communities from Dry Valleys, Antarctica - metaG UQ611 (21.06) | ecosystem: Environmental > Terrestrial > Soil > Desert | place: Antarctica: Dry Valley...
CGTCGGCGTCGAAGTCCGGCAATCTCGCCGCGCGCGCTTCGATCCTCTTCACGGCGGCGTCGATCACGTCCTGATCGGGGCGGCCGAGCTCGTGCTCGGCGAGCTGGCGCAGGAGGCCGCTGCGGCTCATCCCGCGCCGGCGCGCCTCTGCGTCGATGCGCTCGAGCACGTCGTCCGGCATCGAGATCATCACCTTCGCCATGTGGCGAGTATATACCAGGTATATACCGTGCAGCGAAGGCGAATCAGGCCGGCGCGCCCGCGGCGCGGGCTTCCTCGGGACTCGCCATCGGCCCCGGCATCAGCTCTTCCGGCGGCGGGATCTCGAGGCCGATGACGGACATCCGCCGCTTCAGGGCGCGGTAGGCGTAGCCGTAGATGTGCTCGGAGCGGTAGCCGTAGAAGACGAACGACTCGGCGTTGTCGGCGTGGGGCGGCACGAACACGTGCACGGCCTTCGGTGTCAGCTCGGCGACGCGGCGCTCGATGATCGCCCCGAAGCGGGCGCGGTCGCGGTCGACCATCTCCTTGAGGAAGCGCACGCCGAACGCGATGTGACGGTGCTCGTCGCGCTCGACGAGCGAGAAGCCGGTCTGGAACCCCGGGAACATCGAGTGCTGTTCGAGGTAGTTGAGGATGAAGCGCTGCCCCGTCATCGCCAGCACGCCCTCGATCACGAGGTGGTAGGTGACGATGCCCTCGACGAACAGGTCGAGGTCGTCCGGGCTCTCCTTGATGCGATTGGCGATCTCGCGCAGGCCGTCGTCGAAGAGTTCGCGCCAGGGCGTGAGCATCGTCGTCTCGAGGTCGCTCATGCGCCCGCGCAGGTCGTCGGCGCTGAGCGCCATCACCTCGCCGCCGAAGCGGTCGAAGAAGGTCGCGTGGCGCGCCTCGTCAACGAGTTGTGTGGACAGGAAGATCTCGATCTCGCCCGTCGGGGCCGCGAGCAGGAACGGAGCAAGGTCGGCGGTCACGCGCTCCTCGCCGATGTAGAACGAGCCCATCGACCAGGCCAAGTGCTGCTGCCCCTCGGTCGGGGAGGCGAGCCAATGCTCGCGGTCGATCGAGAAGTCGAGCTCGTGGGCCTTCCAGTTCTGGCGCTCCCAGAGCGCGTACAGCTCGCCGTAGGAGAGCAGCTCGCCGCCCTCGCGCCGCCGGCCCTCGGACTCGTGCGCGGGGTCCCCCTGACCCGGGCCGACGCCGTTCGCGCGGACGCCGTTGACCTGCGAGCCCCAACTTCCCGCGCGCGCGTGCTGCACCTCGCGCTGGGCCAGCTCGCGGCGCTGCTCGGCTTCGTCGCGGCCCTGCGAACGGTCGATCCAGCGCCCGAGCAGCGTGACCGGGTAGATCTGGCCCTCGACCTCGGTCAGCTGCTGCTGCAAGGCCTCGGAGGGCGAGAGCTCGCCCGCCAGTAATCGCTTGTAGCTGTCGACCGAGATGCGCGCCGTCGCGTCGGGCCCGGCGCCGCGCGAGCTGCTCGCGACCGTGACCGGCTCGCCGTCGCGGACCGAGACGAACCAGCGGCCGCCGCCGTCCCCGGTCAGCTCGTGACAGACCTCGAAGTCGTGTCCGGCGGTCCACTGCGGGTCGATCAGGTACGGAAGCGCGCGGTAGAGCAGGTCGGGGTCGACCTCGCCGCCGGCGGCCAGGACGTCGGCGACTCCGAGCTCGTCGGAGCCGAGCGCCCGCAGCTTCAGCGCGCGCCGTTTGCTACCGCTGACGCGCACGCGCCGGCCGAGCAGGAGCCGCGCTGGATTAGCTCCGGCGGCCAGCTCGACGAGCGTGCGTGCGTCGGTCTCGAGGGCGAAGTCGCGGTAGCCGTTCGTGCCGGCCCCCGCGCTGCCGTTCCCGAGCGCGGTCACGGTGGCGCGCCCGCCGTCGACGTCGACGCGCCAGCTGCCAAGGTTCGCGACCGTCAGGTCGTAGCTGAGCTTGCCGGGGATGCGCGCGGCGGCCGCCGGGAGCGCCTGGACCACGAGCCGCGCGCCCAGCTCGGGATCTCGTTCGGCCATCTGCGCAAGCGCGGCGCGCGTGCGGTTCATACGTTCGCCCCGACCTTCTCCATGATCCTGACCTCCCCCGGAGCGCTCGCCTCGAAGCCGAGCGCGTCTTCGTAGGTGCCGATGTGGTCGCCCCAGTGCATCGGTACCGCTACCCCGGGGTGGATTCGCCGCGCCGCCTCGGAAGCCTCGCCGGCGGTCATGACGTAAGTGCCGCTGACGGGCAGCAGCGCTACGTCGACGCCTGCGACGGCGTCCATCTCCGGGATCACGTCGGTGTCGCCCGCGTGGTAGAGGCGCTCGCCGCGGATGCGCAGCTCGAAGCCGAGTCCGCCGGCCGCACGCGGGTGGAAGAGCTCGCCCTCGTCGCCGCGCTTGGAGGTGTTGTAGGCGGCCACGGCCGCGATCTCGACACCGCGGACGACCTCCTCGGCGAGCAGTTCGCCCGGCGCGAGTGAGATCACGCGCCCGCGCGCGCGCTCCGTGACCTGCGGCGGGCCGATCAGCCAGGTGTCGCTGTCGGAGAGCGCCTCGATGTCGCGCGGGGAGAAGTGGTCGTAGTGATCGTGGGTGACGAGGATCGCGTCCGCGGACGGGCCGTTCTCGACGCGGTAGGGGTCGATGTAGATCGTCGCGCCCTCCGCGTCGATGCGAAAGCCGGCGTGACCCAGCCACTCGACGGCATCGATCAGCATCGATCAAGGATAGTTAGCGCTCAACCAAGTCGAGCGCAGCAGCCCTAGGAGGCAACCCCTTGAGTTACGAGACAGTGCAGTGGGAGCAGTCGGACGGGATCGGTCGGATCACGCTGAACCGGCCCGAGACGCTCAACGCGTGGAACGACGTGTTCGGCAAGGAGCTGAGCCAGGTCGTCAACGAGGAAGCGGCCGACGCCTCGGTGCGCGCAGTGCTGCTGACCGGGGCCGGACGCGGGTTCTCCTCCGGCGCCGACCTCAAGGCCGGCTTCGACCCCGACCCCGACGACGGCATGCCGCGCATCCGCCAGCGGCTCGAGAACCTCTACCACCCGATCATCACCGGAATTCGGCGGATCGAGAAGCCGGTCGTCGCCGCGGTCAACGGTCCCGCAGTCGGGATCGGCTGCTCGCTCGCGCTCGCCTGCGACCTGATCCTCGCCGCGGAGTCGGCCTACTTCGGACTCGCGTTCGTGAACATCGGCCTGATGCCCGACGGCGGCTCGACCCTGTTCGTCCCGGCCGCGGTCGGCAAGGCGCGCGCGTTCCAGATGGCGCTGCTCGGCGAGCGTGTGGAAGCGCAGCAGGCGCTCGACTGGGGGCTCGTCAACTCGGTCCACGCCGACGACAAGCTGATGGACGAGGCGAACAAGCTCGTCGGGAAGCTCGCCGCGGGCCCGACCCGCTCCTACGCGGGCTCGAAGAAGGCGCTCAACCAGATGCTCTATCCGGACATGGACCGACAGCTCAAGCTCGAGGCCGAGCTCCAGCACGCGCTCGGACGCACGCAGGACTTCATGGCGGGGGTCGGCGCCTTCGTCGCCAAGGAGGAACCGGCGTTCCAGGGGGCCTGAGCGCTCAGTCTCGCAGTCGGCGCGGCGCGTGTATGACGGCGGCCCCGAAGCCCGCCGAGCGGCGGATATGATGCCCGCGCCTTGCGTGCCTTGACCCGCCCGCGCCTGCTGCTGCTCGCCCTCGCAGGGGCGGTTGCCCTTGGGCTGGTCGGCGCGCAGTCAGCGTTCGCAGGCGCGTTCACGCCGGAGTCGGGCGGCTCGCCGAACGCCGACGACATCGACACGCTCTACCGGATCGTCCTCTACGTCGGGCTCGTGATCTTCGTCGGTGTCGAGGGCGCGCTGCTGTGGGCGCTGTTCCGCTTCAAGCTCAAACGCGGCGGCCCGCCGGCGCTGCAGATACGCGGCAATACGCCGCTCGAGATCGGCTGGACACTCGGCGCCGCGGTGATCCTCGTCGTCCTGGCGGTGGTCACCTTCCTCTACCTCGACGACATCACCGATCCCTCCTCCGCCGACCCCGGTCCGCGCGAGACCCTCGCCGGCGTCGCGTTCGCGACGATCGATCAGCCCAATCCCCCGCGCGGGCGTGAGCTTCCGATTCGCGTCAACGGTCAGCAGTATCTCTGGCGCTATGACTACCCGGGCAAGTCCGGCGAGCTGTTCAGCTACTACGAGATGGTCGTGCCGACCGATACGACGGTGACGCTGAAGATCACCTCGCAGGACGTCGTCCACTCGTGGTGGATCCCGCAGCTCGGCGGCAAGGCCGACGCAGTCCCCGGCCACACCAACGAGACCTGGTTCCGGATCTCCAGGCCCGGGCGCTACGGCGGGCAGTGCGCCGAGCTCTGCGGTGAGAACCACGCCGACATGCGCGGCGTCGTCGTTGCCAAGGAGCCGGCCGACTACGAGGCCTGGGTGCGCCGCCAGAAAGCCGGCATCAAGCGCTCCCAGGAGCTGCTCGCGAAGTCGCGCCGGAACGAGGCGCTTCGATGACCATCGACGCTGTCGCCCGCCCCGAAGTAGTCGTTCACGGCCCGCTGCGCGCGCGCCAGAGCGGCTGGCTGTCGTGGCTGACCACGACCGACCACAAGAAGATCGGCCTGATGTACCTGTTCACGACCGTCGTCTTCTTCATCGTCGGCGGGGTCGAGGCGCTGCTGATGCGCCTCCAGCTCGGACAGGCCGAGAGCACGCTGATCGACGGCTCGACCTACAACGGCCTCGTCTCGCTGCACGGGACGACGATGATCTTCCTGTTCGTCGTGCCGATCATGGCCGGCTTCGGCAACTACCTCGTGCCACTGATGATCGGCGCGCGCGACATGGCGTTCCCGCGCTTGAACGCACTCTCGTTCTGGCTGCTGTTCTTCGGCGGGATCACGTTCTACGTGAGCCTCTTCTTCGAGCCGCCAGCCGCCGGCTGGACCTCGTACACGCCGCTCTCCGACGACGCCTACCTGCCGAGCAATGGGGTCGACGCCTGGATCCTGCTGATCCACCTCACCGGCCTGTCGTCGATCCTCGGCGCGATCAACTTCGTCGCGACGATCCACAACATGCGCGCCAAGGGCATGAGTTGGGGGCGCATGCCGCTGTTCGTCTGGACGATCCTGATCTACAGCTTTCTGCTCATAATCGCGCTGCCCTCGATCGCGGCAGCGGTGACGATGCTGCTGACCGACCGCAAGTTCGGGACCAGCTTCTTCGATGCGACCGGAGGCGGTGATCCGCTGCTCTGGCAACACCTGTTCTGGTTCTTCGGACACCCCGAGGTCTACATCATGATCCTGCCCGCCTTCGGAATCATCTCGGAGGTCTTACCGGTCTTCGCCCGCAAACCGATCTTCGGCTACAAGGCAATCGCCGCCGCGACCGTGGCGATCGCGTTCCTCGGCGTGCTGGTCTGGGCCCATCACATGTTCACGACGCCGACCGCGACGGTCGTACTCGTCTTCTTCATGGTCTCGTCGTTCCTGATCGCGATCCCGACGGGGATCAAGATCTTCAACTGGATCGCCACGCTGTGGCGTGGCAACGTCGTCTTCAAGACGCCGCTCTACTTCGCCGCGGGCTTCATCGGCCTGTTCGTCATCGGCGGCATCTCCGGCGTGATCCTGGCCGTCTTCCCCGTCGACTGGCAGCTGCACGACAGCTACTTCGTCGTCGCCCACATCCACTACGTGCTGTTCGGCGGCTCGGTGTTTGGGATCTTCGCGGGCCTCTACTACTGGTTCCCGAAGATGTCCGGTCGAATGCCGGGCGAGGGGCTCGGGAAGCTCTCGTTCTGGGTCATGTTCGTCGGCTTCAACCTCACTTTCCTGGTGCAGCACTCGGCGGGCCTCTCGGGCATGCCGCGGCGAATCTACGACTACCAGGAGTCCGCCGGCTGGGAGGGCTTCAACCTCGCCTCGACGATCGGCTCGTTCCTGCTCGGGATCGGGGTGCTGATCTCGATCGTCAACTTCATCATCAGCGTGCGCAACGGCACCAAGGCGGGCAACGACCCGTGGCGGGCGAACACGCTGGAGTGGTTCACCCAGTCACCCCCGCCCGAAAACAACTTCGACGTCGTGCCACGCGTGCGCTCGGTCGAGCCGATGAAGGACATCCGGCGCGAGGTCGAGAACCGCACCGGCGAGCCGTCCGGGTCCGTCGCGCAGCCCGTCGCCTAGTTTCCTAACCTGCCGGTCGTGATCGCGCCCTCCCCCGGCTTCCGTCGGCTGGCCCTCGCTACGCTGCTCGCGACCTTCGTCCTGATCGTGGTCGGTGGAATCGTGCGCGTCTCCGACTCGGGGCTCGGCTGCGGACCCGCCGGCAGCGGGCTCGAGGGTTGGCCGCTCTGCAAGGGGGACGTCGTGCCCGGCCTCGATCTGAACTCCGTGATCGAGTACACGCACCGCGCGCTGGCCGGGGCGGTCGGGCTGATGATGATCGCGCTCGCGCTGTGGGCGGTTCGGCGCTATCGCGCGCAGCGCGGCATCGTGATCGCCTCGGTCGCCGCGGTCGTGCTCGTGATCGCGCAGGGGCTGCTCGGCGCCGCGACCGTCGAGCAGAATCTCGACGAGCTGCTGGTCGCCACTCACCTCGGGCTCGCGATGGTCCTGCTCGGGCTCGTGCTCTACGTCTGGCGATCCTCACGCCAGTCTGTGATCGGCGCCCCCGCCCCGGACGCCGGGCCACGCCTGCGGCCCCTGGCGATCGCGACCGCGGCGATCGTCTTCTGCACGATCGTCGCCGGCGGCTACATGGCCGGAACGCAGAACTACGGGCGCGCCGACTACCGCCCCGGCGACGGCGCCCATCACGCCTGTGGCAAGGAGTTCCCGTCCTGCAACGGCGACTTCCTCCCGTTCGGGCAATCGCGGCTCGTCGACATCCACCTCACGCACCGGGTGCTGCTCTACATCGCGACGGTGCTGGCGTTGCTGCTCTGCGCGATCGTTCTGCGCCGGCGACCGAACCGCGCGCTGACGAGCTCGGCGTGGCTGGTGCTCGGGCTGCTCGGAGTGCAGCTCGTGCTCGGCGCGCTGAACGTCTGGCTCGACGAGTACGAGCTCCTGATCGTCGCCCACCTCTCCGCCGGAACGCTGCTCTGGGCCGCGCTCGTCGGACTGGCTTTGCAGCTGTATAGGGTTCCGGCACCGGCCGAGGCCGGGAGCCCGCGGTCGGCTGCTGAAACAAAGCCGGTCGCCGTCTAGAAACGCAGTGGAAGCCGCGACCCGCACCGCCACCGCCCCACGCGCCGCCGCCCTGCGGACGGTCGTCTCCGACTACCTGGAGATGACCAAGCCGAAGGTGCAGTCGCTGCTGCTGTTCACGACGGTCACGACGATGTACGTCGCGGGCGATCCCTCGCTCGGGCTGGTCGCGCTGACCTGCCTCGGCGGCGCGCTGTCGGCGGGCGGCGCCGGCGCTATCAACCACTACCTCGACCGCGACCTCGACGCGCAGATGAAGCGCACCGCCGACCGCCCGGTGCCCTCCGGGCGGGTCGCCCCCCGCGCGGCGCTCTGGTACGGGATCGCGCTCGGCGTGGCGGCGTTCGTCCTGCTCGCCAGCACGGTCAACCTGCTCGCCGCCTCGCTCGCGCTCTCCGGGCTGCTCGGCTACGTCTTCGTCTACACGCTCTGGCTCAAGCGCGCAACGCCGCAGAACATCGTCATCGGCGGTGCCGCCGGCGCGGTGCCGCCGCTGGTCGCCTGGGCGGCGGTGACCGGCGGCCTCGCCGGCACGCCGATCTACCTGTTCGCGATCGTCTTCTTCTGGACACCGCCGCACTTCTGGGCGCTGTCGCTGCTGATGAAGGACGACTACGCCAAGGCGGGCGTCCCGATGCTGCCGGTCGTGCGCGGCGAGCGCGAGACCCGGCGCCAGATCCTGCTCTATTCGATCCTGCTCTACGCGGTCAGCCAGCTGCCCTTCTGCGCGGGCGCCTTCGGCGTCGGCTACCTCGTCGCCTCGATCGTGCTCGGCGGCCTGTTCATCGCCGGCGCCGTCGTGCTGACGCGCCGCGCGGACCGCCGCTCGGCCCTGCGCCTCTACCTCTTCTCGCTGGCCTACCTCGCCGCCCTGTTCGCGGCGATGGTGGCCGACGTGCGGCTGTAGCGTCCCTAGCCGCGTCGGCCCCTCGCGAGCGCGGCTCAGGTGGAACGGGTGCGCTCGAGCTCACGCTCGAACGAGAACTCGCCCACCTCGAAGTCCTGGTCCGCGCGGATCACGTGCATCACCGCGTTGATCAGCGCGAGGTGGGTGAACGCCTGCGGGAAGTTGCCGAGATGGCGCCCGGAGTGCGGATCGATCTCCTCCGCATAGAGCAGCAGCGGACTCGAGTAGGACAGCAACTTCTCGCACAGCGAGCGCGCGCGGTCGAACTCGCCGATCTCGACCAGCGCGGAGACGAGCCAGAACGAGCAGATCGTGAAGCTGCCCTCCTCGCCGGAAAGCCCGTCGTCGGTCTCCTCGGTGCGGTAGCGCAGCACCAGTCCGTCCTCGGTCAGCTCGTCGGCGACCGCGAGCACGGTCTTGCGTACGCGCTCGTCGCTGGGCGGGAGAAAGCGGACGAGCGGCATCATCAGCACCGAGGCGTCGAGCGCGTCGGTCTCGTAGTGCTGGCAGAAGACGCCGCGTTCGTCGACCGCGTTGGCGCAGATGTCGGCGTGCATCTCGTCGGCGGCCGCCTGCCAGCGCTGCTCCTTCTCCTCGTCCTCGCGCAGCTGCGCGAGCCGCGCGCCGCGGTCGGCCGCGACCCAGCACATCATCTTCGACGAGGTGAAGTGCTTGGGGTCGCCGCGCACCTCCCAGATCCCGCGGTCGGCTTCGCGCCAGTGCTCGAGCGCGCACTCGACCTGACGAACGAGGATCGGCCAGATCCGCTCGGGCATGTAGTCGCGCGACTTCGTGTGAAGGTAGAAGGAGTCGAGCACCGCGCCCCAGACGTCGTGCTGCTTCTGGTCGTAGGCGCCGTTGCCGATTCGCACCGGGCGCGCACCGTCGTAGCCGTCGAGATGGTCGAGCGTGCGCTCGGTGAGCGTGCGCTCGCCGCCGAGGCCGTACATCACCTGCAGCGCCTCCTCCCCCTCGGCGACGTCGGCGATGAAGTAGAAGAAGTCGTTGGCCTCCCAGTCGAAGCCGAGCGTGTAGAGGCCCCAGAGCGTGAACGTGGAGTCGCGGATCCAGCTGTAGCGATAGTCCCAGTTGCGCTCGCCGCGCGGCGTCTCCGGCAGGGAGGTCGTGGCGGCGGCCGCCAGCGCTCCCGTCGGCGCATAGCTGAGCCCCTTGAGCGTCAGCGCGCTGCGCTGGAGATAGGCGCGCCAGGGGTGGTCCGGGAACTCACCCTGGTCGAGCCAATGCTGCCAGTGATGGGCGGTCCAGACGAGGCGTTCGTAGGCCTCCTCGTAGGTCTTCGGCGGGGCGTGCTCGGACCACGACAGCGCGCAGAAGAGGCTGTCGCCCTCCTTCATCAGCGTGCGCGCCCGCGCGCGCGGGCCCTCGAATCCGAGCCGCATGTCGGTGGTGAGCTTGAGCTCGACATCGCAATCCGGGGCTCGCGCCACGGCCTCGTGGTAGCCATCGGCGGCGTACTCCCAGTCGACCTGGCGGGCGCCGTAGTCGAACACCGGCTCGCACTCGAGGTTCACCTGCACCTCGCCGTTGACGCAGCGCACGAGGCGCACGAGCACGTGGTCGGCGTCGTAGTCGGTCGGCGAACGCCGATGGGTCTGGGAACGGTCGTGCTCGTGATGCCAGGGGCCGATCAACAGGCAGTCGCGGACGATGATCCAGCCGTTGCGCGTTCCCCAGCTCGTCTCGAGCACCATCGTTCCGGGCAGGTAACGGCGGTCGGCCGGGACCGACACGTCGGCCGGGCCGAGCCGGAAGCCGCCGGCGTCGCGATCGAGGATCGCGCCGAACACGCTCGGGTCGTCCATCCGCGGCAGGCACATCCACTCGACGTTGCCGCTTGGCGCGATCAGGGCCGTCGCCTCGCAGTCCGAGAGAAAGCCGTAGTCGGCGATCGGCGGGAAAGCACTCGCCGAGGCGAGCGGCGCGTCGAGCTCCATCAGGCCTGCAATCCCGCCGCGGCGGCCGGGTCGAGCAGTAGCGTCAGCTTGCCGTCGGCGGGCTTGATCAAGCTCGCCGGCGCGCTCGGGTCGGGCGCGTCGCGAAACGCCCGCCGGACGGCCTCGACTTTGTCTTCCCCCTTGATCAGGAACAGGATCTCCGCACCCGCGTTCAAGACCGGAAGCGTAAGGGTCACGCGCGACACCAGCGGCGCCATGCCCGGTGTCGGCACGCCGACGGCGAGCCGTTCGCGCTCGCCAAGCTCGGGATTGCCACCGAACAGCGACGCCGTGTGCGCGTCCGGGCCGATGCCGAGCAGGATCAGGTCGAGGCTCGGGACGCCTTCGCCGAAGGCCTCGCGCAGCTCGTGCTCGTAGTCGTCGGCGGCGGCGGCGTAGCCGAGCTCGCCCTTGATCCGGCGCACGTCCGGCGCGGCACCCGCGATCCGGTCGAGCAGCGCCTCCTTGGCGAGCTTGTAGTTCGAGTGCTCGTCGTCGGGCCCGACGGCCCGATCGTCGCCGAACCAGAGCGTCGCGGGCGACCAGTCGAGCTCGATCGCGGCCGCCTGCTCGTAGGCGGCACGCGGCGTCGAGCCGCCCGCGAGCGCGATCTGCCCGCCGCGCCCGGCGGCCGCCGCCAGGCGCTGCGCCGCCTCCGCGGCGGGATCCTCGAGGACGAGCGTCTCGGTCACGCCATCATCGCGCTCGCGGCGGCGAGCGCCGGCGCGTAGGTCGGATCGCGCAGCAGCGCCTGCCGAATCCCCTCGCCGAGGATCCCGCCCTCGCCGCGCGAGGCGCCCATCACCGTCCACTGCGACTGCTCGCCCTTGCGCGTGGCGCGCTTGGCGGTCAGCCCGCCGGGTCCGCGGTCGAGCGAGAGCGACATCCCGGAGGCCGTGTCGACCGTGATCCCCGCGAGCCCCGGCACGCGCATCGTCGCGTCGGGCTCCAGGCGCAGGCGCACGTCCTGGCGGCCGCCGCCGGCGTTCCCGTGCAGCGAGCCGCCCTCTGCGATCATCGCGCCCGGCTTCCAGCCGAGCCGCGAGGCGAGCCAGCCGAAGAGCATCAGCCCGGCGATCCCCGACTCGGGATGGTGGCGCACCGTGACGCCCGCGATCCGCCGCAGCTCGGACCGCCAGGGCTCAGGGTCGAAGCTCGCCGTGATGCGCTCGCGCCACGGAGTCGAGCGCAGCCACGCGAGGTCGACGACGTACGCGCGCTCCGCGAGCTCGCGGGCACGGCGCAGCCCGCTCTCGATCGACGGTTCCTCGACGGAGTCGAGCAGCACGACCTGGGTCAGGCGCTTGAGCGAATCGACGGCTTCCGGATGCTGGTGCGGCGACCATACGACGGTCGCCAGGTCCGGCACGACGAGCGCGTCGCAGACGGTGTCGAGGTGCTCGAGGTGCTCGGGCCCGCACTCGATCACGATCCGCTCGCGCCCGAGCGCGAAGTTGTCGGACCCCGGCTCGGGATCGACCTCCGAGCCGAGCGTCGCCAGCGCGTCGAGCGTCGTCCGCCTCGCCTCGACCGAGCACAGGATCGTGCGCGAGGGGTTGTAGCGGCCGACCTGCTCGAGCCGGTTCTCGATCTCTCCGCGCCAGTCGCGGTCGACGACGACGATCAGGTTCAGCACGCGCGCCGGCACGAAGCCCGGGTGCTCCGCGTGGCGCTCCTTCAGCAGCTCACGCAGCGCCGATTCGATCGCCGCGGGGGTGGTATCTCGCTCACCCCATACATGCTCGCTCATGACCGCAAACCTAGATAGACCGCCAGTGGTGGCCCTCGAGCATCAGCCCGTCGGCGTCGGCGGGGCCCGCGGAGCCGGCCGTGTACTGCGGCAGCGGGCCGGGCGTCTGCGCCCAGGTCTGGACGATCGGGTTGATGATCCGCCACTGCTCCTCGACTTCGTCGTCGCGCGTGAAGAGCGTCGCGTCGCCGCGCATCGCATCCATGATCAGCCGCTCGTAGGCCTCGGGCGACTCGGACAGGAAGGCGGTGCCGTAGAGGAACTCCATCTGCACCGGGCGGATCCGCATCTGCGTCCCGGGAATCTTCGCCCCGAACGACAGCGACACGCCCTCGTTCGGCTGCATCGTGAGGATCAACTGGTTCGGCTGGACCCCGACCGAGCCCGCCTGCTCGAAGGCGAGATGCGGGACCGGCTTGAGCGTGACCGCGATCTCGGTGACCTTGCGCGCGAGGCGCTTGCCCGTGCGCAGGTAGATCGGGACTCCCGCCCAGCGCCAGTTGTCGACCTGGAGCCGCAGCGCCGCGTAGCTCTCAGTGGTCGAGTCGGGCGGCACGTCCTGCTCCTCGAGATAGCCCTTCGCCGGCTCGCCCGCGCTCATCCCCGCCGAGTACTGCGCGCGCACGGCGATCTGGGCGACCTCGTCCTCGGTGGGCGTGTGGATCGAGTGCAGCACCTTGACCTTCTCGCCGCGGATGTCGTCGGCCTCGAAGGTCACCGGCGCCTCCATGCAGAGCAGGGTCAGCAGCTGCATCATGTGGTTCTCGACCAGGTCGCGCATCGCGCCGGAGCTGTCGTAGTAGCCGGCGCGCGTCCCGATCCCGAGATCCTCGGCAGCGGTGATCTGGACGCTGTCGATGTAGTTTCGGTTCCAGATCGGCTCGAACATGCCGTTCGCGAACCGGAACGCCATCATGTTCTGGACGGTTTCCTTGCCGAGGTAGTGGTCGATCCGGAAGACCTGCTTCTCGTCGAGCACCTCGAGCACGTCACGGTTGAGCGAGCGCGCCTCCTCGAGGTTCGTTCCGAAGGGCTTCTCGATCAGCACCCGCACCTCGGAGCCCTCGCACTTCGAGAGCCCGTACTCGCCGAGCTTGCCGACGATCACGGGGAAGAACGCCGGCGCGGTCGAGAGATAGAAGACGCGGTTGAACGTGATCCCCGCCTCCGCGTCGAATCCCTCGATCTCCTTGACGAGTTGCTCGTAGACGGCCGGATCGTCGAACGAGCCGGGAACGTAGCGGACGTGGTCGAGCAGCGCCTCCAGCACCTTCGGATCGGCCTCGCGACGCGAGAACTGCTCGATCGACTCCTTCGCCTCCGCCTTGAAGTCCTCGTGCGGTTTGTCCGAGCGCGACTGGCCGATCAGGTTGAAGCGCTCCGGCAGCGCTCCCTCGTGCGCGAGGTTGTAGATCGCGGGCAGCAGCTTGCGGTGGGCGAGGTCGCCGGTCGCGCCGAAGATGACGAGCGTCGTCGGGTGGACCGGCAACCGCTCGAGACCCTCCACGAGCGGGTTCTCCTGCTCCTCGTGTGGCTCGGCGACCGTGGCCATGGCCCTACAGCATCCCCTTGATCTTGCCGGTCAACTCACGCAGCGCGGCAGCGGCCTCGCCCTCGAGGATCACGCGTTCGGCCGGCAGGTCGTGGGCGCGAAGCGTGTCGAGATCGCCGATCGCCTGCGCGTGCTTCAGCGTCCGGAAGCTGTAGCCGGCGTCGGGGACCTCGATGTCCTCGCCCGAGTCGTGCAACAGCTGGAGGAACAGCCCGGTCGACGGGCCGCCCTTGTGGAACTGGCCGGTCGAGTGCTGGAAGCGCGGTCCGTAGCCGAACGTCGTCGTCGCCTTGGTCGCGTCGCGGACCGCCGCCCGCAGCTCGGCGACGGCGTCGTCGATCTCCTGCGAGGGGTTCGCGTAGGCGAGGATCGCCACGTAGTGCGGCGGCGCGGCCTGCCCGAACAACGCCTTCAGCGCTTCGTCGTCGGCGGATTCCATCTCCGGCAGCTTGCCCGCCTGGGCGTAGCCGTCGAGCACCTTCTGCGTGTTGTCCTTCGCCTCCTGGACGTTGGGCTGGTCGAAGGCGTTGATCGCGAGCACCCAGCCGGCGACCGCGACCGCGAACTCGGCGAAGAAGAAGATCCTGCCGAGGTCGACCGCGCCGTGCACTGACGCGGTCACCACCGGCTGGCCGGCCGCCGCCAGCGCGTCGACCTTGGCGTCGAGGTCGGCGTCGGGGTCGTCGACGTTGCGCAGGTAGGCGAAGACGCGATCGTCGCCGTATGAGTCCGGCTCGCCGAGCGGCTCGTCGGCGACCGGCAGGATCCCCTTGCCCTCCTTGCCGGTCGACTCGGCGATCAGCTGCTCGACCCAGAGCCCGAAGCTCGCGATCGGCTCCGAGACGATGAACGTCATCTTGTCGCGGCCCTGGAGCGCGGCCTCGCCCATCAGCAGGCCGAGCCAGAGGCCCGAGTTCGCGGCCGTCGAGTCGTAGTTGTTGGTGTTCTGCTCGGCGACCTGGCAGCGGTGCAGCAGCGCCTCGACGTTGACGCCCATCAACGCGGCCGGGACGAGCCCGAAGTAGGACAGCACCGAGTAGCGCCCGCCGATGTCGGGGTCGTTCTCGAACACGCGCCTGAAGTCGTGCTCGCCGCCGATCTCCGCCAGCGGGCTGCCCGGATCGGTGATCGCGACGAAGCGGCTGCCCGTGTCGGCCTCGCCGACGGCTTCGGCGACGCGCGCGTGGAAGTACTTGAAATGCGACAGCGTCTCGACCGTGCCGCCGGACTTCGACGACACTACGAAGAGCGTCTTCGCCAGGTCGATCGAGCTCTCTAGCTCGCGCACGGCCGCAGGGTCGGTCGAGTCGAGCACGTGCAGGCGCAGCGATCCCGGGATGTCGCCGAAGCTGCGCCGGATCACCTCCGGGCCGAGGCTCGAGCCGCCCATTCCGAGCAGGGCGGCGTCGGTCAACCCGTCCGCGACGCAGTCCTCGGCGAACTCACGCAGGTCGGCGGCGCCCTCGAGCATCGGCTCGGAGATCGTCAGCCAGCCGAGGCGGTCGGCGATCTCCGGCTTGTCGGGGCCGCCCCACAGGCGCACGTCCTTGCGCCAGACCTTCTGCGCCACGCCGTCGGCGGTCGCCGCCTCGATGCGCTTCGCGATCGCCGGCTCGAGCTCGTGCGGGATCGACGCCTCGACCGTCGGCGGGCGGCCGGTGACGACCGCCTCGCGCTTGGCGTCGACGCCCTCGAGCAGGCCCGTCATCGCCTTCTCGAACGAGGCGATGCCCTCGTCGAGCAGCTGGGCGGTGACGTCCGCCATGTCGATCCCGGCGGCGGCGAGCGCGTCGAGCTCGGCGCTCGGGTCCTGGTCGGCGCTCGCGCCGCTGATCTCCGAGCGCTCGGCCGAGGCCAGCAGCGTCGGCATCGGCATCGTGTTGACCGTGTGCGGGGCGACCAGCCCGTCGACGTACATCGTCTCCGAGTAGTGCGGGTTCTTGACGCCGGTCGAGGCCCACAGCGGCCGCTGCACCGGCGCGCCCGCGGCGCGCAGCTTCGCGAACCGCTCGCCCTCGAACAGCTCCTTGAAGCGCTGGTAGGCGGCGCGCGCGTTGGCGAGCGCAGCGGTGCCCTGGAGGTCTTCGTGGCCGGCCGCCTCGAGGCGCTTGTCGACCTCGCTGTCGACGCGCGAGACGAAGAAGCTCGCGACCGAGTGCACGTCGAGCGAGGAGCCGTCCTCGGCGCGGCGCTCGAGCCCGCGGATGAACGCCTCGGCGACCTTGGAGTACGCGTCGACGGCGAACAGCAGCGTGACGTTGACGTTGATGCCCTCGTAGATCGCCTGCTCGATCGCCGGTGCCCCCTCGTCGGTCCCGGGGATCTTGATCATCACGTTCGGGCGGTCGACGGTCTTCCAGTAGTGGCGCGCGCGCTCGAGCGTCTTGTCGGTGTCGCGCGCGAGCTCGGGCTCGACCTCGAGCGAGACGAAACCGTCGGCGTGATCGGCCGCTTCCCAGACCGGGCGCATCACGTCGGTCCCGAGCTGGACGTCCTTGACGGCGATCGAGTCGTAGATCTCCTTCGCCGAAGCGCCCTCCTTGGCCATCGCGACGAGCTCGTCGTCGTAGTCGGGGCTGCCGAGGATCGCCTTCTCGAAGATCGCCGGGTTCGAGGTCACCCCGCGCAGCGAGTCCTCGTCGATCAGCCGCTGGAGCTCGCCGCCCTCGATCAGGCTGCGGCGGATCTGGTCGAGCCAGACGCTGGTGCCGGCCGCTGTCAGCGCTGCGAGGCGCTCGTTGACGTTTGCGGTGACGCTCATCTGGTCGTTCCTCAGCTTTCGTCGGGGTGGGTAACGCTACGCCTTCGCGGATGCGAGCTTTTCCGCGACCGCCTGGCCGCGCTCGGCGATCTTCTCCGGCGTGAAACCGAAGTGCTCATACAGCGCCGGCTGCGGCCCCGAGGCGCCGAAACCCTCCATCGCGACGATGTCGCCGTCCTCGGTGACCCAGCGGTGCCAGCCCATCGGGCTCGCCGCCTCGACCGCCACCCGCGCGCGGCAGGACGGCGGCAGGACGCGCTCGCGGTAGTCGTCGTCCTGCTCGGCGAAGCGCTCGACACACGGCATCGACACGACGCGCGTCGCGATGCCGGCCGCCTCGGTGATGTCAGCCGCCTGGTAGCAGAGGTAGACCTCCGAACCGGTCGCGATCAGGATCAGCTCCGGCTCGCCGGGCTTGTACTCCTCGCGCAGCACGTAGGCCCCGCGCTCGATCGCGTCGTCGGGCACCGCCGCGGGGTTCTGGGTCGGGAGGCCCTGGCGGCTGAGCGCGAACAGCGTCGGGGTCTCCTTCTGGGCGAGCGCGAACTGCCACGCGAGCGCCGTCTCGTTGGCGTCGGCCGGGCGCACCATGTACAGGTTCGGAATCGCGCGCAGGTGGGCCAGCTGCTCGATCGGCTGGTGGGTCGGCCCGTCCTCACCGAGCCCGATCGAGTCGTGGGTGAAGACGAAGATCGACGGGATCTCCATGATCGCCGCGAGCCGGATCGCCCCCTTCATGTAGTCGGAGAAGATCAGGAACGTCGCCCCATAGGCGCGCAGGCCGCCGAGCACCAGCCCGTTGACGATCGCGCCCATGGCGTGCTCGCGAATGCCGAAGTGGAGGTTGCGCCCGCCGTACGAGCCCTTCTCCACCGACTCGCCGGCGTCGATCAGCGTCAGCGTCGAAGGCGCGAGGTCGGCGGAGCCGCCGACCAGCTCGGGGACCGCGCCTGCGGCCCACTGGATCACCTTGTTCGAGGCCTTGCGCGTGGCGATCTTGCCGTCGTCGGGGTGGTAGCGCGGGAGGTCCGAGTCCCAGCCCTCGGGCAGCTCGCCCGAGCGGATCCGCTCGAACTCGGCCGCCTGCTCGGGATGCGCCTCGCGATAGGCGGCGAAGCGCTCGTCCCACTCGCGCTCCAGCTCCGAGCCGCGGTCGACGCAGGCGCGGAAGTGCTCGAGCGCCTCGTCGGGGACGAAGAACGGCTCCTGCGAAGGCCAGCCGTAGACCTCCTTCGTCAGCTTGATCTCCTCGTCGCCGAGCGGCGCGCCGTGCGCCCCGGCGGTGTCCTGCTTGTTCGGCGCGCCGGTCGCGATGTGCGTGCGGACGATGATCAGCGACGGCTGGTCGGCGACGCCGTGGGCCGTCTCGATCGCGGCCTCGATCCGATCGAGCCCGATCTCCTCGCCGAGGTTCTGGACGTGCCAGCCGTAGCCCTCGTAGCGCTTGCCGACGTCCTCGGAGAACGCGAGCTCGGTGTCGCCCTCGATCGAGATGTGGTTGTCGTCGTAGAACGCAGTCAGCCGGCCAAGCCCGAGATGGCCCGCGAGCGATGAGGCCTCGCCGGAGACGCCCTCCTCGAGGTCGCCGTCGCTGGCGATCGTGTAGGTGTGGTGATCGACGATCTCGTGGCCGTCGCGGTTGAAGCGCGCGGCCTGCATCCGCTCCGCCAGCGCGAGGCCGACCGCGTTGGCGATCCCCTGGCCGAGCGGCCCCGTCGTGGTCTCGATGCCGGCGGCGTCGCGGTACTCGGGGTGGCCCGCGGTCGGGCTGCCGAGCTGGCGGAAGTTCTCGAGGTCGTCGAGCGTCAGCCCGTAGCCGGTCAGGTACAGCGTCGAGTAGAGCAGCATCGAGGCGTGCCCGCAGGAGAGGACGAAGCGGTCGCGTCCGGGCCAGTGCGAGTTCGCGGGGCTATGGCGCATGGCGCGCGTGTAGAGCACGTAGGCGATCGGGGCGAGCGCCATCGGGGTGCCGGGGTGGCCGGAGTTCGCCTTCTCCACGCCGTCCATCGACAGCGTCCGGATCGTGTTGACGCACAACTCGTCGAGCGTCTTGTCGGCAGTCGCGGTGCTCATGCAGTCCCTTCGTCGATCGTCGCGGTCGTCATCTAGTCATCTCAGCGCGCAGTATCAACGCTCGCGCGGTGCTCCTGCAAGGCCAGCGTCCCCGCGCCGATCACCCCGGCCTCGGGGCCGGCACCGGCGATCGCCAGCGAGACCCGCTCCCAGATCGCAGGCAGGGCGCGTGCGCCGGCTTCCGCACGCGCGGCTTCGAGGAACTGGTCGGCCCCGTTCGAGAGCCCGCCGCCGATCACGATCAGCTGCGGCTCGAAGCTGTTGGCGGCGCCGGCGAGGCCGACGCCGAGCCAGCGCCCGAGGCGCTGCATCAACTCGCGCGCGCCGGGGTCGCCCGCGCGCGCGGCGTCGACGACGTCGCTGCCCTTGACCTCCCCCTGCTCGGCCGCCAGGCGCCCGAGGGTGGAACCCGGGTCGTCGCGGGCGAGCTCGCTGCCGTCGCGTGCGAGCGCGGTTCCGCTGCAGAGCGCCTCGAGGCAGCCGCGGCTTGGGCAGCGGCCGGGGCAACTCGGGCCGTCGGCCTGCACGACGGCGTGGCCGAGCTCGGCGCCGAGCCCGGC
>Ga0136632_10000115_pt1 | contig 18617 bp, 22 predicted proteins | sample AntDrymUQ6112106_2_FD_104670 | JGI IMG/M metagenome (GOLD analysis project Ga0136632, IMG submission 104670) | Polar desert sand microbial communities from Dry Valleys, Antarctica - metaG UQ611 (21.06) | ecosystem: Environmental > Terrestrial > Soil > Desert | place: Antarctica: Dry Valley...
ACCTTCTCCGACGCGTCTCTTCGCCGGGCGCCCCGCCGGCGCCTCGTCGACCACGCTGAATACGCGCCCAGCCGCGGCGTCCTCGCTCCGCAGCGCGTACCCGTCCACCGCCGAGTTGTCGAAGGGCGGCGAGTCTGTCGTGGCCGTGAGATCCCACGCAAGCGCGAGGCCCAGAGCCTCCCCGAGCGGCGTCTCCTCGACGGGGAGTTTGGGCGTGCTCTCGAACACGAGCCGCTCGGCCTCGGGGTATTCGATCAACTTCTCGAAAAGTTGCACCTTCACACCTCGACTAACGTATCGCTTTACTGCGGACACGCTACCACACAAAGGAGGGCGCGCACGGACACCTCACCCACGTTCGGGTGGCTCTCTACTCCAGCAGCAGCGCCATCGCCCGGCCTGGTCCGCCGGAGGATTCGGCGATCTTGACCGGCATGAAGATAAAGTAGGCGCCACGCACCGGCAACTCGCCGAGGTTGGTCAGGATCTCGACGTAGCGCATCCCGCGGCTCAGACCCTCCTGGTGAACAGGTACGGCGTCGTGGGCGCTGCCTATGCTGGGAGCGTCGATGCCTATGGTCTTCACGCCACGCTCATGCAAATAGATAGCGGTCTCGGGAGCAGGGGCGGGCCAGCCTGGAGTCTCACCCGTGACGAGCGAGCCGTGCATGTATCGCTCGCCCTCCTCGCCCTCGACGTAGTAGCGGTCCCAGCCAGTTCTGAAGAGCACGACCTCGCCTGCCCTGAGCGTCCCGTTCTCTTCCTCCCAGGCCTCAACGTGTCTGGGAGTAATAAAGGGACTGACGCCGGGCTCGCCTTCCTCGGCCAGGAACCTGATGTCTATTACCACCGCGGGACCCATGAGGTCTTCGAGGGGTACTTTGTCCCCTGTTTGATCCCCAAGGGGTCCTGCGAGATCCAGGCCCGAGTCGGGGGGCGGGACGAAATGGGTTGGGGCGTCGAAGTGGGTGCCGCAGTGCTCGTCCATGACGACGAAGTTGGTCTGGTATGGGGCGGTGCTCCTGGTCTTGCCCGTCGGCCCTTCTACCTCGGCGAACCAGTTCCAGTTGTGGTGCGCATAGGTCATGTGCCCCGGCCACGTACCAGGCAGCCGCTCCGATACGGTCAGTGAGAGATCCACGACCCTCGCCCCAGCCAGCGATGCTAAGTCCAAAGGTCCTCCTTTACCCGCTCCAACGCCGGGAGGTTCGCGAACCTCCCCCTACACTCAAAAACCTTCGAGATACCCTTCGGCATCGAAGCTGACCTCTTCAGGATCGCCTACCACCTCGACCTCCGCGTTGCGGAGCACCTCGTCGACAAGGTTCTCGGAGACATAGAGGTACTCGAGGTGCAACGTGTTCGGGATGCGGACGAAGCGCGTCTCTTGGGGTGGGACGCCCCAGTTGCAGCGGACGGCCGTCTGGAGCGCCTCCTCGTCGCTCGCGAGTACCATAGGTACCTTGGCCCGCTCGATAAAGGTGCTGGTGACGACGTTGGCGTTCATGGCTTTGCGTTCGATCTGGTCGGCAAGGCGCCGCGTCGTCAGGTCGGCGAGACCGACCCCGAGGGCGTTACCGTGCGACTCCTTGCTGATGTCGCCGACGATCAGGTATTTGACGGCGGGCGTCTCCGGCTCATCGACGCCGAGGATGCGGAAGCGTCCGATCACGTTCGTGTCCATCCCCGTCCCAGAGTAGTTCTTGCCCAGGGCGTCGACGTAGAGCACATCAATATCTGAGACGGGGAGATCAGGCATCATCCGCATGTACTCGGCGAGGAGCTCGACCTCGCGCTCGTGAATCTCCGCCGCTGGTATCGCCTCGATTATGGCCGGCTCGTCGTAGGCATTCTCGACGCTTGCAACGCCGAAGAGGATATGCCCCGACTCGAGCACCTCGTCCCCGACCTCGACCATGAAGTCGCGGATGCCTTCGACGCCGTAGCCGTGCAGCGCGAGCGCCTGCTCGTGCTTTCCGAGACCGATAGAGGCCATCTTCATGAGGCCGCTCTCTATAGTGGAGCGGAAATCCGTGTGGGCTTTGATCCTGTTGACGAGCACGACGCCGTCGGCCTCGGAGGCGATCCTGTCCATGTACACGGGCACCCCGCGCTCCGTCTCTCCGAGCTCTACAACCTCCATCGAAGAGCGTATCGGCGCTCCGCAGCGCTCCTCCGTGACGCCCAGAGACTCGAGGATCTCGACCTGCCCCTCGGCCGTAGCCCCGCCGTGGCTCCCCATCGAAGGCACGATAAAAGGCTCAGCCCCCATCTCCTTCAAGATCGCGACGAGAGAGCGCACGATCCCATATATCTCCGCGATGCCGCGGCTACCCGCCGTAAGCGCCACACTCATACCCGGCCTGATAGCCGAAGCTATCTCCTCTCGGCCCAACTGCTCCCGCAGCGCCGCTTCGACGCTCTCGACGCGCGGCCTCGGGAACTTCTGCCTGACCTTGACTACTTTCGGGAACTCCACTTCTAACTCCTCTCTTCCGCCCGCTCCTCGGCGCCCGCCAGTCTGCGGGCGAGGTCGAGGGCGGCGCGGAGGCTCGCCGCTTCGGCCTTCCCTGTACCGGCGATATCGAAGGCGGTGCCATGATCCACGCTCGTCCTGAAGAACGGCAGCCCAACCGTCACGTTTACCCCGGTATCGAAGCCCATCAGTTTTATGGGAATGTGTCCCTGGTCGTGGTACTGCACGACGACGATATCGAACGCGCCCGTCCTGGCCCGCATCATCACGGTGTCGGGCGGATGCGGCCCCGTCGCGTCGATGCCCTCCTCCACGGCGGCGGCAACAGCCGGCGCTATCCGCTCTGCGTCCTCGGTGCCGAAGAGCCCGTTCTCTCCGGCGTGGGGGTTCAGGCCAGCGACGGCCACCCTCGGACTCTCGACGCCTAGTTTTTTCAACGACTCGTTGGCGAGACGGATGACGGCCAATTCCCTGTCCGGCCTGGCCCGTTCTATGGCCTCCTTGAGAGAGACGTGGGTGGAGACGTGGATCACCTTCAGCTCGTCTGTGACGAGCATCATCGCGTAGTCTTTCGTGCCCGTAAGTTCGGCCAGGATCTCGGTGTGACCGGGATACTTGTGGCCGGCCAGGTGCATGGCCTCCTTGTTGAGCGGCGCCGTCGTTATCGCCCCGACGCGCCCTGCGCTCGCCAGTCCCGTCGCCCGCTCGACGTAGCGGAAGGCAGCGTCGCCGGCCCTCGCGTCTAGCTCGCCGAAAGGCAGGTCCTCAGGCAGTTCGGTCTCCGGGATCACATCTATGGTGCCGGGCTCGAACCTGGCGTCCTCGGGTACGGCGACGACGTTCGCGCGCAGGGGCAGGTCGAGCAGACGCGCGGCGCGCTCCAGAATCCCCGCGTCGCCGACGACGATGGCCCGGTCGTGTTCCCCGAAGCCCCCTTCGTCGAAAGTCCTGGCTATGATCTCAGGCCCGATCCCGGCCGGGTCCCCCATCGTCACGGCAATGAGGGACGGTGTCATGAGTTCCTCTCCTCTCCGCTTTGCGTGAGCGCCTCTACTGCTCCTACGAGTGTATCCGGTCCGCCGAAACCCCCGGCCTTGGTAACGACGGGGTAAGGACTGGGGCCGATCAGGGTGCCCATCGGGACCCCCTTCTCAACCTCTCCCTCTAGCCTGATCCCAGAGGCTCCGAGCCGCCGCGCCACCCCGACCGCAGTCGCTCCTCCGGTCAAGACCAGCCCCTCGAAGCACCCTCTCTCCGAGAGAAGCGCGGCCACCTCGGCCAACGACCCGAGGACCGATTCGCCGGAAGCGCTCCTCTCCTCGGGCGAGTGAACGACGGCGCACGCCCTCCCCGCGAGCGCCTCACGCACCGCAGCTACAGTCCTTTCCGAGGCGCCTGCCTGGAGAGGGACATCTACCTCCCCGTACTCACCGACCAGCCGTCGCACCTGCTCCCGCGCAACGCCGCTCAAACTCCCGACGACCACGAGTACAGGACGGACCTGGACTCTTTGCACGCCCGCGGCTCCTGCGCTGGGCCCAGGATAGACGCTCCCGAGCGCGAGCGCGAGTCCGGCAGAGCCGGCCCAGAGTACCCGCGCTGGGTCTGGCACGGCCAGTACCAACCCCTCGAGGTCGGCGTCGCGATCCGCATCGGCGACGACGCATTCGTTCTCTTCCAGAGATCGGTGCACTATCTCTGGGTCAGCGAGGTCATCGACGCCCAACACGCCGACCGAGGAGAACGCCTCAGCGAGCAGGCCAGGGACGTGGGCCTCACCAACGGGAGTATCGGGATCATTCGCCATCTCGGTTTCGTCGACTGGGACCCCGTGGACGCGTTGGATGCCACCAACGGTGGTACGCCCCGCGGCCGGAAAGGCAGGCGCAACGATGACACGATCTCGACGCGCACCACCCAGGGCCGCGGCGAGCTCTGCGGCGACGTTCCCCCGCAAGGTGGAGTCCAGCTTCTTGTAGACAACGCGTGCCCCACGAGCCGCGTGCGCCGCCTCGAGAACACGCTTCGCGGCGAAGCCTGCGGGCATTGTGCGGGAATCGGTATCGAAGGCTACGGCATCCAGGTCATCTGCGAGCATCTCTGTTGCACGGAAAAGCACAGCGGCCCGGTAACCAGCGTGGACGAACTGGACGCCGGTATCCGCGGCGCCGGTCAGATCGTCGGCGATTACAGCTATCAGCATTTCAGCACGCTCCGGCTGACGCCTTCGCTTGTCAGCATTTCAGCTTGTCAGGTACTGCCGTCGGAGCGAACTCCCAATGAGCAGGTGCTCCTCTGGCATTCTCTCAAGCGCACGAGCGTTTCGCCACACTACACGTAGCTGACTTGCTGACAAGCCGCCTGGCGAAGCCGGGCGGCGTGCTGACTTGCTCATCGCGCCATATACCCGCCGTCCACAGAGAGGATCGCGCCCGTTACGAACGAAGCCTCGTCGGAGGCGAGGAAGAGGATGGCGTTGGCCACCTCGGCCGGTTCGCCGAGCCTCCCTACAGGGTGTGCATCCCTCATCGGGGCGATGTACTCCTCGGCCAGTTCCACGACGGCCTCGGTCGCTATCGTGCCAGGTGCTACGGCGTTGACGCGGATGCCCCTTGCGGCCCACTCGACGGCGAGGTGCTTGGTGATCCCTGAAGCTACGAACTTGGCTGGCCCGTAGGTGGACTGCTGGGCCTGTCCGGCGAGACCCGAGATCGAGGACAGGCAGACTATGGAACCCCCCGGCTCCTCCTGTTCCAACATCGCCTCGATGGCGAACTTGCAGGTGAGGAACATGCCCCGCCCGTCCACGGCCATCACACGGTCCCAGTCCTCAGGCGTCGCCTCCACGATGGTATTCAGCGGGATGATGCCGGCGTTGGCGACGAGCACGTCCATGCGCCCGAAGCCCTCGACGGCAGTACTTATCATGCGCCGCGCATCCTCCACGACCGAGACGTCGCCTACGACGGCCTCGACCTCGGAGCCAGACCCGGCAAGCCGCTCCCGCAGTCGCGAGAGACCGGTATCGTCCACGTCGGTGATGACGAGGCGTGCCCCCTCCCTGGCGAAGAGGTCGGCGGTCGCCTTTCCGATGCCCTTCGCGGCCCCCGTGACTACAGCCACCTTTCCACGCAGCCTGCCGAGTCCCCGTGCTGTTACCTCCGTCACGCTATCTCCTCTGCTATCCCGCGGCGAGTACGGGATCCCCTGGCGTTTTTGGCACTAATCGTACTTTTCGTCCACTAACCTATCATCGTGGGAAGCGGGCCGTCAAACCCGCGCGACGGAGATACGTCGGGGATGCCGATCGACGCGATGTAACGATTCCAATAACATGCCACGCAGGGTTAGGAAGACAAGGAGGAGTCGCATGAACGACGCTACGGAGCGACGCGAAGACCTGGCTACCGAGCTACCGAGCAAGTATTTACCTCAGGTAGAGTACCGGGATTTGCCGGAGCCCTAGGGGCTGCGCAAGTACGCGGGTGCCAGTGTGATCATAACCGCCACCGCGCTAGGATCCGGCGAGCTCATACTGTGGCCCTACCTCACCACGCTGGTGGGAGTAGGGATCGAGTGGCTCTCTGTGCTCGGGATAACGATGCAATGCTTCCTCAACATGGAGATCGAGCGCTACACTCTGATCACTGGCGAGACTGCCGTCACGGGTTTCAGCCGTTTGTGGGTGGGATGGGGTATAGTCTTCATCCTGACGTCGATGTCGATTCACAAAGATCGAGATCTTCTCCCAGCACTCCGCTGACCTCGAGTATCCTGTCTGAATACATATTCACTCTTAGCCTAAGCATCTTGTAGACGTGGTTGCGCTCCTCGGGGGCGAGGCCGTCGAGTGCCTCCGGGAGGAGGCCCGCGTAGTGATCTAGGAGGACGTCCTTGTCCCTCTCGAGATCCCGCAGGCGCACCCGATAGTCTTCGAGGGCCTATTCGCTGCAGGTCATTGAAGTAGAGAATATTTCCGAAGTTCGGTCTCCTTCCGGCTCCTCGGGTCCACCACACCCGTGGGTAGTACAATCGTGCGAGCACGCTCGAAAGGAGGAAGGGTGGATGAGCCGCCTACGGCAACCGGCGAGGGCACCAGTCTACCGGGGTTGCGCGGCGTAGACCACGTCGGCATTACTGTGCCGGACATAGAGCAGGCGACCGCGTTCTTCGTCGACGTACTCGGCTGCGAGCTGCTCTACGAGCGTGAGCCTCCAAGGGATGACTCCCCGCGGGATCGGCTCGGCGTGCCCGCCGGCAGCCGCATCCAGGCCGTCCGCTTCCTGCGCTCTGCCAACGGCGCGAACATCGAGCTCTTCGAGTTCTATTCACCCGACCAGCGCGAGGACTTCCCAAGACCGAGTGACGTCGGGATACAGCACCTGGCAGTCTACGTCGACGACCTGGACGCCGCCGCGGCGCATCTGCACCGCCACGGGGTGGAGCTCATGTCTGGCCCTAATCCATTACCAGGGCCGGAGGCCGGAGAGGGCAATCGGTTCATTTACACACGGACGCCGTGGGGCTTGACCGTTGAACTCATCAGCTACCCGGCACCTATGACCTATGAGCAACACAGCGATGCCCGCCGTTGGAGGCCCATGCCGACCGATCAATAGACGCGCACGTTGCTCTATTCACCCAAGCGTCTAGAAGCAATATTTTGTTTGAGTACCCTGACGAGTGGTGGGACGGGGTTGCCCTGAGCGCGCCCCTTACGTCCGAGTTCCTCGGGGTCGAAAAGCCCCGCGTCGCAGCGAGAGGCGATAGCCTCCGCGGCATCAAGTGGGATCAGGCCGCGGCTTGCGCCTCCGCGTGCGCTAAGGCGCCCTCCGCTTCCAGCATCGCCCCTAGCCACGCCCTCCCGGAGACGGCCTCCCGGAACTTGTCCGGAACGAAGATCGGCCTGAAGAGCTCCTCGGACATCTCTAGAGCTCGAAGAAGGCGGTTTGGTTCTCGCCCTGGAGGTGGATGTCGAAGCGCAGCGCGTCCCCTTCAACACGGGCTATGAGGGTTTCCCGAGGCTTCGGGTCCTCGATGGACGAGAGGACGGGGTCCGCGGCGTTGGCCTCTTCCTCGTCTGGGAAGTAGATGCGGGTCACGACGCGCTTCAAGAGGCCCCGAGCGAAGACGGAGACCATGATGTGCGGGGCCTGCATCCCGCCGTCCGGCAGGGGAACGGGGCCGGGCATGACGGTCACGAAGGAGAATCTGCCGCCGGCATCGGTCCCGGAGCGTCCGAAGCCGGAGAAACCCTCGTCGAGCGGCAGGTCCTCTCGGTTATCTGCGTGGTCGTTGTATCGGCCGGCCCCATTGGCCTGCCAGATCTCGACCATCGCGTCGGACACGGGCTCCCCTGCCCCGTCATAGACGGTGCCCTCGATCCTTACCGCCTCGGGGTGATCCGGCGAGACCAGCTCCGAGCGATCCCCATCGAGGAGCGCGTCGTGGAAGAAGGGTCCCACGGTCTGGGAGGGTGTGGGACCTATCCCGGGCTCAGGGGTCATCTGCGGTCCTCCATCGGCGTAGCGTCTCTCCCTTCGAGCACGATGTCGAACTTGTAGCCCAAAGCCCATTCCGGCTCCGTCGTTTCGAGGTCGAAGGTGGCGATCATACGCTTCTGGGCCTCTCTGTCGCGCACCGACTGGAAGATCGGGTCCTGCTCAAAGAGCGGATCCCCGGGAAAGTACATCTGGGTTATGAGCCTGCTCCTGAAGGACGAACCGAACAGCGAGAGGTGTATGTGGGCCGGTCGCCAGGCGTTGTGGTGGTTCTTCCACGGGTAAGCCCCCGGCTTGACCGTGACGAACCTGTAGCGGCCCTCGTCGTCGGTGTGGCAGCGGCCCGCACCGGAGAAGTTGGGGTCCAGCGGGGCGGGGTGGCGATCCAGGTGGTGGGTGTAGCGCCCGGCGGCGTTGGCCTGCCAGATCTCTATCAGGCTGCTGCGGACCGGACGGCCGTCGCCGTCGAGGACGCGCCCCGTAACGATGATCCTCTCCCCCAGCGGCTCGCCCGCGTGCTGGCGGATCAGATCGTTATCCAGCTCGCCTATCGGGCCGCGCCCGTAGGCAGGGCCGGTGGTATCCGAGAGGGTCCTAGGGAGGATGATGAGCGGCTTCTTCGGAGCCCTGAGACGCGTCGCCACGTAGTCTGGGTACAGGTAGGGCGGCTGCCCGTCATCCTCCGGTCGCAAACCAGCGGTTTCGTTGGTGGGTTGCTGTCTCACACTCGCTCCTCCCGTCTCGCTCAGGCTGACTTCTCGACGACCATGGCGATGCCCTGCCCGACCCCTATGCACATCGTCGCCAGCCCGTAGCGGACCTCATCGCGGCGCTGCATCTCGTGCAGGAGCGTGGTCAGGATGCGTGCCCCAGATGCCCCCAAGGGGTGTCCAAGGGCTATGGCCCCGCCATTAGGATTTAGCCGTTCGTCCTCCGGGTCCATCCCCCACTCGTAGAGCACCGCCAGCGACTGCGCCGCGAAGGCCTCGTTGACCTCAACGAGACCTGTCTCATCCAGCGTGATCTCTGCCCTCATCATAGCCTTCTTCGTCGCCGGGACCGGGCCTATGCCCATCACGCGTGGCGGGACCCCGGCGACAGCGATGCTTCGTACCTTGGCCAGGGGGTCGAGGCCATGCGCCTCGGCGTACTCCTTGGAGACCACCAGCACTGCTGCCGCCCCGTCGTTTAGGGAGCTGGAGTTGCCGGGCGTGACGCTGCCGTCACCCTTGAAGGCCGGTTTGAGCCTGCCCAGCTTCTCAAGTGACGTGTCGCGCCTCGGGCCCTCGTCGGCCTCGACGACCGTCTCTCCCTTGCGTGTCCTCACCGTCACGGGGACGATCTCATTGCGAAAGCGCTTCTCGTCCTGCGCAGCGACGGCCTTCTCGTGGCTGCGGAGGGCGAAGCGGTCTTGGGCCTCCCTGGAGACGTCGTAGACGGTGGCCACCTCGTCGGGGGCATCCTCGTCAGGTGTGAGTAGGAACCTCTCCTGGGCGAGGTTCTCGGCGGTCATACCAAGAGAATCGGTATGGCCCATCTCTTCTATTTTCGGGTTGACGAAGCGCCATCCTAAGGTGGTGTCGTACATCGTGGTGTTGCCAGTGGGGAACGCGCGCTCCGGCTTGGGGACGGCCCAGGGGGCGCGGCTCATGGACTCGACGCCCCCGCCAACGTAGACGTCAGCCTCGCCCAGCATCACGGCGCGGGCGGCCTGAGCGATGGCGTCCAGCCCAGAACCGCACAGGCGGTTGACGGTGACGCCCGCCACCTCCTCCGGGAAACCGGCCAGGAGTAAGGACATCCGGGCAACGTTGCGGTTGTCCTCCCCGGCCTGGTTAGCACAGCCGAAGTAGACGTCCTCGACCTCCGAAGGCGGTATGCCGGTACGGTCCGCCAGGGCTTCGAGGACGACGGCGCCGAGGTCGTCGGGACGGATGGCGCTCAAAGCGCCGCCGTGGCGGCCGATCGGGGTGCGGACCGCCCCCACGATCCAAGCTTCGTTGGTCCCGCCGTAGCTCATACTTCTCCCCTCATCTTGCGTCTCGGTTTTCTGGCGCCACTTCCGGATACACCCTCGACCACTAGTGAGTCATAAGGAAATCTTCCATAGTCCTGCTTAGGCCTTCTTCCGTGATGCCTCGGTCCTAGCCTTTAGCTCACGCAGGATGTCCAGCTCCTTCTCCGTCGGTGGATCGGTCGTCTCCAGCTCTTCCGCCACCTTGAGCTCCCAACCCGTCGCCTCCTTCGCCTCCTCCACTGTGGCGCCGGGGTGCAGGGCAGTCATCGTGAGCCCCTTGGTCTCAGGATCAGGTCTCAAGACGCCCAAATCGGAGATCACTATAGTGGGACCGACGCCTCCGTAACCTAGCTCTTTGCGGGAGTCGCCGCCGTAGCGATGCCCCACTGAGGTGACAAAGGCAATCTCCTCGACGAAAGAGCGAGGCTTCTGCCTCAGGATTACGGCCACTTCCTTTGCCGAAGCTGCGATCTCAGGTGCTCCGCCTGCACCAGGAAGGCGCACCTTGGGACTCTCGTAAGGCCCGATGACCGTGGTGTTGATGTTCCCGTAGCGGTCCATCTGGGCGGCTCCGAGGAAGCCGACGTCCACGCGCCCGGCCTGCAGCCAGTAGTTGAAGATTTCAGGTACCGACACGACCGAGTCGGCGTACTCGGCCAGCACCCCGTCCCCTATAGAGAGCGGAAGGACATCGGGCTTGGCGCCTACTGTCCCCGACTCGTAGATCAGGACGCAATTGGGAGCGTGCGTGGCCCGCGCCAGGTTCGTCGCCTCGCTCGGCAAACCTATACCTACGAAGCACACCGCGCCATCCTTGAGTTCGCGGGCGGCGGCCACGGTCATCATTTCGTCGGTGGTGTACTCCGGCGCCGCAGTGTCCGTCATCACATCGCCCCTTCTCCCTGGATGCTCCTAGTGTGATCGGCGAAATCCTCTACGCTCAAGACGTGTTGCTCCATCCAACCTGTAAAGCGTTCTCGATCGCGGCTTATCGGGTCCCACGCTTCGTAGTAAGCGTTATCGCGGTCGTAGTAACCATCGGCGTAGGAGGGGTGCGCACCGTGAGGTACCACGGCCACGGCATCCACCGCCACCGACGGCAACACTATCTGGAACGGGCGTGGCTCGAAGTGATCTACGACCTCTTCGACCGTGACAATCGCGCGCCGGGCCGCGAGCACCGCCTCCTTCTGGATGCCGGTGATGCCCCAGATCGCGACGTTACCCCGCTGATCGGCCTGCTGGGCGTGGATGATCGCTACGTCGGGATTCAAGGCCGGTACCGCCATCAGTTCCTCCCCCGTAAAGGGGCACGTGATCGGGGCGATGGTGGAAGTGACCTTCGGCAAGTCGGTGCCGACGTAGCCCCTCAAGACGGCGAAAGGGAGGTTCGAGGCACCGGCGACGTAGCGGTTCGCCATGCCGGCGTGAGAGTGCTCCTCTATCTCCAGCGGACGTGGCCAGCCGTTCTCCACGGCGTCGCGGAAGCGGTGCAGGGAGCCGACGCCGGGGTTGCCGCCCCAGGAGAAGATCAGCTTCCGAGCGCAGCCCATCCCTATCATCTGGTCGTAGATCAGGTCCGGCGTCATCCGTATTAGGACAAGGTCCTTTTTCCCCTGCCTGATGATCTCGTGCGCGGCGGCTGTCGGGATCAAATGCGTGAACCCCTCCAGGGCGACGGAGTCGCCGTCGCTCACCAACCCGGCGACCGCCTCCCGCAACTCTACTACCTCAGCCACGCCGGACCCCTACGCGCATCCTTGCCGTGTCCTTCTTCCGCTTACTGCAAGCGGGGAGAGCGAAGCGTCTCGACTTCGCCTCTCCGCACGATCCGACCGCCTGTTCGTCCCAGGTGCTCGTCTGTGTTGCTCTTTCTCACCCCTTCTATTATTCTGGCCGCTATCTCGGTATATGTCCAATACCGAGTGAATGCCCCGGATATAACATTGTGATATACCGCCAGCGCGCGGCCCACGGATAAGAGATAATCAGCAGCATGGAACACTGGCACGGTTTCGTGACGGCCCGCAGCATCGCACAGATACACGAGACGACGATCGCGGACGTCGCGTCGGACCTCTCCGCCCACTTCGTCACGGTCCCGGCACGTTCGCTCGGAGGCAGCTCTTACCAGCTTCAGGGCTCGGAGGGGCCATTCGAAACGTTGGGGCTGTTGCCCATCGCGGACGTGCCGTTCGGCGGCGTAGCTCGCAGCCTGGCCGCGTGCTTGGTCTCCGATGACGTCGAGACGTTTGTGCGAAAGTTCCACCAGGGCTTCGAAGAAGAGACCAGCCACTCCAGCGTGCAACTACCCGAGCCCTTCATGTTCGCCGAGTACCTCACGTTCGCCAGGATCGTTCCGTTCGAGCAGCCTTCGCTCTCGGCCGATTCCCTGGGCAATATCCTGACGGCACAGGGCCACGGCGAGGCAGGCTATATGTACCACGAAGAGACGAGAACCCCGGTCTTGGCCGTCTCGATCCCGGCCGGCATGGTGATCTGCGGTTCGGCGCCGGGGATGATAAGAGTCCTCGAATCGGGCCTCAGACAACGGCTCTGGGAGTTCGTGAAAAGCCGCTCCGGCGATCACCAGGAAGGAGACGAGATCCCCTAAGTACTGGCCGGGGAACGGCCTGCGAACTGTTCAGGAGGTCGCACGTCCAGCATCGCGAGGTGGTCCGCGCCAACCTCCGGAGCCACGGTCATCCAATCTCTCCTCTCAAGGCAAGAGGATCGCTTTCACGGTCCGGCCCTGTCCAACCGCCTCGAAAGCCTCGGGGGCATCCTCGAGGGGATACTTCGAGAGCAGGGGACCAGGGTCTATGTCACCGCGTCCCAGCAGGTCCAGGGACGTCTGGTAGTCTGCGTAGTTGCACGAGTAGCTAAACAACAGGCTGAGCTCTCTGCGCACCGCGGAGGTGGGGGAAAATTGCATCTCGTCAGCGTACAGGCCGACTACCGTGATCGTCCCACCCGGGCGCACGGACTCCAGGGCCGAACTCAGGGCCTTCACCGACCCGGAACTCTCGACCCAAAGGTCGGGCGCATGGTCTCCGAAGCTGTCTCGTAGATGCTCCTCCAGGGGCTTCTCGCTCAGGTTCGCAATTTTGAGCCCCACGTGCTCCGCCGCCGGGAGGCGCGCTTCGGAGTCCTGCCCCACCCCGGTAAGGAGCACTTCCGCTCCGTTGAGTTTGGCTAGCATCGCGCAGAGGATGCCTATGGGCCCCGGCCCCGATACAACGACCCTCTGCCCGGCCTGTACCTGCGCTCGAACGTTCACCGCGTGTACAGCCACGGCCAGCGGCTCGCCCAAGGCCGCCACGCCGAGGTCGAGCTCCTCCGGGAGCGGGACGAGATGTTGTTCGGGCATCACGGCGTACTCGGCCATCCCCCCGTCGCGGGCGAGACCAACGGCCACGCGCTGGGGACATAACTGCGTAGAACCGGCGCGACAGGCCTCGCAGCTGCCACAACCCTGCACCGCGACCGCGACGACCCGGTCTCCCGGGCTCACCCGCGTCACGTCGGGTCCGACCGACTCGACGGTGCCGGAGAACTCGTGGCCCAGCGTTATGGGCGGCTGAATCCACTCGAACCCGGCGTCCGACCTGAACGCGTGAACGTCGCTGCCGCAGATACCGCAAGAGGCTACCCGGAGCGACACCTCTCCGGAACCGGGTCTGATGGTCTCTACGTCCTCGACACTGGCTGCTCCGGGCTGGTTGCCCGTTTTCACGAAAGCTTTCACCTGCACACCCCCAGGGTTCCTTCTCTTTCAGGCGTTCGACTGTTTAAGGATATACCCGACGGCGGCCTCGTAACCGTAAAGACCCATCCCAGCCACCACAGCGTCCACCGCAGGCGAGATCACCGAGTGTCGCCGCCAGGACTCCCTAGCATGGACGTTGGAGAGGTGAGTCTCAACCTCGAGCACGCCGTCGACCGCCTCGAGGGCGTCGTGGATAGCGTAGGAATAGTGCGTCCAGGCTCCGGGGTTCAACCGGTGACAATCGAAAGCGGTCAAGGCGGGTAGAGCTAAGCTAAGTGTGAGCGAGACTCGAGAGACACTCATTGACCAGACGTAGCTGCTCGCGAGACTGCTCGCTTACTCCGTACAATGGCCCGGTGGGTCCAATATTAAATTCCCTTGTAAATTTTACATTCTCCTGATCTGCGGGCGACTGATGCTGTTCCTTGAGGGCCTTCAGTCAGGTGAAGGCCGGCTTTGCACACTAAAGTAACCCGAGCAGGTAGGCTAGCGTGGTCAGCACGCAGAAGATCGCCAGCCCGAAGAGGATGCGCAGCCAGAGGTCCTTAAGCATCCCGGCCGCGCCTCCTCCTCAAGCGTTCGCATCCCCCTCAACTAGAGTCCAAATGCCGCCAGCCCCTGGGTCGCAAACAGGTAGGCCAGGTACACTGACGGGACGACGTAGAACAGGGCGACGAGAACCATTACCGGCGATCGCCAGCCCTTGAGCTTGGCGTACTCCGGCAGGTGCCTGCGGTTGAGCAGGTTGAGCAACGTCGAGTAGAAGGCCATGACATAAAAGCCTCCCGCCGCGGATAGCAATAGCAGAACGATAGGCTCGATGCCAGTCCACAGGAGTACCGTGCCGACGATGACTATGCTCCACACGGCCGTGACGTAGAGCTTGCTCTCGCTCCAGAACTGGCTGTCTCTAAGGACGGTCACCTTGAGCGAGTCGCCCGTGATGCGGCCCACATAGTCCACGATACCTACGTTGGTCGAGAAGAGCATCACGAAGCCGGCGATGAGGAAGAACTGCTCGAACCACGGCGCTATGCGCTCACCGAGGGCTGCGCCCCAGTCCTCGACGAACTCCAGGTCCTGACCAATGTTCTCTTGAATGCCTATGCTCGAGAAGACCAGCACGCACAGGGAGACGAGCAATGCCGCACCGAGGAACCAGAAGGTGATGAGGTGCTCCTGGTTCGCTACCTTCCACCACCCCCTGAAGCGGCGCCTGTTCTCCTCGGTATCGGGGGGGACGTACCCTATAGACGGCACGGCCACCTCCTCGCCGGTTATGGGCGAAACGATGTTGGGGATGTGTATCCCCATACCCATCCCCTTGTCCCGAACGTAGTTGCTCTGGCAGAGGTTGTTGGCCCCACCCGCACCGGCGAAGGCTAGCGCCCCAAGGAGGGCGAGGGCCCCGATCTCATCCCAGTAGGTGGGGATATTGGCGGCGCCCTGTGGAGCCTGGGTGACGACGCCTGCCCAGGCCGACAGGTCGCTGGCGATGATTGTCGCGAGCACGATGAAGACCAGGATGATGATCACAAGCACAGCCTGGACCTTCTCGATTGTCTGGTAGATCACTGGAGAGAGGGTTACCGCCAGGGCTATGGAGACGAGGAATATCGTAGCAACGAGGGGTGCGGAGCCCGCGCCGAGGCCGAAGATGAACGTGAACAGTTCGGATGCGCTCGCGGCCCACCCCGGGAAGGCGTTCGGCAGGATCGCCCCGAGGGCGAAGACCACGGACCAGCCCACCCACATGCGGCTGAAGCCCGTGACGGCGGTCTCGCCGGTCACAAGCGTGTAGCGCTCGATCTCCATGTTCAGGAAGAACTGCACGCTTATTCCGAGCACGGAGAGCCACACGATAGCTAGCCCCACCTGAGTGGTGATGTAGGGCCACAGGATCAGCTCGCCCGAGCCGAGCGCCGTGGCGAGGATAATGACGCTCGCCCCCAGATAATTACGCAGGCTCTGGGGCTCTGGCAGATCCCGGTACTTCGCTTGCGGTAGGTACTTGCTCGGTAGCTCGGTAGCGAATTCCTCTCGACGTTCCGCTGTGTCGGCCATGCCGATAGCCCTCCTTCTTACTCTCCAGGTTTTCCCTCTCGTACCCAGATCGCATGTTATTGAAGTGTCGGCCTTGTGTCAATACATAGCGAGCGCTACCCCCTGGCTTGCGCGGATGCTCGTAACAACCCGAGCGGTCCCTTGCGCGACCGATCGCACAGGTAAAGGAAATGGCGAGAACAACACATTTTCCTGGCCCTTGGGAAGACGGATGGCCAGGCTCACGGCGTCGCGCGGTGGGCTAGGCTGGCGCGCCGACACCAGAGCTATTACAGTGGCCGGCCCTGCGGTTCCCCGACGGGGCTCCGCCTATCCATAACACTGAATCCTTACTTCGGAGAACACTAGAAGCCCGAAGTTCGCAGACCTCCCAGGCGGACTTCAGAGTACACGCCTTCTGCTACGCAACTCGGGAACAGCCCTTGGAGGGATGCGCCGGGTTTCTCGGCATGGCATCATGATGCTCAGGGAAAAGACGTAGACCAAGGAGGTTACCCTGATGAGCATCTTCCCCACAAAGATCCTTCTGGCCACCGACGGCTCCGAGGAGGCACGCCAGGCTGCACAGGCCGCCGCCGAGCTCTCCAAGGACACCGGCTCGGAGGTGCACATCGCCTACGTGCTTCCGTCTCCCACGGAGCTCAGGGGACACCACGTCTACTCCCAGGAGGTCATGCGGTCGGTTCTCGAGCAAGCCGAGGGGGAGGCCCGTTCGTTCCTCGAGGAGCAGGCCAAGCAGCTTGGGGCGTCCGGGGGGGAGGTGGCCGAGACGCACCTCGAGACGGGAGAGCCGGATAAGGAGATCGTGAGGCTGAGCGAGGAGCTGGGTGTAGGGACGATCGTGATAGGTAGCAGAGGGCTGGGCGCCGTAAGGAGGGCGCTAATGGGCAGTGTATCGGAGTCGGTGATCAGGCACGCCCACTGCCCCGTGTTCGTGGTGCGCTAAGTAAGAGGCGACCGCCCGACGACCGAAGTACTGCCCAAGATCGGGCTTTGTATTCCGAGGGAGGCGTCGGACGCTTGAGAGTGATGCGCGGCCGGAATGCTCATCTGTGTACCACCAGTAGCGTCATCTTGGGGGCCAAGATCTTTTCCCCTAGAGAACGAGCGGCAGCCTCTCCAGCCCGCGCAGAAACAACCCGCGCCGCCAGCGCAGGGTTTCGGGCGCAATCGCCAGGCGCGCACCAGGGAAGCGCCGCAGGAGAGCGTTCAAGGCGATCTGCCCTTCCATCCGGGCGAGCGGCGCTCCCAGGCAGTGGTGCACGCCGCCCCGCCCGAAGGCGAGGTGCCTGTTCGGATCGCGCGCGAGGTCGAGGGCGTCGGGGTCCTCGAAATGCCGCTCGTCGCGGTTGGCCGAACCGAGCACCGCCAAGACCAGTCCGCCACGCGGTATCGTCGTGCTCCAGATCTCCGTGTCCTCGCGCGCGTAGCGCTCGGTCGCCATCCCCACGGGACTGGTGTAGCGCAAGAGCTCCTCGACCGCCGGCTTCACGAGCGAAGGATCGCGCCTAAGCCTCTCCGCCTGCTCTGGATTCTCGAGGAGGGCGAGCGTGCCGCTAGCGATCAGGTTGACGGTGGTTTCGTGGCCGGCCACCAGGAGCAGGAACGCCATGGCCAGGAGCTCGTCCTCGCTCAGCTTGTCGCCCGCCTCCTCAGCCCGGATCAGCGCCGTGATGAGATCGTCCTGGGGGTCGGCGCGACGCCGCTCCACGAGGTTGCGGAGGTAGCGCACGAATGAAAGCGCAGCAGGGAGGGCACGCAACATGTCGCGGCCCGAGGAGACGGAGACCAACCTATTCGACCACCGGTGGAACTTGGCATGGTCTCCCGCCGGTACACCCAGCAGCTCGGCGATCACGGTCGCCGGTAAGGGCAGCGCGTAACCGGCGACCAGGTCGGTCCCGCCCTTGCGGTCCCTTTCGCGTTCCATGGCATCGAGGAGTTCTTCGCAGAGCGCCTCGATCCGCCCACGCAGCTGTTCGATGAGGCGGGGGGTGAACGCCTTGGAAACGAGGGCACGCAGCCGCGCGTGGTCCGGGTCGTCAAGGTCGAGCATGTTGCGTTCGAGCGGCTTGAGGAAGCCCGGCATCCACGGCGTCTTCGCCCGCTGCTCCGGGTCCATAGCGTTCAGCTTATCCTTGGCGAACGCGTCGTCCTTCAACACCCTTGCCACGTCATCGTAGCGGGTAACCAACCACGCCGTCCGCCGGTCGCGAAGGGTCGCGCCCCAAACGGGGGCCTCGGCCCGCAGGCGGGCGTAGAACGGATAGGGATCCGCCTTGAAAGCCGGGCTGGCGAGGTCGGGTGAGACGATCCCGTCCTGGCCGGCTCCTTTCACGCTCCTATCCACGCCGATCCTCCTCCTCCGCAGCGCCAAGGCCGTGGATCAACAACCCGGCGAGGACGTCGGGCACCTCGTCCGACCGCGAACCTATCTCCTCGTCTCCCAGCAAGCCAAGTACCAGGATCCCCAGCACGGCCCCGGCCACGGATCGCATCGCCAGGGGCGTGTCCGTCTCCCGCACCTCCCCCTGTTCCATCCTCGACCGGAAGTTCTCCTCGGCGATCCTCATGGTCGGGTCCACCACGTGCCGAACGTAGCGATCGCGCAATTCGGCGTTCACCAGCATTTCGGAGAGGACGACCCGAAAGACCTCCCGGTTCTCCCAGATCAAAGACATGCGCCTGCGCAGGTATTGCTCGAGGAAACCCCGGAAATCCGTGGCCATCCCCTCCTCGAAGTCCGCCGCCCGCCGCTCCGTCTCGTTCAACCTGTCGAGGATCGCCAGC
>Ga0136632_10000116_pt1 | contig 18556 bp, 19 predicted proteins | sample AntDrymUQ6112106_2_FD_104670 | JGI IMG/M metagenome (GOLD analysis project Ga0136632, IMG submission 104670) | Polar desert sand microbial communities from Dry Valleys, Antarctica - metaG UQ611 (21.06) | ecosystem: Environmental > Terrestrial > Soil > Desert | place: Antarctica: Dry Valley...
CCGCTTCTTCTCATCAACAATCTGTCTACCCTCGGAACAACCTGGCCAGCGCTCTCGAAAGGAGCTGAGAATGTGAATGAACACAAACCCAATCCTCCCCTGAACGACCCGGTAAGACCGCGCTTACGGGTCCGACATGGCTCGTGGGTCGCGAGCATCTGCGTAGCAGTCGTTGCGCTCAGCGCAATCGTGCTGCCCTCGTTTGCCCAGACCAACGAGCCGCCGCCTCCGCCTTCGACGGGGACCGACATCCCACAGACTTATTTCGGCCCCATGCCCTCTGAAAGCCTGGGTATGGACAACGAAAGGCTCGTGGGCCCGGTGCAGCTTCTCAAATCGGGCAAAGTCGATGCCAAGGCGGGAACCATCACCTTGCCCCTCTATGAGGGCCAGATGACCAACGGCACTCCTGTGTGGTTCATCCTCACGGACACAACCGACAAGGAGAATGCCACTGGTCTGGGACTCAACTTCTCATCCAAGCTCGCATTCGCCGACGTCGGGCGCGCCGCGCGTAACGCGACGCTCGAGCAAGACACCTCCTTGACCTTTGAGTCGGGCACCGTGGACTTCAGCCCGGCGCGCCGCCTGGTTCCGGGAGATGCGCCAAACGCCTTTCCGCCCAAGGTCGCCCGGCCGGGATCTGTGGGTGACGGCAACTACACCCCGCTGGTCCGCATCATCAACCAGCCGGGCACCCCGATATACAACGCCCCTGTCGTTTCCTTTGGAACGAGCGCAAAGGACATCTCGTTCTGCAAGGGCAAGGTGGATTACAGCAGGGTGCACGACCGCGTCGTAAAGATCTGTCCCAATCCGCCCGGGAACGGACAAGGGACGGTCACGATCGATCTAACGACCATCTTCAGCTTCGCCAGGCCATCCCAATACATGAGCACGGAAGCGTCGGATCCGGTGGTTGCGACACTTGACTTTGGAACCTTTGCACCGGCCCTCGGAGACATCACGGTGGGCCGCGATGACAGCGCATTTAGCGCCGTCGAGCGCCTCTTCCCGATAGTCAACGGGCCGACCGGTAGGACCAACCCGCAACGCCAGGGACTCAACAGCGCGCTGCTTGACGGTCTCGATCCTCTCCACGTCATCGGCGGGCTACCCACCATTGCCCTCGATTACAGCCCCTTGTGGGACCTAAATCTTGGGGAGTGGACGGACGAAGCGATCGCTAAAGGCTACCGCGCCAGAGTCATCGATGAGTTTCAGTACCTCGACCTCGTAAGGGACGGCTGGATAACAGGCCCCGGCGGGGCGCCGTTCGGATCGACCGGCATAGTCGTGAACTGTCCAATCGTGACACGGCTTCTGTAGAAAGACGATCTGCTCTGCCCCGGTGGTGCGGCGAGTCGAGGTCAGGTCCTCGCCCGCACGCCGGGCAGAGAACCAAGGAGAGGGGGGCTAGTCGAGTGTCGGGGGTTGCGGGAGCAGGTCGCGTTCGCTCACCTGGGCCAGCTCTTCGACGTTTAGGTCCCTGAATGTGACGACCTTGACGTGGGAGACAAAGCGCGCCGGACGATGCATGTCCCACACCCACGCGTCATGCAGCTCGACTTCGAACCACACCTTGGTTCCCACGTGGCGCGTGTCGACCTTCACATCGTTGCAGAGGTAGAAGCGTCGCTCGGTCTCGACGACGTACTTGAACATAGGCAAGACATCGCGGTACTCCTTGTAGAGTTGAAGCTCCATCTCGGCCTCGTATTTCTCGAGGTCTTCGACGCTCATCACACCCCCTCCTTCAGCTTGGCCACGCGCCCCTTGGACTCCCCAAAGTGTCGCGCCTCGAGGGCGCCGAGGGCGACAACCTCGCTCGCCTCGCTTGAGCTCGCTCCCTTGTACTGCTCGGCAAATCCCGTGACGCCGAAGAAGGACCTCCTGTGGATTGGGGAGGGCCCGAAGCGGTCGAGCGCCCGCCAGTGCTCCGCAGTTCCGTAGCCGACGTTGGTCGCAAAGCCGTAGTGAGGGTGCCGCCTGTGGTAGCGGCGCATGGCCCGGTCCCTGTGGACCTTGGCGACGATCGAGGCGGCCGCCACGCTCTTTGAGACGGCGTCGGCCTTCTTGACGGCAAGGCCCGGCCACGCCAGGCGCCTCATCCTGAATGCGTCGATCAGGACGTAGTCGGGCACCACCTCGAGGCTCTTCAGCGCCCGGCGCAGCGCCTCGAGATTGCACCTCTGGAGCCCTGCTCTGTCGATCTTGTCCGCCCTCACCCGCACGATCGACACGGCCACGGCCATCTCTTTGATGGCCTCCGCCAGGCGCTCCCGCTGGAGGCGGGTGCACATCTTGGAGTCCCTCAAGCCTGCGATCACCGCCCCCTTGGGCAGGATCACGGCGGCGGCCACGAGCGGGCCTGCGAGGGCACCTCGTCCGACCTCGTCAACCCCGGCCACGTGCTCGAAGCCGGCCTCTGCCAGCCGCCTCTCGAGCAGCCCGGGTGCGTCGTCCACCATGCGATGGACTCTATCGAGATGAGCGGGAGATGTGGGGGGTTCTGGGCGCGGAGGGCCGGGCGAAATTCGCGAGGCTCAGCTACAGACCCGAGGCGTCAGCGGGGGGCCACAGGACGACAAAGGCGTGGCCGACGATCTTGTCCACCTTCACCGGCCCAATGACCCTCGAGTCCTCTGAGTTGCTGCGGTTGTCTCCCATCACGAACACCTTTCCCCGGGGAACGCGGCAGCCCTCTGCCGCCCTTTTCATGCTCAGGCTCCCGCAGTCACGCGGCGTGAGCGGGGGACTGTCGATATCCTCCGGGCCCTCCAGAAACGACTCTTCAATCGTGTCTCCGTTGACGACGAGCCGGCGCGGCGTACCCGAGTAGCTCACGGTGTCGCCTCCAACGGCCACAATCCGCTTGATGTAGTCCTCCTCCCTCCCGTTGGGGAGGCCAAGGAGCTCTCGGGTGAAGTTCCTCACGTCCTCGTACCAGGGAACGTCGGGGGGAGCGGGGCCAAACACGGAACGTGCAAAAACGACGACATCCCCCCGGGCCGGTTCGCCGAGGACGTAGCTGAGCTTCTCGACCAGGACGCGATCGCCGATCTGCAGCGTCGGCAACATCGAACCGGAAGGGATGTAGAACGCCTGGACTAAGAAGGTCTTGATGAGGATGGCGATCCCAAAGGCGAACAGGATGAGAATCGGAAGCTCCGTCAGGTAAGCAATGATCCCAGAGCTCTTGGTCCTTGGGCGCCCGGGCCGGGGCGGAGCCTCGTCCCTGGTTGCTTCGTCGACTTTAGCCATGTGGAGCCAAGCGTAGGGCAAACGGCCGCAAACGCAGCGGCGGGGAGGAGATGAGGTACGCCGGCCTGCTCAGACCGTCCGCCGCTCTTTGACCTTAGCCTTCTTGCCGACGCGGTCCCTGAGGTAGTAGAGCTTGGCGCGCCGCACCTGGCCGGGAGCCGCAATCTCGATTCTCGAGATCATCGGAGAATGCACGGGGAAGGTACGCTCGACTCCGATCCCGAAAGACACCTTGCGCACCGTGAAGGTCTCCGACAGCTTGCTCCCCCGCCGGCGGATGGTGATGCCCTCGAAGAGCTGGATGCGCTCTCTTTCGCCCTCCACAACGCGCACGTGAACTTTGATCCGGTCCCCCACCCGGAAATCGGGCAGATCGTCTCGCAGATAGGGCCGCTCGACCAGGTCGGTGGGGTTCATCGTCGAACTCTCCTTAAGTTGATTGGATCTTGGTCTCTTATCTGGAGCTTTCGCCCCCGCGGCCCTATCGGGTGACACCGTAGCCCGGACGGGATTCGAACCCGTGATCTCCGCCTTGAGAGGGCGGCGTCCTCGGCCAACTAGACTACCGGGCCAAGCTGCTTTAGGCGATTCGGCCGGATCCGGCATGTGCTGCCGGCCTCCTTGCCCGCTGGGGCGCCTGGATTCGAACCAGGACTAGCGGAACCAGAATCCGCCGGGCTGCCGGGTTACCCCACGCCCCACAGTCGCAACAAGCCATTCTATGCCGAGACCAAAGTCGCGGGCAGCGGTGGGGCCCGGGCACGCGACGCCAGCGGCGGCTCACGGTCAGGCCGTGGGCGCCTCCCTGAGACGCTCGATCGTCTCGGTCCGGCCGAGGATCTCGAGAGACTCGAACAACGGAGGGGACACGAGCGTTCCGGTCACGGCGGCCCGAATGGGCTGGAACGCGTGCTTGGGCTTCAGGCCCCTCTCGGCGGCAAGCCCGCGCAGCGACTCCTCGATGGCCGGCGCCGTCCACTTCTCGATGGCATCGAGTCGTTCGGCGACCGCAGTCAGGTACGCCCCCTGGCCCGTCAGCACAGCAGCGGCCTTGTCGTCCGGCGCGGCCCTTCCGAACAGAAAGCGCAGCATGGGCGGCGCCTCGGTCAAGCGCTTCATGCGCTCGGCGAGAAGTGGGGCGACGGCGGTCAGGATCCGCCGCCCCTCGACGGTGCCGGCGGGCAGACCGGCCTCGACGCACACGGGCTCGAGATCGGCTGCCAGGGCGGCGGGGCTCCTGGAGCGGATGTAGTGGCCGTTCACCCATTCCAGTTTGGCCACATCGAATGCCGCCGGATTGCGCGCCACCCGCTCGAGCGAGAACCTGTCGATGAGCTCGTCAACGGTGAAGATGTTGGTGCGGTCGTCGTAGGACCAACCAAGGAGGGCAAGGTAGTTGACCATCGCCTCTGGGAGAAAGCCCCCCTTCCTGTAGGCGCCAAGGGAGACATCGCCCCACCGTTTCGACAGCGGCTTGCCGTCCGGCTGAACAAGCAGCGGCAGGTGCGCGAACACAGGCACGTCTTCGATCGCCATGGCCTCGCGCAAGAGGAGCTGGCGCGGGGTAGCGGCGATGAGATCCTCGCCCCTGATGATGTGGGTGATGGCCATGAGCGCATCGTCGATCCCCGCCGCTAGCATGTAGGTCGGCGAGCCGTCGGACCGTTTGATCACGAAGTCGGGGATCTGACTCGACGGGGTCGCAATGGTCCCTCTGATGACGTCGTCGAAGGTGATGGTCCGGCCCTCGGGAACGCGGAAACGCAGCGACCACGACCGCCCCTCGGCGTCAAAGTCGCGCCGCTGCCGTTCGGTAAGGTCCCTGCACCGGCCGTCGTAACCGGGCGCGGCCTGGGAGCCGCGCGCGGCCTTGCGCCGCTCTGCGAGCTCGGCCGGCGTGCAGTAGCAGCGGTAGGCATGCCCGGCGTCGACGAGGCTCAGCGCGGCGGCATCGTAGCGGTCGCTCCTGAGGCTCTGGCGGTAGGGCCCGAACTCACCTCCGGCCTCCGGCCCCTCGTCCCAGGCGAGCCCGAGCCAGCGCATGTCTTCAAGGACCGCCTGGTAGGACTCCTCGCTCACGCGGCTCTGGTCGGTGTCTTCGACGCGCAGGACGAAGACTCCACCCTGCCCGCGCGCGAAGAGCCAGTTGTAGAGAGCGGTGCGCGCGTTGCCGACGTGGATCGAGCCGCTGGGGGCCGGCGCGATCCGAGTCCTCACAGAAGCCGCCATCGACCCAGGGTACGACCCGCCATCAGACACTGCGTCCGGTCAAGTGCGGTGCCTCGACGCGCAACCTTGGCCGGAGCTCGGCCTCATGCCTCGAACGGGCCGCCGTCGAAGGTGTCACGAAAAGCGATCTCACTTACATCACGCCGGGAGATCTTGCTCGGCCTGCGATCCTCGTCCGCGTAGCCGACCGCGAGTAGGCATGCCATGGCGTACTCCGGGGGGATGGCGAGGAGGTCCTTAACCTCGGGCTCCCTGCGGCACAGCATCGTCGTGATCGCAGCGCCGAGGCCCTCATTCCTGCAGCCGAGCAGGATGTTCTGCACGAAGGGGTAGATGGAAGCGCCGCCGACGATGCTCGGCCGGCCGAGCTCATCGTCGGTGATCGTGAGCGCCCCAACGTCGACGCACACGACCAGGTGCACCGGAACGTCGTGGAGGTGCTCCGCGAACTCGTCGGAACGCTCGAGCGAGCGACTCCGCCTGCCGCCCGCCCGGGCCACGAGGCGTTCAACATACTCTCGCCATGGGGGCAGATAGAGATCGCGCAGCTTCCTGCGAAGTGCAGCGTCGGTGACAACCACGACCCGCCAGCCCTGCCGGTTCCCTCCGCTCGGGGCATGGCGCGCCGCGTCGAGGATCCTGTGCAGGACCTCAGAGGGGACGGGGTCGGGCCTGTAGAACCTCGTCGTTGGGGTCGTGGTCATGGCGGCGTAAAGCTCCATGCCCTTCACCCTAAGAGCTAATCGAGGCCAAGCGCCGGCAACGAAACCGCCGGTGACGCACGCCTCCGATGAACGGCAGTGAGGGCGGGCCCGCCCGTACACTGAGCTCACTGTGAGACACGATGATGTGGTGGCCCCTCTGCGCGAATGTCTGGCCCCCGAAGACGACGTGGTGTTGGCCTACGTCTTTGGTTCCGTTGCCCGAGGGCGCGCAGGTCCGCTGTCGGACCTCGACGTCGCCGTCCTGCTGGCCGACGACGCCGACATCGGGCGCCGGCATCTCGAGCTGATCGCCGCGCTCACTTCCTCAATCAAAAGCTCAGAGGTCGACGTGGTGATACTCAACGATGCCCCGGTCGCGTTGGCCTACCGGGTTCTGAGGGACGGTCGTCCAATCGTGAACCGCAACGAGCGGGTACGTGTCGGCCACTGGGTCGCAACCGTCGACCGTTACTTAGATATGGAGCCGATGCGCCGAATGCTCGCCGCAGGCTTGCAGCACAGGCTCGAGGAGGGCCGGTTGGTCGACCCTGATGCCGTTCGGCGCCGGCTTCGCGAGATCGACCGGCGGGTCGCAAGACTTGGACGAATTCAAGCGACGGGTCGAGGCGCCTTCGTCGCCGATCCCGGCCTGCAAACACAAGCCGAGCGGCACCTTCAGCTTGCGATACAAAGCGCGATCGATATTGCCCTTCACATCGTGGCCGAGGATTCTACGGCCACCCCAGAAGATTACGGCTCGTCGTTTTCGGCGCTGGCGGGCCTGGATGTGATCGGTCGGCCCCTGGCCCAGCGCCTGCGAGTTGCGGTGGGCCTCCGTAATGTCCTGGTGCACGCCTACCTCGATGTGGATCCTGAGCGAATATGGGATCAGCTCTCGGGCCTTACAGACCTGGAGGAGTTCAGCGCCGCGATTGAGGCCTATCTCTCGAGGTGACGCCCGGGGTCACTGCGACGCTTCGTCTCCCTTTGCCGCCGGCACTTGGATTGATGTCTTGTCATCATTCTTCCTGATGCTACGATGCCTCCATGAGGACGACGGTGACCCTGGACCCCGATGTCGCAGATCTGGTCAAAAGGGTTATGGAAGAGCGCGGGGTCACCTTCAAGAAAGCCCTCAACGACGCAATCCGCGACGGCCTTACTCCGGCCGCCCGCAAGTCCGCGCTTTTTCGCACACCGACTTTCGCCATGGGTTTCAATCCCGCCATCCCCTGGGACAAGTCGCTAAGGCTTGCCGGAGTGCTTGAAGACGACGAGGTGGCGCACCGGCTCGCCTCCCGCAAATAAGCCGGCGCCGGCCGAGGTGAAGGTCGTCGACGTCAACGTGCTCCTTTACGCGGTGAACGAAGACGCACCTAACCACAATCCTGCAGGAGCGTGGCTGGACACCGCGCTCAACGGGACCGAGGCGGTCGGCTTCGCCTGGGTCGTTCTGCTCGCCTTCCTCCGTCTTGCCACGCGCGCAGATCTCTTCGCGAGGCCGTTGCGGGTTGAGGACTCCGTCGAGGTGGTCGAAGCGTGGCTCACTCAGCCTCCTGCGGTCATCCTGCATCCAACTCCCCGCCATCTCGGGGTGCTCCACGGCCTGCTTGCACCGGTGGGTACCGCCGCCAACCTTGTAAACGACGCTCACCTCGCGGCGCTTGCGCTCGAGCACGGCGGGGGGATCGTCTCCTTCGACCGAGACTTCACACGCTTCCCTGGTCTCCCCTGGGAGACACCTGCGGAGGCCTGAAGGGATCGCCCTACTCGACGAAGTCGAGCCAGTCGAAGTACTTCTCGTCCTCACCCTTGACGATGGCGAAGTACTTCTGCTGGATGGTCTGCGTCACGGGTCCGGGATCGCCTATGACCCGCTCGTCGATCTCGCGCACGGGCGTGACCTCCGCCGCCGTCCCCGAGCAGAACACCTCCTCGGCGAGATAGAGCTCGGCGCGCGTGAGGGCGCGTTCCGTCACGGGGATGCCGAGGTCTGAGGCGATGGTGAAGATCGTGTCTCTTGTGATCCCCGGCAGGGGCCCCGCCGCAAGCGGCGGAGTGATGATCTCGCCGTTCTTGACGATGAACAGGTTCTCCCCCGTTGCTTCCGAGACATAACCGTCGGGATTGAGCATCACGGCCTCATCGAAACCGGCGTGGACCGCCTCTATCTTGGCCATCCCCGCGTTGATATAGGCCCCGGTCACCTTGGCCATCGGGGGAATGATGTTGGGATCGTGGCGTCGCCACGACGACACCGTCATGCGCACCCCGTGCTCAAGCGCCTCGTCTCCGAGATACGCACCCCACGCCCACACGGCCATGGCGACGTCGACTGGGTTGTGCTCCGGATTGACCCCCATCTCCCCGAATCCCCTGTAAGCGATGGGGCGCACATAGCACGACCTCAGCCGGTTGGTGCGGATGAGGAGATGCGCCGCATCAACGAGCTCGTCGACGGAGTAAGGGATGTCCATCAAGAAGATCTTGGCGGAGCCGTGCATGCGCTGCAGGTGATCGCGCAATCGAAAGACGGCGGGCCCCCGCGGGGTTTCGTAGCAGCGTATCCCTTCGAACACACCGGTGCCGTAGTGAAGCGCGTGGGACAGAATGTGCACGGTGGCGTCCTGCCACTGCACGAGCTTGCCGTTCATCCACACCACATCGACCGGTTGAATCGGCACGTTGCTGCTCCTTTCTAACCCGTGTTCACGACGAGGCGCGCATCGCGCATGCTCACGCGCTTGACAACTTGATCGAGGACGCCTTGAGGGATCGGGGAATCGACGGCTAGAACCATAATCGCCTCGGCCCCTTCGGCATGACGGCCGACCTGCATGTTGGCGATGTTAATGCCCGCCTCACCCAACAGCGTGCCCACGGTACCGATAACGCCGGGGCGATCCTCGTAGCGAAACACCACCATGATCGGCGCAAACACCATATCGACGTTGTGGTCGTAGACGCGCACGAGCCGTTCGGTGTCGCGCTTGCCTACGAGAACCCCGGCCACGGTCACGGTCTCGCCTTTTGCCATCGCCGAGACCTGGATCAGGTTGAGGTAATCGATTGAGCTCGCCGACTTCGTCTCCTCGACCGAGATTCCGCGCTCCGATGCAAGCAGCGGCGCGTTAACGAAGGTGACGGGCTCGTGCATCACCGATGCGAACGCACCCTTCAGCCCGGAAAGGACAAGTGCACGAGTATCATGCTCGGCGATCCGCCCGTGGAACTCGAAGCGAAGCCCGTCGATGCCCGAGCCGGAGAGGGAGGTGGCGACCCGGGCGAGGCGATCCGTCAGCGGGAGGTAGGGCCGCACGATCTCGGGGATATTGGGCCCGACGTCGACGTTGACCGCGTAGGGAACGAACTCGCCCCTAAGCGCCAGCAGAACCTGCTCGGCGATTGCTACTCCCGCCTTGTCCTGGGCTTCCGCGGTGGAAGCGCCGAGATGCGGCGTCACGACGACGTTGTCCAGCCCGAACAAGGGGTGGTCGGTGACCGGCTCGGTCGAAAAGACATCGAAAGCGGCCCCCGCCACGCGTCCGTCCTTGAGGGCGCGCACGAGGGCCTCCTCGTCGACGAGGCCGCCGCGCGCCGTGTTGACAATGCGAATCTCTGGCTTCGCAACCGCTAGCTCTGCCTCGCCGATCAAACCCATCGTCTCGGCCGTGCGGGGGAGGTGAACGGTCAGAAAGTCGGCCTCGGCGCACACCTGAGTGACTGTGCCAAGGAGCTCCACACCGATCTGAGCCGCGCGCGCCGACGACACGTAGGGGTCGTAGGCAACAAGGCGCATGCCAAAGGCCGCGGCGCGCTGGGCAACGAGAGTGCCGACGCGTCCCAGCCCGACGATCCCAAGGGTCTTGCCGTGAAGCTCGACTCCCTGCCACCGCTCACGCTCCCACGATCCCGCCACCAGGGCGGCATGGGCCTGCGGGACGTTGCGGGCTTGGGCGAGGAGCAGCGACATGGTGTGCTCTGCGGCCGACAAGACGTTGGACTGAGGGGCGTTGACGACCAGGATCCCAAAGCGCGTGGCGGCCGCAACGTCGACGTTGTCGAGCCCTATTCCGGCCCGCCCCACGACCTTGAGGCGGGCGGCCCTCTCGAGGACCGCTGCGTCGACAAGCGTTGACGATCGGATAACGAGTGCGTCGTATCGCCCTATGACCTCGCCAAGCTCCGACTGGAGCAGATCCGGGCGGTTGTCGACCTCGGCGCCGCCGGCCTCAAGCACGGCGATCCCGGCGGGAGCCAGCCTCTCGGCGACAAGGACCCTCATCGAAGCGATGCTACTTCGGGGCCGCAGGAAGGGCGTCGGTCAGATAGTCGATGCAGCGCGTCAGCTGCATCACGTCGGTGGGCTCAACGGCCGGGTACATGCCCACACGGAGCTGATTGCGGCCGAGCTTGCGGTAGGGCTCGGTGTCGACGATGCCGTTGGCCCTTAGAGCCCCTGACACGGCGGCGGAGTCGACAGAGGCGGCGAGATCGATGGTGCCGACCACGTGACTGCGCTTGGTCACCTCGGCAACGAAAGGGGTCGCCGAATCGCTGCCCTCGGCCCAGGAGTAAAGGATGTCGGCGGAGCGGTCGCAGCGCGCCGCCGCCCACTCGAGCCCTCCTGAGGCCATGATCCAGTCGATTTGCTCGACCATCAAAAACAGCGTGGCGAGCGCCGGTGTGTTGTAGGTCTGGTTCTTCCTTGCTTCCTCGAGGGCCACCTTGAGGCTGAGCGAGGGCGGGATGTAGCGCCCAGAAGCGGCGATCCGCTCGATCCGCTCGATCCCCAGGGGCGAGCACAGCGCGATCCACAGCCCCCCGTCCGAGGCAAAACACTTCTGCGGGGCGAAGTAATAGACGTCGAAATCGCCGGGCCGGACACGTAGACCGCCGGCGGCCGAGGTGGCGTCGACGGCCGTGAGCGCGGCCTCTTCAATCTTGCGCGGCCGCATCGCAACGCCAGTCGACGTCTCGTTGTGAGTGAGCGCGTAGAGGTCAACGTCCTCGGAGAGTTTCGGCTCGGGATGAGTGCCGGGGGGCGATTCGATGACTTCCGGGTCCTCGAGGTGCGGGGCCAGCCACACCGCCGCTGCGCATTTGGACGAGAACTCACCGAAGTGGAGGTGCTGGCTGCGCCGCTCGATCAGCCCGAAGGCCATCGCGTCCCAAAAAGCGGTCGAGCCCCCGTTACCGAGCATCACCTCGAAGTCCCTTGGAAGGGAGAACAGCTCCGCCAGCCCCTCCTTGAGCCGGCCCACCATGGCACGCACCGGATCGCGGCGATGGCTCGTGCCGAGGTAGGCAGGCGCCGCATCGGCGAGCGCGGCTACGGCCTCAGGGCGGATCTTGGAAGGCCCCGAGCCGAAACGCCCGTCTCCCGGGCGCAGCTCGGGCGGGATGACGATGTCTGAGGCGACCATAAGACAGCAACCTAAAGGCCACGGGCCGGCCGGCCGTTTAACATGCGGGGCCATGCGACCTAAGGAGGGGACAGCGCCGTGAGCCCGAACAACTCATTGTCTAACCGTGTGGCGGCCATCACGGAGTCGTCCACGCTTGCGATCGACGCCAAGGCCAAGGCGCTCAAGGCCGCCGGTGAGGACGTCATCGGCTTCGGCGCAGGGGAGCCCGACTTCCCGACCCCAAGCCACATCGTCGAGGCTGCCGAGCGGGCTGCGGGCGAGGTTCGCTTCCACCACTACACGCCGGCCGGGGGGCTTCCCGAGCTGCGCGAGGCGATCGCCGTTAAGTCAAAGCGGGACTCGGGACTCGAGGTCACGGCCGCGCAGGTGCTCGTGAGCAATGGGGGCAAGCACGCCCTCTTCAACGCTTTCATGTCGATCATCGACCCGGGCGACGAGGTCCTGCTTCCCGCCCCCTACTGGGTCAGCTACCCGGAGCTGATCCGCCTCGCCGGGGGCGTCGTCGTCGAGCTTCCAACTACTGCTGCCACCGGCTTCAGGGTCACCGTTGACGAGCTCGAGCGCTCGGTCACGGACCAGACGAAAGCACTCGTATTTGTGTCGCCGTCGAACCCCACCGGAGCGGTCTACCCTCCCGTCGAGGTCGAGGCGATTGGACGCTGGGCGCTCGAGCGCGGCCTCTGGGTCGTCACCGACGAGATCTACGAGCACCTCGTCTACGGAGACGGCGAGTTCAGCTCCTTGCCGGTGCTTGTGCCCGAGATGGCCGAGCGCTGCCTCATCGTCAACGGTGTCGCAAAGACCTACTCCATGACGGGCTGGCGCGTCGGCTGGATGATGGGCCCGCTGGCCGTCGTGGCGGGCGCCATGCGATTGCAGTCGCACGCTACCTCAAACGTCTCGAATGTCGCCCAGGCCGCCGCCCTGGCCGCCGTTACCGGTGATCTCGACGCGGTGGAAATGATGCGCGCCGCATTCGACCGGCGCAGGATGTCGATGTACAACCTGCTCAACGACATCGACGGCGTCGCCTGCCACGAGCCGGAGGGCGCCTTTTATGCGTTTCCCTCGTTCGAGGGAGTGCTCGGGCGCACGATTGGAGGGCGTGAGGTTGCGAGCGCGCACGAGCTCGCCGAGGTCATCCTGGAGGAAATCAAGGTCGCAATAGTGCCCGGGGAAGGATTCGGAGCGCCCGGATATGCCCGCCTCAGCTATGCGCTTGGCGACGAGGACCTCGCTGAGGGACTGCGCCGCATCGCCGGGTTGTTGTCCTGAGAGCCGCGCGGCCTGAGGGCCGCCGGCAAGAAGATCGTTACAGGGTGCGCGCGGCAAGCAGGGCGAGCGCCACCGCCACGACCGAGTAGGACAGCGCCTTAAGGGCCGCTTCGAGCGGGGCCAGCAGGCCCTGCGCCGTCACCTCTTCGACCGTGCCGTCGGTGAGCGTAGCTGTGGCCTCGAGCTTGGTCACCTTGCGGCGCAGCCGGCGCGCCGGGGTGCTCAGGATCCGCTGGGCGCGCGACAGCCCGAACGCACCGAGCGCTGCGAGTGCCGCTGTGAGGTCGACGCTTTGGGCTTGGGCGAAGTACGCGGTCAGCACGGGAAAGGCCCCCCAGGCGGCGGCGAAGCCAACGTCGGTGTGGAACCGGCCCCCGAACCATTCGAGGTTGTAGGCGAGCACAAAGAACACGCCTGCGGCCATGAACGGGATGAGCCCCGGCCCGGCCCGCCGGACGCCCTCGAGCCCGAGGACGAGGGCGGCGGTAAGCCCGGCCGCGGCGGCCGCCGTCAGGGCCCCGGATGGGATGGCGGTACCGAGCGGCCGCCCCTTCAGCTCGTCGAGGGCATGGGCGCTTACCCCCATCGCCGCAAGAAACGCCGCCACGGTGAGACCAAGGAGCCCGAGATCGAGGCGCGGCGCAAGGCACGCACCGATCACCACATAGGACAGGTGCCAGAGGGTGTAGGGAGGATGAAGGAGTGTCCACCAGTCACGCCGGGGACCGGCGCCGGCCGCGTAGTAAGCGGGGCGAAGCGAAGGGTCGGTCACCTGCCGTCCTGTTCTGCGGTCCCGCCGAGCCGGCCCCGCGGACCAGCTTTGACGCCCCACATGATGAGACCCACCCCCAGGCTCATGCGACGGATGCCCACATCTTCAATCCCCGCTGCACGCCATGCGTCGATCTGCCACTCTATGGGATACCGCTCGTAGTGGGCGGAGATGCTCGGCCCAAGGAACCGACCGACTCGCCACCATTCTGGGCCGCCCAATGCTCCCCCGATGATGGGCAACAAGGTGCGCGTGTAGAGCCACCACACGGCCCGTGACAAGCGTCTCGGCGGCACCCCGAACTCGAGGGTCGCGATCACCCCGCCCGGGCGCACGACGCGGGCCAACTCTCTGAGGGTCGCGGCTGGGTCGGCGACGTAGCGAAAGAGATATGTGAACGAAAGCGCATCGAAGCTCGAGTCTGCGAACGGAAGCTGCTCTGCCCGGGCTGCAAGCAAGCGCACCCTTGAACCCGCGCCGAGCCGGTCGACGTTCGCCTGGCCGCGCACCAGCATGGCCGAAGTGAGATCGGCTCCGGTCACGACGGCAGGGGTCCGCCGGGCTATCTGCAGCGCAACGCCGGCAGTGCCCGTGGCGACGTCGAGAACATGGCCCGGCGCGCCGATCGTGATGCGGTCCACCACCGCTCGTCGCCAGCGCGCATTCTGACCGAAGGAAAGCACCTCACCGAGCAAGTCGTAGCGCGACGGCAGGCCGGAGAAGAGGCTCTGCGCAGACTGGTTCAGGTCCCCCGCCGGGCGCGCGATTGAGTCGCGCCGTCCGGCGCTCACGACCCGATCGACAAGCTAGTGCTCCGCTGGAACGGCGCTTTTGGCCCGGACCAGGCTCACCAGAACGCGCATGTCGCGCCCGAAGATCCGGCGCATGACGGGCTTGAGCAGCGTCATGCCGGCGGCGCCGGCGGCGCCGAGGGGGGGCCTCAAGCTTTCGCGCCACTCGACACTCGTGGCCCATTCGGTGAGCGGTGTGAGCGAGAACTCGCCGGTGCCTTTGACCCACCCGAGGTGCTCGATGGCAAGCACGTGGTTGGGTTCCCATTTCGACACGCGCACCCTGTCGCGAGTAGTTAGACCGCCGATCTTGATCGTTGCCTCCGCCTCCACTCCGATGCCCTCGCGCTGGTCCGACAGCACCGCGAAGTCCGAAGCCTCGAGCATCCAATCGTCCTGATGCTCCCAATCGGTGATGAGCTCCCACACAATGCTTGCCGGGCCGGGAAGGGTATCCGTGATGACGATTTCGACCGGCCACCCGCCTGTGATGCGTTCGAGCATCACGGTGCCAGCTTCTGTGTGAGGAGATCGGTTACGAGCTTCGGGTTGGCCTGACCCTTTGTCTTTCGCATCACACGGCCGACCAGGAAGCCGACGGTGTTCATCTGACCGGCCCGGACCTTGTCGGCGGCATCTGGATTCTCTGCAATTACCTCATCGACGACGGACGACAACTCTCCGGCATCCGAAAGTTGCTCGAGGCCCTCTTTCTCCGCAATTAGGGCCGCGTCGTCGCCGGTGGCGAACATTCCACCGAGCACCTGCTTCGCCTGTTTGCCCGAGATCGATCCTGAATCGACGAGACGCACAAGCCCGGCGAGCTGGCGAGGCGATATCTTGCACTCCGTAAGGGGGATCCCGGCTTCATTGCAGAGCCCGAAGAGGTCGGCGATGATCCAGTTAGCGACCTTCTGTGCCGGCCCGTCGTAGGCCGACGCCGCCTCTTCGAACCACTCGGCAATTGCGGTGGAGGTCGTGAGGATCCCGATGTCGGCAGGGCGCAGCCCGTACTGCTCGGCCAAGCGCGACCGCTTGTGAACGGGAAGCTCGGGCATCGCCCTTTCGATGCTTGCGATCCAGGTGTCTGACGGCTCGAACGGGACGAGGTCGGGATCGGGGAAATAGCGGTAGTCGAATGCATACTCTTTGGTCCGCATCGGCGAGGTCGTTCCCGCCTTCTCGTCGAAATGCCTGGTCTCCTGCACCGGCATGTCACCTGAGATGAGTGCAGCGCGCTGACGCCCTTCTTCGTATTCGAGAGCCCGCCCGACCGAGCGGATGGAGTTCATGTTCTTGACCTCGACCTTGGCGCCGTGCTCGGTCTCGCCCGCATTGCGAACCGAGATGTTGGCGTCGACCCTAAGGGAGCCCTCCTCCATGCGCACGTCGGAAACGCCGAGCGCCTCGACGATGGCGCGCAGCTCGGTGACGAACGCGCGCGCCTCGTCCGCCGACTTGATGTCTGGTTCGGTCACGATCTCAACCAGCGGCGTCCCGGCGCGATTGAAATCCTCGAGCGAGTATTCGGAGTCGGCTATCCGGCCCGAGCCCCCGACGTGCAGCGAGCCGCCGGTATCCTCCTCCAGGTGAACTCGCGTGATGCCGACTCGCCGGGTCGGGAAGTCGCCGGTAATCTCAAGCACACCGCCCGCGCCCAGCGGCCGCTCGTACTGTGATATCTGATAGTTCTTTGGCATGTCGGGATAGAAGTAGTTCTTGCGAGCGAAGAAAGAATGACTTGCAACATCGCAGTTGAGCGCCCGCGCTATCCGGATCGTGTGCTCGAGGGCACGCTCATTGACAACCGGCAGAGAGCCCGGCAGTCCCAGGCACACCGGGCAGGTGCGAGTGTTGGGCTCGCCTGCAAAAGCCACCTCGCAGCCGCAGAACATCTTGGAGCTGGTGGCAAGCTCGACGTGGATCTCGAGCCCGATCGTCGTCTCGATCACCCGGGAGGGAGCGGTGCTCACAGGCGCGGCCTGCCTTCGGGTGAGCCTGCAAAGCCGAGATCTTTCTCGAACGCGTAAGCTGCCCTGAACATCGTCTTTTCGTCGAGCGTCTTGGCGACTATCTGCAGGCCGACCGGCAGCCCATCATCCGACGACAACCCACAGGGGACGCTGACGGCGGGGTTTCCCGAAAGGTTGAACGGCACGGTGTAAACGTCGGACAGATACATGGCCAGCGGATCGTCCGTCCGTTCGCCGAGCTTGAAGGCCGTCGTCGGGGAGGTTGGGCAGACGATGAGATCCACCGACTCGTAGGCGCGCCTGAGGTCTTGGATGATGAGCGTTCGAACCCTCTGTGCTTTGCCGTAATAGGCGTCATAGAAACCGGCCGAAAGCGCGTAGGTGCCGATCATGATGCGCCGCTTGACCTCCGCGCCGAAGCCTTCGTCGCGCGTCATCGAGTTCATCGTCACGATGTTGGTGTCACCGGCGACCCTTGACCCGTAGCGAACACCGTCAAAACGCGCCAGATTGGATGATGCCTCGGCCGGAGCAATCAGATAGTAGGCGGGGATGCCATGTTGAAACGACGGCATCGAAACCTCTTGCAGTGTCGCCCCCAGCTTCTCGAGCCTGGTGTAAGCGTCATCGACTCGAGCGCGCACGCCCGGCTGCGAGCCTTCACCGGTGAACTCCTTGATGATGCCAAAGCGAAGGCCTTCGATCCCTCCATCGATGCCGTCGAGGTAGTTCTCAGCGGGCGAGGGTATCGACGTCGAGTCGCACGGGTCGTGGCCTGCGGCGATGGCCATGAGCGCGGCCGCGTCTTCAACCGAGCGGGTCAGTGGGGAGGCCTGATCAAGCGAGGAAGCGAAGGCGATCATGCCGTAACGGGAGATGCGTCCGTAGGTCGGCTTTGCGCCGACGAGCCCACAGAGGCCGCCAGGCTGGCGGACCGATCCCCCGGTGTCTGTTCCCCATGCCCACGGGACGGCGCCCGCCGCAACCGCTGCGGCCGATCCGCCGCTCGAGCCCCCGGGGACGCGCCCTGTGTCCCACGGATTCCTAGAGGGAAAGAATCCGGAGTTCTCCGTCGAGGACCCCATCGCGAACTGATCGAGGTTGGTCTTGCCGAGCATCGGCAGCCCCGCCCCGTGGCAACGCTCGACGACCGTTGCGTCGTAAGGAGGCACCCAGCCCTCGAGGATCTTCGAGCCGCACGTCGTCGGGACGCCCCTGGTCACGAAAATGTCCTTGTAGGCAACCGGCACGCCGTCGAACGGCGAAGCGGCCTCGCCCCTCGAGCGGCGGGCGTCTGCGGCACCGGCCGCCTCGAGGGCGAGCTCGTCGGTCCTATGGAGATAGGCGTTGATTCCAGGATCGACCGCATCGGAACGCTCGATGAGCGCGCCGGTCAGCTCCACCGAGGACAGCTCACCCGAGGCGAGGAGCCGCGCCAGCTCGGTCGCGGTTCTCCAGACGAGCCCGTCGCCGGAGGGCGGGCCGCTCCCGGCGGTCACTCAGGCCTCCTCGATGATGCGCGGCACCTTGAAGCGCCCGTTCTCGGCCGCCGGTGCGCAGGCCAGCGCCTCCTCCTGCGACAGTGAAGGCCGGACCTCATCGGGCCTTGCCACGTTGAGCAACCTGACCGGATGAGAAGTCGGCTCGACCCCATCGAGGTCGAGCGCCCGGATGCGCCCTGCATGCTCGAGGATGTCGCTCAGCTCGGCCCGCATCTGCTCCCGCTCCTCGTCGGAAAGAGCAAGCCGCGCAAGTCGCGCAACGTAGTCAACGGTGCCGCTATCGATATCCACGGCTCGTGATCCTAATGTCCCCGAGTGACGGTCGCCGCAGTCAGAGCGCCGCTAGTCCGGTGCCGCGGCCCTCCTGCCTCTTTCGCCCCAACCGTCGTCATCTACTGCAAAATAGCGACAGCTAAAGACGATAGAACCAACATCGGTTCGCCCCCGAGCCGCGCTGTGACCGCCGCCGGCGCCGAACGGGGTCGGCCTCCTGCCGGTGGTCGAGTCGGGATGGATCAAGGACCGACGCCGTTGGTCCCGTGAGTGCTGCGATCTCGGAGAGACTCTGGCGATGGCCACCTACTCGGTAAACGAAAGGGCAATGGCACGTGGCCGGC
>Ga0136632_10000117_pt1 | contig 18531 bp, 7 predicted proteins | sample AntDrymUQ6112106_2_FD_104670 | JGI IMG/M metagenome (GOLD analysis project Ga0136632, IMG submission 104670) | Polar desert sand microbial communities from Dry Valleys, Antarctica - metaG UQ611 (21.06) | ecosystem: Environmental > Terrestrial > Soil > Desert | place: Antarctica: Dry Valley...
CCCGGATCCGGGCGCCTCGGACCGATGAATCGCCAGACAAATCCCCGATCCTGGACCGACCGCTCGCGTACTTGACAACCCACCGGTCCATCCGTACTCTTCCTCCCAGCGAAAAAGGGCGTTTGAAGTTCCTATACCTCCCTTACCTTAAGACCTCGTTAAGAGCCCAGAACTAACATGGCACATCAGGGTGTAACGGGTCGTGTCGTTTTTGCCGATGATGGCCAGGGTGTCCCCGATCTTGAGGTGCATGTAGTTGATGTCTATCCGATCCCCGATAACGATTTAGGTAAAGCCACAACCGATCTCAACGGCGAATTTCGTGTTGATTATTCACCGCAAGCCTATCAACGGTGGGAGCAAAGTCGCAGCCCGAACATTAGAGTCAGGATCTACGGGCCGGTAGGACGCCAGTTATTTGATCTGACTATTGAAACAGTTACGGATACGATCCTGGATCTGGCCACCCTCGATCCGACCTTAAATCCAATCCAAATCCACAGAAACAATGTTGGTAAACAAGATCCTGCCAATGAACAAGCATGGCTGGTAACCAACGCAACACTTAATCTGCTGAAGGGCGACCCCGTCAATCTCAGCGAAGGTAATACATTCGAACCTCTTATTGACGGAACTACTCTCTTTCCCAAAGTAACGGAACTCGTTGACCAGGCGACATCTTCCATCAACTTCATGAATCTCAATTTTCGGATCGCTAAAGACATGAAAGCCCTGAAAAAGGGAGATTTTCTGATCACCAAATTTAAGGACTCGTTCAATCCCCAAGCGCCTGTCCTGGGCCAACGGGTAACTGGTGATGGTGATAGCGTACAGGAGATCATGAAGAAGAAGGCGGCGAGTGGAATACCAGTGCGAGTGATCGTCGCGGATATCGCTTTGGAAACCAATGATGCGATTAACCAGGTGAAGGAGTTCTTCGGCGACGCTTCCGTCCCGGAACCGCAACGCGTCCAGACGCGCGTTGCGGATTATGGCATTGAGGTCTTACACGGCAGAACGGTGGTCGTCGATGGAGAGAAGGCTGTCGTGCTCGGGTCGAGTTTTGATCAAAACTATTTCAGCTCGCCACATTTGATTCGCGATGCGAGGCACCGTGGATCGCTTCTCCATGACGTTGGTGCACTGGTCACTGGTCCAGCAGTAGGTGCTATAGATGAAACATTTGTCACCGTCTGGAACCAGGCAGACGCCACGAAGCCGCCGGTAACGCCCGTGCCGAGATTCTCGGACACGGGTGAGGTGGCGATGCAGGTATTGCGAACGATGCCGGGTAACAGCCTGTTTCCTTTGCCATTCCCGGGGGCGCAGCCGATACAACATGGAGAGACGAGCGTCCTGGAAGCATATCAGCGAGCGATCGCCAGAGCGGAGGAGTTTATCTACATCGAAGATCAATACCTCACAAACTCCGCCATCGTGGAGGCTCTCATAAAAAGGATGAATGAAGCGGAGGATTTGCACCTCGATTTGCAACTCATCATGGTTCTGAATATCAACCCAGATGATTTCCCTGGTTATGCTCGGAAGCAGATCAAGAACATTAAGATGATCCAAAAGAAAGTCAACAATCATGAGAATCGGGTGAGAGTCTTTACGTTATGGACCACACAATTTTCCACGGAACCGGATCGTGCCAAAAAACCTTTCGAGATAATGAATATTGATGTGCATAGCAAAGTCGCAATTATCGACGATAAATGGGCGACCATCGGCACGGCGAACCTGGATGGATCGGGACTTAATGCTATCGAGATATCGGACATCACGAAGGCAGCGTTGCGCGACCTGTCGTTCGCATTGCTCGAGATCACGCTTATAGTTTTGGCGCTTTTATTGGCGGGCGTTGCAGCGACGTTAATCGGCATTATTATGGGAGCTGTCGCGGTTGTGATTGCGGGAGTAGTTCTCTTCACAGTGGACGATATCACTGAGCTACCAGACCTTATTGCAGAAGCGATCCGAACCATTCAGTCGTCGACGCAGCACGCCAACCCGCTTCAAACAGTCCAGCCTTCACGTCACGTCGAGTTGAACATCGTGCTCTACAACGGAGTTGCGGGTTTGCCGCAAACCAATAAGATCAAGGAATTTCGCGACAAGCTGTGGAGCGAACACCTCGGTGTTACGGCATCTCCTTTTCCTGCAAAACCTCAGGGGGGCTGGGTGGAGCTGTGGGCGGAAACGGCCCGGAGGAAAAAAGACAACATTATCGCGTTTGCAACTTCGGTACCCGGAACTACAGGGCCAGAAAAAGCCAACGTCCTGGAATGGGAGGGCCAAAACAGACCCCGAATATTATCTCAAAGCCCTTGGAATCAATCTTGACGATCCAGAAGTCAGACTAACCATCAGGTCGAAAGCGGACGCATTCAACTTTCTCACGGGCCAATGGGAAAAGAATAAACCCTAATCATGGCTGACACGATCCGAACACTAAGCGAGCGCGCCGGCGAATTGTTGGGACGGCTTAGCACCCTGTTTGAGCAGGTCGATCGAACTACGGAGCTGCTGAATACGCTCGGTTGGGTGGTTCCACCCGGCCTTGATGATATTGGTTTGAGCGCTCTCAGTTTTTCTGAGGTGCTCGAGAAGATGGAGACGCTTTTAGATTCAACCGAGGCCGAGCAAAACGATGAATTGCTGATGGCCCAACGTATTTCAGAGTTGACGATTGCAGTTGCGAATGCTGTCCGCGATGTTCGGCAACTAGCTGCAGACCTACCGACAAATCTCGCGGGATTCGACGACTTTCTTTCCCGCTCTCGCATCGTTGAAGAGTTTCCCAAACGAATGTTTGATTTTTGGGTGATGACCTCGATAGCCGGAGGCTCGCCACTTACTTTTTCGCTTCTACATCTGCTGAATATTTTCGAATACAAGCGCTTCAAAGCGGATGAGGCAATCTTCCAAGTAGATCACGTTCGCGCAATCATTCATTTCGATCACTTCAAGACTTTGTTAGACGATCCTGCGCAGCATTTTCAGGAGGCATACGGCTGGGGAACGCCGCAATTTCTCGCGGAGGATCTGATCAACCGGTTGAGCCGCGTGTTTTTAATCCTGGGTGCTGATATCGAAATGCAGCCGATGGGCGGCACCACTGTCCAGGCGCTTACCCAACAGCCTTTACCGGATCCTGAGTCAATCGTAGTGCTGCAATCACTCGCAACATTGCACGAGGAGCTGGGCGATCTCGGAGGACTGAAGATTGGGTTTTCACTTTTTGCAGTGCCTCCAACTTCGGCTGGCGGCGCTGACCGTGGAATCGGATTCGTTCCCGTAATAAGAGGAACAGCGCAGGATAGCATTCCTTTTCTGGCGTTCGACGACACCTTCATCGATCTTGCGATCAAAGGTGAATTGCTGAGGAGCGTCGCGCTGATCCTGAGACCAAATCAGGATCTGGCTGTCAAAACGGCGAGTGATATTCGCGACACGATCACCGGTCGCTTTGCTCTCGGACTCAGGCTTGGTGGTCCGGGAAGTGAAACGAAGAGTTTGATTTCGTTTCCCGGTGGTCTGAGTCTGCAAACACAACAGATTTATTTGATGGGCGGAATGGAAAAGTATTCCGATCGGCCGTCAGAGAGTTTTGTTGAGTTCGGGTTGTTGGGCAGCAGACTCGATTTTTCGCTCGACGATGCCGATTCATTTTTGAAGGAAGGCATTTCGCAAAAGAAAATTGAAGCGCCGTTCGATTTTCGCGTGGGTTGGACCAGTCAACAAGGCATCTACTTCCACGGGAGTTCAGGCCTCCTCGTTACCATGCCTGTTCATGCCCGTCTGGGCGCATTCACTTTGAGCAGTTTGACCGTTGGACTCGATGCGGCGGATGAAGGACTTGCGCTCGAATCGTCTGTGAGCGGCAGCCTCAGTCTTGGCCCTTTAGTGGCTACGGTGCGGCGGTTGGGTTTGCAGGTGGATGTTGCTTTTGGTGATGGCAATCTCGGTCTATTGGGGCTATCACCAAAATTCAAAGCTCCCAACGGGCTTGGTCTCTCGATCGACGGCGGCGGTTTCCAGGGCGGCGGATTCCTCGACTTCGAGCCGGAGGAGGAGCGCTACTCCGGCATCCTCGAACTCGAGTACCAGGACCAGTTCACGCTCAAAGCCTTCGGGCTGTTGACCACGCGTCTGCCCAACGGCCAGAGCGGTTTTTCGCTGCTCATCGTCATCAGTTCCGAATTCACGCCGATCCAACTGGGCTTCGGCTTCAAGCTCAACGGGGTGGGCGGCCTGTTGGGTCTCAACCGCACGGTGCTGACCGAGCCTCTGCGTACCGGTCTGCGCGACAATACCCTCAGCAGTATTCTCTTTCCCACCGACATCATTGCCAATGCCGACCGGATCCTGAGCGATCTGCGGCAGGTTTTTCCGCCTCAGGAGGGCCGCTTCATTTTCGGTCCCATGGCCAAGATCACTTGGGGCACACCGGTGTTGCTCAGCGTCGACCTGGGCCTGGTTATCGAGGTTCCCGATCCTGTGCGGCTGGTGATTCTGGGCGTGGTGCGCGGAATACTGCCGGACGAAAAGGCTTCCATTTTGCGGCTGCAAGTGAACTTCCTCGGCGAGATCAACTTTGAACAGAAACGGCTCTCCTTCGATGCCACTTTGTTCGATTCCAAACTCCTGGCCTTCACCCTGACCGGCGACATGACGCTCCGGCTGAACTGGGGTGCGGAGGCAAACTTCCTGCTGACGGTCGGCGGCTTTCATCCGGCTTATCAGCCGCCGCCGATGAATTTGCCTTCACTCCGCCGGCTGACTCTGGCCTTGCTGCAAGGTGATAATCCCCGGCTCACGCTGGACATGTATTTCGCCGTTACCTCGAACACGGTGCAGTTCGGAGCGAGGCTGGAACTGTACGCCGCCTCCTGGAAATTCAACGTTTATGGCTTTCTCTCCTTCGACGTCTTGTTCCAGTTCAACCCCTTTTACTTCGTCGCCGATATCACGGCCATGCTGGCGTTGCGGGTAGGCACATCGAGCATCGCGAGCATCGAACTGACGCTGACCCTGGAGGGGCCCACGCCCTGGAGGGCCAAAGGCACGGCGAAGTTCCGTATCTGCTGGTTCTTCACGCTCAAGATCCGCTTCAACAAGCCTTTTGGCGAAGCGAGAAACACGACGCTGCCAGATCTCGCCGTATTGCCGCTCTTATTGGCAGCGCTGTCGGGCCCTGACAACTGGGAAGGAGAATTGCCCGCACGGAAACACCGCCTGGAGAGCCTGAAAGCAATCCAGGCCCAAACCGGCCAGATACTCGTGCATCCGCTGGGAACCCTGAAGATTAGCCAGAAGGTCGTGCCGCTGAATCTTCGGATCGACCGCTTGGGCAGCCAGCGGCCCAGCGACGCGCGGGAATTCCAGATCCGGGACGTTACGCCTGGTGCCAATCCAGCCCCCACGCAGGAATCTTTTGCACCGGCGCAGTTCTTTGACATGAACGACGAGGAGAAACTGGCCAGCCCGTCGTTCAAAAACTTCGACAGCGGGGTCAGGATCGGCGAGCCCGAACGCTTGCACACGGCCTATGCAGCAGCGCGTGCAGTGCAATACGAACTGAAATACATCGATTCGCAGCGCGACCGGCGGCTGGCGCCCCAGCAAGGCTTGTTCGAGATCGACCCGGTGGTGTTCAATACCTGGACCTTGCAGGGCGCAATTGCGAAGTCGGAGCTTGCCTTCGCGCGCAAGCGCAAGTCGAGTCTTGCGCCCGAGGAGGTGGCGGTGGTGCAGGAGTCCTTCGCCATCGTCAACACCGGGGATCTAAGACTCTTTGACAAAACGAGTTTACTGGGCAGCGAGCGCGCGGCGCTCACGCGAGTGAACGCCTTGATTGCAACCAACCCGGCGCTGAGGGGATCCCTTCAGGTGGTGCCGGCTTTTGAGGCAAACCCATAATTATGGATATTTTAAATAATTACACATTTCTCCCCTGGCTGCGGCAGGGAATCTCAGCGGAAATTCCCGTTACGGATGACTTGGGCAGCGACAGTCCAGGCCTTGCCCCGGAACGAGCGGAAGTATTGGTCAGCTTCAAGGTAAACGGTCAACCTGTTTCCAAGCAGGTGCAGTTGTTGGGACCGGGTGACGTCGTGGGCATTAATCCCCGGGCGGTGGTCAAGACCGAACCGCGCAATTGGGTGACCGATTTCGAGGCCAATTACTTGCCTTACATTGAATTCTATGAAGAAGATTTTCCCTGGCGCTTTACACCGGCCAAAGCTGCGAGCGGCCTGGAGCAAAGTCGACTGCGCCCGTGGATATTTTTAATTGTTCTGGCCGAAGACGAGTTTGACGAGAAAAAAGTAAGCGGGCCTCTGGCCGCATTCGAGATCAAGGAGGAACCGAACCGATTGTTTCCCGACAAGGAGCAAAGCTGGGCGTGGGCGCACGTGCACATCAACCAAAACGTTATCGGCGACAAGCTGCAAACGAGCACGGAACAGGAGGCGCGCGTCGTCGAGCAAAACCTCGCAAACACCCTCGGAATCAATCCCGACAACGCTTCTTCCCGCTTGCTTAGTCCGCGCAAGCTTCAGGAAAATACCGCCTATCATGCGTTCGTAATCCCGGCCTTCGAGACCGGGCGCTTGGCGGGACTGGGATTGGAGATACCGGCAGACATCGACGGGCAACAAGCTTCATGGGGTGCCGGCCAAAGACTCTATCCGGTTTACTACCAATGGTTTTTCCGGACCGGCACCAAAGGTGATTTCGAATTTTTGGTCGACCTTCTGGAACCCCGGCCCGTGGATAAACGCGTGGGCGTTCGCGCTATGGACATGCAACAGCCCGGCTATGAGGTTGACAGCATGTCGAGTCCACTCGACGTGATGGGTTTGGAAGGCGCGCTCAGGAGTCCTGAAACGGAATCCTTTCCCCCGCAATGGCCGCCTGAGAATACCGACTTTGAAAACCCTCCCGCAGGTTCGGCGGGAAACTTTCTGAATCAACTGGAAGGAAAAGTGAACCTGCAATTCACTATTCAGCAGGAAGAGACTACTGACAACCCCCATCCGGACCCGATCATCAGCCCTCCGCTGTATGGGAAGTGGTATGCGAAAGCTGAAAAGCTGGAGGTGCAAAGTGGAACGGGCTGGATCAATGAGCTCAACCGGGACCCTCGCTATCGAACACCGGCAGGTGTCGGTACACAGGTCATACAAAAAAATCAGGAGAAGTTCATGCAACGGGCCTGGAGCCAACTGGGAGATCTGTTGCAGACCAATCAGAAGATCCGCCAACTGCAACTGGGATGGATGAGCAGCTACACCATCTACCGGAAAAATGTTCTTCCCCAATCTTCTGATCGACTGCTGGGATTTACTCAGGCAGTGCAGGCACGCATTTTGGGAAGCACGACTACGATCGCCCAGCAAGTCAGCGATAGCCCCCTGCCGCCGGCCCTGAATCCGGCTTTTCGAAGGATCACCCGCAGCAGGGGAGTGATCATGCGGAAGGTTGTGCCGGACCTTCAAGCCCGCGCGCGGCCTGTTCTCACCCAACTTAATGCGGGCACTCTGACCGCCGCGCCGCCGCCTCCCGATCCGGTAGGACAGATTTCATTAGATAGGATGGCCGAGTCGATCGTACCGGATTGGATACCGGAGTGGCTGCGCCGCTGGCTCCGCGAAAACATCGTGCGCCGAGTACTGATTGGATTGCTGGTGCTTGCCTTTGTCCTCATGTTTGTCGCAGGGGCTTTTATCGTTTTCGCGGCCATCGCCGCCGCATTGGGCGGGCTGCTGTTGGTTGCCGAAAGATTGCGCGTGCTGATCCAAACGGCAGAGGCCTTTAAAGAAGCCAATTTCACGCCGCGCTCCGTGGACGAAATACCCGCCCGTCCCAATTTCGTGTTGACGGAATTTGAAGCGCCACTGCCGGAATCCGGCGTTAGCGGTAATGCGGACAGCGTTGAAGCCGCCAATTTTCGGGTCGCGTTGAAAGACGCGTACAACGTCTATCAGTCGCCGCCCCCTCTTCCTCCAGTTCGGCGGCCGTTGGACATTAATAATGCCGTCGCCAAGCTGAAACAATCGCTCGATCCCGCTGTTGCGATTCCGAAAAGAGCTGAGTTCATTCTCAAGATCCCTGCGAAAATCAAGGATTCGTATTTGCGGCCGCAAAAAACGCTCGTGACCGTGATGGCGCACCCGGTTTTCTCCGAGCCCATGTATAGTCCGATGCGCGATATTTCCTCAGAACTGCTGGTTCCCAATCTCCATTTGATCTCCAACAACACGGTTTCCCTGATGGAGACCAACCAGCGTTTCATCGAATCCTATATGGTGGGGCTCAATCACGAGATGGGCGGCGAATTATTATGGCGCGAATTTCCGACGGACCAGCGGGGCAGCTATTTCCGGCAGTTCTGGGATGTGGGCGATGCCGTGAATCGAAACCCAGATAAAACGGCAGCGCAAATCGAAGAAGAGTTGCTCGATATTACCAAGCTCCATACCTGGGATCGCAGTATGGCGCTTGGGACCCACGGAAACCGCCACTTACCTAATGCCGGCGAGGCCCGGCTGGTACTGGTGGTTCGGGGCGATCTATTGAAGAAATATCCGACAACTCTTATCTACGCCCAGCAAGCGATGTGGAGGAAGGATAAGGATGACGAGAGACGCGATATTCGCGAGCTGGACAACAGCAATCCCGAGCAGACGATCAAGGAACCTATCTTTAAGGCGGAGATCGAACCGGACATCTACTTTCTGGGGTTCGACCTCACTACGAGGATCGCAAAGGGAAATCCGGTTCCGGCAGCTCTTGATCCGGGTTGGTTCTTTGTGTTCCAGGAGCGGCCGGGCGAACCGCGTTTTGGCCTGGATAACAAAAGTGATGAGTCTCCTGATGAGGCAACCAAATGGAACGACCTGGCCTGGGAACATCTTGAGAATTTCGATAGCCTCGGATTTATCGACTTCAATGCCGAAATCCAAGCAAACATCCCCGACGGGTCGACCGATGCCAAGTTCCAATGGGGAAGGAATGCAGCAGATATGGCTTATATCCTGTACCAGGTTCCGGTCATGGTCGCCTTTCACGCCGCGGATATGCTGGAATAATTGTGAGAACCCTTAGGATTGTGCCATGAGAGACCAAATCAAAAAAGTTCGCGAGGCATTGCAGGCAGCCGATGTCACTTTGTATACCCAGATGAATCGGCTGCGTGCCAAGGAATTGCAGCTCGTTCACACCAGAAGACGAGGCAAGGAGGGAGAGGAAAGGGCCGCTGGCCTGGAACGTGAGGTTGCTTCATTGAAAAGCTTCATCGCAAGGACGCAATCCGAACTGCAATCCTTGAAAGTAGAATTATCGGACCTCGTCGGAAAATTTGTCTTGCCTCAATCACCTCAGCAACTGGCGTCTCAACTCGACGACAGCCTGCCCTGCTTGCTGTTCCCCTTGCGTATGGAAACCCGGTTTATGGGCGCTGCGGGCAGCCGGGAATTATGGGTGCGCGTCTATCCGGACGATATCGCGGTGCACACCCACGAAAAAGATCTCACTCGGGATGAAGCCGATTCGGGTATCGAATATTGGTCCGAACAAACGCTTGCAGCATCCGAGGAAGATGCAGCAGAAAGGGAACGGCGGGAAAAAGGCGCCTGGCGGGCGTTGACAAATAGCTATGGAGGAACGAGAGCCTCGTGGATCGCATCGGAGATCAAGCGCAGGGCAATAGATAAGGAAGGGAGCAAAGATTTTTCTTTCTTGCTAATCCGGGTACAAGTCTCGAATATTCTCAATGATCCTCAGGCGAGTCCAGCTGAGAAACGTAGCGCGATTGTATCCTTGCTGGATTCGCCTCACCCGCTGATCCAGTCGATCCGGGGTAAAATTTCGGAGCTTCTCTCTACCGATGAACAGATAGCCGACCCAACGCAGCAGGCGATCACACAAACAATCGCAGACGGCATCCTCACTTATCTCGGTATCGGCCTGGACGAACTGAAACCCGAAAGCTGGAACCGCGCGCCGCGCTCAGAGGTAATGCCGGAGCGTTTCGTGCTGATTGGATTTGCCGGCGGCGTCAAACTGGAGTGGCCTTTCCCGAACGCCGTGCCCAATCCATTGATCTTAGGACCGAACCCGCAAAATTCGAAATCCGAACTCGCCCAGCAGGGCGGCGATCTGGTGATGGGCGAAGACTATGCCTGGATCGGAGATTTTGACAAAGCGATCGAAGTCGGAATGGCGATGCGCGTGCCGTTGCAGGAGCCCCTTGCCGGCGCGGGCTTCGACCGCCTGATGGTGCTGGGGATGCGAGTTTCCTCCGAAGCCGCGGATCACAAAGAGTTGTTGGAGGAGTTGATCGACAACCACCATTATGCGCCTGAAGGAATGAGTTTTCTTCCGCAAGGTACGCCTACGAATCACACCGGCGATCTGCGTTCGGGTTTTTCCGCCGACGATGCCGAAGGCGATGCTAGCTTCGAAACGGAAACAAAGGAACCGAATATTTGGGTTGAGGCCAAAGATCTGCAAAAAACCGACGCGCAGCGTCTCGCAGAGGCATGGGATGTGGGGCTGGAGAAACTCGCAGTGCTGGCGAATGGGGGCCGCAAGGAGGTAGCGCAAGCGAAGGTAATGAACAGAGCGCTCTGGCCGGCTACTCTCGGTTATTTCCTGGAAGAGCTTTTGGAAATGGAAGCTGCTGCAGCCGGCAGGATCCGCGTGTTTTTTGCAGAAAGTGTTGTCGCCAGGGGAAGCCTGCCCGCCATCCGCGTGGGCAAACAACCCTACGGCATTCTTGTTACCAGCGCTTTCAGCAAATGGCAGATCAATGAAACCGTTGACGGCAAAGATTCCTCTTTTCTCCGCCAGGCTCATGATGTACTGAAAAAAGTGGAAGACCAATGGCAGCAACTGGTTGGGCAGGTTGCGCACGTGGATGGGCCGGGCGACTCATTCGAAAAACTGCTGAACATGCTGGGCCTGCAAGCCACTTCGGTAGATTACGAGCGCAGAATCGGCACTTACAAAACCATGCTCTGGAACGCGGCTCATTTGAGGATCGGCAGGAATTTTACTTCCGCGGACCCGATTATGCGCTATTTTCAGGAGATTACTTCGCGCGGGATAGCTCTGTTGAACGAGCTGGGACTGGATTTCCCAAAATTGCCGCGGCTTTTCGGCCTGCTGTTTTCCGACAGCACATCCAGCATCAATGGACCGCTGGTCGACGATGTGGAATTGGCCAAGGATGAGAAATTGTCGGAGACTACCGAGCTGCCGCGCAAGTACGCCGTGACCATTGGGGACGAGGAAGAAGAAGTCGTTGAAGATAAAAATTATATCGGATGGCTGGTGAATAGCGACACCAATACCCTGAAGCAACAGTTGTTCAAGCAGAACGGGGAACAACAGTTGCCCATTATTCCCACGGCCTTGCTTTACAGAATGTTGCACCGCTCGTTGTTGTTGTCTCACTTCGATGCCACGATGAATCTCTACGAAGAGTTCCAACTCGTCGACAAAAATATCCGGCGCGAACAGGACTTTACCAATGTCGAAGCGGGCCGGACCGTAACCCGGTGGGAGTTCATGGAGGCAAGTGTCAATCGAGTCATGCCACCGTTGAGCCAGGCGAATCTCGCCATTGGCGATTTTCTTGCGACGCCTGAGGGTCTGAATCTTCCGGCGGCTTTCACACTACGCGAGGTGAGAGACAGCATCGCGGGTCTGGAGCTTCTCAAGACCGCCGAACTGGAGCGATTGTTTGCCGAGCACGTCGACCTGTGTTCATACCGGCTTGACGCCTGGCAAACCGCGCTGTTCGCAAAACGGCTCGAGCGTCTCAATCTTCTCCGGGAAAGTCCAATTGAAGCAGGCGCGGCGAAGCGAGGCCTGCACCTGGGCGCTTACGGCTGGCTGGAAAATGTCCGGCCCGCGCCCGCTCCCGTGCAAGTATCGCCCGACGAAATTCCCGCGGACCTTCGGGAAGATGGAATCGAAGTCATTGAACAGCCGGACAACGGCGGCTATATCCACGGGCCGTCCATCAATCATGCCGTGGCTGCTGCCGTTTTGCGCAACGCCTATCTTACCCATGCCGATCAGGGCAATGCCGAACATTTTTCTATCAAGTTGACTTCCGATCGCGTGCGGACGGCCTTTTCGTTTCTGGAAGGTGTGCGCAATGACCAGGAATTGGGCGCCTTGCTTGGATACCAGTTCGAACGGGCTCTGCACGATCGCTATGTGGTCGACGGTAAGGCGCTCGACCAGTTCATTCTCGCGTTCCGGACAAAGTATCCGCTGGTCGCTGATAAGATCACGCCCGATGAAGCGAATGAGGCGATCGACCGAAAAGAAGCCTCCCAGGTGGTGGACGGTTACGCCCTCCTGGAAGCCGTTTTTCTCCAGGATCCGCCGTTGCAGTATCCGTATGGCGTGGAAGAATTACCGGAAAATGACGGCGCCAGGCAGGCTATTATCGCCGAAGTGGAGCGCCTGGAAGATACCTTGGACGCCATCGCCGATCTTTCGCTGGCCGAAGGTGTTTTTCAGGTGACTCAGGGAAATTATGAGCGGGCCGGCGCAATGCTGAAAGCGCTTTCCGAAGGCAATGCACCGCCCGAGCCCGAGATCGTGCGCACGCCGCGCAGCGGCGCCGTTGTGAATCATAAACTGGCTGTCCACTTTGCAACGGACGATGTGGCGAGTCCATGGGACCAACTGTCCACGCCGAAGTCGCTGGCGGCGCCCGGTTTGAACAAGTGGCTGGGCGATCTCATCGGCGCGCCGGATTCCCTTCTATTTAGTGTCAGCTATGAGCTGGATGACATCTTAACCGTTGTTTCCCTCGCCGAGCTGGACCTTCAGCCTATCGACCTCACTTATCTGATCGGCGATCAAGCCGGCGCAATCGAGGGAACCCGGCAGATTAACGATTTGACTGAGCTCGAAGCCCGGATTGACTATGTTTTCAGGCTGAAAAGGCAAGCTGAAAATCAGGATTGGGATTCTTCAGGGCGCGCGATAATTCACTTCATGAGCAGGGCAGGATTCCCATCCCCCGATCCACAGCCTAGAACATTTTTCGAATCGCTCCCCTTGCTGCGGAATTTACGTAGGCTGGTGACGAGCTGTCGTCCGCTGGGCGCCGATGATTATTCGTTGCCCTCTGAAGAAAGCACGGATCCCAGTGTCGTAGAAAATCCAAAGCGCTGGGATCTGCCGGCTATGAAGCAATCCCTCGATCAGGCAGCGACTTCTTTGAAAAAGATCCTGGAGGATGAACTCAAAATTGTGATTGCTTCCATTCCGCCAAATGCCTTGAGCAAAGATCCCGCCGAAGCAGGAGACTTGAGCGGCGTCGATTACGATGCGTTACGCAGCAACCTGGTGAAACTTTCCTATTTCGGCTTGCCCGGCGCATTTCCCAAACAAGCGGTGTTACCAGAACTCGCCGCAAATGCAACGGACGCGGAACGTTTGGCGTTGTTGCGCGCCCGGCAATCCCTGATCGAGCAGGCCTTTCTTACGTATGAGCAGGGCACCAACCGCTACTCGCAGGCTGTGTTATTAAGTACATTCACTGGGTTGAGCCAAGAAGAAACCGACCGGTTGACCGTGGAAGGGAAAGCGGGGATCTACCAACAAGCAGGGGCTTTGATTCTGGGCGATGCTTTCCGGTTCATTCCCACCTTTGCGTTCAAGAACCGGCCGGAAATTGAAGCCGCCCACGCTTTCTCCAGCGAAACGTCTCCGGACCAAAGCCTGATGCGGTTTACCCACGGCAGACTGAAATCCGCTGCCGCAAATTCTGTCATTCAGGATTGGCGCGATCTTGCCGTTGAAGAATGGCTACAGGGAGTTGCGGCGGTTCGAGAAAAAGTGGGTTTAGTCGACCAGGTGCAGACGTATCAGGAAACGTTCGCAGGTGAAGATTTGGCATTCAAAGCGCTGCAATTGCCTTTTGATGAAAATGCGCACTGGATCGCTTTGGAGTTTCCCGAAGTGAGCCCCGAACAATCGGACGATCCTGATACCTTTGTGCCCACGGGCGATTTTCTATCCATCGTGCGGCAGTTACCTGTCGCCTATAGCGCTTCAGCTGCGCAGGCTGGTTTGTTGATCGACGAGTGGAACGAAGTGATCCCCAACCGGATCGAGACGACCGGCATCGCCATCCATTACAATCAGCCGAATACTGAACCACCGCAGTGTCTGCTGCTGGCGGTGAGCCCCGTGATCAATGGACGATGGGAATGGGATGACCTTGTCGATACATTGACGGATACCTTTAACCGGGCAAAGAGAAGAGCCGTCGAGCCGGATTTTCTGCGCGTAACGCCCTACGCTCAGCTCTTGCCTGCCGTCCTGAGCACCTTTACCAGTCATCCCTTTGGCACAATCTCGACAAACTTAGCCGCACAGCCGGTATCAATGGTTGTTGAGCAATGATAACGAAATAATCGAATTTACTTTTCTCACCGGAAACAGGACAAAAGACATGCCACAACAAATAGATCCAGCCTTGAAGCAATTGTTGCTGAGTGCGACCTTTCGTCCGGCTATTACGCTTTGGAATCGCTTGGAAGGCAGGCCCCGGCAAGAAGACTTCGAGCGGAGTTTGCGTGTAGAAATCCGCGACCCGCTCTGGATGCTCACTCGTCAGTGGCAGTTCGGCGAATTCAAAGGAGAAGACGCGGGATCTGCGGTCAAGGCCCGCGTTCAATTGAATACGACCCGGATCGATAGGTTTGCAGTCAAGTCGGAGAATCGCGATGCTACGGGTGGAGAGCAATGGGAGAAAGCCGTTCCTTACGACACCAGTTTCCCGCTGGAAACGGAGGTGGAGCGCGAAATCTTATTCGATGCCGGTCCGGATGGTCACAGCGCCTATTTGGCTATTCGCAGCCAGATGGGGCGCTATTGGATGCGTTTGTTGAAGCAGGCGGGATTGGGATTGCCGAACGTGAAAAGCGCGTTTTTGGAAAGATTCGGCTTTGAAGACGTAGCCGAAAAACCCGACCCGACTGAAGCGGAACAACTCGAAGCCGCACATGTGCGGAGCGAGCCCACAGCGTGGCAATCGTTACAGGCCGTCAAAGGGCGATTGCCGGATGGTCGCAGGTTGTTGGCCGCGATCGAAAGCGGTGACTTCGGTCTTTGGGTGGAAGGGCAGTTTGATCTCGATGTGCGGCAGGTGCTGAAGGATTTGGGACGCGACTTTAGAAGTTGGTTCTACCGATTATATTCCCAACCCCAAACTGGCATAGAAGATGCCTGGGCCCCTTCCTACCTGGAATATCAATTCGCAGTGTCGGCGCCGGAAAATGAGTCAGGCGACCAGCGCACGATGCTGGTTGCGGAGCAATATCACCAGCGCCACCTGGATTGGTATGCATTCGATATCGATACGCAAACCCGGCTGGAAGATCTCCCGGGGGCGTCTTTTTCCAATAAAAACTTCGAAGTGCGGAAGCCGCTTGCCTTCCTGCCTACACAGATCGAATTCAACGGCATGCCCAATGTGCGTTGGTGGGAGTTTGAAGACCGAAGGACGGATTTCGGGAGCATCCGAGCCGGAACGACGGACGTTCCGCTATTGATGCTCGCCGAGTTTGGTTTGATATACGGCAACGACTGGAGTGTCATTCCGTACAACCTGGAGGTGGGCACGTTAACGGATATCAAGGGAATCATTGTGACAGATGTATTCGGCGTACGAACCTTCATTCGCGCCGCTGGTGAGGGACAGCGCATGGATTGGCAACAGTGGTCCATGTATAACCTGAAATCACTGAGAGGCCGCGACGAACCGGATCGTCGCTTGTTTCTGCCGCCTGCGGTTGCAAAAATCCAGGAAAGCGATCCGATCGAAAAGGTGATACTCGCGCGCGATGAAATGGCCAATATGGTTTGGGGTATTGAGGAGCGGATTCCGGGAATATTAGGAAATGGGGTTAATGGCTTTGAGGCAGCGACAGCTTTGTCCAACTACTTTTTGCAGCGTGCTCCTCAAAGTCCCATTCCGGCGAAAACGAACGACGCAAATATCCGCTATGTTTTGGGCACCAAAGTCCCGGAAAACTGGATTGCCTTCATTGCCATGCACAGTCCCGGATCGAATCGGCAGATCCGCTTGCAGCGCGCCTCGATGCCTCGCCTTACTGACGCAATTCCCGGCAGCCGCGTAGAACCCCGCGGTAGGATACTGCGGACGGGGTTGGATGGGGTAGGCGACAGAGAACCTTATTTCCTGAACGCAGAGGGAGTGCTTCGCGCAGGTGTTATCGTTACCCGCAGTTTTCAACGTGCCCGGTGGATTGATGGAAAAGTATACACCTGGCTCGAGCTACGGAAGGAGACAGGCCGGGGAGAAGGCGCAAGCGGGCTGGTATTCGACCAAATTGTACCCATAGAAACCCGGCCGAACACAGTCTAAAGCGCTTACAATGGGGACGCTTACGACACAACGAGAGATGCAAAACCCGGGAGGCACTCAGAACCGATGTTCTCCGGGTAGAGCCCTGCTGTTTACCCGGGCATTTGGGAGAAACTCGTTCGAATAGTCGATACACCGAGGAGGGGTATGTCGACTGAAAACAGTATTTCGCGCTCTGTCTTGAACGGGCTTGTTTTGAAGACCTCGGCCGCGCCAAGTTTTACTCTGGCGTTTATCGCATGGCGGGGGAGATCTTGCCGCATACGATCATCGATCAAACCATGATCGAGCACGTACTGGCAACATGGAGCAAAGAGAGCCAACGCTCCTATCTCATGAGCAACGTCATCGGCTTCCTGGCCTGGACGCGGACCCCGGTCGAGGCCCAGGCCATCCAGCGCTTGCTCGATGCCGTGCCGCACCTCGATGCACTCTCGCGCATCATCCTGATCGGTGGGCTCGGGTATCGGATCCTGCTCGATGATCCGCGCGATCCCTCACTCACCGATCTGCGCAGCGTTTTCATCCCCACTCTACGCGCGTTCTCCGACCCCGCCAACGCACCCTTCGACGACCCGGTGGCCTCTAGCCTCGCTTGGTGTTATCAGAAGGCGTTTACCCACACCTCCGGCATACAGGCCCCCACCACGCCTCGGCCTGCGCTGGGCTTCGAAGATCACGACACGCTCAAAGCCCTGCCCACGATCTGCACATTTCGCGGCGAGAGGCCGGTGCTGGACGAACGGTCGCGCTCGCTGCAACTCGCGCTCCTCATCCCCGTGCTCGATACCGTCAACCATCCCCGATTCGTGATCCGCGCGCTCCATTATCTCTATTACCTCGCGGCGGCCCGGAGGCATGCGGTGCATGTGTTCGAAGTCTCCCAAGAGCTGCCTCGTCTGCTGGCCCACGGCTCGCCGTTTGAGAGCATTGTGTCCGCGTTCGATTCGGTACCTGAATTATTGCTGCTCTATAAGAGTTGCCAGGACACGTATCGATTAAACTAACCACAGCAGTGTAATGACTCACACCATTCTGCCGTGCGAATCGAAGCAGGTTGACCATGGGCGGTCAGTAACGGTGTGGGATTTCTTCATTGGACTTGTCGCTGGGAGCCAGTGTCAGGTGGCGGGGCGGGGAGGGAGGCCCTCCCCGCTGTCGCCGCCCTGTGACTGCGATACCTCGCCTTACTTCGGGACCTCCAGTTTCTCGACCGGCTTGTGGCTGACCGCGGTCGGGAACGTCACCTCGCCGTTCGGGACCTTGGCGCCCACCGGCCAGAGGTGGAAGATGATGCCGTCGGTATGGGAGGCGGCCTCCGCGATCTCCTTGGCTTTTGCCGGTGGCACGTCCAGCACCTGCACTCGCCCGGTCGCGACCTCTTCCTTGTGGTCGTGGAAGTGCTTGTTCCATTGCTCCAAGGTCACGTTGGTGCGCGCGAGCTTCTTGTCGATGAAATACTCGATCTCGACCAACTCGGCGTTGGGATCGCTCGATAGGAAGATCATGCACTGCAAGACCTCCGGTTTGATCGACTTGCAGTAGTGGTGATAGGGGCCGTGCACCGTGCCGTCCTCGTGGCGATGGGGTGCAACGACGTGGATGTTGAACCCCTCGGCCGGGCTCTTGAGATCCTCGGCGAGCGCGGGTTGGGCTACGAGGTTGGCGGCACCGAAGGCCGCGATGAGTGGAAGCCTGGTACGCATGATGTTGTCCTCGATGTCTCGTTATTGAACGATATGCTCGGATCCAAGCCCGCCGATGCGGGCTGGTTCCCGTGCGCCTCCGCACGGGGTCGAACGGGAAGCGCGTTCGGATCGGAACCGCGCCGTGGACATTATCTTCCCGATTACGGGAAGCCAGGGGGAGGATCCATAGACTGCGTCGCGCCCCGGGCCGATCGCCAAAAGACCACTCCTCGAACGGTACGGTGACAAGGAGCCCGATCTCGCCGTGGGCCAATCCGACTCCGCGCCGGCTTACGGCTCCGCCAGGCTTCTGCTAGTCCTAATCGTACAGAAAACACCGCGCCCGATGTGTGTCGCCGAACGCGCTGGTCTTGGGATACGCCTCGCGGCAGCGCGGCATGACCTTGGGGC
>Ga0136632_10000118_pt1 | contig 18430 bp, 16 predicted proteins | sample AntDrymUQ6112106_2_FD_104670 | JGI IMG/M metagenome (GOLD analysis project Ga0136632, IMG submission 104670) | Polar desert sand microbial communities from Dry Valleys, Antarctica - metaG UQ611 (21.06) | ecosystem: Environmental > Terrestrial > Soil > Desert | place: Antarctica: Dry Valley...
ATGGGTACCGGCGTGATGACGCCCGTCTGGGATCGCCTATGCGAGCTGACGATGCCCGCCGCGGTGCTCGCGGGGGAGGCCGATCCGAAGTTCGTGGCGCTCGCACGGCGGCTCGCCGCCGCGCTGTCGCAGGCCGAGCTGACGATCGTCCCAGACGCCGGACACGCCCTGGCGCTGGAGGCGCCGGCGGCCGTCGCGGGCGCGCTGATGCGACACGCCGGTGGCGCGTCGTGTACCACGTAGGGAGTGTCCGCGCTCCTCGCCGTCATCCTGTCGCTCTTCGGTGGGCAGGGTCCCAACGTGCGCCCCAGCCTGACGCCGGCCGCGCCGCGTCCCGCCAAGTCCGCCTTGACGCTGCGCCAGATGGTCGGCCAGCGGATGGTGTTCGCCTACGACGGCTTGCAGCCGCCGCCTGCGCTCCGCGCGCGCATCCGGCGCGGCGAGGCAGCAGGCGTGATCGTCTTCGCCCGCAACGTCAGCTCGCCGGCGCAGCTGCGCGCGACGATGCGCGACCTGCAGGCGATCCCCCGCCCGCGCGGCCTGCGCGCGCCGTTGATCGTGATGACCGACCAGGAGCGCGGCCCCGTACGCCGCATCCCGGGCCCGCCGGCCGTCAGCACTGCCCAGCACGGCGGAATGAACGCGGCCCGCGCCGATGGGCTGGCAACGGCGCGGACGCTGCGCGGCGCCGGCGTCAACGTCGATCTCGCGCCCGTGGCCGATCTCGGCCGGCCGGGCACGGCACTGCGGCGCGAACGGCGCACCCACGGGCGCTCGCCGCGTACGGTTTCCGACGGCGTCGTCGCCTTCACGGCCGGGCTGCGCGCCGGCGGAGTGGCGGCGACGGCGAAGCATTTCCCGGGCCTCGGCGCATCGCGAGTCAACACCGACGCAGCGTCGGCTGCAATCAATCTGCCGCTCGCCACGCTGCGTGCGGTCGACGAGGCTCCTTTCCAATCGCTGATCGACGCGGACATCGAGCTGGTCATGCTCGCGACAGCGGTCTACCCGGCGGTCGCCCAGCGTCCGGCGGCGCTGTCGTCGCGCTGGATCAAGCGCGAGTTGCGCGGGCGGCTGGGCTTCCGCGGGGTGACGATGACCGACGATCTCGGCACGCCTGCCGTCGCCGGCTATGGCTCGTTCGCGCGACGCGCGCTGATCGCCGCCCGGGCGGGCGTCGACATCCCGCTGTTCGTCGGCAGCTATCGCAGCGGCGTGGTCGTAGCCGACGGGCTCGTCGCCGCCGTCCGTCGCGGTCAGCTCAGGCGAGCCGCGCTCAAGGCCGCGGCGCGTCGCGTGCTGACGCTGCGCAAGGGCTTGTCGCGCTGATCGTCAGCGCTGCAACCACGCCGCGGCGGCGGCCCACGCCGCGCTCGTCGGGTCGATTGGGTCGCGGTGTCCGCCCGCCGTCTCGACCAGCGTGACGTCCGCGCCGGCCGACTGGGCCGCGGCGGCGTACTTGCGCGAGTTCTCGACCGAGACGGTCTCGTCGTCGCGGGCATGGACGAGGCCGACGGGGACATCGAGCGGGATGCGCTGCATCGGGTCCGCAAGCGCCCATCGCTCTGGCACCTCCTGCGGCGTTCCGCCGAGCAGCAGGCGCGCGGTGTTGCCCGCCTGCCCCAGATCACAGATCGTGCCGAGCGCGAGCGCCCGCTCGGTGAGCACGCGCGGCGCGGCACCCGGCATGTCGACGGGAAAGCTCGGCCGCGCGGCTGCCCACAGGGCGAGCTGGCCGCCGGCCGAGTGGCCGACGGGGGTGACGCGCTGCAGATCGAGGCGCGTGTCGCCAAGCGTCGCGAGATGGTCGATCGCCGCAGCGACGTCATCGAAGGTCTGTGGCCAGCCGCCGCCCTCCCGGCCCAGACGCCGGTACTCGACGTTCCACGCGACCCAGCCGCGCCGTACGAGGTCGTGGCACAGCGGCCGCATGATGAGCTTGCCGTAGGGCGGCTGCCAATAGCCGCCGTGCAGCACGACCGCGACCGCGTACGGACCCGACCCGATCGGCGCGTGCAGGTCGGCCATCTGGCGCGGATGGGTCCCGTAGCGATGTTGCTCGGGTCGGCGCAGCGCCGAGCGAGCGATGCGCAGCGCAAGGTGCGTCATCCGAGCAGGCCCGGTCCAGTCGGTACTCCGATCGCGCCCTCGCGCACCGCGAGGCTGTGCTCGACGTCCGCGAAGAGCTCGAGCGTGGCCAGTCCGCACGCGGCCTGGATGCGCAGCGCGGCGGCCGCGTGCAGCGCGGCTGCGATGCCCAGCGGCCCGTCGAACGTCGATGCGATGTAGGGCTCGGCACCGGAGGCGCGCACGAGTGTCGCGCACGCCAGCAGTCCCGAGATGCCGCCGCAGCGCCCGAGCTTGAGGCAGACCGCGTCCGCCGCGCCCGAGGCCAGCGCGCCCGGCTCGGCGGCGGTCTCGTCCATCGCGACGCGCACCGCGACGCGCTCGCGCACCTCGCGCAGCGCCACCAAGCCGTGGACCGGCTCCTCGACGAACTCGAGGCCCGCCGCCGACAGCGCCTCGATCGTCCGCACCGCCTCGTCGACCGCCCACGCGCCGTTGGCGTCGATCCGCAGCTCGATCTCGGGCCCGAGCGCGGCTCGGACCGCCGCGACGCGGCCGGCGTCGTCGCCGATGCCGACCTTGAGCTTCACGCAGCGAAAGCCGTCGGCCACTGCCGTGGCGGCCTCGCTCGCCGCGGATGCGCGGTCCTGCGCGCCAAGCGTCGCGTTGACCACGACCTCGTCGAGCGCGTCCTCGGAGAGCAGCGCCGAGACGGGGCAACCGGCGCGCTTGCCGGCCCGGTCCCACAGAGCCATGTCGACGGCCGCGAGCGCCTGGGGGAGGTCGGCCGCCGCTCGGCACGCGTCGAGCACCGCGCCCCCGGAGAGCCCGTCTGCGTCCGCCAGCACCGCGCGATAGGAGCGCAGGGCAGCCGCGACGCGCTCGGTGCAGACCCCGTCATAGGACTCAAGCGGCGCCGCTTCGCCACAGCCCGAGATGCCGTCGCCGTCCTCGATGCGCAACTCGAGCACTTCGCGTTGAGCCAGCTCCCCATATGACGTGCGGAGCGGGGAGCGAAACCGCAGCGCGCGGTGCTCGATCTCGATCTTCACCCGGCCAGGATCCCAGCGCTCAGAAGCAGGCAGAAGACGAGCTGCGCCAACCCCGTCTGCGCGAGCACACCGTTGAGCGTCGGCCCATCGGCGTGGCTGCGCAGGGTGTTCACGAGCTTCACCGCGAGCGGCAGCGTGAGCCACGGGAGCAGGAGCCACGCCGACAGCGAGCCCGCCAGCCAGGGCAGCGGCGCGACCAGGTACGCGCCGTAGACCATCGCCGCGTAGAGCAGGCCGCCGCGCTCGCGCCCGAGCTTCACCGCGAGCGTGCGCTTGCCCGCCCGCCGGTCGGAGTCGACGTCGCGCACGTTGTTGACGACGAGGATCGCCGCGGCCAGCAGCCCGACCGGAACCGCGAGCACGAACGCCTGCCAGGGCCAGCGCTCGAGCTGGGCGAACGTCGAGCCGGCGACGGCGACGATCCCGAAGAACAGAAAGACGAAGACCTCGCCGAGCCCCGCGTAGCCGTAGGGCCGTGGTCCTCCCGTGTAGAGGACGCCGGCCGCGATCGAGGCGATGCCGACGAACAGCAGCTCGATCCCCGAGACCGCGACGAGGTACACGCCGCACAGCGCGGCGAGCGCGAACGTCACGTAGGTCGCGAGCAGCACCTGCTTTGGCGGGACGAGCCCGCCGGCCGTCACCCGGACCGGGCCCAGCCGGTCCTCTGCGTCGGCGCCGCGCCGTGCGTCGGAGTAGTCGTTTGAGAGGTTGGTCCCGATCTGGATCAGGATCGAGCCGAGCAGGGCGCCGATGAACGCGCCTGGGCGGAAGACCTCGGCGAGCTCGTAGGCCAGCGCCGTTCCGACCAGCACCGGTGCGACCGCTGCGGGCAGCGTTCGCACCCGCGCGGCCATGAACCAGATCCGCACGGGGTTCATCGGCTGGTCACGCGCTAGGGCCTCTTCGGAAAGCGCGTGAAGTCCGGCGTGCGCTTCTCCCTGAAGGCATCGCGGCCCTCCTGCGCCTCGCTGTTCTCGTAGAAGAGCAGGTTCGTGTCGTGCGCCAGCTGCTGAATGCCGGCGTAGCCGTCCTCGGAGGCGTGGAAGCTCGCCTTCAGCAGGCGCAGCGCGAACGGTGACATCGCCAGCATCTCGCGACACCAGGCGACGGTCTCGTCCTCGAGCTTCTCGAGGGCCACGACGGTGTTGACCAGGCCCATGTCAAGCGCCTGCTGGGCGTCGTACTGGCGGCACAGAAACCAGATCTCCTTGGCCTTCTTCGGGCCTACGAGGCTCGCGAGCAGGCTGGCGCCGAAGCCGCCGTCGAACGAGCCGACGCGCGGACCGACCTGTCCGAAGATCGCGTTGTCGGCGGCGATCGACAGGTCACAGACGAGATGCAGCACGTGACCGCCGCCGATCGCGTAGCCCGCGACCATCGCGACGACCGGCTTGGGCAGGCGCCGGATCTGGACGTGCAGGTCGGTCACGTGGAAGCGCCCGACCGCTCCTTCCTTGCCCGGCTCGCTCATGTAGCCGGTGTCGCCGCGCACGTTCTGATCGCCGCCCGAGCAGAACGCAAGTGGCCCCTCGCCGGTCAGCACGATGACGCCGACCGACGTGTCCTCGCGGGCTCGATTCAGCGCATATGAGATCTCGACGATCGTCTGCGGACGGAACGCGTTGCGCACCTCGGGGCGCGCGATCGTGATCTTCGCGATCCCGTCGCCGCTGAGCTCGTAGCGAATGTCGGCGTACTCGCCTTGCGGTCTCCAGTCCACGCTCATGGCCGTGCAGGCTACTTTCCACCGCATGCAGGTCGAATCCTGGCTCGGGCGGGCGGCGCGCGTACGCCCTCACAGCGTCGCGCTGCGCGCCGACGACGGCGCGCTGACCTACGCCGAGCTCGACGAGGCCGCGAACTACGCCGCTCGCTGTCTGAGCACGCTCGGCGTGCGCCCCGGCGACCGCGTCGCCATCGCGCTACCGGCGCGCCAGGCCTTTGTCGAGACGCTGCACGGCTGCCTGCGACTCGGTGCTGTGGCGGTCCCGGTCGACCTGCGCCTGACGGCTGCCGAGCGCGAGCAGCGCACCGCCGGCTGCGTGGCCGTCGTGCGCGAGCCGCTGTCGGGCCTGCCCGACGCGGGCGCCCCGCTGCGCACCACGCACGACCTCGCCGCGACGGCGGTCGTCGTCTACACGTCGGGCACTACGGCCGGCCCGCGGCCCGTCGAGCTGACCTACGGCAACTGGCTGTGGAGCGCGCTCGGGTCGGCCGCGGCGCTCGGCCTGCAACGCCACGAGCGCTGGCTGTGCACGCTGCCGCTGTCGCACGTGGGCGGCCTGTCGATCCTGCTGCGCAGCGCGATCTACGCGACGACGACGATCCTGCACGAGCACTTCGACGCCGAGGCCGCCGCGGACGAGATCGCCTGCCGCGCGACGCTCGTGTCGGTCGTGCCGACGACGCTGCGTCGCCTGCTCGACGCCGGTCTGCACCGGCCCGCCGCGTTGCGCGCCGCACTCGTCGGCGGCGCGCCGATCGGACCCGCGCTGCTGGCGCGCGCACATGTCGCGGGCGTGCCGACCGTGACGACATACGGGCTGACCGAGGCCTGCTCGCAGGTCACGACCGGTGGGCCGCCGCTGTTCTGCACGCGGGTGCGGATCGGTGCGCGGCGAGAGATCCTCGTCGCCGGCCCGACGCTCGCCCCGAGCGCCACAGGGGAGGACGGCTGGCTGCACACCGGCGACGAGGGGAGCATCGACGCCGCGGGCAACCTGACCGTGACCGGCCGCGCGGGCGATACGATCGTGACGGGCGGCGAGAACGTCGCGCCGACAGAGGTCGAGGCCGTGCTCGAGTCCCATCCGGCGGTCGCCGAGGCGGCGGTGCACGGCGCCGAGGATTCCGAATGGGGCGAGCGGATCGTCGCGACCGTCGTCCTGCGCGCCGGACACACGGCAACCTCCGACGACCTGCAGGGTTATTGTCGTGCGCGTCTCGCCGGATACAAGGTGCCCAAGGCCTTTAGCTTCGCCACGAAGTTGCCGAGAACACGATCAGGGAAGCTCTTGCGACCACAGATAGGGTCGGGCGATGACGTTCGACCCGTCTGAGTTTCGCCGCACCAGCCTCGAGCGCTGGGAGCAATCGGCGGCCGGCTGGGGCCGTCAGCGCGCGGTCATGCAGCGCGCGGCGCAACCCGTGTCGGCCTGGATGATCGACGCGATCGAGCCGCAACCCGGCCACCGTGTGCTCGAGCTCGCGGCGGGTCCCGGCGACACCGGGCTGCTCGCCGCCGAGCTGATCGCGCCGGGCGGAACGCTCGTCAGCAGCGACAGCTCGGAGGCGATGGTCGACCAGGCGCGCGCGCGAGCCGCGGAACTCGGCATCACCAACGTCGAGTTCGCAACGCTCGACGCCGAGTGGATCGACCTGCCGACCGCGAGCATCGACGGCGTGCTGTGCCGCTGGGGCTACATGTTGGTGGCCGATCCGGCGACGGCGTTGGGGGAGACGCGCCGCGTGCTGGCACCGGGCGGGCGTCTCGCGCTCGCCGCCTGGGCCGATCCACAGGACAACCCGTGGATCTCGGTCGCGCGGCAGCAGATCAGCGAGATCTCCGCGCCCGAGACGGCCGCCGACCCCGACGAGCCGAACATGTTCGCCTTCCGCGAGCCTGCGCGCATCGAGCAGCTGCTCGGCGACGCCGGCTTCACCGAGATCCAGATCGAGCAGGTCGACATCGTCTTTGAGTACAAGGACCTCGACGACTGGTGGGACACCCAGCTGGACTTCTCCGCGACGCTGCGCGACGCCGTCGGGGCGCTGACCCCGGCACAGCGCGACGAGGCACGCGACGCGATCGACGCGCGTCTCGCCCGGTACGTGGCCGACGAGGGGTCGGTCGGGCTGCCCGGCCGCACGCACGTCGCTGCGGCGACGGCGTAACTGACGACGCGACGTCCGCACCATCGAGACGGATGAAAACCACCTATACGGTGCGTTTGAACCATCTCGATGACGCGGGGCGGCAACCGCCCGGATCCGCGCAAGGTCACGGCGAGACGGACCACTAGGATCCTCGCCCATGTACTACGACGACGACGCAGACCTCACGCTCCTCGACGGCAAGACCGTCGCGATCATCGGCTACGGCTCTCAGGGTCACGCCCACGCGCTGAACCTCAAGGACTCGGGCGTCGACGTCGTCGTAGGCCTGCGCGAGGGCTCGAGCTCGGCCGCCAAGGCCTCAGAGCACGGACTCGAGGTGCTGGGAGTGGCCGATGCCGCCAGCCGCGGCGACGTCGTGATGATGCTCGTGCCCGACGAGCTGCACCGCGAGGTGTACGACGGCGAGGTCGGCGACGGCATCGCCGAGGGCAACCTGCTGCTCTTCAGCCACGGCTTCTCGGTGCATTACGAGGAGGTCCAGCCGCCGCCCGGCGTCGACGTCGCGCTCGTCGCTCCGAAGGGCCCCGGTCATCTCGTCCGCCGCCAGTACCTCGAGGGCTCCGGCGTGCCGGGGCTGATCGCCGTCCAGCAGGACGCGACCGGCAACGCCCAGGCGCTCGCGCTCGCCTACGCCAAGGGGATCGGCTGCACCCGAGGCGGCGTCATCGAGACCTCGTTCAAGGACGAGACCGAGACCGACCTCTTCGGCGAGCAGGCCGTGCTCTGCGGCGGTGCCTCAGAGCTCGTCCAGGCCGGCTTCGAGACGCTCGTCGAGGCTGGCTATGACCCGCAGATGGCCTACTTCGAGTGCCTGCACGAGCTCAAGCTGATCGTCGACCTGATGTACGAGAAGGGCCTTGCGGGGATGCGCTACTCGATCTCCAACACCGCCGAGTACGGCGACTACACGCGCGGCAAGCGCGTCATCACCGACGAGACGCGCGCGAACATGCGCACGATCCTCGCCGAGATCCAGTCCGGCGACTTCGCGCGCGAGTGGATCGCCGAGAACCGCGCAGGCCAGGAGAACTTCAAGCGGATGCGCGCAGAGCAGGCCGCAAGCCAGGTCGAGACGAGCGGCAAGGAGCTGCGCGCGATGATGGACTGGATTGACACGGACTTCCACGAGTAGAGGTTCGCTGTCGCCATGGCCATGACGACGAGCTCCCAGCTTGAGATTCCTGCCGCGCTGAAGCCCTCCGACGGGCGTTTCGGCAGCGGGCCGTCGAAGGTGCGCGCCGACCAGGCCGCGCGCGTCGCCGAGCTCGCGACGACGCTGATGGGCACGTCCCATCGCCAGGCGCCGGTCCGCGATCTCGTCGCGCGCGTGCGCAGCGGGCTCGCGGAGCTGTTTGCAGCGCCCGACGGCTATGAGGTCGTGCTCGGCAACGGCGGGACGACGGCCTTCTGGGACGCGGCCGCGCTGGGGCTCGTGCGCGAGCGCTCGCTGCACCTCGTCTACGGCGAGTTCTCGGGCAAGTTCGCGACGGTCACCGAGCGCGCTTCGTTTCTCGCCGATCCGATCGTCGTGCGCGCCGAGCCCGGCGACGCGCCGCAGCCCGTCGCCGATGCGAGCGCCGACGTCATCGCCTGGGCGCACAACGAGACCTCGACAGGCGTCATGGTCGACGTGCGCCGCCCGGCCGACAGCGGCGACGCGCTGGTGCTGGTCGACGCGACATCCGGGGCAGGCGGGCTGCCCGTCGATCTCGACCAGGCCGATGCCTACTACCTCGCGCCGCAGAAGAGCTTCGGCTCCGACGGCGGGCTGTGGCTCGCGCTGCTCAGTCCCGCGGCGCTCGAGCGGATCGAGCAGATCGCGTCCACCGACCGCTGGATTCCCGAGTTCCTGTCGCTCGCTACGGCGCTTGAGAACTCGCGCATGCAGCAGACGCTCAACACGCCCGCGCTTGCGACGCTGATCATGCTCGACGAGCAGATCCAGTGGATGCTCTCCCACGGCGGCCTCGATTGGTGCGTCGCGCGGACAACCTGCTCGTCGGAACACCTCTACGGCTGGGCCGACGAGTCCGCCTACGCGCGACCGTTCGTCGCCGACCCCGCCAAGCGCTCGCTCGTCGTCGGCACGATCGACCTGAAGCCCTCGATCGATGCCGCTGCGGTGGCGGCGACGCTGCGCGCCAACGCCATCGTCGATGTCGAGCCCTACCGCAAGCTCGGCCGCAACCAGCTTCGCGTCGCGATGTTCCCGGCGGTCGAGCCGACCGACGTGCTGATGCTGACCAAGTGCATCGACTGGGTCGTCAGGAAGCTCGCATGACCGCGACCCAGCGCGTGCTCGTCAAGGAGGAGATCGGCGACTCGGGCGTCGACGCGCTGCGCGCTGCCGGCTTCGACGTCGACCTCGGCTATGACTGGGACCGCGAGCAGCTCGAGCAGCGCATCGGTGACTACGACGGGATCCTGATCCGCTCGGCGACGAAGCTCGATGACGGCCTGATGGCCAAGGCGACGAAGCTGCGGATCGTCGCGCGCGCCGGCGTCGGCGTCGACAACGTCGACGTGCTCGCCGCGACCAAGCGCGGCATCGTCGTCGCGAACGCGCCGCGCTCGAATGTCGTGACCGCCGCCGAGCACACGATGGCGCTGCTGCTCGCGCTCGCGCGCAACATCCCGCAGGCACACGGCTCGCTGACGGCCGGTCGCTGGGACCGAGCGATGTACTCGGGGGTCGAGGTGATGGACAAGACGCTCGGAATCCTCGGCTTCGGGCGGATCGGCCAGCTCGTCGCCACGCGTGCGCGGGCGTTCGGCATGAGGGTCGTCGCCTATGACCCCTATGTGGCGGCCGAGCTCTACCAGCAGCTCGGCGTGGAGCGCTTCGCCAGCCCCGAGGGCATCTACGAACGCGCGGACTTCATCACGCTGCACCTGCCCACGACGCCCGACACGGAGGGTTTCCTCGACGCCAAGGCGTTCGCGCTGATGCGCCCGGGGGTGCGCATCCTCAACGTCGCGCGCGGCTTGCTGATCGTCGACGCCGACCTGCAGGCCGCGCTCGACAGCGGCCAGGTGGCCGGTGCCGCGCTCGACGTCTTCGACACGGAGCCGATCACCGAGCACCCGCTCTTCGCCTACCCCAACGTCGTCGTCACCCCGCACCTCGGCGCCTCGACCGCCGAGGCCAACGACCGCGCCGGATATCAGGCGGCCGAGCAGATCGTCGCGGCGCTCGTCGGTGGCAGCGTCACGACCGCCGTCAACGTCCCGGCGATCGCCGCCGAGGACATGGAGCTGCTCGGCCCCTACCTTCCGCTCTGCCGCCAGCTCGGACGGCTGGTCACGACGCTCGCCCAGTGCAGCTCGATCGATCGCATCGAGATCGAGTGCCGCGGCCGGATCGCCGAGCGCGACACGCGGCCGCTCGGCACGGCCGTGCTGCTCGGCGCGCTCGGCGGCCGCACGGAGGAGCCGATCAACGAGGTCAACGCGCCCTCGATCGCCGAGGAGCGCGGGATCCAGATTACCGAGAGCAAGAGCAAGCAGGCGCAGGACTTCACCGATCTCGTCCGCGTGACCGCGGTCTGCGCAGAGACCCGCACGACGGTCGTCGGCACGACGCTCGGCAACCGCCACCGGCCGCATCTGCTCGAGGCCTGGGGACAGCGCTTCAACCTGCAGATCGAGCCCTGTCTGACGCTGCTGCGCTACAGGGACGTGCCGGGCATCATCGGCCGTGTCGGCACGATCTTCGGCGAGCACGGCATCAACATCGGCTCCGCCGCCGTCGGCCACTCGCCCAAGAACGGCGAGCACCCGCACGCGGTGATGGTCCTGACGACCGACAGCCCGGTGCCGCAGTCACTCATCGACGAGATCCTCGGCTCGTGGGATGTCTTCGTCGAGGGCCGCACCGTCTCGCTGGCGTAGCTTGGGGCCAGCGTGAGCGCCACGCCCGACAGCCGCTGGTGGCGCGAGGCCGTCATCTACCAGATCTACCCGCGCTCCTTTCAGGACTCCGACGGCGATGGGGAGGGGGACCTGGGCGGCATCGCGCAGCGCCTCGGCCACATCACCGATCTCGGGGCCGATGCGATCTGGCTGTCGCCGATTTATCCATCGCCGTTTGCCGATGGCGGCTACGACGTCGCCGACTTCACCGACATCGATCCTCGCTTCGGGTCGCTGGCCGACGCGGATGCGCTGATCGCGGCTGCGCACGACGCAGGCCTGCGCGTGCTGATGGACATCGTGCCGTGCCACACGTCGATCGAGCATCGCTGGTTTCAGGAGCACCCCGAGCGCTACATCTGGTCAGACCGCGACGGGCCGGCCAACAACTGGATCGCGGCGTTCGGCGGGCCGGCGTGGTCGCGCGATCCGCGCAGCGGGCGCTGGTACCTGCACTCGTTCTATCCCGAGCAGCCCGACCTGAACTGGCGCTGTGCGGACGTTCCCGCGGCGATGGCCGAGGTGCTGCGCTTCTGGATTGAGCACGGCGTCGACGGCTTTCGCCTCGATGCGATCGACCGGCTCCTGAAGGGCCTGCAGCTGCACGACGACCCGCCGGCGACCCGGCCGCCTGCGCTGCCCGAGCGCGACGAGGTCGCCGTGCTCAACCAGGTACACAGCCGCAACTCGCCCGACATCGGCGTTGCGCTCGCCGCGCTGCGCGCGGGCGCCGGTGCTGACGTGCTGCTCGTCGGCGAGGTCTACCTGCCGGCTGCCGAGCTGGCGCCCTACCTGGAGCACATCGACGTCGCCTTCGCATTCGAGTTGCTGCACTCGCCTTGGGAGGTGGACGCGATCCGCGCCGCAATCGAGGCCGCGCTCGATCCGGACGGCGCCGCGGGCCGCGTCGCCTGGGTGCTCTCAAACCACGACTTCCCACGCCTGCCCAACCGCGTCGGTGCCGAGAACGTCCGCGCCGCGGCGCTGCTCGGGCTGACGCTGCCCGGGCCCGCCTTCATCTTCCAGGGTGACGAGATCGGCATGGCCGACGGCCCCGGCCGCGAGCCGCCCGACGACCGCGCCGGGCGCGATCGCCATCGCCACCCGATGCGCTGGGAGGACGACGCGCCGCACGGCGGATTCACGCCCGGACCCGAGCCCTGGATGCCCGCGATCGAGGTCGCGGGTGGCGCGGTGCAGGCTCAGCGCGAGGATCCCGATTCGCTGCTGTCGCTCTACAAGGACCTGATCGCCGTCCGCCGTGAGCTCGGAGATGGCCTTGAGTTCATCGCCGCCGACAAGGGCGTCCTGGCGTACACCCGAGGCCACCACCACGTAGTCGCGATCAACCTCTCGGGGGAGGAGCGGACCGCTTCCGCGGGCGGCCGCGTGGTTCGCGCGACACACGCGCGGGAGAACCCTTCCGGCGCGCCGGCGCCCGGCCGCCTGCGGCCAGGAGAGGGATTTCTCGCGAATGTCTGAGGTGTGCGATTTGTAACGAGCGCGAGCGGGTATCCGGGCGCCATGAAACTGGGGCGAGTCGGCGCCGCGATCCTCGTAGCAGTCGTCGCTCTGGCGATCGCCGGGTGCGGCGACGACGCTCCCAGCGGCGGCGGCACGGAGCTCACCTGGTTCATCTTCAACGAGCCCAGCGGCGCCCCGCAGAAGATCGCCGAGCGCTGCTCGGAGCAATCGGGCGGGCGCTACACGATCAAGTTCGAGCTGCTGCCCAACGAGGCCGATCAGCAGCGTGAGCAGCTCGTGCGCCGCCTCGGCGCCGAGGACGACACGATGGATCTGCTCGGGATGGACGTCGTCTGGACCGGCGAGTTCGCCAACGCCGGCTGGCTGGCGCCCGTTCCGCCCGACGTGGCCAAGACCGTCTCGGACAAGGTCTTCGCCAGCGTGCTCGAGACCGCGCGCTTCAAAGACCGTCTGTACACGGTGCCGATCTGGTCCAACACGCAGCTTCTGTGGTACCGCAAGGACCGGGTACCCAACCCACCCAAGACCTGGGACGAGATGCTCGATCAGGCCGAGAAGCTCGGACCGAACAAGGGACGCTTTCAGATCCAGGCCAACCGCTATGAGGGCCTCGTCGTGCTCGCAAACCAGCTGATCGAGTCCGCGGGCACGTCGTTTTTGTCGGGGCCGACGACGGTCAAGCTCGACAAGGAGCCGACCCTCGAGGCGCTTCGCATCATCGGCCGCCTGTCGCAGTCGAGGGTCGCGCCGACGAACCTGACGACCTCCGACGAGGACTCGGCGCGGCTCGGGTTCGAGGGCCCCGCACCGCCCGGCGAGAGCACGACGAGCTTCATGATCAACTACCCGTTCGTCTTCCCGTCGGCGAAGACCAACCGCCCGAAGAACGTCTTCCCGAACATCGGCGTCGCGAAGTATCCGCAGGTCGACGCCGACAAGCCGAGCGCCCCGCCGATCGGCGGCATCAACATCGGTGTCTCCAAGTTCTCCAAGCACCCGAAGGAGGCCTTCGAGGCCGCGCAGTGCCTCGTCAAGCCCGAGAACCAGCTCGAGGTCGCGACGCTCGGCGGCCTGCCGCCGGTGCGCTCGGACCTCTATGACCAGCCCGAGATCGAGAAGATCTATCCCGGCTTCGCCGACGTGATCAGGGAGTCGATCGAGGACGCAGCCCCGCGGCCGTCGATCTCCCCGGCTTACCAGGACCTGTCGCTGGCGATCCAGCGCGCGCTGCACCCCACGACGAAGATCGATCCGGCCAAGGCAGAGCAGGCCTACGACGAGCTGCGCGAGAAGGTCGAGCAGGCGGTCAAGCGCGAGGGCCTGCTGTGACCGCGCTGTCGCTGGGGCGCAAGAAGGCAAAGCGCGCTCCGATCAGTGACAAGACGCGCGCCGAGCGCAAGCTCGCGCTGATGCTGTGCGCCCCGGCGGTCTTCGTGATGCTGCTCGTGACGCTCTATCCGATCGGCTACGCGATCGTCCTGTCGGTCCAGAAGGTCGACCTGCGCTTCCCGGCCGAGAGCGGCTTCGTCGGCCTGGACAACTACGCGGCGGTGCTCAAGTCCGACCTGTGGTGGCAGGACCTCTTCAACAACACCTTCGTCACGGTCGTGTCGGTCGCGATCGAGCTCGTGCTGGGCATGGCGCTCGCGCTCGTCATGCACAGGGCCATCTTCGGTCGCGGCCTGATCCGGACCGCGGTGCTGATCCCCTACGGGATCGTCACGGTCGTTGCCGCGTTCGCCTGGTTCTTCGCCTTCGACCCCGAGAGCGGGTTCGTCAACACGCTGGGGATCTTTGAGGCGGAGAAGGCGTGGTTCGGTGATCGCTGGAGTGCGTTCGCGGTGATCATCATGGCCGAGGTCTGGAAGACGACGCCGTTCATGGCACTGCTGCTGCTCGCCGGCCTCGCGACGATCGACAACGGCCTGTACGAGGCCGCCAAGGTCGACGGCGCGAGCGCCGTTCAGCGCTTCTTCCGCATCACGCTGCCGCTGCTCAAGCCGGCGCTGCTCGTCGCGCTGCTGTTCCGCATGCTCGACGCCTTCCGCGTCTTCGACTCGATCTTCGTGATGACACGAGGTTCGCAAGACACCGAGTCGCTGTCGATCCTCAGCTACAACCAGCTCATCTCGCGGCTGAACCTCGGCCTCGGCTCAGCGGTCTCGGTGCTGCTGTTCATCCTCGTGCTGATGATCGCGTTCGTGTTCGTCAAGGGCTTCGGCACGGCCGTGCCCTCGCAGGGAGATCGCAAATGACGAGGCAGAGCCCCAGAGCGCGGCTCGCCTGGACGGTCGGCCTGAGCGTCGTGGTCGTCTACGCGATGGTCCCGGTCCTGTGGCTCATGTCGCTGTCGCTGAAGTCGCCCGACAGCGTCGCCGACAAGAAGGTCATCCCGGAGAACATCTCGTTTGAGAACTACGAGGCGCTGTTCGCGGGCGGACTCGACAGCCCGCTGCTGCGACCGCTGATCAACTCGATCGTGATCGCGCTGACGGCGACCGTGATCGCGGTCACGCTGGCGTCGTTCACGGCCTACGCGATCGCCCGCCTGGACTTCCCCGGCAAGGGCCTGATCCTCGCCGGCGCACTGGCGATCGCGATGTTCCCGCCGATCTCGGTCGTCGGGCCCCTGTTCGACATGTGGCGCACGCTCGGCCTCTACGACACGTACGTCGGGCTGATCATCCCGTACCTGACCTTCGCGCTGCCGCTGGCGATCTACACGCTCGTGGCGTTCTTCAGAGAGATCCCGTGGGAGCTCGAACAGGCCGCCCAGGTCGACGGCGCGACCCCGTGGCAGGCGTTTCGCAAGATCATCCTGCCGCTCGCCGCGCCCGGCGTCTTCACCGCCGCGATCCTCGTCTTCATCTTCGCCTGGAACGACTTCGTCTTCGCGATCACGCTGACGTCGTCGGACTCCGCGCGGACCGTGCCGGCGGCGCTGGCGTTCTTCACGGGCGAGTCGCAGTTCACCGCGCCGGTCGGGGCGATCGCCGCCGCCGCGGTGCTCGTGACGATCCCGATCATCATCTTCGTCCTGATCTTCCAGCGTCGCATCGTCGCCGGGCTCACAGCCGGCGCAGTCAAGGGATAAGGAGCACCAGTGGCCGAGATCAAACTGCGCGACGTCACCAAGCGCTACGCGGACGGCACAGAAGCCGTCAAGAAGATGAACCTGGACATCGCCGACGGCGAGTTCATGATCCTCGTCGGTCCCTCGGGCTGCGGGAAGTCGACCGCTTTGCGCATGATCGCGGGGCTCGAGGACATCTCCGACGGGGAGCTGAGCATCGGCGACAAGGTCGTCAACAACCTCTCACCGCGCGACCGCGACATCGCGATGGTCTTTCAGAACTACGCGCTGTACCCACACATGACCGTGCGCGAGAACATGGGCTTCGCGCTGAAGCTCGCCAAGGTCGCGCCGGAGGAGATCAAGAAGAAGGTCGAGAACGCGTCCGCGATCCTCGACCTCGACGACCATCTGGACCGCAAGCCGTCCAACCTGTCCGGCGGCCAGCGCCAGCGCGTCGCGATGGGCCGCGCGATCGTGCGCGACCCGCAGGCGTTCCTGATGGACGAGCCGCTGTCGAACCTCGATGCCAAGCTGCGCGTGCAGATGCGCACCGAGGTCTCGCGCCTGCAGAAGGACCTCTCGACGACGACGGTCTACGTCACGCACGACCAGACCGAGGCGATGACGCTCGGCGACCGCGTCGCGGTCATGCGCTCGGGCGTGCTGCAGCAGGTCTCCACTCCGCGCAACCTCTACAACGACCCGGTCAACATCTTCGTCGCCGGCTTCATCGGCTCGCCGGCGATGAACTTCTTCTCCGGCAAGATCGCCGATGGCAAGCTCACGCTGCCGTTTGCGGAGCTGCCGGCGCCGGAGGGCGTGGAGGACGTCGGCGACGTGATCGTCGGGATCCGGCCCGAGGACTTCGAGGATGCGCGCTTCGCCCCGGACGGCCACGCGGACGGCATGGAGTTCGAGGCGCCGATCGAGGTCGTCGAGTCGATGGGCTCGGAGATCTACGTGCACTTCTCCTACGAGGGCGGCGAGGTCAGCTCAGACGAGCTGGCCGAGCTCGCGCGCGACTCGGGGATCGCCGAGACGCCGAGCGGGGGAGAGGGACGCTCGGTCGCGCGGCTGAACCCCGAGTCCGAGATCGTCGAGGGCCAGAAGGCGAAGCTCTGGTTCGACGGCGCGAAGCTGCACCTCTTCAATCCGGCCGACGGGACGAACCTGCGCCAGAACAAGGAGGAGCAGGCAGCCGCGGCCGCGGCGACCGAAGAGGCGATCGAGGTCGAGGCTGAGGTGGACGCCAGGGCCGACGAGGAGGATCCGCCTGCAAGGAGGCGGGCGCTGGACCCGCCGGGCGCGCCCGAGTAGCGGCCGCTCAGCGCCCGCGCCGCACGCGGTCTATCGCCTCGTCGGGGAGTCCCGCAGCGTCAATGTCGTCTATGGGGCGCTATACGCGCACTATTCGACATCGGCCCGCGGGCCGCTCCCTTTTTCTGTCATTGCTGGCGTTCATCCAGCACGCGGCGACGAACTACGTCAACGAAGCACAAACCACCAATGCCACCGCGAACTGCACCGCCGCCGACACCACCGTCGCCGGATGCAGCCTGTGGCCGCCCATGCATACGCCCCCGAGCTTGCCCGGCGTCAGCAGGTCGAGCAGCAGAAACCCGACCGCCTGAGCGGCGACGCCGACGACGCCGAAGATCGCGGCCTCGTCGAGGCCCTCCCAGCCCTGGCCGGTGAAGTAGATCGCGAACCACAGGATCAGACCGAGCGAGACGATCGATGAAGCTGTCAGGACTGCGGCGTTGGTGTTTCCCTCCATGACCTGCTTGCCGAGGCTGCCCGGCGTCAGCAGATCGACGACGAAGAAGCCGAGCAGCAGCACGCCGAGGCCGACCCCCGAGTATGCGAGCACCTGACCGACGAGTTCTGGCGTGTCTGGCATGTCGTGAGTCCTCTCCCTTAGGCGATGACGTGCGGCACGAATCGCGATGTGTTTGTGGTCAGCAGGCCGTCGGACTCGCGGATGCCCAGGCCGGCCGGCTCCATGTCAACGGTCCAGACGCCGAGCACGGGGTGTCCGCCCGCGCCGTACTCGCCAAGCTCGGCGTACTGCTGCACGACGAAGCCCTCCTCGCCGTACCCCTGGTCAGGTCCCTTCTCGACGACGTCGCCGTCGCGCACCACCTCGGCGTTCGCGCCCTCGCGGGCGAGCAGCGGCTTGCGCACGTACGAGGTGAGGCTTGACGGCTGCTCGCCGTCGAAGAACGCCGACAGCACGTGCGGGTTCTCCGGAAAGAGCCGGTGCAGCACCGGAAGAATCCCCTTGTTGGACCACATCATCTTCCAGATGGGCTCGATCCAGGTGGTCTTGCCCTCGCCGAGCCCCATCCGCTCGAGCGCCTTGAAGGCGAAGTCCTCATGGATCATCCACTCCCACGGATAGAGCTTGAACGCCGTTTTCACCTCGCGGTCCTCGAGGTCGACAAAACCGCGGTCCTCGAGGTAGCCGAGGCTCTCGATCGCCATCACCTCGCACGTCAATCCGGCCGCGCGCGCCGTCTCGGCGAGGTAGCCGATCGTCATGAAGTCCTCGCCGGAGTGCTCCCCGGACGTGTGCAGCATGTGCACGCGATCACCGAGGAAGCGGTCGCCCTCGAACAGCTCCTTCCAGCGCGCGATCAGCATCTCGTGCAGCAGGTTCCACTGATCCACACCTTCGCCGAAGACGTCGATCGCCCAGTGCCACTGCACGGCCGCGGTCTCCAGCAGGCCGGTCGGCGTATCGGCGTTGTACTCGAGCAGCTTGGGCACCTGGTCGGGCCCGTACGCGAAATCGAAGCGCCCGTAGATCATCGGTGGCTCGCTGGCCCACGTCTCCTTGATCTTCGGCACCGCCCAGCCGGGGATCCCCATCTGCGAGAAGAGGTTCTCCTCGATGATGTAGTCGCCGGCCTCGACGAGCATCTCCATCATCAGCCGC
>Ga0136632_10000121_pt1 | contig 18186 bp, 16 predicted proteins | sample AntDrymUQ6112106_2_FD_104670 | JGI IMG/M metagenome (GOLD analysis project Ga0136632, IMG submission 104670) | Polar desert sand microbial communities from Dry Valleys, Antarctica - metaG UQ611 (21.06) | ecosystem: Environmental > Terrestrial > Soil > Desert | place: Antarctica: Dry Valley...
CCGAACGTCGATGCCGGTCAGCTCGGTGTCCTGGTGCAAGTGCACGCCCATCGCGTCGCCGGCCCGGGCGTAGCCCCAGACCACCGCGTCGTGCCGGATGACCCCGCCGGGCGGGTGGTAGAGGGCGCCGAGGATCGGGTAGCGCGGTTGATGCGAGACGTCCATGAACGGCACCAGCCGTGTGACGTCGTCGGGGCCGACGACCTCGGAGTCGACCCCGCACGCCTTGTTCACCTCCGCGCGCCACCGCATCGTACGGAGCGAGGAGTCACTGTGGGCAAGGGTCAGGTGGCCTCGGCGGGAGAACATCACGTTGAAGTTGAGCTCGGTGGCGAGCCGCTCGTACAGCTGCAACGACCGGTCGTAGAAGCGCACCCCCTCCGGGGTCAGGTAGTTCGACCGCAGGATGGCGGTGTTGCGCCCGGAACCCCCGCCGCCGAGGTAGCTCTTCTCCAGCACGGCGACGTTCGTGATCCCGTGGTTGCGGGCCAGGTAGTAGGCCGTCGCCAGGCCGTGCACGCCGCCACCGACGATCACGACGTCGTAGCTGGGCCGCAGGTCGTGGTGGCGCCATGCCGGCGGCCAGGCGTCGCCGCGTAGCCCGTGCCGCAGCAAGGCCGCCGCCGAGTAGCGGCGGGACCGCCCTGGGCGCCGGCGAGGGTCAGGCATGCCCGTCCTCGTCGCTCAGCCGGTCGAGTGCACGCTGCCGCCACCGCTCGGTCGCCGCCACGTCGCCGAGGGTGTAGATGTGCAGACCCGCCACCCCGCGGGTCGGGTCCGACAGCTCCGCCGCCATCGCGCGCACCAGCGAGTCGGGTCGGTAGCCACCGGGCCGCAGCAGCCGGAGGAGCCCGTACCGATGCTTGCGGAGGAACCGGGCGGACGGCCCGACGCCGATCCGCTGCACGACCCGCAGCAACCGGCGCTGGTCCACTGCGCCCGCGACGCCCACGTGCAACGGCAGCCGTACACCCGCATACCGCACATCGGCGAGCCAGGAAGAGATCGCGCTCGCGTCGAAGCACAGCTGGCTGACAAGGTAGGCGGCGTGCGGCTGTTTGGCCCGCATCGCCTCCATCAGCTCGTCGTTGCCGACCAGCGGGTGAGCTTCGGGGTATCCGGCGACCCCGAGCCGGTGCGGGACTGGTGCCCCGCCACCTCGCCGCAGCCGGTCCAGTGACCTCAGAAAGTCGATCGAGTCGGCGAACTCGCCCGCCGGTCGTTCGTCGTCACCCGCCACGACGAACACATCGCGCACGCCAGCCGCGTCGAGGCGGTGCAGGATCTCGGTCAGCTGGGCCTCGTCGACCACCTGACGGGCGGCCAGGTGTGGGGTCACCGAGAACCCGCGTCCGGACAGGGTTTCGGTGAGTCGCAGCGTGGCCTCGAGCCCGCGGCGGGGCGAGCAGGTGACGGTCACGGGGATAGTCGGTGGGACGTGCTCGACCACCCGGTCAGCGGTGCCGGCCAGCGGGAGCACCTCGTAGCGTGGCCGTCGCAGGGCCGCGACCAGCCACGGTTGCGCGGAGCCAACGCGGGCCGGGCCGGCCTCGGTGCAGGTCGTGGCGTCGCGCATCGGTTACAGCTGCTCGCCGTAGGCGAGGTTGACGTCGGCGAGTGCCGGGTCGGTGCCGAGGAAGACGTGCTTCGACATGTCCGCGGAGTAGCGGCTGGCCGGGGGTCGCCGGCCGAGCGCCTCGGCCATGCTGCGGACATGGTGCGGTGCGGCTCCGCAGCACAGGCCCAGGTAGCGCACTCCGACCGCCAGCGCCTCCCGGGCGAAGTCCGCAACCTCGTACCGGTTGCAGCAGAACGGGTCCAGCGCGGTCGGGAACGGACGCCCGTCCGGCAGCGACCGGCTCTCCGGTTCCCGCAGCGACTGGAAGGTGGGTTGGTCGGCGGTTGTGCGGTAGGGCACCGGAAGTGCCGCCACGGGAACGTCGACCGCGGCAACGACGTCGGGCAGCAGCGGCAGCATGGTCGCGGGCCCGCGGATGCAGTTGAGGCCGACCACGCTGGCGCCGGCGGAGGCCAGGCGCCGCGACGCGTCGGGCAGGGCCCACCCCTCGCGCGTCTCCGGCTGCTGGCCGACCGCGAGCGTGACGACTGCCGGCAGACCGGCTCCGATGATGACGTCGAGGGCGAGCAGTGCCTCTCCCGCGTACCGGAACGTCTCACCGATCACGAAGTCAACGCCTGCGCCAGCCGCCCACCCGACCTGCTCCTCGAACATCGCCCGCGCCTGCGTCTGCGTCCCCCGGTCAGCTGGGTCGTACACGTTGGTGTTACAGACGTTCCCGGCCAGCAGCGAGCCGCTCTCGTCGGCGACCTCGCGGGCCAGCGCGAGCGCCTGCCGGTTCAGGTCCTCGAGCAGCCCGTCCTTGCCGACCGCGCGCAGCTTCTCCCGGTGGGCGTAGTAGGTGAGCGCCTCGACCACGTCGGAACCGGCGTGCACCAGGTCGCGGTGCAGGCCGGTGACCTGCCCGGGGTGGTCGAGCACCACCGTTGGCACGAACGGCCCGGCCTGCAGGTGGCCGCGACGCTCGAGCTCGAAGACGTAGCCCTCTGCGCACAGCACTGGGCCGGTGGCCAGCCGCTCGACCAGCGTCGGGCCGCGGGCTCGGGAGGTGTCGGTCACCCGCTGGTCCCGCCGCCCTTGGGAGTGTCCTTCTTGGGGTCGATGAACGGCTTCGGGACCACGACGGCGTCCACATCACCGCGAGCGGCGGTGCGGACGGCGAGCTTCGTGCCGTTGTCGGTGCGGTCGATCGGCACCAGGGCGAAGCCGACGTTCTTCTCCAGCCGAGGCGACCAGAACGCCGACGACACCTGGCCGATCTGCCGGTCGTCCTCGAGCACGGGCAGGTAGTCCTCGAGGTAGCCGATCAGCGGGTCACCGCCGATCTCCACGCCGACGATCTTGCGGTCCACACCCTGCTCGGCGATCCGCGTCAGCGCCTGCTTGCCGATGAAGTCGGAGTCGGAGTCGAGGTCAACGGTCCACTCCAGACCGATCTCGTACGGGTTGAGGAAGTGGTAGTCGCTGTAGCCGTTGTTGTCGAGGGCGATCTCCGAGCCGTAGCTGAGGATGCCGGCTTCGACCCGGCGGATCTGGCAGGGTCCGATCACCGCGAGGTCGTGCGCCTCGCCGGTCTCCAGGACCGCGTCCCACAGCCTGGTGCCGTCGCGGCTGGCGTTGCGCAGGTAGATCTCGTACCCGATCTCACCGGTGTAGCCAGTCCGACCGACGACGACGGACATGCCGTCGATGTCGAACTCACCGCTCCAGTAGTACTTGAGGTCGAGAACCTTGTCACCAACGAGGTCACGCATGAGGGCTTGCGACTTCGGCCCCTGGATCTGCACCGGGGCGACGTCGGGCTCGCTGACCCGTACGTCGAGACCAGACGCGGCGGCCACGCCCTTGGCCCACAGCAGCACGTCACCGTCGGCGACCGAGAACCAGAAGGTGTCCTCGGCCACTCGGAGCAGCACCGGGTTGTTGATGACGCCACCGTCGACGTCGGTGTTGAGCAGGAACTTGTTCTGCCCGACCGCGCACTTGGTCAGGTCACGTGGCGTGAGCCGGTTCGCCAGCTCCAGCGCGTCCGGGCCGGAGACCTCGACCTGCCGCTCGACGCCGACGTCCCAGATGGTGACGTCTCGAACCAGCCGCCAGTACTCGGCGATCGGGTCGGCGTAGTGGCGCGGGTGGTACATCCGGTTGCAGACGCTGTAGGAGTGCACGCCGTGCCGTCGCGACGCCTCGTAGTAGGGGGACTTCCGGATCCGGGTGTACATGTGGATCTTGGGGTTGTCGTAGGGGATGCGCACGCGGGGCGTCCTTTCTGTGCTGGTGTCTGCCGGTGTCTGGTCAGAGTGGGTGTCAGCTCCATGGGAACGGCGAGCTGCTGGTCGGGTGCAGCTCCCCGCGCTCGTAGCGGTCGAAGCGGAAGGGTTCCAACAGCTCCTGGGGCTCGCCGAGCAGCTCTCGCGCCACCAGCGCGCCGACGCCGAGCATCTTGTAGCCGTGGTTGGAGTCGGCGATGACGTAAGCGTTCTGTCGGAACACGTCGAAGACCGGGAAGCTGTCCGGGGTGAAGCAGCCGAGTCCGCCGGAGGCATCGTCCTTGAACAGGTGGGCGGTGCCGTCGAACCTGGCGTGACAGTGCGCCAGCGCCGCGGTCCACATCCGGGCGAAGGAAGGGGAGACGACGAACTCCGGGCTGGCCGGGCCGTACGGGTCGACGGCGACCGCCCCAGCCGGCCTGTCCACCGGGGTCGGCATGCTGCCGCCCTGCACGCCGCCGAAGCTCGTGTCGGGCTTGTAGTAGATGCCCCACATCTGGTCGGTGACCAGGTTGCCGTCCTGGTCGCGCAGCGGTGCATCGGAATCCACGTGCATGACCGGCGGCATCCCGCCCGACCGGTCGCTCAGCAGGCCGGGATCGACTCCGAGCGTGCCCTCCTGGAGCAGCAGGTACGTCCACATCGCGACGCCGGTGCGGAGCTCCCCGTCGGGTGCGCGGACGTCGATCGTCGCCGGGAGGTCGAGCAGCTGCCAGAGGTCGCGGACCCACGGCCCTACCGCGACCACCAGCTGCTCGCAGCGCACCGTGCCGTGGTCGGTCGCGACCGCACGGACGGCACCGCTGTCGATGTCGAGGCCGGTGACCCGCACGCCGGTCGCGATCCGCACGCCCTCGGCCCGCGCCTTGTCCGCCAGTCCTTGCATCGAGGCCGAGTTGTTGGCATAGCCGCCACGGTGCTCGTGCAGCACGTTGGTGATGCCCTCGGCCCGCCAGTCACCGAACAGGTCGTCCAGGTAGCGGTGGCACGCCTGCTCACCCTCCACCAGCGTCGACGGGTAGCCGATCTCCTGCTGCTCGGCGTGGATCTGACCGACTCCGGCGCGCATCGACTCTGGCGCCGCCTGCAGGTAGCCGACCGGGTGGTACGAGAACGCCGCCGGGTCGGACTCCCATACCGACACCGAGTGCGCCATCAGCCGGCGCATCGCCGGCTGGAAGTAGTTGTTGCGGATCACGCCGCAGGCGATGCCGGAGGCGCCGGCGGCGACCGCCGTCTTGTCGACCACGAGGACGTCGGCGCCGCTGCCGGTGCCGCGGCGGAGCAGCTCCTGCGCCAGGTGCCAGGCGGTGGACAACCCGTGCACCCCGGCCCCGATCACGACGTATCGGGCCGCGGCCGGGAGCTCCGGGGGCACCGACATCGCGTTTCACCTCGTTGCCATATCGGCAACCTCGTTGCATACTAGGCCTCGGACGCTAACAGCAGCAGGTGGTGCACGCCAATGAGCCGACCGGTCGCGACCGTCGAGCGCGCGGTGGCGGTGCTGGTCACCCTGGCCGGCGCCCCCGCGGACCTGGGCACCAACGAGATCGCCCGTCGGACCCGTATCAACCCCAGTACCGCCTCCCGGCTGCTCGCGACCCTGCTCGAGGCCGGGCTGGTGCGGCGTACGCAGGACAGCGGCCGCTTCCGCCTGGGTCCTCGGCTGGTGGAGCTCGGCAACGCGGCGCTGGCCCGGGTCGACCTGCGCCAGCTGGGCCGGACCCACCTGACCGCGCTGACCGAGGCGACCGGGGAGACGGCGACCCTCTCGGTGCCGAACGGCGAGACGACGGTCACCGTCGACTTCGTGCAGAGCCCGTCGACCGTGCGCAGCGTCGCGGAGCTCGGACGGCCGAGCATCGCGCACGCCACCGCGATCGGAAAGGTCCACCTGGCCTACGGCGGTGCGGCCCCGTCCGGCCGGTTGCCCGCGTACACGGCGCGGACGGTCACCGACCGCAAGGCGCTTGCGGCCGAGGTCGCGCAGACCCGTGACCGTGGCTGGGGGCAGGCGCTGGGTGAGCGGGAGGCCGAGCTGAACGCGCTCGCCGCCCCGGTCCTGGACCTGACCGGTGAGCTGATCGGCGTGCTCGGGTTGCAGGGCCCGGCCGCCCGCTTCGACGCCGCGGCGATGGAGGCGGCCGTCGCCCCGCTCGTGTCGCACGCTCGACAGCTGTCCGCGGCGCAGGGCTGAGGCCCATCGTCCGGGCCAGTCGTTGCCATAAGGGCACCGGCCTTGCACGTTCGGACCTGGAGTGCGACAGTCCGCCCAGCGACGGTGTCCGCGACCGCGCGACCGCCCGTCGCAGCAGCCTGGCTTCAGTCAGTCGGGCCAGTCGGAGGTGGCCGTGGAGGACGTGAGCTGGTGGGAGAGCTTCCGGATCTACCTGGAGTTCCGCTGGGAGCACGTCCTCGAGCTCGGCATCGACCACGTGCTCGTGGTCGTGATCTCGGTCGCCTTGTCCACTGCCATCGGGGTCGGGCTCGGCGTGGCCACGTACCGGACCGAACGCCCCCGTGACCTGGTGCTCGCCGTCACCGGCACGTTCCTGACGATTCCGTCGCTCGCCCTGTTCGGCCTCTTCATCGCCGTCCCGTTCCTCGGTCTCGGTGGGCGGTCCGTGATCGTCGGACTCGTCATGTACGGGCTGCTGCCGATCGTCCGGAACACGATCGTCGGCCTGCGCGAGGTGGACCCGGCGGTCGTCGAGTCCGCGTTGGGGATGGGCATGGGGCGTGCGCAGCGGCTGCTGCGCATCGAGCTGCCGCTGGCCTGGCCGGTCATCCTCACCGGGATGCGAGTGTCCACCCTGCTCCTCCTCGGCATCGCGGCGATCGGCGCCTACATCAACGGGCCGGGTCTTGGGCAGGACATCTTCGCCGGGCTGGCGCACATCGGCGGCGCGAGCGCGCTGAACGAGGTGCTGGGGGGAACGCTCGGGATCATGATCCTCGCCGTGCTGTTCGACATGGTCTACGTCGCCCTGTCGTGGATCACGATTCCGAGGGGACTTCGATGACCGACGGCAGCAGCGCGAAGATCCGGCTGGAGGGTCTGTCCAAGCGCTTCCCCGGCCAGCGCGAGCAGGCCGTGGACGACCTCTCGATGGACATCCCGGAGGGCGAGATCGTCATCTTCGTGGGCCCATCCGGTTGCGGCAAGACCACGACGATGAAGCTGATCAACCGCATCATCGAGCCGACGTCGGGGCGCATCTTCCTGGACGGGGAGGACGTAACGAAGGTCAACTCCGACCAGCTGCGGCGGCGGATGGGCTACGTGATCCAGCAGATCGGGCTCTTCCCGCACCAGACGATCGCGGACAACATCGCCACGGTGCCCCGCCTTCTCGGCTGGGACAAGCAGCGGATCTCGGCCCGGGTGGACGAGCTGCTGGAGACCGTCGGGATGGATCCTGGGGACTACCGCAAGCGCTATCCCAAGGAGCTGTCCGGCGGCCAGCGTCAGCGGGTCGGGGTCGCCCGCGCGATGAGCGCCGACCCCGACGTCATGCTCATGGACGAGCCGTTCGGTGCGATCGACCCGATCACCAGGGACCGGTTGCAGAACGAGTTCCTCCTCGTGCAGGAGCGGATCAAGAAGACGATCGTCTTCGTCACCCACGACATCGACGAGGCGATCAAGATGGGCGATCGGATCGCCATCCTGCGCGAGCAGTCGCACATAGCCCAGTTCGACACTCCCGAGCGGATCCTGGTCGAGCCGGCCGACGACTACGTGTCGGACTTCATCGGTCGGGGGGCCTCGCTGAAGAGGTTGAGCCTGAGCCGGGTGCGTGACGTCGAGCTGCACGAGTGGCCGACGGTTGCCGAGTCGGCCAGTGCAGACGAGGTACGCCACACCCTCGAGGGCAGCGACAAGAGCGCGGTGCTCGTGCTGGACGACCAGCAGCGACCGGTGCAGTGGGTCAACGCCGACCACCTCCGGCGAGCGAGCCACGGCAGCAGGGTCGGCGAGATCGGCCTGCCGGCCGATGCCGTGGTCCAGCCCAACGCCACCCTGAGCGACACGCTGAACGAGATGCTCACCGCGCGCTACAGCGGCGCGATCGTGGTCGACTCCGATCGGGCCTACCAGGGGATCGTCGACATCGACACGATCAACGAGTCCGTCCGCGGCATGCGACAGGCCGAGCAGGACCGCTTGCGGGGAGAGACCGTGCCCGACGGCCAGGGGGTCGGTTCCTAGCATGTCGACGTCCACACAGGATGCGGGGCCGGTGCTGGCTGCCCGTGCGGGTCGCCGCTCGCTGGCTGGCTGGCTGTTCATGCCGGTGCTGCTGCTGGTCACGCTGGTCGTCCTGTACGCGACGGTGCAGAGCCGGGAGCTGAGCAGCGGCGAGCAGAGCCGGCTGAACGTCGACAGCGTCATGGGCAATCTGCGCGAGCACCTCGTGCTGACCGCGGTCTCCACGCTGCTCGTGCTCGCCATCGCGATTCCGATGGGAATCTTGCTCACCCGACCGTTCGCCCGGGCGATCACGCCACCGGCCATCACGGTGTTCAACATCGGACAGGCCATCCCGTCCATCGGCCTCATCGCGTTGCTCGCCATCGTCTACAACATCGGCTTCCGGCCGGCGGTGATCGCGCTGGTGGCCTACACGATCCTGCCGGTGCTGCGCAACACGATGGTGGGCCTGCGACAGGTGGACGCCTCCGTGATCGAGTCGGCCCGCGGCATGGGCATGACCAAGACGTCGGTGCTCACCCGGATCGAGCTGCCGCTGGCAGTGCCGATCATCATGGCCGGACTTCGTACCGCGCTGACCATCAACGTCGGCACCGCCACCCTCGGCGCCTTCATCGGCGCCGGGGGACTGGGCGAGCTGATCGTGGCCGGCTTCGTGCAGAACAGGCAGCTCATCACGGTCGTGGGGGCGGTGCTGGTCGCCGTCCTGGCGCTGCTCATCGACTACCTGGCCGGCATCGCAGAAGACGAGCTGAGACCGCGTGGACTCTAAATCGAGAAAGAGGTGACGAACGTGTCGTACCCAAGGACCGTCCGGTTGACCGCAGTCCTGGCCGCGTTGGCCCTGACAGCGCTGGCATGCGGTGACGACGACAGCGGAGGCGGTGCTGCCAGCGGCAGCGACCTGTCCGGCGCCGACTTCGCCGTCGGCTCCAAGGAGTTCACCGAGCAGCTCATCCTGGGGCAGATCACCCGGCTGGTGCTCGAGGATGCCGGGGCGACCGTCGACGACCAGACCGGCATCACCGGGACGACGAACGTCCGCAAGGCGCTGGACTCGGGCGAGATCGACATGTACTGGGAGTACACCGGGACCGGCTATGCCGAGATCCTCGGTAACGACGTCACCAAGGCGCCGACCGACGAGCAGGAGCTCTTCGAGGCGGTGGCCCAGCAGGACAAGGAGGAGAACAACGTCGAGTGGATGGCGCTGGCCCCGGTGAACAACACCTACGCGCTCGCCACCTCGGCGGAGGCGCAGGAGAGCCTCGGGGTCAGCACGCTCAGCGACTACGCGGAGCTGGCGGACTCGAGCCCGGACGACGCGTCGCTGTGCGCGGCCTCGGAGTTCATCGACCGCGGCGACGGACTCCCCGGCCTGGAGAAGGCATACGGCTTCGAGCTGTCGGAGGACGTCATCACCGAGGTCGAGCTCGGCATCATCTTCACCCAGGTCCCCGAGGGAGACCCCTGCAACTTCGGTGAGGTGTTCGCCACCGACGGCCGGATCCCTGCCAACGACATGGTCGTCCTCGAGGACGACCAAGACTTCTTCGTCATCTACAACCTGGCGCTGACCGTGGACGGTGCCGTCTTCGAGGAGTACCCGGAGCTGGAGGAGATCTTCACCCCGATCGCGGAGAAGCTGGACACCGACACCCTGCAGGCGCTCAACTCCCAGGTGGACGTCGATGGTCTGCCGCCGGAGGCTGTGGCGCAGCAGTGGCTCGAGGAGAGCGGCTTTCTCGGTTGAGCTCTTGGTGAACGGTTCGGTCCCCGGTGACCGGACTGTGGCGTCCGGTCGGAGAATGAGCAGATGCGGGTCACGCTGGCGCAGGTCGGTCCGTTGCTCGGTGACGTCGACGCCAACGTCGCGCGCGCCGAGCAGGTGGTCGCGGACGCCGTACGTGAGTCGTCGGACCTGGTCGTCTTCCCCGAGCTGTTCCTGTCCGGTTACTCGATCGGGTCCGTCGACGCGGACCTGTCGATGCGGCCGGACGACCCGAGGCTGCAGCGGCTCGCGAAGCGGGCCGGAGCGGCAGGCGTCGTGGTGGGGTTCGTCGAGGCCGGGAGCCGCGGGCCGCACACGTACAACAGCGTCGCCTTCTACCAGGGCGGCCGCTTGGTGCACGTGCACCGCAAGCTGTACCTGCCGGCGTACGCCCCCTTCGAGGAGCGCAACCACTTCACTCCGGGACCGACGCTGCAGGCGTTCCCGGTCAACCCGGACACCCAGATGGCGGTGCTGCTGTGCAACGACGCGTGGCAGCCGCAGCTGGCGTTCCTGGCCGTGCAGGACGGCGCGAAGGTGTTGCTGGTGCCGGCGGCCAGCGCGCAGAGCCAGTTCCCCGAGCACTACGACTCGCACGAGTACTGGCACGACATCACGCACTTCTACGGCCGCATGTTCCAGGTGTACGTGGTCTTCGTGAACCGGGTCGGCAGCGAGGGACCCTTGCGGTTCTGGGGGGGCTCGCACGTCATCGACCCCTGGGGCAGCGTGGTCGTCGAGGCGGGGGCGGAGGAGCAGGCGCTGACGGTCGACGTCGACCTGGCCGAGGTGCGTCGTCGCCGGCACCAGGTCCCGCTGGTCAAGGAGGCGCGCCTGGGCCTGCTGCAGCGGGAGGTCCGCCGACTCCTCGAGGAGGGCGGCGACCTCTAGCCGCCCGGATGCCGCATGCGCATGCTGATCGGCGCTGGCCTGCACCCAGGTACGACATCTTCCAGCGCAGCGCGGATGATGCAGTCAAGGTAGTGCTCAACCCGAGGGAGCGCTCGTGAGCGCGAGCGGATGGACAGTCGGAGCGATGGCACTCGCCGTCGTCGGTGGACTCGTGATGGCGTGGCTTGCCTTGCTGGCCACCCTTTGGCTGACCCAGCGGCGTGAGACCGACCCGGCAAAGCTGAGCGACGGGTTGCGGATCCTGCCCGACGCGATCGGACTGGTGCGTCGGCTCGCCAGTGACCGGAGCCTGCCGAGCGGAGTCAGGATCCGGCTCGGGTTACTCGTCGGCTACCTGCTGCTACCCGTTGACCTGGTCCCTGACTTTATTCCCGTTGTCGGCTACGCCGATGACGCGATCATCGTTGCCCTCACCCTCCGTGCGGTGGTCCGCAGGGCGGGCCCGGGTGCCCTGCCCCGGCACTGGCCCGGCACCCCCGAGGGACTACTGGTCGTGCAGCGGCTCGCAGGCATGCTGTGAACGTGCTCGCCCTTCCGAGGCCGCGCGGTGCCGATCCGACCGGGTACACGGTGACCCTGCCGTGTCGGTCATGTGGTGCAGCAGGGTTGAGTGCAACGCCTCGAGTCCTCGGTGCCTGACAGCACTGATCGCAACAGTTCCGCCTCTTTCGCCAGTTGACGTATGGATCGGCGGGCATTCAGCTGCCCTCGGTGAGCAGCGCGGCGTATCGGGCCAGATATAGCGGCCATCCGGCATCGTCGGCGACGCCCTCGCTGACGGACTCCCAGCCCGGGCCGTGCCGGTCGATGTTGCGGTGTTCCAGCTCGACCCGGGTGCGCTGCGGGGTCTCGGCGACGAAACGGACCTCGACCTCACTGGTGTTGTCCGGCTCGGTCTCGATCTGCCACTGCGGGCTGATGTCCCAGCTGAACACGACGCGGTCCAGCGGCTCGTAGGCAAGGATGCGCGCCCAGCGGCACTCGGTGCCGTCGATGCCGCGGTCGTAGATGTGGCCGCCGACTCGCGGTTCGAACACGGTCTCGGCGATCGCCGCCCTGAGAAGGTTGTGCTCGGGCGGCTTGAAGTCGCCGAACCGTTCGGTGAACACGGTGAACGCTCGCTCGATCGGCGCCTCGACCACAATCTGCTCGCGGACCACAGCCGCCACTGCCTGGGTCATGATCTCTCCTCTGTGGATTGTTCGACGATGTCCTTGTATCCGGGCAAGGCAACTCACCGGGCTGCTCGACCTGTCGAGTTGGCCCGAAGGGATGCGGGTCATAATTCGTCGGGAACGACCCCACCCTGGTGCGCAGCTGTCGTTGTTCGAGGAACGTGATGGCTGGCGCTACCAGGCCTTCGTCACCAACACCAAAGACGGACAACTGGCCTTCCTTGAGGCCCGGCATCGGGCTCACGCCCGGGTCGAGGACCGGATCCGGCACGCCAAGGACACCGGCCTGGGCCGGTTCCCGTCCCGAGAGTTCGCGATCAACCAGGCCTGGCTGATGCTCACCGCCGTCGCAGCGGACCTGACCGCCTGGACCCGACTCCTGGCGTTCACCGGCGACGCCAAAGTGCTCATGGTGTGCGAGCCAAAATCACTGCGCTACCGGTTCTTGCACGTCCCGGCCCGACTCACCCACAGCGCCCGCCGGCGCCGGCTCCAGAATCCCCGAAACCTGGCCCTGGGCAGCTGCGATCGTCGCGGTGTTCGCCAACATCGCAGCCATCCCGCAACCCGCCTGACCACCCGTTCACCCACGACCCGAGGAACCCGGAGAACCGCACCCGGCAGCGCCAGCCGGCTCACCGTCATACCCGGAGACGATCCCGACCACCGACCTGAAGCATCACACCGCGTGAGCCCTCACCACGACCGCCTGATGAATGACCGAGGTTAGCTAGATGTCTGCCAGCTCCTCGAACTCCGTGGTGTTGTTCAGCTCGGTTCCCATGGCGATGTTGGTGACCTTTTCGAGGATCACCTCGACGACGACAGGCACGCGGAACTCTTCCATCATCGCCAGCGCCTTCTCGAAGCCGGCGACCAACTCTTCGGGGTCACGTACCCGCAAGGCTTTGCATCCCAGCCCCTCGGCCACCTTGACGTGGTCGACGCCGTAGCTGTCCAGCTCGGGTGAGTTCACGTTCTCGAACGCGAGCTGCACGCAGTAGTCCATCTCGAAGCTGCGCTGCGCCTGTCGGATCAGGCCGAGGTATGAGTTGTTCACCACCACCTGGATGTAGGGCAGCTTGAACTGCGCGCCGCAGGCCAGCTGCTCGACCAGGAACTGGAAGTCGTAGTCGCCGGAAAGCCCGACCACCGTCGACTCGGGGTCGGCAACACAGACACCGAGCGCCGCCGGCACCGTCCAGCCGAGCGGGCCGGCCTGCCCCGCGTCGATCCAGCCGCGCGGCTTGTACACGTGCAGGAACTGCGCGCCGGCGATCTGCGAGAGTCCGATGTTGCTCACGTAGCGGGTGTCGCGGCCGAACACCCTGTTCATCTCCTGGTACACCCGTTGCGGCTTGATCGGCACGTTTGGGAAGTCGGTGCGCCGCTGCAGAGTGCGTTTGCGCTCGGCGCACTCGGCGACCCAGGCGACGCGGTCCGGCAGCGTCCCGGCGCCCTGGCGCTCGGTGGCCACCTCGATCAGCCGCTCCAGCGCCGCCTTCGCGTCGGACACGATGCCGAGGTCGGGGGTGAAGATACGACCGATCTGGGTCGGCTCGATGTCGATGTGCACGAACTTGCGTCCGGCGCGGTAGACGTCGAGGCCACCGGTGTGCCGGTTGGCCCACCGGTTGCCGATGCCCATGACGAAGTCCGATGCCAGCATCGTGGCGTTGCCGTAGCGGTGGGCGGTCTGCAGCCCCACCATGCCGGCCATCAGCGGATGGTCGTCGGGGATGGCGCCCCAGCCCATAAGGGTGGGGATAACAGGCACGTTGAGCAGCTCGGCGAGCTGCACCAGCAGCTCGGCGGCGTCGGCGTTGACGATCCCGCCGCCCGCGACGAGCAACGGCCGGTCCGCGGCCCCGAAGAGGTCCAGGGCCTTCTCGGCCTGGGCCCGGCTGGCGGCGGGCCTTGCCACCGGCAGTGGCTCGTACGCGTCGATGTCGAAGTCGATCTCACCCAGCTGCACGTCCAGTGGGAGGTCGAGTAGGACCGGCCCCGGTCGCCCAGAACGCATGATGTGGAAGGCCCGTTGGAAGGCTCCCGGCACCTGCGCCGGCTCCATGACCGTTTCGGCGTGCTTGGTGACCGGGCTGGCGACCGCGGCGATGTCGACGGCCTGGAAGTCCTCCTTGTGCAGCTTGGCGACCGGAGCCTGGCCGATGACGGCAAGCAGCGGCACGGAGTCGCCCAGCGCGGAGTAGAGGCCGGTGATCGTGTCGGTGCCCCCGGGGCCGCTGGTGGCCAGACACAACCCGATGTTGCCCGGGCTGGCCCGACTGTAGCCCTCGGCCATGTGCACCGCGCCTTCGACGTGTCGCCCGAGGTAGTGGGTGATGGTCTCTCGGCGCAGCATCGCGTTGTACAGCGGGTTGATCGCGGCTCCCGGGACGCCGAAGGCACGACTGATGCCTTCCCGCTCCAGGATCAAGACGGCGGCATCGACCGCTCGCATGCGGGTCATGTCTCAGGCCTCCTCGGACTGGTCGGCGGATCTCGAGGAGCGGCCGGCCAGCTGCTCGACGAGCAGCAGCAGTGCGCTGTGGTCGAGGTCGCCGTGCCCTTGGGCACGCAGCGAGCTCACCAGGTCGGCGACGTGCGCCCCCAGGGGGATCGCGACGCCGGCCTCGCGGGCCGCCGCCATGACGATGCCGAGGTCCTTGTGGTGCAGGTCGACCCGAAAGCCGGGTTCGAAGCTGCGTCCGAGCATTCCGGTCGCCTTGCGTTCCAGGACCGTGCTGCCCGCCAGCCCGCCGCCGAGGACCTCTACGGCGGCCGCGGTGTCGACGCCGTGCGCCTCCAGGAACACGATGGACTCGGCCAGCAGCTCGAGGTGGCCCGCGACCATGAGCTGGTTGGCGGCCTTGACCGTCTGGCCAGCGCCGGCCGGTCCGACATGGACCACCGTCGAACCCATCGCGTCCAGCAGGGGACGGGCGGCCTCCACGTCATCGTCGGCACCGCCGACCATGATCGACAGCTTGGCCTCGACGGCTCCCGGCTGGCCGCCGCTGACCGGCGCGTCGACGACCCGCACGTCGTGCTCGGCTCCGGCCGCGGCGAGCTGCCGGGCGACGTCAGGTCTGATCGTCGAGCAGTCGATGTGAAGCATGCCGGGCTTGGCGTTGTGGTGGATGCCGTCGTCTCCGTACGTGACGTCCTCGACGTCGGGGCTGTCCGGGACCATGGTGATGACCACATCCGCCTCGGCCACCGCCTCGGCGATCGAGTCGGCGCCTCGTCCGCCGTGCTCCACCAAACGGTCGACCGCGGCGCGGCTCCGGTTGTAGCCGATGACGTCGTGCCCAGCATCGACGAGGTGGGAGGCCATCGGCTCGCCCATGATGCCGAGCCCGATGAACGCGATGGTGGTCATGGCTGTCCCTCCTGAGCTTCGAGTGCGATGGCAGTCGTCACGACTGTCGTGCTGCTCGCCGCTCGCGCGGCAGCCAGCGCAGACTTTCCTCGGTGTTGGTGCTCGGGGTGTACTCCAGGCCGACCCAGCCCGCGTAGCCGGCCTGCTCCAGCGCACCAAGGTGACGTTCCAGGTCGAGCTCACCGGTGCCGGGCTCATGCCGGCCGGGCGCGTCCGCGATCTGCACGTGGCCGACCCGATCCGCATGCTGAGCCACGACCTCGCCGAGGTCGTCGCCGTTGACCGACAGGTGGTAAAGGTCTGCCAGCAGCCGGAGGTTGCTTGCGCCGGAGGCCCGCTGAACGCGTTCGATCGCGGCCACGGCGTCCGCCGCACACAGCAGCGGATAGCTCGGCGAGCCGCTGACCGGCTCCAGCAAGACGACCGCACCCATTCGACCAGCCGCCTCGGCGGCGAAGGCGAGGTTCGCGGCGGCCAGGTCGTCCTGCTCGTCCGCGCTGACCTCGTCGAGGCGGTTGCCGTACAGGGCGTTGAAGGCCTCGGTGCCCAGCTGGTCGGCGATGCCGACGGCGATCGCGACGCTGTCGCGGAACTCCGCGCCCCGCCCCGGCCACGAGAGCAGGCCACGGTCGCCCCCAGGCATGTCGCCGGCCGCGAAGTTCAGCCCGACGAGCTGCACCCCGGCGTCCTTGACCGCTGCCACGAACTCGTCCACCTCCGCGTCTCCCGGAGCCGCCGCGGGAAACGGCCACCAGAACTCCACCGCGTCGAAGCCGGCTGCCTTGGCCGCTTCCGGTCGCTCGAGCAGTGGAAGCTCGGCGAACAAGATGGAGCAGTTCACGAGATACCGTCGGCCGTGGCCCACCGAAACCTCCACCATACGGAAAAACTTATCTGTCTAGTGGAAACGTTAGAGCCGCAGGCGGGCTGGGTCAAGGCAAGTCGCAGGAGTCAGGTAGGTTTCCATATTGCGGAACCACCGGCGGGGATGGGGGGTCGATAAATGCAGACGGACTCTGGCAGCGGAGTCCAGTCGATCGACCGCGCCCTGCAGCTCGTGGAACGACTGGCCGACGCGGGTGGATCAATGGGGTTGGCCCAGCTCCAGGCGGCAACGGGTCTTCCGCTGCCGACGGTGCACCGGCTGCTGCGCTCGCTCGCGCACAACGGATATGTCAGGCAGGACCCGGCGCGCCGTTACACGCTCGGGCCGCGGCTGATCCGGCTCGGCGAGGAGGCCGGGCGTGAGCTGGGGTCCTGGGCGAAACCTCGCCTCGCCGAGCTGGTGGCCGAGATCGGCGAGACCGCCAACATGGCGCTGCTCGAGGGTGACGCTGTCGTGTACGTCGCTCAGGTCCCCTCAGCCCACTCGATGCGCATGTTCACGGAGGTCGGTCGCCGGGTCGACGCGCACTGTACGGGCGTGGGCAAGGCTCTCCTCTCACAGCTGCCCGACCGCCACGTGCTCGAGTTGTTGGGCCGGACCGGGATGCCCGCACAGACATCGCGGACGCTGACCGACCCATCCGCACTCCTCGCCGAACTGAGTGAAGTCCGCGACCAAGGATGGGCGATGGACGACGCGGAGCAGGAGGTCGGCGTTCGCTGTGTCGCGGTCCCGGTCGCGGGCGCTCCCACCCAGGCAGCGCTGTCGATATCGGGACCCTCCGGTCGCATCACTGTGGAACGAGTCGCTCAGATCGCACCCATCCTGCAGCGGGTCGCGGACGGCCTCGCAGCCGACCTCGACGGCAACCCACCGGACTGAGCGGGCGAAGTCTCGGCGCTGGTCGCGCAGCACTCGGTCGCACTGGAGACGACGCCGCGAGACCCTGCTCGCCGACTGCGGCATCCCCCCGGCAGGTGATCGCGAGGTGCGCACCCGTCGTGGCCAAGCACAGCGTGGTCGCCTTGCCGATGCCTGCGGTGCCAGTGGCGAACTCGCCCGAAGTTGGAATCGGGACGTAACCGGGCGGGCAGGGCGACATGGCCGTCATCGGACACCCTCCTCGCCAACTCTCAGCCTGGACGACCTGAAGAGCAGCGCGGCGACGGTGAGGAGCCAGGGAGCCTGACCCGCTATTCCGGACGCCTGATCTGAGGCGATGATCGTCTCGGAGAGGAGTCGGGATGCCTGCATCCAAGCCGCCGGAGTTCCGGCGCCGTGCGTTGGATCTGGTCGATCAGGGGGAGCCGGTCGCGCTGGTCGCCCGGAATCTGGGGATCAGCGAGTCGTGCCTGCGTCGCTGGATGGACCAAGACGCGGTCGACTCTGGTCGCAAGGAGGGTCTGACCAGCGCGGAGCAGCGGGACGGGAGTTGGTCGAGCTGCGCCGCAAGAACCGGGTGCTGGAGATGGAGATCGAGATCCTCAAGCGCGCCAGCGCCTACTTCGCCCGGGAGAACATCCTCCCAAAATGAGGTTCCGGCTGGTCCGAGAGCTCGCCGGCGACGGGATCGACGTCGCGGTGGCCTGCCGGGTCCTGAAGGTTTCCCGCTCGGGCTACTACGAGTGGGTCAACCGGCTGCCCTCAGCGCGGACGGTCGAGGACGCCAGACTGACCGAGACGATCCGTCGGATTCACTACGACTCCCGCTGCACCTACCGAGCCCCCAGGGTGCACGCCGAGCTGCGCATGGGTCTCGGCCTGGCGATTGGTCGCAAGCGTGTTTCCCGGCTCATGCGCCAGGCCGGGATCCGCGGGATCTGTCACCGCCGCAAGACCCGCGGTTGGAAGCCGGCCCCGGCCACCCACACCGGCCTCGTCCAACGGCGGTTCAGTGCCGAGGCTCCGGACCGGGTCTGGTTCACCGACATCACCCAGCACCGTGCCGGCGACGGGTGGGTCTACTGCTGCGCGGTCCTGGACGCGTTCTCC
>Ga0136632_10000123_pt1 | contig 18066 bp, 18 predicted proteins | sample AntDrymUQ6112106_2_FD_104670 | JGI IMG/M metagenome (GOLD analysis project Ga0136632, IMG submission 104670) | Polar desert sand microbial communities from Dry Valleys, Antarctica - metaG UQ611 (21.06) | ecosystem: Environmental > Terrestrial > Soil > Desert | place: Antarctica: Dry Valley...
GAGGTGGTGGGCTACGCCTGGCGTAGGGAAGCCCATGAAGTCACCGGCGGCGACCTCGAACTCCTCGCCGTCTATCTCCGCGAGGCCGGACCCGGAGAGGATGTAGATCCACTCTTCTTCCCTGTAGTGGGAGTGGTAGACGAACGATTCCTTCCCCGCCGGGACACGGACCCAGTTCACACCGATGCGCGAGAGCCCGGCCTGCGCCCCAAGGCGTGCCCCGATCAGCTCTGAGTTCGGGTTCCACGGGTGGGAGAACGGCTGCGCCTGTTCGGCTATCTCCCCGGCCCTGATGATGAACCGACTTTCCTCCATCAGACTCTCTCCTCCCGATTCCCTGAGATCTCCCCCGAGGCTCCGTTCACGGTGATCCGCTGTCCTGTCTGGATGTGTTCGGTGGCGTCGGGCACGCCGACTACCGCCGGTATGCCGTACTCGCGGGCGACGATGGCGCCGTGGGACATCGGCCCACCCATCTCCATGACGAGGCCGCCCGCCGTGAGGAAGAGGGGGGTCCAACCGGGGTCCGTCGATGGCGCCACCAGGATCTCACCGGGCTCCAGGCGCGCTCCGCCGGGGTCCAGGATGACCCGCGCCTTTCCGGTCACCACGCCGCCCGAAGCCGGCGTGCCGCGCAGGACACCATCCTCCGCGGTCGCATCGTGTGTCCCTGCGGTCGGTTCGGTACCGTCGGAAAGGAGAAGGCGCGGCACGTGTCTGCGCCCTATCTCCTGCTCGTAAACGGTGCGACGTTCGTGAACGGTGGCGCGGAGGTCCTCGCCGGCCACAGCCGTCCACGCCCCGGGCACAGTGAGGAAGAAGATGTCCCCGGCTCTCTCCAGACGCCCGGCTTCCGCCAGCTCTTCGCCGACGGGCCACAGCAGTTCTCTTACCCGCGCCATGAGCAAGACGATGCAGAACTTGGGAGACTCCCGCAGTCCGGATAACTCTCTGGCACGTCCAAGCAGGAACCGGACGAGTTCCCCGCGCAGGCGGCCCTTGCTGGCCGCGCGGCGGGTCAGCTCAGCAACCATCTCTTCGGCCTCGCGCGTCGCTCGTTCGAACTGCACGTCCGGGGCCGCCCGCGGATCGTCGAGTCGCAAATAGTTCGCCAGCACGCCCATGATGTACGTCGGGTTCTCCGACCAGCGGGGCAGGCCGAGGTCGATCTCCGCCACCCCGCGATGCCCGTACAGACGCAGAAAATCTGCCAGGCTCGTCTGCAGCTGTGGGGGCAGGGAGCCACCACGATACTCTTCCGCCAGGCGCTCCGGGGGAGTTTCGCCCAACACTCTTGTGCTGTCAGGGTCCGCACGCGCCTCGCTGGCGAGCGCCCAGAGCGCCAGGTCCATCGCCGTAGTCGGATTGTGCGGGAGCGCGCGCATCGCCACCCGCCTCTCGTCGTCGGTGGCGAGATCCCCGAGTAGCTTGCCGGCGAGGGCGTTGGCGGCGAGACCGGCGGCAAATACCGGGGGAACGTAGGGCAGTATCTCCGGCGGACCGCCAAGCAGCAGCCGCTCCGCGGCGGTGAGACGTTCGGCGATGCCGGCGTCAAGGGATACGTCGTCCGCCGTGCGTAACCGCGCCTCGACACGTGCCGCCCGGGCCCTCGCCTTCTCCGGGCGAGCGAGCGCCTCCACGACGTGTAGGGGGATGCGTCCCCGCACGAACACCGAGAGCGCGGCACGAAGGACGGACGACCAGGGCGTCGGCACGGTCGCCAGGCGAGGATCAGTTACCAGGTGCCTGACGATGGGGACTGTCCGTGCCTCCATGTGTTGCATCGCACCAGTGAAGAGCCAGCGTCCTTGCTCGCTGCGCAGCACAGGCGTTATGTCAAAGAAGACGCGTCCGGCGGACTCGGTGAAAAACGGCGCGCCTGTGTAGGGATTGTGCGGCGGACGGCCTGCCAGCGTGGCCAGTGCCGAGGATATGAGGCGGAACGCCTGGATGCCCATCGGGGTCAGCGGACCGTAGACGCCCTGGGCGACGTTGAAGGAGAAGTACACGCGCAGGTCCTCCTCGTCCATCGGGGCACCCTCCGGCAACGGGAAGAGGGTCGTGATCGGACGCGCCTGCAACAGCCAGAGCCCGCCGTCGTTATCTATCGCCCACTCTGTATCCTGGGGAGTCCCGTAATGTTCCTCGACCCGCGCACCCAGGTTCGCCAGGGCCAGGACCTGACCGTCCGAGAGGGAAGCTCCGTCTTCGCCCGAAGCGAGCTCGACCCGTTCGGTGCCGCTGTCCGAGCCGGCCATGATGGCGACGCGCTTGTCTCCCAGGCGGCGCTCGACTATCTCTCCGGTCGCGGTGTTGGCGACGAAGTGGTCGGGGTTGACCATCCCCGAGACGACGGCCTCACCGAGACCAGGGTTGGCGTCTATAACGGCCTGACGGCGCTTCCCCGTGACCGGGTTCGCGGTGAACAGGACGCCGGCGACCGACGCGTCGACCATCCGCTGCACGACGACGGCGAGGCGCACACCGTGCGGGTCGATCTCGTTCGTAGCCCGGTAGCTGACGGCACGATCCGTCCACAGCGAGGCCCAGCAACTCCGCACCGCGTCGAGCACGGACTCGACACCGATGACGTTAAGGTACGTATCTTGCTGGCCCGCAAAGCTCGCCTGGGGCAGGTCCTCAGCCGTGGCCGAAGAACGAACGGCCACAGGAACGGGTTCCCCGTCTCCCAGCCTTCCGTAGGCCTCCGCGATGGCCCGCCCGAGAAAATCGGGAACGCTTGCGTTGGAGAGGTGGGATCTTGCCTCGGTGGCGAGCTCGGACAGACGCGCCGTGTCTTCAGGCTGCGTTCCGGCCAGCGCGGCAAGCGTGGGCTCTAGCCCTGCATCCGCTGCCACCATCGCGTATGCTGTCGTGGCGACACAGAACCCGTCCGGCACCGGAAATCCGGCCCTGACGAGCTCGCCGAGGTTCGCCGCCTTGCCGCCGGCCACTGCCAGCGCGCTCTTGTCTATCGCATTGAAGGGTAGTATCAGTCCAGGTTCACCGCTCTCCGGCTCGTTCATCTGTTTCTCCTTCCTACTCCACTTCGCGGAGCGTGCGGGAGGCGAGCAGGAGTAGCAATACGCTGTAGCCGGCGAGCACGGCGAGGCTACTCTGCACGTCCTCGAACGTCCAGCCCGACTCGATGAGCTCCTGGATCACATCGTTGGCCCAGAACAGGGGGAAAGCGTGCCCCAGCCAGTCGGCCCAGGTCGGCAATTCGTCAACGTCGACGAGCAACCCGGACAGAAAGACGGAAGGGAGTATGATCAGGGGCACGAAGGGGAAGACCTGCCCCTCGTGGCGGGCGAACGTGGAGATGAAGATGCCCAGCATCACGGAGGCTATGGCCAGAAGCCATACCACCACGAAGAGCATCGCCAGCGTATCCCCGTCGTAGTCGAGCCCGAAGAGCCAGATGGCCTCGGCCAGCCCGGCGACGGCCTGGAAGGTCGCGAGCCCCAGAAAACCGAGCACGTACCCGCCTATTATCTCCGTCCGACGGAAACCATTTATGAACATCCTCTCCATCGTCCCCATCGTCCGCTCCTGCACGAGCGAGATGGCGCAGAGCAAGAAGGCCAGAAAATGGACCAGGAAGGCGGCAACAGGTACGGCGTAGCGCGCCACGTCGAAGGTCGGGGGCAGGGTGTCGAAGAAGATCTTGAGGAAGTATACGACGATGAGCGGCGCCGCCACGGAGAGCACGAGGAACCTCGGGTTCCTGAGGAGCTGCCTGACGACCCTCCCTGCGACGAGCAACGTCCGGAGCATTACCCTACCTCCTCTTTCTCGATCAGCGACAGCACGACAGTCTCCAGCGTGTCCGTCTGCACGTCGATAGCCGCCACATCAGGTCGCAGGCCGTACGGACGAAGCGCGGCGGCCAGATCCTCGGGATGACCGCCGATGGTCTCTTCTTCCTCGGCGCCGTCTTGCTCTACCGTAAGATGGGTCATGCCTTCTTCGAGGATGGTGCGGGGCGTGTCAGCGGCGATGATCCTGCCGCCCCGGAGTATCGCGATGCGGTCGCAGAGCATCGCCTCGTCCATCAGATGCGTGCTGATAAACAATGTCGTGCCGCCCCTGGCGAGCTCCCGAAAAGTCCTCCACAGTCGGCTCCTCAGCTGCGGGTCAACGGCGGCCGTCGGCTCGTCCAGGAAGATCACCTCCGGACGGTGCACAAGGGCGCAGGCTAGCGAGACCCGCCGCTTCATCCCACCGGAGAAGGTGTGCACCGGGTCACCGGCCCGCCCCGAAAGGTCGGTAAACTGCATGACCTCATCTACCTTCTTCCGCAGGTCCGGCGTGCGGTGGGCGGCGCCGAAGAACCCGACGTTGCCCCTGGCCGATAGATCCTCATAGAGCGCCGGCGACTGGGGCATGTACCCGATCCTGCGCCTGAGCTTGGCCCTGTCCCCGAGCGGGTTCAACCCCATCACCAGCGCCTCGCCTCCGGAGGGTCTGAGCGCTCCTACGAGGCCCTTGATCAGGGTGGTCTTCCCCGCCCCGTTCGGCCCTACCAGTCCGAACACCTCACCCTCTCTTACCGAGAGATCAACGCCCCGCAAAGCTTCGACCCTGCCGTACCTCTTGGTCAATCCGGAGACCTCTATTGCATTCACCCTATCTCCTCCTTCTCTTCGAGACCCCGCAAGAAGATGCCGACAACCGCCTCTATGTGCTCCTCGTCGGTGAGGCCGTCTTCCCTTATGGCCGCGAAGAACACCTTGCCCCCAGCCTGGGGGAGGAGCATTCCTATAAACGCCCTGGCGCTCGCCCGCACGTCGTGCGGCCTGAGCCTGCCTAGCTCGACCTGTCGCGCCATGTAACTCTTCAAGAACCCGAGCACTCTCTTGATCACCGCGTTGCCGAACACCTCAGCGACCTCAGGCCGCCTCATGGCCTCCCCAACGATCAGCCGCGCCATCCTCTGGGTGGCGCGATTATCGAACGTCGAGAGATACCTCCTGCCGATGGTCGGCAGCACCTCTTCCGGTGGAAGGTCGAGCAGGCCGGCAGGGTCCCTTACCGTACGCAGAACAGGGATCCTGGACTCCAGAACCTCCCTGAAAAGGGCCTCCTTGTCAGGAAAATACCAGTAGATGAGCGCCGGAGACTGCAAACTCGCCGTCCGCGCAATGCTCTTGATCGTCGCTCCCTTGAAGCCCTTCTCAGAGAACTCCTCGAAAGCCGCCTCCAGAATCTGCGCCCGCCGGTCCGACTCCTCAGCCACATCACTCCTTTATTGATCGTTTAATCAATTACTATACTGTTGATAGAACGTTCAGTCAAGAGGTTTCGAAACGAGTAGCGGTTTCGGACGTATACCTCATAGAAGGCGTAGTCGACAGCGAGGAGAAGACATGCGTAGTCCCATACTTGCCGCCATCCTAAGCCTCATCGTGGCCGGGCTTGGCCAGATCTACAACGGCCAGATAGGAAAGGGTGTTGTCTTCATCCTCATCCAGCTCATAAACGGCGCGCTGACGGCTGTTTTGATCGGTTGGTTACTGCTCCCGATCGTAGGCCTGTGGGCCATGATAGACGCGTACATGACCGCGAAGCACAACAACGAGCGCTACGGCTTCATGTAGTATCTGTCCCGTGGACAAACAAGACTTGCTGACATTGGAGAGCGCCGTCACTGCCATCGAGGAGGCGGCCTCAGCCGTTGCCAGCGAGGTCGAGCGCGACCGGCTGCGCGAGTCCTCCCTCGCCCGTCTCTCTACAGTCGAAGCCGAACTCAACAGGAGCCAGCTCGCACTGGAGAAGATCATTCAGGAAGAAGCTAGTCAGCATTTCAACTAGGGTGCCGTTCGAAGCTCTCTGGATGGCGCAGCCCGGTCCAACTGACAAGCCGCCTGTAGGGCGGCGTGCTGAAATGCTAATTCGCACATCCCCCGGTACTGACGGGGGTGATATTGCCGGCTGCGGCCTTGAGGTGATGGCGGACTATTCGGGAGGGGACTCCGTAGCCTGAGTTGTCCGAGTCGGTGCGGCTGGCGAAGATAGTCGAGACGACCTGCCCGTTCTCGTTGATGGCGGGGCCGCCCGAGTTGCCAGGCCTCACGTATACGCGAAAGCTGGTGACGACGCGCTCCACCGGGCCGCGGTCGTAGGCGTCGCTGGAGATGACACGTTGCGTGGCACCCGTGCGGGCTGGCTCGATGTCGAGCGGACCGTTTTCGGGGAACCCGATCACGGCAGCGGGATCTCCGGAGCGGGGTGCCGCAAGACGCAGTGGGGTCAGGCCGAGACCGTCTACGCGCAGGATGGCTATGTCGTTCTTCTCGTCGAAGACGACCACCTTTGCGGGCAGGAGCCGTCCCGTCCCCCCGACCTGTACCCGCGTCACCGTCTCCCCGGCGACGACGTGGGCGTTGGTGACGACGAGGTCCCGGCCCGCGACCCAGCCCGAGCCCTCCACGCCGTAGCCGCAGGCTATGCCCGTCACCCGCAGCGTACGCGCGCTCGCAGCCCGCACGTCGGGATCTCCGACGATGCTTCCTTCGGGGGCTGCGACCTCTGGTTCCGGGCCCCTGATCCGGGGCAGCGGCTCGAGATCGGCGACGGCCCGCGTAATGAGCCCGGAAGGTATTCGTTCGTTGAGGGACTGAAGTATCCTGGATTCCTGCACCGCAGGGTGCAGCCCCGCGAGGGGCGGTGACTGGAGGGCGAAGGCGCCGACGGCCCACACCAGCACGAGGGAGAGCGCAAAACCCAGTGCTGCCCCGCCGAGTCCGTCCAGCGTCTCGGAAGTCGGGCCCGTGAGACGGTTCCTGATCGAACCGCCTATAGTTCTGGCGACGACCTCCCCGAGCACGGCGAAGGCGAGGATGCTCCCGAGGGTAATACCAGCGCCGTAGAGAGGGTTTCCGTCCTCGGGCATGAGGGAGGGCGCGATTCTGGAGCCCACGGAGGCTCCGACGACCACGCCAACCAGCGAGAAGATGCCGGCGAGAAAGCCCGTCCTCGCGCCGCGCAGGATCACGACGACAACGAAGAGCGCGATGAACAGATCCAGAAAGTTGAGGCCGGCGAACTCCATCGACAGATTCTACCGCCGGTGCAAGCCCTTTACCGCGTATAATCTCTTGACCATGAATGCGGCGGAGTTCTTACCGGATGTGCAGGCGGTCCTCGAAGAGAGGAACGAACCATCTTACCGCATGCGCCAGATCTACAGAGCCCTCACCGGTTCCCTCGTGCGGGACTGGGGAGAAGCCACGAACCTGCCCAGGGGATTGCAGGCAGCGCTCTCTGAGGGGGCTCCGGCGGCCGCCCTGACTCTGGAGCGTGTCTCCCTGGCTACCGACGGTACGAGAAAGTATCTGTTCTACACCAGCGACGGCCACGCCATTGAGACGGTTATGATCCCCGAGAAGGACAGGCGCACGGTATGCATCTCTACGCAGGTCGGATGCGCGATGGGCTGCACGTTCTGCGCTACGGGGCTGCTTGGGATCAAGAGGAACCTGAAGGCGCGTGAGATCGCCGAGCAGGTCTTCGTGTGCGCCCGCGACATAGCGCCGGAGAGGGTGTCCAACGTCGTGGTCATGGGCATGGGCGAGCCGATGCTCAACTACAACGCGACGCTCGGGGCGCTAAGAGTCTTCAACGACCCTGACGGCTTCGGCCTTGCGGCGAGGCACATCGCGGTCTCGACCAGTGGGTTGGTAGAGAAGATCCGGCGCTTCGCAGACGAGCGGGAGCAGTTCCACCTGGCGATCTCACTCCACACCCCCTTCGATGACGAGCGACGTGAGATCATGCCAGTAGCAGCCCGCCATACCATCCCCGAGCTTATGGATGCTGCCCGCTACTTCGTAGCACGGACACGCCGCAAACTCTTCTTCGAGTACACCCTGCTCGCCGGCGTCAACGACCAGCCGCGCCACGTCGAGGCCCTGGCTGAGCTCCTCGACCACCCGCTCTACCACCTGAACCTGCTCCGCTTCAACTGGACGGATACGGGCTTTTCGGCCACCTCGAAAGCGGATGCCAAGAAGTTTCTCGAGTACGCCAGAGAGCTCGGCCTCTCGGCGACGCTTCGTCCGAGCAGGGGCCAGGACATAGACGCCGCCTGCGGCCAGCTCGCTGCGAAGGACCTGCGCGGGCGTCCCGCCGTTCCCATGGCCTAGCTCTTGAAGGGCGAACCCGCAGAGAGACTCGACCCGCGGGCGATCACGTTGTGGAAGATCACGGGCACCCTCAACATGTTGCCGCTCCTGGTCGGAGCTGGTTTCGTCAGCTGGGCGCTGGTACGGTTCGGCGGCGGATCCTTCTTCCTCGGGGTGCTGCCAGTGCTCGCTGTCCTTGTACTGGCCGGCGGGGTCGTCGGGGTGGTGCCTGGAATGCGGTGGAGGAGGTGGCGCTACGAGATTCGGCCCGACGAGGTGGATCTGCAGCGTGGGATCTTCTGGATCAGCCGCACGCTCGTGCCGCTGGCCCGCATCCAGCACGTGGATACCAGGCAGGGACCATTGCAGCGGCGGTTCGGGCTCTCGACCGTGGTCTTTTACACCGCGGCCGGGCCGAACCAGATCCCCGAGCTCTCGACCCCCGTGGCCGCCGAGGCGCGGGACCGCATCGCCGAGCTGACCGGGGAGCAGGATGAGCTCTGAGAAGCATCTCCACCCCGTCGGCATGCTCGTCGGGGCTATCAGTACGCTACGGCGCTGGATCAGCGGGCTCGTCCTCCCAGGCGTATTCTTACTGTTGAGCCAGGGGTTCAGCCTGTGGACGGTGACACTCTTCCTGCTCGGCATCATCGTCGTCGCCGTGCTTGCCTCGCTCTGGGGTTTCCTCTCCTGGCGGGCAACGACCTACGCAGTCACCGGCAACTCCTTCCGGTTGCGCCAGGGCGTCTTCCAGAAGAGCGAAAGGACTATACCGCTCGATCACGTACAGTCCGTGGATACCGTGCAGGGGATCATCCAGCGCCCGTTCGGCGTCTACGAGGTAAGGATCGAGACCGCCGGCGGAGGCGTGAGCGAGCCTGACGCCTCGCTCTCTGCACTGGATCGGGATGCGGTACAGACGCTGCGGCGTGAGATCGAAGGGTCACGAATCGAGAGGTCAGAGGAGACTACAGGTCCGACAGTTCTCCGGCGGCTCTCGACGCGCGAGTTACTGGTTGCCGGTGCCACTAGTGGCCAGATCGGGGTAGCCTTCTCGGTGCTCGCAATCGGGTTTCAGTTCCTGGACAATTTTTTCCCGGAGGATTTCGTCCGGCGCCTCGTCGAGACCCTCGCGCCGAATTGGCTTATGGTGCTCTTGATCCTGGTCCCCGTTGGCTTGCTCCTGGCCTGGCTTCTGGCGATAGCCGGAACCGTCCTCGCCTACACTGGTTTCACGCTCTCCCGCGAGGGGGACTTCCTGTACATCAAGCGCGGCCTTCTGGAGCGCCGCGAGGCGACGATACCGCTCGCCCGCATACAGGCCGTCCGCATCTCCGAGGGTCTCCTGCGCCAACCTTTCGGCCTCGCCTCCCTGCGCGTCGAGAGCGCCGGCTACGGCGAGGACTCTGGCGTCTCGGCTACACTCTTTCCTCTCCTGCCCCACGACGAGGTAGGGGAGTTCCTCGCCGTTGCGGCCCCCGAGTTTGCCGTTGCTCCGACCTTGAAGCCGCTCCCGCGCCGCGCCCTCCGGCGCTACGTCTTCAGGGCCACGTTCGTGTACCTGATCATCGCCTTCGCCGCCGCGCCTGTCTCCTTCCTCGTACTCCAGTCCGCCCTGGGCCTCCTCACGCTCTCCCTGATACTACCCGCCGCCGCGTACGGGTGGCTCTGTTACCGGGATGCCGGCTGGGCTATCGAAGAGGATCGGCTGGTCGTGCGCTACAGGAGCCTGGGCCGCAAGACCGCCGTCGCTCCCCGACGCCGGCTTCAGTCGCGCGGCGTGACGCGTAACCCGTTCCAGCGGCGTGCTCGGCTCGCTACGTTTCTTGCCGAAGTGGCCTCAGGATCTGGCGGATCCGCCTTGCGGGTCAGGGACCTCGACGCGGGAGCGGCCGAGACGCTGGCGGGGGAGCTGGGACCGGGAGCCCACCTCGAAAGAGCGTAAGGTCAGGTAGTACCTCCCGCGGCGCCCGCGATGGCATCAGGCGCCGGCATCATGGGGGTGTTCACACGCCTGACGGTACTCTTGCCTTCTTCGTCTTCCTCGAGCATCCAGACCTCGTCCACGAGGGCCGATTCCTGCACCTCGGCGACGTGGGAGATTATGAAGATCTGGCCGAAAGAACGCTTGAGACGCTCGAGCGCGAGTAGCACGTTGTTGCGCCGTCCGGCGTCGAGGCTCCCGAAGACCTCGTCGAGTACGAGGAAGCCTAGAGTGTTGCCTCCTCGGGAGGCCACGATCCTCGAGAGCGCCACCCTCGCAGAGAGGCTGGCGACATCTGACTCGCCGCCCGAGAAGCGTTCGATGGCGTAGGAGTCGTCGAAGCGGTCGAAGAGCTTGACGCGGTAGTTGTCGTCGAACTCCATCCGCTCGTAGCGGCCGTCCGTCAGGTCCCTTACGAGGTTGGACGCCTCGACCTCGAGCATCGGCCGCGCCCTCGCCGTCAGGCTGCGGAAGAACTCGGTGAAGAGGCTGTCCATCTCGTCCATACGCGAGGCCGCTGCCGCCTTCTCGTTGGCGAGCTTCCTGTCGTCGTCGAGGCGTTTTAGTTCTGTCTTGGCACGTTCGATGCGGTAGTCTGCATCTTTCCACTCGCCACCGATCCACACCCGCGCGTCGCTCAGCTTCGACAGCTTTTCTTCTGCAGCCGCTACGAGCTCCACGGAAGCTTCGTAGGCCGACTCGTCGAAGTCGAGGGCAGTGATCTCACGCCGCAATTTCTCCGCAGTGGTCTCTGCCGCCCCTCCCTGCTCACGGGCAGCCTGCAGCGCTTTCTCGACCTCGGGGCGCGTCGAGAGGCGCCGCTCCAGCTCTTCGACCCTGCCGAGCGCCCGTTCCAGCCGGTCCTTCTCCTCCCGCCTCTCCCTGTGCGCGTCGGCGTCGTAGGTGAAACCGGCCAGCGCATCGAGATCCTCCGCGAGCTCCGCGATGCGCCCCGTTAGCTTTGTGTGCTCGGCAGCCAGGCTCTTTACCTGCGGGCGGGCGTCGCGCAACTCCCTCAGACGGGCGCAGCGGGCGCGGGCCGCTTCGAGGTCGGCCTCGGTAGGTGCTTCCGTGCCTGCGATGCGAGTCTCGAGCTCCTCCAGTCCGGATCTGGCCTTCTCGAGCGCTTCGAGACGCGCTGCGACGCGGTCCTCGGCGCGGACCCTGGTCTCGCGCAGTTCTCGCCAGCGGTTGAGATTCGAGGCGACTCTCACTAGCTTCTCGCCGGTCTCGTCCGCCGAGGCGGCCAGCTTCCCGGCCTCTCCGGTCTCACGGTCGGCGCGGCGACGGATCGCGGCTGCCTGCCTCCTCAATGTGTCGGAGATCTCCGCCTGCTCCCCGCTCTCGAACTCCCTGTGGCAGGTGGGGCAGTGCTCCTCCGCGCCGCTGTCGATTGCCTCTCTTGCCTTGTCGATGTTCTTCGCTTCGCTCTCGTCGGCGTTGGCCTTTCCCCTGTGAAGCGCGGCGAGCTCGCGCAGCTTCTCCTCCTGCTCGCGCAGCTCGCGCTCTGCCCGCTCCAGGTCCTCGCCGCCAGAGAGGTCTTCGAGGGCCTCCACGAGCCCGGCCACTTCTTCCCGCGCCGCACTATATGACTCGTCGGCCTCGCCGACCTCCTTCGCCACGACCCTGTAGGCGTCGTGGTCCCCCGCAAGCCTCCTTAGCTCTTCGTGGCTACCCTCTGCTCTCTCCAGCTCCCCGGCGGCCCGTTCCAGCACCGCGAGGATCTCGGAGAGCAGCTCGGGACCGTCCAGGTCGAAGAGATCTTGAAAGTCTGGCAGAGCGTCGTCCTCGCCTCCGTCCAGCGACTCCAGATCGTCCGCGACCTCGCCCTCGATGTCCGAGAGGCGTCGCTGCGCCTGCATGTACTCCTTGCGATCACGGTCGCGCTGCTCGGAGCGACGCCTGTCCTCCTCGAGTCGTTCCAGCTCGAAGGTGACCTCCGGAAGCCTGGCTGTCCGGGGCTTCAGGCGGCCCAGTTCCTCCTCCGCGGCGGCGAGTTCGGCGAGGTCCTTCTCCGCCTCCGCGCGGCGGTCTCCTGCGCGGCGCCCGTCGGCTTCGGCCTCGCGCAGGTCGGCCGTGAGGCGCGAGTGCTCGCGGTATGTACTCTCCAGGGCGACGCGGACCTCGCGGGCGGATTTCAACTCTTTTTCGGCGGTGTCGTACTCCTCGGAGACCTTCTCCAGTTGGGTTTCGAGGCGGACGCACTCTTTGCTGGCCTCCTCCAGCTCGGTCTGGAGCGAGTCGAGGTCGGCCTCGGCGAGGCGGCCTTCGAGGAGCCGAGCTTCGGAACGGAGGTCGTTGCGATCCTCGCGCAGGAAAGATTGGGCCGTCTCGACGCTGCTGATACCGAGGAGCTTGCTGATCTTACGCACCCTGCTTATGCCCTCGTCGTGGGCGAAGAAACGAAGCTCTTTCTGGCGGGCGTAGAACGTCGCCTCGAAGGCCGTCCTGTCCATCCCAAGCAAGTTCTCCTCGACCCAGCGCGTCACGTCGGCCGTCCCGCTGACGATCGTCCTGCAGGCGGCGTCGATAGCCTCGGCGCTCGTCGAGCCGCTCTTCAAGCGCCGGCGCACGGTAAAGGAACCGCCGTCGGTCGCCAGTGTCACCTCGACGGTGGTCGGGTCCTTCGTCGAGCCGCCGCTCCAGGGGATCGACTCGTTGGCGAAGCGCGGTCCGCCGCCGCGAGAACCGAAGAAGGCCCACAGAATGCTCTCGAACAGGGTCGACTTGCCGGCGCCGTTCGGCCCGACGATCCCGATGGCTCCTTCCGGCGGGTAGAGTTCTACTGGTTCCCTCAGTTGCTTGTAGTTCTCTATAAAGAGGCGCTCCAGGATCACGCGGCGCTCTCCGGTTCCTCGCTCGCCGCCCGCGCCAGGTACGCGCGTCCCTTCTCGAGGAATTCTTCTGCGAACTTCGCCTCGAGCTCGCCACGCTCCTTGCGCTCGGCAACGAACGCCGCGAACTCTTCGCCGAGTGGTCCGAAGACGGCGGTCGAGGAGCCGTTCCTCTCCAGGTCCTCGGGTCGTTCCTCGGCGTGGATCTCCAGTGAGAAGTTCAGGCAGCGGCGCTGCAGATCTCGCAGCAGCTCGCGGTCAATGCCGCTCGCCACCCCGCGCCTGACGTCGTAGGCCCTGAGGCGCGCGATGACGCCGTCGAGGTCGACGCCCGAGGTACGATCTCGTACCTCGTCCGTCAGCTCCGTGGCGTCCATGTCTCGGGCGGAGATCTTCTTCAGGTCCAGCATCGGACGCGCCTCTATCTCGACGTGCTCGACGCTCTTCAGGCTCCCGCCGTCGAACTCTACGATGGCGAAGCCGGGCTTCGATTCGACCTCTCCGAAGCCGAAACGCTCCGTAGCCCCGGCGTAGAAGGCGTTCGGCTTGTGCTCGTGGAACTCGTGGTAGTGGCCGAGGGCAATATAGTCGAAGCCGCCCTCTAGCATCCCTGGCTGCAGATTAGCCTCTCCCATCTCGTGCTGGCGCGCCTCGAGGCCAGGCACCAACCCGTGCGTGACCAGTATGTTTATATCTGCGTCACGCTCCGGGGTAACGGCCCCCGTCCCGAAGACAGCGCCGTGCGGGACGAGCGTCACGCCCACGGTTGCACCATCTACATCGACGGGCTCGTAATCTATATCGAAGCCGTGGGCGGAGATCGCATTCACCAGGTTCGCGTATTCCAGGGCCGCGGTCGTAGAGCGGAGGCGCGGCGTCTCGTGGTTACCCGCTGCGACCAGGTAGGGGATTTCCTGGCTTGTGATGCGGAAAGTCTGTTTCAGGAAACCGATGATCACATGCGTCGCAGGGCGCACAGAATCGAAGACATCGCCGGAATGGACAACCAGGTCTACGTCGCGTTCCAAAATGGCGTCGACTGCCCGCCCGTAAGCCTCCTGGACGTCGACCTCGCGCTGATTGCGGCTAGTCTCCTGATGGAGCTTCGCGTACCTCGTGTACCCCAGGTGTGTATCCGAGATGTGGGCGATCCTTACGATCTCATTCCTCTATTCGAAACTGCGCTGTTCTGGTCGGCGCGTATGAGCGACTCGCCCGGCCTTCAAGCTCGTGTTTGACGTTTGGCGATCAGCGACCGGATCTCGGGCACGAGTTCGTTCGGTACCTCAATGAAGGTCTGGGCCCGGTCCTCGAAAGCAGCTTCATCTTCAGCGGTCGCTTCTTCTTCTGTCTGCTCCTCGTAGTACCCAAGGACCTTCCGCACTCTCTCTTCGTCCCAACCCGGAGGGAATTCCGCCTGGCTCATCGTGTTCCTCTCTGACGGCGACGTCTCCGGTAGGCTACCAGAGGCTTGCCCGTCAACTCGTACGCGGTGATCACGAATACACTATCCGGCTCGGGATCCGGCACGTAGATGACTCGCAGGTATCTGCCAGCAAGTGTCCGACCGATAGCGACGCGCGATCCTTCTCTCCCCGGACGGTCTTCGCCGGGACGATTGAGTACCTCGACCACTTCTTCTTCGCTGACCCGATGACTGTTGATGTGTGGTTCGTTAGTCTCCGGGTCCACGTAGAAACGCACGTCCATCCACACTCATGATACCTGATCGCCTGCGGTGCTCCTCCCAAGGGACGGACCAGACTTGGTGAGAGGTTCTGGTCGAAGAGCAGCCTCAAAAAGAGGGCTCTGCCACGAACCTGCGCTCGAAATCAGCGGCGAAAGCCAGGCTGGCGCGAATATCTTCCGCCTCCAGACAGGGAAAGTCGGCCAGGATCTCCTCCTGAGACATTCCGGACGCGAGGTAGCTAAGGACGTCATAGACGGTGATCCTCATTCCCCTGATGCACGGCTTCCCGCCCCGCATATCGGGATCTATGGTGATGCGCTCCCGGTAGTCCACACTAGAAGTCTACGTCGCGAGAGGAGCCAGTTCAAGATTCAAACGCCCCTGCTCTATGAGCTTAGCGTACTCTGGCCTGATCCAACTGTGTGCAGCATGGATCGACTGATCCTACAAGTAGGTTATACGGAACTGCTCGCATACCACTCATCCGATCCAGGCCGGAGAGTGTCTGCTGGACCTCGCACCTGCGGGGTGGACGCTTTCCAAGGCACTGGACAGTGCACTCAATCTACGCCTTCTGCAGCAGAGACTTTTCGACGGCTTGAGGTAAGTCCGTGAGGACAAAATACTCGGCCGGGTAAAGATAATCGTCGCCGCTTTCGTCTATGATCCGGAGGTCGCCATCCGACTTGGCTTCTTCGTCGGGCAGCACGCGGTAGATCTTGTGCAACTCCAGAGAGGCAAAGTAGCCGTTGTTGTATACGCAGACAGCGAACCTGACGTTGTGCTGTGTCTCGGCCATATCTAATCCAGATACCGTTTCCGCTTCATTTCCTTTTTGCCGATGCCGTGCGCTTCGTACCAGTGAAGTTCGGCCAGCCGGATTCTACCATCGCGCAGTTGTACCCGCGCTACACCTTTGAGCTTCCGCCACCTGCCACTGCCATAGGCCCGGCGTAATCTCGCAATTTCCCTGATACTGCTACCGACCGCTAAGGTCTTTACCTCAGAGATGTCACCGACGATCTCGAAGCTCATCGAGACTGCCCCCGGATGTCCCTCGGCTAGTCCCTCATCCGATCCAGGCCGGAGAGAACTTTGGATGCGTCGCGGCGGCTCGCCCCGGTCCTCGCGGGACGTTTGAGGTTCCAACGGAAGTTCTTATAGGGGTCGGCCGCGCCGTGGCCGGTGCGGTGTGCCGCCTGCACGGCGTCGAGGGCCTCGTAGACTTGCTCTTCGGGCACGCCCGCTATCTCGGAGCGGATGGCGGCGATGGCCGGTGGCTTGGCCGTCAGGTTGCGCATGACGGCGAGGACGGAAGACGCTGGGTCACCGCGCTGTTCGCCGAAGATGTCGGTGCCCTGCTTGCCCATGAGGACCGGCGGGCGCGGGAAGCGCCCGAATACAGGCACGGCGTAGTGGGCGTGACGCAAGAGAAGGCGGCCCTTTTCGAGCTGGAGTAGCTCTTCTCTCGTCGTCCCCGAGAAGGAGCGGTAGCTCGCGTTGGTGAGCTCCTCGTCGCCGATGCGGCCGTAGAGACTCGTCGCGGCGTTGCCTATGACCTCGTCTTCGACCTTGCTCCTGAACTGCTGCGCCCCGAAGAGCGTGAGGCTTAGGTGCCGCCCCCGAGCGGAGATGTCGACGAGCGTGTCCTTCAAGGACGAGGTTCTGGAGTGGCCGGATGGGGCGTACTTGTTTAGCTCGTCTACGAAGATGATGAGCTTGTCCACCCCGAGCCTGCCTGTCTCTGCGAGCTCCCAGATCTTCGAGATAACGCTTGTGACGATGAGATCCTGTGGCACACCGGTGAGCTGGGAGATGTCAACGACGCGCATCTCGTTGTCCTCGAAAGGGCCGTCAGCGCGAGGCAGGTCGCCGTGCTCGACGCGCCCGTGCGCCAGGAGACCTCCGCACTTGTTCGGGAGCACCTTGAAGCGGTTGCGGACCTTGGCGATGGTCATGTGGTTGTGGCCGTTCCAGGATGAGACGTTCTTTCCTGCCTCGCGTGCGGCCTCGAAGTAGTCTTCGATCTCATCGAGAAGCGCGTAGAAATCCGCCGTCGTCCTGACGCCCCTGTCGCGCAGCTCCTCTATAAAGCCGCGGAACTTGTCGTCCATGTCCGATGGCTCGAAGACGTAGCCGGCGTAGGGCAGTACGTCCCCGAGCTCCCAGATCACCGGATACACGCAAGAATCTTCCCCTCGCGCTCTCCTCAACGTGTTCAGCTTGCGCGCGGGGATGCCCTCAGCGTGCACGATCCGCTCCCCCGACTCCATCCCGTAGCGCAAGGGAGCGAAGACCCTGAGGTTCTCGAAAGGCCTGACCTCGATACCAAGGGACTCATACATCTCCCGATCCTCGGCCGGCAATCCCCGCTGCCCGGCCTTCTCGTAGCGCTCAGCCAGCTCGGGGTCATCTTCCGCGCTCACCTCGACCGGCTTGTCCAGAAAGAGGAGGTCTGCGCCCTTCACATTGAACATGAGCGCGGCGACCTTCTTATCCTCGACGGTCTGGAACGTGCTCGCTATTGTAAAGAGGGCGTGGCTGGTCTTGGTCGAGAGACCGCTCATGCCCGTGATGTTGAGATGGCCAGCCTCGGGCCCGAGCAGGTACTCCTCGTCCACGTAGAGGGGGGTGCGCTGAGGACTTCCGTTCTTCTCGTTGCCGTTCTCGTGCAGGAGCATCGGGATGCGGTGGCCCGAGAAGTCATCGGTCCCGAGGGCGAACTCGATGGCCGCGTTCGTGGCGAAGAAGACGGGCCCGGTGCGCACGGGACGTTTGGACTTCTTTCTATCGTCACGGTGTTTGGTGGCCAGGACTCGCGCTCTGAAGACCAGTATCTCGACCCGCTCGGAGAGTGCCTCGAGAGAGGGGTCCCCGTCGTAGGCGTAGAAGTCATCGAGGAAGCTCTGCAGATCTGAGTAGCGGCGTGGGTCGTCGAGGACGGCGACGGCCGTTGCGTCCTCTGACTCGGCTGCGACGATGTGCCCGATGTCGAGGTTCTGGGCGGCTTCGGTCTCCGCAGTCCAGAAGAAGAACTCGTGGGCCGTGGCCGGGCTCTCCTCGCTGGTAACGACCCGGCCTATAGGACCTGAGGTCAGATCCAGAAACTTATCGTGCAGCATCTAGTTCCTCCCGTTCGATGCGAGTTGGCGCTCCAGCCGTGCGTAGGCCCGCTCCGAGCCCTGCGCCAGCGGCTTCAGGATCTTCTCGACGTACTGGATCGGGTAGATCATCGCCGGCCACCTCGGGTCGGGCTTCGCAAGGGGCGCCCGCTCGGCGAGGATCCAACGCGATATCTCATCGATTAGCTCCGGTTCTGTGTCGCGCGGCGCTTCGACGCGCATCAGCGAGCCGAGCGCGTCGGCGCCTGGCTGCGGCGGCCACATCCTGAGGTACCAGGAGGTTCGCCGCTCGCCCTGGTCGCGACGAAGC
>Ga0136632_10000124_pt1 | contig 18010 bp, 19 predicted proteins | sample AntDrymUQ6112106_2_FD_104670 | JGI IMG/M metagenome (GOLD analysis project Ga0136632, IMG submission 104670) | Polar desert sand microbial communities from Dry Valleys, Antarctica - metaG UQ611 (21.06) | ecosystem: Environmental > Terrestrial > Soil > Desert | place: Antarctica: Dry Valley...
GCTGCGCTGATCGCGAAGGCGGTGACGTGGCCGTTTCTCCGCCTGACCGTGATGGTGCCGGACCAGGAGTCCTCCCGGCGCTCGAGCCGAACCCCGAACAACGCTGCGGCGCTCAGGAGCAGCGCCACCAAGGGGCTCAGGACCGTAAGTATCCCGACCCCAGTGTTCGAGAAGAAGCCTCCAGAGGTTCGAAGTTGAGCACCCCGGCGGCAAGCCAGATCAGTCCCGGCAGCATGATGGCTTGAGGCAGGACGGCGGGGGTCTTGGTGAATGGGTTGTGCACGACAGCTCCTTCCGAGGTCAGTTGCGGGTACAGGCGGGCATCCAGCGCGCCGGCCACCAGGTCGAACATGATCCGGGGCGTAAGTGAGGTTTGTTCCAGCATCGCCTCGAGCTCCCCGCCGTAGCGCTTACGCCACCGTCGCGGGTAGAGGCGGATAAGCCACCTCATGTCGTCCCCAGTCGCTGCAGGCCGGTTGCGGCCACCTCTTTCAGCTGCCCGAGCTGACCGGCGAGGGCCTCGGCCCCCGCCGGGGTCAACCGGAGGGCCGCTTTCGGTCGTCGGTTTCCACGGGCTCGACCAGCCCGCGCTTCTCCAGCCGGGTGAGAGCGGCGTAGAGCGTGCCGGGCCCCAGGCGAACGTCCCACCGCGCCTCGATCTCTTCCATGATGGCGTCGCCGTGCTTGGGCCGGCCGGCCAGGCTCACCAGGATGAAAAGGGCGGGCTCGAGGAACCGGCCGAGTTGGGACAACGTCGATGCCACGGAGCCTCCTCCCTTGTCACGCTTGGCCTATTACGCTTTACGTACTACGTGGCACGTAGTACTGAGTGGGCCAGGTCGTCAACCGGTGGGGACGTGGTATCTACAAGAAGAACCAACGCGGGTGTAGCTCAATGGCAGAGCTCTAGCTTCCCAAGCTAGTTACGGGGGTTCGATTCCCCTCACCCGCTCCCTGGTATCGGCGCAGGCAGGGCGCGCCTATCTGGAAAGGGATGCCCTAGCCGCCGGTTGGGCGGCTGTTCCTCCTCGGTTGGACAGTCCGGGCGGGGTTCGTAACGTTAACTGGACGGCGGGGGGTCACAATCGGTGATCATGCCCACGCACCGATCGAGGGGGATCCGAGAATGAGGGTCAGGACTCCACGCCTTGTGTGGGCCGCGCTCGGGGCTATCACCGCCGTGGTCCTGGCCAGTCAAGTCGTTTCCGTGGAGGCCGGGTTGGGCGCAGACCCGACGGCAGTCATGATTCTCTCCTTTCCCGTCGTCGGGGCCCTGATCGCTTCACGGCAACCGGGTAACGCGATCGGCTGGATCATGTTGGCGGTCGGTGTGGAGGAGGCCATCTCGGACATGCTCTACATCTACGCAGAGTATTCATTGACCATTGATCCGGGATCGCTGCCGCGTCCCGATCTCGCTCTCGCCTTGGGTGCCCCGACGTGGGTGCCCTTCATCGGGCTCATGGGGACCTTTCTCATCTTGTTGTTCCCCGACGGCCACCTTCCGTCACCTGGCTGGAGGCCGCTGGCGCGATTTTGCGCGCTCGCGATGATCCTTTCGTTCATCGCCATCCTGATCGCCCCAGTCTCCTTCGCCGATCAGGGCCATCCGAATATCAGCAATCCTCTTGGGATCGACGCCCTGCGGCCCTACATCGACGCTCTCTTCCTGATCCTGTTGCTGATCCCGATCAGTATCGTCGGCTGTGCGGCTGGGCTGATCCAGCGCTTCCGCCGCTCCCACCGCCAGGATCGCCTCCAACTCAAATGGCTGGCGTCAGGAGCGGGCGCAACGGCAATCCTGTACCTCATTGCGATGGTGCCTTCTATCGTCTTGGCCTCGCCCTGGGACATGAGGGGGCCCGTGTGGCTCACCATCCTCCAGAACATTGCGCTCTATTCGTTCGCGCTGATCCCGGTGGCGGTCGGGATCGCAATCCTCAAACATCGCCTCTATGACATCGACGTCATCATCAACCGCACCCTCGTCTATGGTGCTCTTACCGCAGTGCTGACGCTGGCTTACGTCGTAGCGGTGACCGTCTTGCAAGCTCTCCTTCGTCCTTTTGCAGGACAGTCGCAACTCGCAGTGGCAGGCTCGACCCTGGCGGTCGCGGCTATGTTCCGGCCTGGGCGCGCCCGTATCCAAACCTTCATCGACCGGCGCTTCTACCGCCGGAAGTACGACGCGGGACGAACCTTGGACGCCTTTTCCGCAAGGCTTCGAGACGAGGTCGATCTCGACACCCTGGGCCCGGAGCTCGTTGCACTCGTAAACGAGGTCATTCAGCCGGCTCACACGTCGTTGTGGCTCAGAGAAACCCAGGCGGCCGGACAAAGGTGATGCAGAGCCGGTTCGTACAGTTGACAAGACGAAGGGCGTCGGATCGGAAGATGACGTTTATCAAGCCGGCAGAGCAGGGCCTTAGATGACCAGGCGAACTCCCTCACGCCTGGTATGGGTGGCGCTCGGCGGCATCACCTTGGTGGTTCTGGCAGGTGAGGCCGTGTCGATGGCGGCCGGGTTGGGCGTAGATCCGGCCGTGGCCCTGCTGCTCTCCTTTCCGATCATCGGGGCCTTGATCGTCACCCGGCAGCCGCGCAACGGGATCGGCTGGATCATGCTCGCGATCGGGATTGCGGGAGCAGTCGTGGCCATGCTCGAGGTCTACGCCGAGTATTCCTTGGCTGTTCGTCCGGGGTCACTGCCGCGCCCCGATATCGCCCTTGCGCTGGTTGCGCCGTCATGGATACCTGTCGTCGGGGTGATGGGAACCTTCCTCATCTTGTTGTTCCCCGACGGCCGGCTCCCGTCACCCCGCTGGAGGCCGTGGGCGTGGTTCTGCGCAGTGGCGCTGGCACTCCCGTTCATCGTCATTCTGTTCGCACCGGGCCCGTTGACAGTTGAGGCCTACCGGTACCTGAGGAACCCTCTGGGGATCGATACGCTGCGGCCGTTCGTCGACACCCTCCTGCTGACCATCGTTTTGATCCCGATCGGCTTCGTCGGCTGTGCAGTGGGGCTGTTTCGGCGGTTCCGCCGCTCCCACGGCCAGGAACGCCTCCAGCTGAAATGGCTCGCCGCCGGAGCGGGCACCACGGCCACCCTGTACCTCATCGGAGTGGTGGTCTCTCTCACCGTGGTTCCGCAGCTGGAAGCTGAACCGGTCTGGCTCGGTGCCCTCGATCAGATCTCGTTTTATTCGTTCGTGCTCGTCCCGGTGACCATCGGGATCGCGATCCTCCGGCATCGCCTCTACGACATCGACCTCATCATCAACCGCACCATCGTCTATGGTGCCCTCACCGCAGCACTGACCCTGGCTTATGTCGTAGCGGTGACCGTCTTGCAGGCTCTCCTTCGTCCTTTTGCAGGACGGTCCCAGCTCGCAGTGGCCGGTTCGACCCTGGCGGTCGCCGCTCTGTTCCGGCCCGGGCGCGCCCGCATCCAAACCTTCATCGACCGGCGCTTCTACCGCCGGAAGTACGACGCCGGACGAACCCTGGAGGCCTTCTCCGCAAGACTCCGGGACGAGGTCGACCTCGACCCCCTGACCGCCGAGCTCGTCACGCTGGTAGGCGATGCAATGCAGCCAACCCACGTGTCGTTGTGGCTCAGAGAAACTCGCGGTGTCACAGCCCCCGACGGTGGCGGATTCCATTAGCGTGAGTCTTTTCGAGCACCTGGCGATCTCGCCGCCGGGTCCCGTGGGACGAGGTAGAGACGGGTAGCCCGGGCTAGAGCCTCATCTGAGACGCCATGAACCTGACGGTATCGTCTGCGACCATGAGGCTCCTCTTGTGGGCCTCCCGGGGGTCACCTGCATCCTGCACCTCTGAAATCTGCCTTTGGATATCGGCAAGGAGAACCTGCGCCTCCCTCAGGTAGTCGGCCATAGCCACGTGCCCCCTGACTCGGAGGCCCGCCTCCTGACCGGCGTATTTGTCTCGCTGATCTTGCACCAACTCGAAAACCGACTCCCCGGTCATCGCCTGAACCCTTGTCATCTCTCTCCCCCCAAAGTCGGTGCGTTGTCATCTGATTACACCCCGGCGGCGCATCCCTTGGCAATAGATGGCTGGAAAGGATGGCCCCTGAGAGGCGGTTATTGGTTCATGCGGACAAGGCTCGTGCGCAGTCGCCCTGTCCGTCCGCCTGAGGTTGCCTTATCGGCGGCCGAGCACGCGGGCGTCCAACCAGGCGTTGCGGAACGCACCGCGGGGGTCGAGCCGCTCGATCAATCGGATGAAGTCGGGCAAGCGCTCATATCTGGGGGCGATCGAGGCGGCTTGGGCGAGGAACACCTTGCCCCAGTGCGGGCGCACCCCGAACGGAGCCAGGGCGTCCTCGATGTCGACGAGCACGCGCTCGACGGCGTCCTGCTCGGGCTTCCAGGTGAAGTGGACGGCGACGGTGTCCTGTCCGTATTGCGGGCTCATCCACAGCTCATCGGCGGCCACGGTGCGGATCTCGGAAACCTGCAATACGGGCCGAATCACGCCGGCCAGCTCACGTATCGCCTGGATCGCGGCAGAGGCATTCCGGCGCGGGACCAGGTATTCGGACTGGAGCTCCTGGCCGCTACTCGGCGTGAAGCCCATGCGGAAGTGCGGCAGGCGATCGGACCAGAGGCCCACCGCTCCAAGCTGCGGGGAGCAGTTGACAGGGTCGAGACCGAGAATCGGGTGCCGGTCGACGGTTGCGGCGATCGCGCCGAAGAGGTCGCCGCGAACCGGCTCTGGTTCATCGGTCACCCGGCTCTTCACCCACACCTGGTCGACCGCTTCGGTCCACTGGGTGAACACGCTCACGCTGTAGCCGGTGGAGGTGATGGCGTCGAAGTTGTCGAACAACGCGTCCCAGCTGAGACCTTCGAACACCCGCTGGCGCACGTGGTAGGCGGGTTCAACGTCCAGGGTGAGCCGGGTGATTGCGCCGAGTGCGCCGAGCCCCACGACGAGGCCGTCGAAGTCGGCGTCACCCCTGGACGCCGTGAGGATCTCGCCCGAGGAGGTAACGATCTCCAGTCCTGCAACCGTGGTCGCGAGATTGCCGTTGTTGTCGCCGGAGCCATGTGTCGCGGTCCCCACCGCACCCGCGACGGAGATGTGCGGCAGTGACGCAAGATTTGGCAGGGCAACACCCTCGGCCTTCATCGCCTCGGCGAGCTCCCCGTACCTCATGCCGGCAGAGAAGGAGATCGAACCCGCGGCATGGTCGACGACGACCTCCGCAGGCAGAGCGTCGAGGCTGAGCAGCTCCGAGGAGTCGGCGATGTCGGTGAAGGAATGACGCGAGCCGAGCACGCGCAGCCGGGGCGCGCTCGCGACGATCTCTTGCACCTGTTCCAACCTCGACGGCCGGTGCAGCTTGCCGGCCCGATATCGGTAGTTGCCGGCCCAGTTGAGCTCGCTCACGAGCTGAACGTTATCCTCCATGGGCCGCCGAAGGAATGGACGACGCGGCATCTCCCCCGTGCGTCTTGGTACCCTAATATGTTTGTTCCTTGCGACTACAACCAAAGGCGGGCCTGCGCCGAGTCTTCACGGGTAGACGGAGGCGTGCGCGCTTAACTGCTGTGATAGTCCTTCTCGCGCTTCTGAGCGCTTGCGAATCTGACAACATCGTCACAGAGGACTCGAGGCAAACAGAGTCGTTGTCGCATCCCCTTCAAGATCACGCCTCTCCGCCGTCCGAACGCCGTGGTGAAGATCCAGCCAACAATGACGCCGGCCCCGACTCTGCATCTCTCCAACAAGATGCTCCATCGCCGTCCACCGAGCGCTTCACCATCGTCGCAACCGGAGACATCCTGACGCACTCCACCGTCTACGAGAGGGCCCTGTCCAACGGCGGCAACCACTATGACTTCAATCCGATGTTCCGCAAGGTGAAACCCCTGTTGTCCGCAGCCGACATCGCCATCTGTCACCTCGAGACACCGCTGTCTCCCGACAACCAGAGTCTGTCGTCTTACCCAACCTTCAATGTGCCTCATCAGCTTGCGGACGCCATAGCAAATGCCGGATACGACTACTGCTCGACCGCCTCGAACCATTCCTACGATCGAGGGCCCCAAGGGGTGAAGGATACGCTGGGCGTGCTGGACAAAGCCGGTGTGCGACACAATGGGACGGCCCGCCGGTCCAGTACGGCCGGCCGTCCGGAGCTCATCGATGTCAACGGAGTCGAGGTGGGTTTTCTCAGCTACACCTACGGCTTGAATGGTTACGACTTACCCGTCACCGAATCCTGGCTGGTGGATGTCATCGATACACAATCGATCTTGAGGGAAGCACGAGCCGCTCGCCGCGCAGGCGCGAAATTTGTAATTGTGAGCTTGCACTGGGGGCTCGAGTACCAGGTTGCCCCTAGCGCCGGCCAGCGGAACCTGGCCAGGCGGTTGCTCAGGACGAACGCTGTCGACCTCATCTTGGGGCACCACGCTCACGTCGTTCAGCCGATAGATCGTATGGGGCAGGACTACGTCGTGTACGGGATGGGCAACTTCCTTGCAGATCAATCCATCGCGTGCTGTGCCGCGGCCACCCGGCACGGTGTGATCGTCAAGATCGAGGTGCAGGGCAAGGGCAACGATCTTCACGCCGGGAGGGTCACCTACACACCGACGTGGGTGACACACGGCAACTACGTCATCACTCCTGTGGCCCAGGCACTCGAAGATCCGTCGACTCCGGCCGATAGACGCGGCACGCTCAGAAGGTCGTTCAAGCAAACGACAACCGCGATTCGATCACTGGGGGCCGGCCGGTTCGGCGTCAGACCGGAGCGATCACCCTAGCCACGCTCCGGGCACACCGAGCCACGGGTTCTGGTGCCCAGAGTTGCTGGTGCGTCCATGAAGGATTGCTCCGGCGCGGTCGGACGCCCGCAACGACGCTGCTATCTTCGCCTGATGAGCATTCGAATCCAGTGCCTCGTCATCGACGCACATGATTGCCGGGCGCTCGCCGGCTTCTGGGCCGAAGCGCTGAGCTGGCGCGTCACCTACGAGGACGGGCATCAGTCCGTGGTCGAGCCACCCGAAGGCAGCCCCGAGGCCGATGTGGCTCCCGATCTTCTCTTCGTCAAGGTCCCCGATGACAAGACGGCGAAGAACCGGCTGCACCTCGACCTGCGTCCCGCCGACCAGGCGGCAGAAGTGAACCGCCTCATTGCTTTGGGTGCCCAACCTGCGACGATCGGCCAGGACGACGAGGTCAAATGGAGGGTCCTCGCCGATCCCGAGGGCAACGAGTTCTGCGTCCTCCCTCCGCTCGAACCCGATACCGCTTAACGGGGCCCCGGGGACGGCAGGTCAGATTGCGTCTCCGGAAGCCAGAAGGCGACCGCCCGAATCACACAGGTCGAACAAGACACATTGCGTGCAGCGGGGGTGGCGAGCCTTGCAGATCTTTCGGCCGTGCTCTATCAGGGCCATGTGCAGGCTGTAGCGGAGCTCGGCCGGCACCGCGGGCCCGAGCTCGCGGCTCGCAGTCTCGGCGGTCGCCCGGTCGTCGATCCAACCCAGTCGCCGGGCCACCCGATGGACATGGGTGTCGATGGGAAACGCGTTCCGGCCCAGCGAGAAGACCAGCACACAGGCAGCGGTCTTCGGACCGACTCCAGGAAGCGAGCAGAGATAACCGTCGACCTCCTGATCCGGCAGACCATGGAGGCACGATAGATCGAGTGCCCCCTCCCGCCGTTCGATCTCGGTGAGGATCGCTTGTATCCGGGGCGCCTTCTGATCGGCGAGCCCGCCTGCTCGTATTGCATCTGCCACCTCAATGGTGGGAGCGTCCCGCACCTCCTCCCAGGTGGGGAAACGTGTCTTCAGGCCGGCGAAGGCGCGCGCCGTGTTGGTGTCGGAGGTGTGCTGCGAGAGCAGCGTGCTGACGAGCTCGTCGATTGCGGGCTGTTCCGGCTTTGGCTCGAAGTGGCCCTGCCTCTTGCGAAGGCGGCGGTGCACCGCCCTGATCCGGCGCGCCGAAACCATCTTGCGGTTGTTGACGTGGCGCGGTGCGGCCGGTGCCGAGGACATGATTTGCCCAGCCTATGCAGCACGCGTCAGCCCGATGACCCCTTGGTGAATGACGCGAACTTCGTGTACTGATTCATGAAGGCGAGGTTCACCGAGCCGGTGGGGCCGTTGCGGTGCTTGGCGATGATCAGCTCTGCCTCGCCCCGGCGCTCCGAGTCTCGGTTGTAGACCTCGTCGCGGTACAGGAGCATCACCAGATCAGAGTCTTGTTCGATGGAGCCGGACTCACGCAGATCGGCGAGAAGTGGACGTTTGTCAGAGCGGTACTCCACACCCCTGTTCAGCTGCGACGCACACAGCACCGGCAGGTTGAGGTCGCGCGCCAGTATCTTGAGGTCTCTCGAGATGTCGGACACTTCCTGCTGACGGTTCTCGGACCGGTGCGCCGATTGCATCAACTGCAGATAGTCGATGATCACGAGTCCCAAACCGTGCCGGGCCTTGAGCCTCCGGCACTTTGCGCGTATCTCCATGAGGGTCACGGTGGCCGAGTCGTCGATGAAGATCGGCGCTTCGGCGAGCTTTCCCAGCGCAGCGGAGAGCCGCGGCCAGTCCTGCTCCTGGAGCGTCCCCTTGCGGATCCGCTGTGAATCCACCTTTGCTTCGGATGAAAGGAACCGCTGCACCAGCTCGTGCCGCCCCATCTCGAGGCTGAAGATCACCACCGGCAGCTTCTCGCGAACGGCGGCGTGGAGGGCGAAGTCGCCGAGAAGGCTGGACTTTCCCATCGACGGTCTGGCGGCGACGATGACCAGGTTGGAAGGCTGGAAGCCGGAAGTCATCTCGTCGAGGTCGGGGAAGCCCGAGGCCAGGCCGGTCACCGATGCTCCGCGCTCGTAGAGAGCCTCGATCGCCTCCATGTTCTCGGTCAGGAGGCCGTGAATCGGTTGCACCGCATCCCGCAGCCGGCGGTTCCCGACTTCATAGATCAGACCTTCGGCCCGGTCGATTGCACCTGCGACGTTCTCAGGCATGTCGAACCCGAGCTCCTGAACCTTCGCCCCCACGTCGACGAGCCTGCGCAGCTGTGCGAGCTCCTCGACGATGCGGGCGTAGTGGCGCGCCGAGGACGCGGTCGGGTAGGCGTCGAGAAGTCCAAGGATGTAAGGCTTTCCCCCGATGCTCTCGAGGGTGCCCCTGCGGCCGAGCTCGTCGGCGGCGGTCACCGCGTCGGCGGCCTCACCCTTGCCGTCCAGCGCCAGGATGGTTTCGTAGACCTCTGCGTGGGCGGGCTTGTAGAAGTCTTCTTGATGAAGGATCTCGACGACGTTGGCGATGGCTTCGCGCGATTCGAGCATCGCCCCCAGCACCGACTGCTCGGCATCGAGGTTGTGCGGGGGGATCCGGTTCGGGCGCACGGACTGCACCGAAGCCATCTGAGCCAAAGCTGCCTCCACTTCTGAAGATCGTCCAATCGAACGTGTGTTCGATTCTACCAAAGCCCGGTGACGGATCCACGGTTTACCCGCCCGGAGCTAGGACGTTAGAAGCTGTGAGGAGTGAGCAACAAGCCCAACAACCTGTGTCTCCATTGTGGAGAAATGCCGGGGGCCGGGTTTGTGGCTCCCGCAGCTATTCGTCGTGCGCGATTACCTCGACGTTGACCAGTGCATTCACCTCGGCGTGAAGGCGCACCTCGACCTGATGGGTACCCAGAGAGCGGATCGGGTCGTCCAAGCGGATGTCGTGACGGTCCACCGACTCATCAAGCTGCTCCTCGATCGCCCTGGCGACGTCCGAGGAGGTCACCGAGCCGAACAGACGACCGCCGTCTCCAGCGCGCGCCGAAATGAAAACCGGCTCGGCACCGAGCGTTGCGACACGCGCAGCGGCGGCCTCCTTGACCCTCTGCTCGCGGTCCAGGCGGGCTCGGCGCATCAACTCTGCTTGTTTCATGGTGCCTTTGCTGGCCGTGATGGCGAGGCCCTTGGGGACCAGGAAGTTACGCGCGTATCCATCTGCGACCGAAACGAGGTCGCCCTTGAGGCCGAGCTTGTCTACGTCTTGAGCGAGGATGATCTGCACTTTGGGCTGCTCCTATCGAGACGAGTACGGCAGCAAGGCAACTTCTCGCGCGCTCTTTATCGCGGTTGCGACCTTTCGCTGATGACGTGTGCAGTTTCCGGTCACACGACGTGCCCTTATCTTGCCGCGATCACTCATGAACTTGCGCAGAAGGGAAACATCTTTGTAGTCGATGTACTTGTTGCCGTCGGCGCAGAACTGGCAGTACTTCTTCTTACCTTTGCGCTGAAAGGCCGGCTTGGTGCTCTTTCGGTTCCGGTCTCTGTCTCTGTCCCTGGCCACCTAGAAGCTGCCTTCGTCGGCCGGCGCCGGACTGCCGACGGGCGCAGGCGCGCCCCAGTCCGAACCCCCGCCGCGAGCTGGCGGGGTGCCTGATTGCATCCCTCCGCTGCGCTGAGGCTTGACCACCGTTGCATTCGCCCAGCGCAACGAGGGCCCAATCTCGTCTACCTGCAATTCGACGGCGGAGCGCTTGTTCCCCTCGGCGTCCTCCCAGGATCTCTGCGACAGGCGGCCGACGACCACGACCCGTGTTCCCTTGGTCAGCGACTCCGACACGTTCTCGGCCATGTCGCGCCAGCAGCTGCAGCGAAAGAACCCGTCGAGCTTGTCGTCCCATCCGCCGTCCTGGTTTCGGATTCGCCGGTTGACCGCCACGGTGAAGTTGGCGACCGGAGCGCCGGATGGAGTAAAGCGCAGCTCCGGGTCATCGGTGATGTTGCCGACGAGTGTCACGGTGTTGTCACTTGCCATTTTCCTGCTCCTCCCTTATCTCCCACTCGAATTCCACGGCAGCTACTCCGGGCGGACTATCTTGCAGCGGACGAACTCCTCGGAGATCTGGATGGTCCGCTCGAGCTTCTGTGGCACATCCTCGGCCGCCTGGAAGTTGGTGATGAAGTAGTAGCCCTCGCGTTGGTGGGCGATCTCGTAGGCGAATCGCCGGGTGCCCCATCGCTCGACCCCGGTCACCTTCCCACCGGAGTCCGAAACGGCCCCGAGGAACCGGTCCACCGCCTTCTGAATGGCGCCTTCTTCGAGGCGCGCATCAACGATCACCAATGCTTCATAAGCTTGCACTCAGGCCTCCTCTGGACTCAGGCGCACTTTGCGCCTCGAGGCCCCGTCCACGCCTCCGGCGCCGGCGGAGCAGGGGAAGTTGCAGGTAAAGCCTGCAACCCGACAACCCTAGCACCTCCCTTCTGTGTCCCGGCCTAGGCCCGAGCCGTGCTCTTTGATGCAACCCCGGTCAGCTTACGCACGGGGTGCGACGATTTGGAGAGCTGCGCCACACCGGGGGACCGATCGTTGCAGGGGCGCGCATGAAGACGACAATCAGCATCACCAGGAGGACGGCGCGGCCCCACACCGCCGAGATCAATGCAACTTTCGCGGGCGTCAGGTCAAGTCCCCGATACGCGAAGTCGTAGAACCAACGGAAGATGCCGACGTACAAGGCGAGATCGACCACCGAGTAGGCGGCCCACCATCGCAGCCTCACCCTGAGCAGTGCGAAGAAGGGAAGCAGCCACAGCACGAACTGAGGTGAATGGACCTTGTTCCACAGCAGGAAGACGGCCAGGCTCGCCGCGCTCACCTGCAGCCAGGGAAACCCCGCCTCGCCGCGGCTGATGGCCCAGCCCCACACGAGCAGCCCCAGGCAGGAGACCACGATCAGCGCCGTGGTCAGGGGATTGATCACGCCCGGCCCCGCCGAAGGCCAAGCCCAGGCCCACACGGTGTTGAAGTCGGCGGTTCGCAGGCTCTGGAACCTGTATGTGGCCCACCATCCCCCCGGATTCTGGACGAAGAAGGGGGTATTGGCCGCTACGACCGTCGCCACCGCCACCAGCGCCGTCTGCACCCCTCGGCGGCGACTGCCCCGCCATTCGTGGAGCACAAGTGGGGCGACGAAGAGCAGGGGGTAGAGCTTGAGCGCACCACCCAGGCCGAGGAGCCCCGCGCTCCACAGCGGATGTCCCCGGGTGTGGGCCCATACTGCGCCCACCGTCGCAGCCACCACCAGCAGATCCCAATTGTGGAAGCCGTAGAGAGCGAGTGCAGGCGCCGCTGCCCACAACAGCCCTCTCCAGCCGGTCATGCCCGCCAGGAAACCCGCGGTCAAGAGCCCGAACGGAGCCAGGAGCAGAGCCGATACCTTCAGATAGCCGTCGGCATCGGTTGCCAGGAGCCCGCTTGCCCACATGAACGTCCCGGTGAGCACCGGATACTCGATGGCTCCGTCGGTCAGCTCACCTTCGACGAGCTCGCCGTGGACATAGGGAAAGATCCGACGGTCGATCGCCCGTCCCGTATACAGAGGTTGAATGTCGTTGTAGCAGAGCTGTCGGTACTGCCTGCCATCCCACGGCGCGAGACAACCGGCCTTGAGCGCCCAGCCTGCTCCGAGAGTGACGGCACAAATGCACACGACGAGGGCAGCGCCCCCCGGCCGCACCCTCAGGGTCAGCCTGGGGGAGGAAAGCGGCCGCCGTGTGCGGCCGGCAGATTGCCGGAAGGGTCATCCGGAGGCGCCGGAGCCGGGTTGCCGGGAGGGTCATCCGGGGACGGTCCCGGGGCCGCGCTATCGGACGGACTCGGCTCGGGCTCGGGGGATGGCTCCTCTGGAGGGGTGTCCGATGGTTCCGGGCTCGGCTCGAGGGTGGGGGTCGGCTCCTCGGAAGGGGTGTCCGAGGGTTCGGGTGTCGGCGTGACGCTGGGCGTCTCGCTTGGACTGGGCTCGGGCGTGGAGGTCGGACTGGGCGACTCGCTCGGACTGGGCGACTCGCTCGGACTGGGCTCAGGCGTTGGCGACGGGGTCGGCTCCGGAGGCGGCGGCGGATTGAGGACGCTACCGGTGTCCACCGCGACCGGGAAGGGCTCAATCGGGAGATCCTGGGTGGCTCTCGCCATGTAGGCCGCCCAGATCTCGGCCGGGAACGAGCCCCCGGTCACCTCGATTCCATGGACCGGCTTGCAAAATTCGTCGGGCGCGCAAAAGCCCATCTGGGGCACCTCGAGGCCGCCGCCCCCAGGACGAGGGCGCGCCGGATATCCCATCCACACGACGGTGGCCAGCTGGGGGACGTGCCCGGCGAACCACGCGTCGACATTATCCTGGGTGGTGCCCGTCTTGCCGGCGACCGGCCGGCCGATGGCCGCCGCGGTGGCGGTCCCGCCTTCCACCACATGGGTCAGCGTCTCGTTGAGGACGTCCACGGCTCTCTGGTCGGCGACCCGCTGGCGCTCCGGAGCACTGTGTTCCAGGCACCGCCGGTCCTCACCTTCCCGGAAGACGTCAAGGCATCGGTCGTCGGAATCGGTCACATAACGAATGGGTTCGACCTCCGGAAGCACACCCCGGCCCGCGAAGGCCGCGTAAGCCCGGGCCATCTCGAGCGGCGTGACGTCGAGGGTACCGAGAGCGAGCGAGCAGTTGGGCGCGATCGTCCGGCGCGATCCGGTTCCGGTTCGATCGAATTCGAATCGCCCCAACCGGTCGGCCAGAGCCCCCGGACCGATCTCGGCCACGAGCTGGGCGTAGACGGTGTTGACTGAGTTGGTGGTGGCCTCGTCGAGCGTGATGGTTCCATACGCCGCACCGCCGTAGTTCTCGGGCTGCCACGGGCCGCCGTCGGCATCGGCGCAGGCCGGGTCGGTCACTGTCGCGGGACTGCCGCCCGGGAAGTAGGAGCGCGGAGATATGCCCTGTTCGATGGCCGCCAGCAGCGTGAACGGCTTGAACGACGATCCCGCCTGTCGCCCGGGAAGGCTCGACGCGTAGTTGAAACCGCGCGCCTTCTGGACGCTCGTGTAATTCGTCCCTCCGACAAATGCCCGGAGAGCCCCCGACGGCGTCATCGAAACCAGGGCGGCCTGCGGATCATGGGGCTCGGTGAGAGTGCCCGAAATCGCCTCCTCGGCATAGTGTTGCATGTCGAGATCGAGCGTCGTATGGATCTTCAACCCCCCCGTGTAGAGCCGGTTTCCGTACTTCGGATAGAGGTATTCGCGGCGCAGCCACTCCATGAAGTAAGCGGCTTGCTGATGCTTTATCCGCCCCAGCGCCCCGGAAGCAAGTTTCACCGGCCCTCGGGAGGCGCGATCGGCGCGCTTGGCACTTATGTAGTCCTGCTGTGCCATGAGCTGCAAGACCTGGTTGCGGCGGTCCCGGGCGATTCTGGGGTTCTCATCGGCCTGGTAGCTCTCGGGCGACGGAATGATGCCGACGACATAGGCTGCTTCCGGCAGTGTGAGCTCGGAGGCGTGCTTGTCGAAGTAGCTGCGCGCCGCAGCTTCGATGCCATAGGTGCTGCGCCCCAGATAGATCGTATTGAGATAGAAGCCCAGGATCTGTCGCTTCGAGAATCGGCGCTCGAGCTTGACCGCAAGGATTGCCTCCCTGGCCTTTCTGCTCAGTGTCTGTGCATCATCCTGCAGCACTGCGTTCTTGACGTACTGCTGCGTGATCGTCGATCCCCCCTGGCGGATCTCGCCACCGGTGATGTTCGCCCATGCAGCGCGGGCAATGCCGCGAACCGAGACACCGTTGTGCTCGAAGAAACCACGGTCCTCTGCGGCGACGACCGCCTGCTTGAGGTAGCGCGGCAGCTCGCCGGTGTCGACGAGGAACCTCCGGACTTCGTCGCTGTAGATTCCGATGAGCTCCCCGTCCCGATCGTAGACCTCGGCGGAGGAAGCCAGCGGCACCTCCTTGGGCAACGGGATCGATGCGAACGCATAGGTGATCAGGAGGATGCCAAGCCCCAGGAACAGTGTTACGAGGGGGAGGAGCCACCCGAAGCGAAGCAGTGCAGGGGCCTTCGACGGCGTGGCTGCGGCGGAGCTTGTCATCTGGGCAAAGCGCGTTCGGTAGCGCCGAGGCGCGTAGTCAACCCCTCTTGCGTTGTTTGCTTTGAGCCCCGTTCGAGGCAAATCGGCGCCCTGCCGAGTCGGCGCGCAGCAGGTGGTTCCACCCGCAGTCGATGCACACCTCAACCGCGTAGCAGGTGAATTCTTCGTGCTTCCCCGACAGCTCCTTGAGCCACTCCGGCGGATAGACGACCCGTCCGTTGTTGTGCTTGAGACCCTCCCCGTAGACGTATCGGACCTTCTTGAGGGTCGAGTGGGAGCAGATCGGGCACGGGGCGTTCGAAGGTTCGCCGATATTCTTGGCGGCCCGCATCAGCTCCGGGTGAGCGTCACAAACATCTGTGGTGGCCAGCGTGCCCCGCTTGAGCGCCACGATCGAAGCTCGGCGCGCCAGGCTGTAGTCGACCGTGGGCCCCCCCGGAAGCGCGGGCATGCCGGTGGGATCGAACGAGCGCCCTGATGTCGTCATGGACCGATGGTAAACGCACCCTCGGACAAATGGCCCTCCCTCCCGACCGGGCCACTCGCGGCCCTGCACCCCTTCCCGGATGCCGTGGTATCGTCGATATATCGATCCGATATATCGACACGCGACTAGTGGTTCGGAAACGGTGGTCCTCGTCCATGAAGCAAACCGGCATCCTGGAGTTGGCCGTGCTCGGGCTCCTGAAGGAGCGCTCCATGCACGGCTACGAGCTCAGAAAGCAGCTTAGCGCCAAGCTTGGTCCGCTGTGGCACGTCTCGTGGGGCTCCCTGTACCCGGCTCTGAGACGGTTGGCGCGCCAGGGTGCGGTCGACAAGGTGGCCGAGAGCAGCCCCACTCGGGGGCCGGGGCGCAACAAGACCGTGTACCGGATAACCGCCGTAGGCGAGGAGCTGTTCGATGGGCTGTTGCGTGAGCCCGGCGCGGCGCCCGACCCCGAGCTCTTCGCCTTGAAGGTGGCTTTCTTTCGCTACCTTCAGCCCGAGATGCGTGTGGCAATGCTCGAACGGCGGCGAATCTACCTGCAGGACAAGCTGATGCAATTCAAGTCCAACCTGCGCGACTACCGGGAACGCATCGACAGCTACGCGTTGGTCTTGCAAGACCACGGAATGGCCGTGGTGGAAGACGACATCGAGTGGATCGACGAGCTCATCTCGAGAGAAAAGAGCCTCGGCTCAACCGCCGGCGCCGACAAATCCAGCAGCACATCCAAAACCAAGCTCTAAAGGGCAGCTCGGATCATCAAACAGCCCCATGTGGGGGGCCGCCTGGGGGGAAAAAGGAGGTACGGATGGAAAAGATAAGAGTGGGCATCGTAGGGGTCGGGAATTGCTCCTCCTCACTCATCCAAGGAGTGGAGTACTACGCGAAAGCGCGTTCTGATGAGAAGGTCCCGGGTTTGATGCACGTCGACCTGGGTCCCTATCACGTATCAGATCTCGCATTCGTGTGCGCTTTCGACGTCGACAGCAACAAGGTCGGGCTTGATCTCGCCGACGCGATCTGGACCGAACCCAACAACACCACGAAGTTCGCCGACGTTCCCCCAACTGGAGTAGCCGTCCAGCGCGGGCACACTCTCGACGGACTCGGGCAGTTCTACTCGCATGTCATCGAGGAGTCGTCCCAAGAACCGGTCGATCTCGTCGATACGCTCAAGAGCAGTGGTACCGAGGTGCTCATCAACTACCTGCCGGTCGGCTCTGAACAAGCTGCGCGCTTCTATGCCGAGGCCGCTCTCGAAGCCGGTGTCGCCTTCATCAACTGCATGCCGGTCTTCCTTGCAAGCAATCAGGAATGGGCCGATCGCTTCGCCCAGGCGGGCGTGCCGATCATCGGCGACGACATCAAGAGCCAACTCGGTGCAACCATCTCGCACCGAGTGTTGTCCAAACTGTTCGAGGACAGGGGGGTCGTGATCGACCACACCTATCAGTTGAACTTCGGTGGGAACATGGACTTCATGAACATGCTCGAACGCGAGCGTCTGGTGTCCAAGAAGATCTCGAAGACCCAGTCCGTTACCTCCCAGATCAGGTCCGGGATCGACAGCGAAGACATCCACATTGGACCGTCGGATCACGTCCCCTGGCTCAAAGACCGCAAGTGGGCCTATATCCGGATCGAGGGACGCGAGTTCGGTGACGTGCCCGTGTCGATGGAGCTCAAGCTCGAAGTATGGGACTCGCCCAACTCGGCCGGAGTCGTGATCGACGCCGTGCGTTGCGCAAAGCTTGCCAAGGACCGCGGGGTGGGAGGTCCCCTTCTCGGTCCGAGCAGCTACTTCATGAAGTCACCGCCGACGCAGTACTCCGACAACGAAGCTCATGAGCTCGTCGAAGCCTTCATCGAAGCCTGACCGCACGGGATTCACCCGTGCGTAACGATCCCCAACCTCAAGGACTGGCTCTCCTCATCGGGAGCCAGTCCTTTTCGCAGGCGGCCGACGGACTCGCCCAGGCCGCTTTTGCCAGCGTCCTGGTGTTGGACGCTCTCGACCAAGGCGTCCCGGCGCGCATCCTGGGCTTGCTTGCTTTGACCCTCATCCCCTATTCGTTGATAGGGCCCTTCGCCGGCGTGTTCGTCGACCGGCTCGAGCGCCGGAGGTTGCTGGTCTGGACCAATGTGGTGCGGGCCGCCCTGCTTCTGGCTTTCCCCCTGTGGTCCACCCTCCTGCCGGGTGACATCCCGCTGTACGCGGGGATCCTGACGATCCTGGGTCTGGGGAGGCTGTGGCTCACGACCAAGAGCGCTGTCCTTCCGCTCCTCATCCCCGAGGACGGCCTCCTGCGCGTCAATGCTCTCTCCAGCGGGTGCGGAATGATCTCCGCATTGATAGGAGGCGCCGGGGGAATAGCGCTGACGGGCTGGATGGGAGTAGACCGGGCCCTCGCCGCGGCCGGTCTTCTCTACCTTGGCGCAGCCGGGGGGTCGTGGCTGCTTCACCTTCCGTCCGGGCAAGGGCTCGGCGTCAAGGAACCACTGGTGCAGGCCGCCGCCGAGGTCGCCACTCAGCTGAGGACCGGCGTCGCCCAGGTCTGGACCCATCTGCGGGCTCGCCTGCCGCTGGTGGCCATCTTCA
>Ga0136632_10000125_pt1 | contig 18007 bp, 22 predicted proteins | sample AntDrymUQ6112106_2_FD_104670 | JGI IMG/M metagenome (GOLD analysis project Ga0136632, IMG submission 104670) | Polar desert sand microbial communities from Dry Valleys, Antarctica - metaG UQ611 (21.06) | ecosystem: Environmental > Terrestrial > Soil > Desert | place: Antarctica: Dry Valley...
CCGCAGGTCGTAGTGGAGCGAGGTCGCGGAGTGCTTCTGGATCGTGAAGCGCGGGTGGCGGCGCTTCGCCGGGCCCTTTTTGCCCTTCATGCTCGGCTCCGAGCCGCGCGGCTCGCCGGTCGTGCCGAAGTTGCGCTTGCGCTCGTACTCGCTCAGGCGTTTGGCCACGGTCGAGGCCGATTCTCGTCGTTTTGGCTCTCATCTGCCGGGTAACCCCTCGGGTACACGACTAAAGGAGCAAACCCTGATGGGTGAGAACATCGATGAGGCCAAGGGGCGCGTCAAGGAAGCAGCAGGCGACCTCACGGATGACCAGGAGCTGAAGAACGAGGGCAAGGTCGACAAGACCGTCTCGGGTATGAAGGACAAGGTCGACGACGTCGGCGACAAGATCAAGGACGCCGTCGGCAAGGACCGCGACCGCGGAGATGACGGGGACCGCGCCTAGCCTCGCGCGTACCTGAAACGCGCGTACCTGAAACGAAGAGGGCCGGGCTTTCGCCCGGCCCTCTCTCGTTCATGCCTCTCTCGTCGCCCCCGAATGGGCGGGGCGAAGAACTACTCGATGTATCCCTCCTCCTGGAGGTACTGCGTCGCGACGGCGGCCGGATCCTCGCGATCGATGTCGACGCGAGCGTCGAGCTCCTGCATGATCGCCACGTCCAGGCCCTCTTGGACCGTCTCGATGGTGGCCTGCAGGTCCTCGCCGGCCTCGTCGACCGTCTTCTGGTCGGTGACGAATACCGGGTTCGACGAGGGGAAGATCCCCTGGTCGTCCTCGAGGATCACGTACTGGTCCGCCTGGGCGGCCAGCTGCGCGTCCGTCGTGAACAGGATCGACAGGTCAGCCTGACCGTCGTCGAGCACCGGGTAGCGCTGCTCGATGTCCACGGGTGTGAACTGCTTGAACTGCAGCCCGTAGCCGTCCTGCAGCCCGACCAGGCAGTCCACGCGCTGGCGGCACTCAGGCGAGCCGAAGAGCGTCAGGTCCTGGGAGACGCCCTCGAGGTCGGAGACCGTTGTGACGCCGAGCTCGTCGGCCTTCGCCTTGGTCAGTCCCACCGCGTTGGCGCTGCTGAACGGAGCCGGAGCGAAGGACACGAGGCCCTCCTTCTCGAACTCGGCCGCCGCCTGGTCCGCCGCCTCCTCCGGGTCGCCCGGAACATCCTCGGGCGCAGCGCCGAAGAACGACGTCAGCGCGGTCCCCGTGTACTCCGGGTAGCCGCTGATCTCGCCCGCCTTGAGCGCATCCAGAGCGACCTGCTCCGAACCAAGGCTGAGGTCGGTCTTGACGTTGTATCCCGCTGCCTCCAGACCCTGGGCGTAGATCTCGCCGAGGATGATCTGCTCGGTGAAGTTCTTGGAGCCGACCGTGAGGCTGACGCCGGAGTTGGCGTCGTTCTTCTCGATCAGGCTGCCGGAACCCCCGCCGCCGTCGTCGCCGCTGTCGTCATCGTCGCCGCAAGCCGCGACTCCGATGGCGAGCACCGCCGCCGCAAGCAGCGCGAACAAGGCGCGTATGCGCGAATCACTGCTCAACACGTGGAACTCCTCTCTGGGGAATGTAAAGACCGGGCAAGCCTATGCGGCTGGGCTCTCGCGTGACAACTTCAGACCCTTGGGGGTCATCGCCCGCTGCATGGCCGCGAGACCCAGCTCGACCGTCATCGCCAGGGTCGCCACGAGGATCGCGCCCGCGATCACGCCCTCGTCGCCGTAGACGTTGGGAGAGAGGATGAAGTCACCGAGCGTGAGCACGCCGGCCAGGGGGGCGATCGTGGCGGTCGAGATGATGTTGATCGCGGCGGTGCGCACACCGCTCATGATCGTCGGCACGGCCAGCGGCAGCTCGATCCGCGTGATGATCCCGAAAGCGGTCATCCCCATCCCGCGGGCCGCCTCGACAGTGTTCCGGTCCACCTGGCGCACCCCCACGAACGTGTTGGTCAGGATCGGCGGGATGCCGAGCACCATCAGCGCGATCGAGACGTTGATGAAGCCGAACCCGACGAACGCGACGATGAAGGCGATCAGCGCCAGCTCGGGGATCGCGCGCCAGGAGTTGCCAATGCCGATCGCGAACAGCTCGCCCTTGCCGTAGTGGCCGAGGACGGCGCCCGCCGGCAGGGCGAGAAGGATCGCGATCGCGAGCGCGAAGAAGCTGATCTCGATGTGCTTCTGCGCGAGGTCCCAGACCACATCGAGCCCCCCGACCTTGTTCTGGCCGGTGAAGCGGCTGTCCTGGGGGGTGAAGATGAACTCGAAGGCGCCGCCGAAGCTGCCGAGAAATGCGAAGGGAAACGTCACGCCGCCGTCCTCATGTGGCGGTCCGCCGGAACATCCCGAACGCCCGCGTCGACCTCGTCTTGCCCTCCACGGCCGCCGACCGCCAGGGCGACAGCAGCGCCTGCAGGATCAACAGCCCGACGTCGAAGATGATCGCCATCGTCACGCAGATCAGCGAGGCGAAGATGACGTTGGTCTTGAAGTCGATCTGGGTCGTGAACTCGCCGCCGAGTCCGCCGGCTCCCGCGAAGACCGCGAGCGTCGCAATGGCGACCGTGGAGACGGTCGCGATCCGCAGCCCGGCGATGATCTCGGGAATCGAGAGCGGGAGCTCGATCTTCCAGAAGAGCTGGCTCGGAGACATTCCCATGCCGATGCCGGCCTCCTTCACGTCATCCGGGACATTGTTCAGGCCCGTGTTGATGTTGCGATAGAGGATCTGCAGCGCGAAGGCCGTCAGCGCGATCAGCCCGGTCAGCGTGCCCCGTCCCGTGATCGGCAGGAGCAGGGCGAAGAAGGCGATGGAAGGGATCGTGTAGAGGATCCCGGTCGCGCTGGTGAAGCCGGACTGCAGCCAGCGGCGGCGATGGGAGAGGTAGGCGAGTCCGAACGCGATCAGGAAGCCCGCGATCACCGAGACGCCGACGAGGAACAGGTGCTCGATCGTCGGATCGACGTAGCGGTCCCAGTTGTCCGAGAGCCAGCCGAAGCAGAATGCGCCGTTGTCGGTGACGCAGTCGCCGCCGGAGCGGTCGCGAATCTCGACCTGTGCCAGCAGCTCAAACATCCGCGAGGGGCCGCTCGGCCGCGGCGTGTTCCTCGACCATCGCGGCGGGAGAACCTAGGAAGTCGGAGATGATCTCGACCGAAAGGACCCCGGCGATGCGCCCGTCGGGGTCGGCCACGGGGGCGTACATCGACTCGGCCTGCATCAGGTCCGAGAGCGCGTCGCGCAGGATGTCGTCGGAGTCGAGGATGGGATTGGGCGTGCTGTCGGGAGTCTTCGGGACCGTCTCGCTGGTCAGGTCCCTCTCGGAGAGCCAGCCGAGCGGCCTGCGGTCCGAGTCGACGAGCAGCGCGTGGGGGACCTCGGCTCCTTCGAGCTTGGCCACGACCTCAGCTGTTGATTGACCGACGTGGGCAAGCGGGGCCTCCCACAGGTCGACGTCGCGGACCCTCATCAGGGCCAACCGCTTGAGCGCGCGGTCGGCGCCGACGAAGTCCTCGACGAAGTCGTCGGCCGGCGCCATCAGCAGCTCGGCCGGGGTCGCGAACTGGGCGAGGACCCCGCCCTCCTTCAGCACCGCGATTCGGTCGCCCATCTTGATCGCCTCGTCGATGTCGTGGGTGACGAAGAGGACGGTCTTACCGATCTCGGCCTGAAGGCGGAGGAACTCGTTCTGCAGGCGCTCGCGGTTGATCGGGTCGATCGCGCCGAACGGCTCGTCCATCAGCATCACGGGCGGATCGACGGCGAGGGCGCGGGCTACTCCGACCCGCTGCTGCTGGCCGCCGGAGAGCTGCGACGGGTAGCGCTCGCGCATCTCGGGATCGAGGCCGATCAGGTTGATCAGCTCCTCGACCCGGGCCGAGACGCGCTCCTTGTCCCAGCCGACCAGGCCCGGAACCGTGGCGATGTTCTCGCCGATGGTTCGGTGAGGGAAGAGCCCGATCTGCTGGATCACGTAGCCGATCTGGCGCCTCAGCTGGGCCGGCTCGCGGTTGCGCACCGAGGCGTCCCCGATCAGGATGTCGCCTTCGGTGATCTCGACGGTGCGGTTGGCCATCCGCATGGCAGTCGTCTTGCCGCAGCCCGATGGGCCGACGAGGACGCAGATCTCGCCGGCCGCGACCTCGAGTGAGAGGTCATGCACCGCGTCGGACTCCTGGCCCGCGTAGCGCTTGGTCACGTTCCGGTACGTGACCGGGACGGCCGGCTTTGAAGGGTGGCTGAGGGTCTCGCTGGAGGTCTCGCCCGCCAAGGCCTCGATCCTACGCGCCGCGAGGCTTGCGGGGAACTACGTATGGCAATGGGGTGGTTATCCCCGATGTGCGCGGGGTGTCCGTGCGGCACCCTTCGGTTGCGCAGGGACGGATCCCGCCCGCAGGGTTGACTCGACCAAGGACGGAAGAGGACGAAAAGCCGCCAAGGATGGCGGCTTTTCCATATCCAGGGGCGCGCTGACTGATTCAGGCGGCGCGAGACCTGCGGCGTCCGACCTTCGCCGCGGCGCCGGGGCGGCGCTTTGCGATCGAGATGACCTCGCTGCCGGGGGCGGCGACCTCGGAGACGCTCAGGAGCACGAAGCCGTAGCCGCACTCGCAGCTGAAGCCGTCGAGCTGGACCAGCCGGTTCACGGCGATCTCGTGTTCCTCCGTGCAGCCGGGATCCGAGCAGGAGATCTTCGCCAGAAGCATCGTGGCGAAATGGTTGCGGGGGGGCCGGATGGATCGTCAGTACGCTGCCCGCCCGTGGCGCGCCGCAAGCTCGAGACGAGCGGGGGAGACCCCGACATCACCGCCGCCGGGGGGGTCGTGGTCCGCCGCGAGGGGAGGCGGGCCCGGATCGCCGTGATCCACCGGCCGAAATACATGGACTGGTCGCTGCCGAAGGGGAAGCTCGAGAAGGGCGAGTCCTTCGAGGAAGCCGCCCTGCGGGAGGTGCGCGAGGAGACAGGCTTCAGGTGCGAGGTGCTGGACGAGCTGCCGACGGTCACCTACCTGGATAGCAAGGCCCGCTCGAAGCTGGTCCGCTACTGGCTGATGGAACCGGGGAAGGGGAAGTTCGCGCCCCACGACGAGGTCGACGAGCTGCGGTGGCTGACGAGCCGGAAGGCGCGAAAGCTCCTGACCTACGACCACGACCGCGAGCTGGTGGCCGTCGCCATGCGCCGCCACCGCCGTCGTAGGTTCAGCAGGAACTAGCCGCCAGTCGGTAGGTTCCCCGCATGGGGTACCTGGTCAAGGCCGGGTTGGGGCTCGTCCTCTTCTTCGGCGCGATCGTCGTCTTCAACGTCAAGCTGATCGAGCTGATGGAGATCGGCACCTGCGCGTCGGGCAACACCGCCTTCGAGATCGCGCGGCCGTGCCCCGAGGGGACCGGGACGAACATGCTGCTCGTCACCGCATCGATCTTCGCCGGGCTGATCGGCGCCGGGATCTTCGCCTTCCGAGGCGACCCGCCCTGGGGCCGGCGCAAGCGCTCGACGGGGCTGCTCGGCCTGAGCGCCCTCGCGTGGGGCCTCTTCTTCACGTCGACCGCCGTGGCGATGCTTTACACCGGCTTCTCGAACGAGACCGTCGGCCCCGACGGCGAGCTGGCGGGGAAGATCGTCGGCTTCACCTTCCTCGTCATGGGCGCCCCGGTGCTGCTGCTCGCCCTGTGGAACCAGGTCAGGTCGATGGGCTCTCCTCGCGACGAGAGTCCGGCCGGCGCGGCCGGGTCCGCCGGGTCCGCCGGAATGAGCGGGTTCGGCGGGATACTCGGAACCATGAACTCGGGCTCGGCCGGCAAGGCGGGAGGCGCGGCCGGCGGCGACGCCATCGGCCGCATCGAGCGGCTGCAGAAGCTGCGCGAGTCCGGCGCCATCACCGATTCGGAGTTCAACAAGGAGAAGGCGAAGATCCTGGCCGAGCAGTGAGCTCGGACTGACCGGCGCACGTGGCACGCCCGCCTGGACGAACGGACCGCTACCGAGGTGTGGGGAAGTACCCTGTCGGGTAATAGGGAACGACTACACGATTGGACACGGAGGTTCAGAACATGCAGAGGCAGAGGAAGCTCGTAATTGCTGTGGCTGTCCTGGCAGTCTCACTCGCTGCAGTCGCAGGACCCACTCTCGCGAAGACGCTGACCGGGACCAAGCGCGGCGAGACGATCAGCGGGACCAAGGGCGCCGACAAGATCAAGGGCAAGGGCGGCAACGACAAGCTGAAGGGCAGGGGCGGCAACGACTCCTTGGTCGGAGGCAAGGGCCGCGACAAGCTGATAGGCGGCGCGGGCGCGGACCGTCATACCGGCGGTCCGGGCAACGACACCCTGCGCGCGGCCGACGGCCGTCGCGACAAGGTGATCAACGGCGGGGCCGGCCGGAACATCTGCATCATCGACACCGCATTGGAGCTCTCGATCGTCAGGGGCTGCAGCAAGATCGTCGCGGGTGCCCCCACCGGCAGTGGCGTCGGCGGTGGCGGTGCCGGCACCGCCCCCGGAGCCGGTCCCGGACCGGGACCCGGCCAGGGGATCCGAATCCTCGCGATCGACGGAGTGGTCTGCAACACGCCGCTTCCGCTGTGCGTGTTCACGCTCTCGGGTGACGGCGCTGACGCGCCGCTCGGGACCGTCACCGGTGGCGGCGGAGTCACGGGCCTCGGAGCGGCCGTGGTCGTGACCGGCCCCGACTGGACCGCGACAGGCGTCTACGGCTGCACGGCCGACGGGTTCCTGCGCGTCACGATCGGCACGGAGTCGGCCGACATCCCGGTCGACTGCACCGCCTAGTTCCGCTGCAGGGATAGCCGGGAGCATCGGTTCGAGGGCCCCGCCGCGAGGCGGGGCCCTCGGCGTTCCCGGGGACGCCATCGCAGCTAGGTTGGGCCCGTGGCAGCCAAGCTCGAAGCCGATATCGCCGTAGTCGGGGCCGGGATCGCCGGCCTGGTCGCCGCGCGGGGTTTGCGCGCGGCCGGCAGGAGCGTCGCGGTCCTGGAGGCCCGCGACCGCGTCGGCGGGCGCACGCTGAACCTCGAGCTCGACGGCGGCCAGGCTGTCGAGGTCGGCGGCCAGTGGGTCGGCCCCACCCAGCCGCGGGTCCTTGCTCTGTGCGATGAGCTGGGCCTCGAGACGTTCCCCACCTACAGCGATGGCCGCAACGTGCTCGAGCTGGCCGGCAAGCGGAGCACCTACAAAGGGACGATTCCGCGCATCTCCCCGCTGGTGCTCGCCGATGTCCGCCGGGCTCAGCGGCGCTTCGAGCGCCTCGCCCGGAGCGTCCCCCCGGATGCCCCCTGGACTGCGCCTGACGCCGCCCGGCTGGACTCGACGACCCTCGCCGGCTGGCTCGATGACAACGTCCGCAGCGAGCGGGCCCGGTCCCTGTTCTCGATCGCGTGCGGGACGGTCTGGGGGATGGAACCCGGGCAGATCACGCTGCTCTGGGCGCTTGCATGTGCGAGCTCGGCCGGCGGCTTCGAGGCGATGATCTCGGTGGAGGGCGGCGCTCAGCAGGACCGGGTCGTCGGCGGATCCCAGGCGATCTGCGAGACGATCGCCGAGGGCCTTGCCGGGTCGCTCGCCCTGGACTCCCCGGTCGGCGCGATCGACCAGGACGGCACCTCTGTCACCGTGACAGTCTCGGGAGGAGTGGTCCGCTCCCGGCGCGCGATCGTCGCGATGGCCCCCGACCTCGCTGGGCGGATCGCATACGACCCGAGGCTTGCGGGGCGCCGCGAACAGCTCACCGGCCGCATGGCTTCGGGCGCCCTGACCAAGTGCACGGCCGTCTACGAGCGCCCCTTCTGGCGCGACGACGGGTTGACGGGCGAGGCCCTCAGCGACGCCGGCCCGCTCGAGACGACCTTCGACAACTCCCCGCCGGGCGAGGACGGCCCCGGCGTCATCGTCGGATTCGTGTCAGGCCCGGCGGCGGCCGAGCACGCGCTGCTCGGCCTTTCCGAGCGAAGGCGCAGGGTGACCGAGTGCCTGGAGCGCCTGTTCGGCGAGGCCGCCCGCCACCCGGGCGCTTACCACGAGCAGGCGTGGGCCGAGGAGGCCTGGAGCGCAGGCGGGCCGGTCTGCTCGCCGGCGCCGGGGACCCTGACCGCGTACGGGGACGAGCTCCGCCGCCCCGCCGGCCGGGTGCACTGGGCGGGGGCCGAGACGGCGACAACCTGGTGCGGCTACATGGAGGGCGCGGTCCAAAGCGGCGAGCGCGCGGCGGGCGAGGCGCTCGATGCGGAAGGATGGCGGCTGTGACCGAGGAGCTCGCGTACGCCGGCGCGGCACGCCAGGCCGAGATGCTGCGCGGCGGACAGGTCACCTCGCGAGAGTTGACCGAGCTCTACCTCGGCCGCATCGAGCGGATCGACCCCGCGCTCAACGCGTATCGCGACGTCTGGGCCGAGAGCGCCCTCGCAGAGGCCGACGACGCGGACGCGAGGCTGAAGGCCGGACAGCAGGCGCCGCTGCTGGGCGTGCCCGTCGCGATCAAGGACACCCTCGACGTCGCCGGCGACGTCACCACGCTCGGCACCGCGGGCTACGACCAGCCGGCGGACTCGGACTCGATACTCGTGGCGCGGATCCGCGAGGCGGGGGCGGTGATCCTCGGCAAGACGAACCTGCCCGAGCTGGCGATTCACGGCTTCACCGAGTCCAAGACCTTCGGCATCACCCGCAATCCGTGGCACCAGGGGCGGACCACCGGCGGCTCCAGCGGGGGCAGTGGCGCCGCCGTGGCGGCAGGGCTGGCCGCGATCGCGCACGCATCCGACGGCGCGGGGTCGATCCGCTATCCGGCCGCCCACTGCGGTCTGTTCGGCTTGAAGCCCCAGCGAAACCGGGTGCCCATCGACAGCGAGCACTGGCACGGGCTTTCGGTGAACGGCTGTGTCAGCCACACGGTCGCCGATACAGCGCTCTTCTTGGATGCCGTCACCTCCGGTGGGCCTTGGGCGCCGAGCGCTCCTCCCGCCCCCCGGCAGCCCTTCGCCGAGGCGGCCGCGAGCGATCCAGGTCGGCTGCGGGTCGCCGTCGCGCTAAAGCCACCTCGCGCCCTGGCCCCGCCACTTCTGGGTGACGAGTCCCGCCGCATGACGGAGGAGGTGGCCGAGCTCCTGGGCTCGCTCGGTCACGCGGTCGAGCGGGCAGACCCCGACTGGGGCTCGGTCGGCAACCAGATCTCGGCCCGCTACATGGGCGGGATCGGGGACGACGTCGACGCCGTCCCGCACGGCGATCGGCTCGAGGGGATCACTCGCGGCTACAGGCGCATCGCAAAGGTGGCTGCGCCGGGCTGGGCGGTCCGCCGGGCGGTCCGCCTCGAGGGAAGGGACCGTGATCGCATCGGGGTGATCTTCGAGGACCACGACGTCGTGCTCACCCCCATGACGGCCGGCCCCGCGTTCGAGCACGGTCGCTTCTCGAAGCGGGGCGCCCTGCGCTGCCTGCTCGGCGAGAGCCGCTTCTATCCCTACGCGGTCGCCTGGAACTACACGGGCCAGCCGGCCGCATCGGTCCCCGCGGGGCTCAGCTCAGAAGGCCTTCCGCTCGCGGTCCAGATCGTCGGCCGGACGAACGACGAGGCGACGCTGCTCAGCCTTGCGGCGCAGCTCGAGCGGGAGCGGCCTTGGGCGCAGCATCGTCCGTCGGTCTGATCACCAGCTCCTGACCCTCGGCGGCCATGTCTATCGTGCCGGGGTCGCCGCCCAGGTCGATCCAGCGCTCGACGGCCGCCCCGTACATGTCGTCCAGGAAGCTGTCGGCGTGGAGCGGGTCGTGGTGGAAGAGCAGTAGCCGGCGCGCCTCGACCCGCCGGGCGAACGTGAGCGCGTCGGTCACCGGCGAGTGGCCCCAACCGACGTGGTTGGGGTACTCCTCGTCGGTGTACTGGCAATCGTGGATCAACAGGTCGGCCTTGCAGGCGAGGTCGAAGCCCGAGATCCACTCGGGCTCGAGCTTCTCGAGCGGGGCGCCCAGGCCCGGCTCGTGGTCTGAGATGTAGGCGAGCGTCGTGGGGCCCTCGCCCGCACCGGTATCGGTGATGCGGTAGCCCAGGGTCGGGCCGCGGTGGGTGACGGACTCGGCGCGGATCTTCGCCGGCCCGATCTCCCACTCGGTCGCGGGGGTGTCGATGAAGGAGACCTCGCAGGGCAGCTCGCGAACCTCGACGGGCGAGAGCGGCGCGGAGATGTACCGGGCGATCCGCTCCTCGAGCGAGGCCTCGGGCGAGGACGGGCCCCAGATGGTGATCGTCGTGTCCGCGTTGAAGCAGGGCGCGAAGAACATCAGCCCCTGGATGTGGTCGAGGTGGAGGTGGGTGAGGAGGATGTTGATGACCTTCGGCACCTTCTTGACCAGCCCTACGCCGAGCCCGCGAATGCCGGTGCCGGCATCGATGATCAGCATCGAGCTGTCCGAGAGCTCGAGCTCGACGCAGGACGTGTTGCCGCCGTAGCGGTTCATCTCGGGCCCCGGGGCGGGGACCGAGCCGCGAGCTCCCCAGACCTTTGCCTTCATCTCCTCATCCTCACGTCCATCCTAGACCGGCTCCTTGGGCCAGAACAGGATCATCGCGCCCTCCTGGCCTCCCTCGGCCGAGATCGGCATCGCGCTTGCCTCGATCTCGTGGTCGACGCCGGTGACCGACCTGATCCGAAACGAGCCATGGGCGGGGCGGCCCCGGCGCAGGGCCTTGGTGGTCGGCAGGTCCTCGATCCCCAGCGGCTTGCCGTCCTCGTCGAACGGCCCCACCTCGCGCCCCCACTCCGGCGCCCGCTTGCGGCCGAACTCATCGAACGAGACGCCCAGCAGCGCGCCGGCGGCCTCATTGTAGAAGATTATCCCGCCCTCACGGTCGACCAGGAATGCCGCGGTCGAGAGGTTGGTGAGGAAATTCCGGGCGAGGATCAGGCCCAGCGGCTTCTGCGGCTTCGTGGTGCTTTGGGCCTCGGTCGACAATGTGCAGGCGATTCTTCCATCCCGAGCCCCTCGGTGTGGTGATCGGCGCCCGATGTGACGGATCGCACTAAGGTCCGCGGCATGAGCTCGGGTAGGCTCAAGACCCTCTGCGCGGTCCTGGCCGCGTCTTCGTGCGCGTCTCTCTCGCTGGTCGTGGCGGCTCCCGCGCAGACGCCGGGCGTCCCGCCGGTCCAGATCCTCGGGTCGGGCAACGCGCCCAGCTTCCTCGGCGGGCCGGCGACCCCAAACCCGGTCCAGGGAGTCCCCGAGCCGCCCCGCCACCCGTTCATGGCGCCCAATGGCCGCTCGAACATTCACAACGACGCCTACCAGACCGACTCCTACCGGGTGCCGGGCCCGCTCGGCAACGGGACCACGACTTCGACCTTCTTCGCGCGCGAGTGCGCGTCGATCGCGTTCGACTCCAGCGGGAGGATCGTCACGGTCTGCGTCGGGCTCGACCGTCCCGTGCTCGCGGTGCTCGACCCGGTTTCGCTCGCCACCCTGGCCGCGATGCCCCTGCCGGTGCGGAACATCCAGGGGAGCTCGAACCCGTTCTCGGATTTCTCTGGAGGGGGCTACTTCTTCCTCGACCACCGCGACCGGGCCGTCGTTTCCACCAACGACAGGCGGGTGCTCGAGGTGGCCGTCGGCGCCGACGCCTCGCTGAGCCAGACCCGGGCCTATGACCTCTCGGGCCTGGTCGCCTCGGACGACGGGATCATCTCGGTCCTGCCCGACTGGAGCGGTCGGCTGTGGTTCGTGACGCGGAGCGGCACCGTCGGGACGATCGAGCGCGAGACCGGGACGGTGCGCTCGCTGAAGCTCGGCGAGGGCATTTCGAACTCCTTCGCGGTCGACGAGACCGGCGGCGTCTTCATCGTCTCCGACAAGGCCCTCTACCGCTTTGACACCGCAGCCTCCGGGGGGCCGGCGGTGAGTTGGCGCCAGCCCTACCCGAACTCGGGGGTGAGGAAGCCGGGCCAAAGCGACGCGGGATCTGGGACCACCCCGACCCTGATGGGGCGCGAATGGGTGACGATCACCGACAACGCCGACCCGATGCAGGTCCAGGTCTACCGGCGCGCCCAACGGATCGTGCCGACGAAGAGCAGGCAGCGCACGATCCTGAAGAAGAAGAGGAGCCCAAAAGCCCGGAAGAGACTGAAGGCCCACTGGCGGCGGACCAAGCGACCGGTCTGCGCGGGCGCGGTCTTCGCCCAGGGCGCGGGGGCGACCGACCAGTCCCTGATCGTCGCCGGCCGCGCGATCATCGCCGAGAACAACTACGGCTACTCGGGCGTCACAGCGACCGAGAGGGGTGGAACGGTCGAGCCGGGCCTGGCCCGGGTGGACGTGGTCCCCGTCCGGGCGACAAAGAACAAGGGCAAGGCGAAGCGCAAACATCGCAAGGGGCGCGGCAAGGTCAAGCGCTTCGACTGCCGCACGCAGTGGACCTCCCCCGAGCGCGCGCCCTCGGTCGTGCCGAAGCTCTCGCTCGCGAACGGCCTCGTTTACACCTACACGAAGCCCGCGAACTCCGGCGACAACGACCCGTGGTACTTCACCGCCCTCGACTTCCGCACCGGCGCCACCGTCTACAAGCGCCTCGCGGGCGACGGCCTGGGCTTCAACAACAACTACGCACCGGTCACGCTCGGCCCGGACGGCACCGCCTACGTCGGCGCCCTAGGCGGCCTCACCACCTTCAGGCCCTAGATCTGGGCCCGGGTGAAGGTGAGCTTCCTTCGCCCGGCTGCTGGTGACCCGCAGCCGGGCGAGGAGGCCCCAGTGCTTGCAACTCGACTACTCGACGAGATCAGAGATCGCGTCGCGCCGGCCCCGGCTGGTCGCCGGGCACGCATAGGTGGACCCCACGCGTGCGCAATAGGCTGGCTAGCCGTTCTCGAGCTTCCCGATCTTGAAAATCTTGGTTCCGCAGTCGGGACAGGTGCCCTGGATTGCCGGGCGCCCATTCTTCATCGTCACCTGCTGCGGGTCCGTGATCTGGACCTTCTTTCGCTCTTTGACGCAATAGCCCTCAGCCACTGAGGACCTCCTTTCAGAGCCAGTTGGCACGAAGGACGCTAGTGGGTCTCTCGGACGCCTGCGCAGGCACGCACCCCTGCACGGCCCCGTGCCTGGACTCGAGCACGGGATAGGCTCTCGCCCGTGCTCGGCCCGATCGCCCGCAAAGCCCATCAGACAGCCGATTCCGGCCGTTTTCAGGTGTTCATCGCGGCGGTGATCGTGTTCAACGCCCTGGTGCTCGGGCTTGAGACCTACGACGGCCTGAACGATGAGTACGGCGGCCTCTGTCGGCGCTGAACGACGCCTGTCTGGGGATCTTCGTGGCAGAGATCACAATCAGGATCGCCGCCTACGGGAGCCGTCCGCAGGATTTCTTCAGGGAGGGCTGGAACGTCTTCGACTTCGTAGTGATCGGGGCGGTGTTCGTGCCCGGGCTGCGCGAGAACGCGACCCTGCTGCGGGTGATCCGCCTGCTGAGGGTCGTCCGCCTGGTCAGCGTGCTGCCCGACCTGCGCGTGCTGATCAGGGGGATGCTCAAGGCCCTGCCCCCGATCGGCAGCATGGGCGTGCTGGCGTTCCTGCTGATCTACGTCTACGGGATGGTCGGCTGGATCATGTTCGGGGACGAGATCCCCGAACAGTGGGGCGACATCGGCCAGGCGATGCTGACGCTCTTCACCGTGCTCACGCTCGAGGGCTGGAACGACGTCCTTCGGGAGGGGATGGAGGTCCACCCCTGGTCGTGGGTCTACTTCGTCAGCTTCGTCCTGATCGCCTCGCTGCTCTTGATCAACATCCTGATCGCGGTGATCATCAACGCGACCGAGGACGCGCGCGAGGTCCAGCACCGCGAGGACCTCGATCAGCGCATCAGGGAGGCTTCGGAGGCGGGGGGCGAAGCCGGCGAGCGAGCCGAGACCGCCCGCCGGGTGCAGGACCTGAAGAGGGCCGTGGAGGAGCTGGAGGAGCGCCTTCGGGTGTAGGGAGAGTGCGCGACGCGACTAGGGCGTCGCGTCCGGCACGGGCGGGGACACGCCCGGCTGGATGTCGAGCCCGTCGGCCGTCGCGCCCTTGGCGGCGCCCGCAGTTGCGGACTGGCTCTTCAGCGTCGCGATCTCCTGGGTCTGCGTCGTCTGTGTCTGCTGGATCGTCTTGAGCTGCTGCTCGACCGCGTCGATGCGCCCGCCGATCGTCTTCAGCTGCTCCTCGGTGTCGGACTTCAGCGAGGCGCCGAGCTCGTTCACCTGGCTGGTGAGCTCGTCGACGTCGTCCTTGGAAGAGGTGTTCTGCTGGTTGATGACGCCGAGGGCCAGCGCGCCTCCAGCGAGGAGCACCGCCAGGATCGCCGCGGCGGTGCCGAAGCGGGTCATCCGCTCCTGCTTGCGCTCGATCTCGGCCATCCAGCCCTGCAGGCCCTCCATCCGCTCGGCCATGTTCGGCGCGGGCTTGGCCTTCGGCTTCGAGGCGGCGGATCGCGTCGCGGCTGCGGACGTCTTCGCCGCGGCCGCTTTTGTGGCGGGCGCCTGCTTGGGTGTCGCCTTCGCGCTCGGCCTCGGCTTCGCGGTTGTCTTGCGGGTAGCCATCGGCGGCCATGCTAGTGACCGCCTCCCTAACATGCGCCACCGCGGCGACCGCCGCGGCAAGCGCCGCCCACCAAGCGACCCACATAAGGAGAACCGCAGATGCCCGAAGCAGTGATCGTCGACACCGTCCGCTCGCCCATCGGACGCGCATTCAAGGGGTCTCTCGCCCAGCTGAGGCCCGAGGAGACCGGCGCCTACGTCATCGACCAGCTGCTCGACCGTAACCCGGACGTCGATCCCTCGACCGTCAACGAGGTCTTCGCCGGCTGCGGCATGCCCCAGGGCCTGCAGGCCTTCAACATCGCCCGGGTAATGACCCTGCTCTCCGAGAAGCTCCCGCAGGAGACCACCGCGGTTACGATGTCGCGCTACTGCGCCTCGAGCCTCGACTCGATCCGCCACGCGGCGAACTCGATCGTGGCCGGCCAGGGCGACACCTACGTCGCCGCGGGCGTCGAGTGGGTCAGCAAGTTCAACGAGCGCACCGAGCCCGCCGGCGCCGCCGACCGCAACGAGAACCTGATCGGCGAGAACGGGCAGCCCAACGTCTACATCGACATGGGCATCACGGCCGTCAACGTGGCCAAAAAGTACGAGGTCAGCCGCGCCGACATGGACAAATACGCGCAGCGCTCCCAGGAGCTCGCCGTGCAGTCCCAGGAGGACGGCTTCTTCGACCGCGAGATCGTCGCGGTGAAGGACCAGGACGGCAACGAGGTCGCAAAGGACGACGGCCCGCGCGCCAGCTCCACCCTCGAGAAGCTCTCCGAGCTGCCCGAGGCATTCGACACGGGTGACGGAGGAGGCGGCGTCACCGCCGGCAACTCGTGCCCGCTGAACGACGGCGCCGCCGCGGTGCTGGTCATGTCCGCCGACCGCGCCTCCGAGCTCGGCCTCACCCCGCGCGCCAAGATCGTCACGGCCGCGACCCACGGCAACGAGCCCGAGCTGATGGGCGTCGCGCCCATCGGAGCGATCAAGACGGTGCTCGACCGCGCGAACATGAAGATCGGCGACGTGGACGTCGTCGAGTTGAACGAAGCGTTCGCCGCCCAGGTCATCCCGATCATGAGCGAGTGCGACATCCCGATCGAGAAGATGAACACCCACGGCGGCGCGATCGCCCTCGGGCATCCCTTCGGCATGACCGGCGCCCGCATCATGGGCACCCTGCTCAACGTCATGGAGACCGACGACCATCAGGTCGGCATCGAGACGATGTGCGTCGCCGGAGGACAGGGCGAGGCGATGATCGTCGAGCGTCTGAACTAACCCGTCGCCGGGTTTCTGCCGGAGTCGGAGAAGAAGAAGACATGAACTTGATCACAAGGAGACAGAGGAGACAATGGAGCTGACACCGGTTCAACCGGATGCCAGGAAGTGGGCGGCGCTGCTCGTCCTGCTGTTCGCCGGAGCCCTCATGACTACAGCAACGGCCGAACTCGCAGAGGCCAAGAAGGTCAACCGGCGCGTGGGCGCCTATGCGGGGACGGTGGAGACCGGCGGAACCGTCAGGTTTCGGATCAACAAGAAAAGGCGGGTAGTCGGCTTCACGGCCTCCAACGTCCCGCAGCGCTGCTTCACAACTCCGTTGGTCGACCCGGCGGTGCAGGAGCAGCCGAATGGCACGGTCGTGTTCGGTGCCCCGAGCATGGCCCTGGACCGAAGCAGCAACTTCTTCTACGTGAACTTCCCCGGCTTTCGCCCTGGGCTCCAGCCCGGCCCGTTCCGGGAGATCAGGGTGCAGGGCAAACCGAAATCCGGCAGCACCTATTCGGGAAAGGTGTTCCTGCACACGGCGAACGGCAACACGGACGTGCCGGGGACCCAGGTCTGCACGACCGGTGAGCCCGATTGGACCGCCCGAAAGCTTGCCCGCAAGTAGAAGTGCGGGTCTGAGCGGCTGGTGGGCGGCGCGAGCCGGCGAGTGCGCGATGGCGGTCAGGCTGAGGCGGGGTGGTGACGCCGACGCCTATTTTGTCGCCGGGCGCTCCGGCTGTCGCGACCAAGAAGTGCAAGACGGGTTTCTGACTCGCATATAGGCTGCCCTCTGTGGAGCAGCTGATCCCGACCGTCATCAGCGCGGGGTACGCGGCCGGGCTCAACGCGTACGGGACGGTGTTGCTCCTCGGCCTCCTGGGGCGAGCCGGTTTCGGAGACGTGCCCGAGCAGCTGATGACCGACGGCGTGATGATCGGCGCCGGGGTCATGTATTCGGTCGAGTTCGTGACCGACAAGGTCCCCTACCTCGACAACACCTGGGACCTGCTCCACACGCTGATCCGGCCGGCGATCGGGAGCGCGATCGGCATCGAGTTCGCCGACCTGGACCAGGCCGTCGGCGCCACCGAGGTCGCCGCGGGGGTGGGGGGCGGCGGGACCGCGCTCGTGAGCCACGCGCTAAAGGCGGGGACGCGCCTGGGCATCAACGCCTCGCCCGAGCCGTTCACGAACATCTTCGCGAGCCTCGCCGAGGACGGGATCGTAGCGGTCGTCATCGCGCTGACCCTGAAGGAACCGCTGATCGCCCTCGGGGTGGTGATCGTCCTGATCGCGATCGGGATCGCCGCGGTCCTGCTTTTGCGCAAGGCGATTCGAAAGGCGATGGAGCGCCGGCGGGAGAAAAATGGGCCGCTCGTCGAGGAGGATGACCGAGGCCCACCCGAGCCGCCTGGCGGCTAGGCGGAGCGAGACACAGACGTCCCGGCGTTTGCCAGCCGAACCACAACCCGCGCGAGCTCTGCGGCGACTTTGTCCGGTTCGTGGCGAACCTCGTGGTGCGTGAAGCGGACGGTGGTCAGGCCCGCGGCCGCGTGCGCCCGGTCGCGCTGTGCATCGCGAGTTTGCGTGGACGCGGTCCGGTGGTAGCGCAGGCCGTCCGTCTCGACTACGAGACCCAAACCCCGCCAGTGGAAGTCGACGATGTAGCCGTTCAGCCTGACCTGGGTGTCCGGGACGGGCATGCCGGCCTTGCGCACGAGGCGCAGGAAGAGTCGCTCCAACGCGGAGTCGGTCAGCCGGAAGGATTGGCGATCCAACAGCGCCCGGAGGGCCGCGGCGCCGGGCGAGCCGGGGAGCGCGCCAGCGTACCTGAGGAGTCTCTCGGGGTCGATCAGGTCGAGCTTGTCCGCGCGATTGACCGCAGCCTCGAGCTGCCGCTCCGAGAGCCGTGGCGCCATGTCGACGAGGGTGCGGGCCGGCCGGGTGACGGGGATCCCCTGACGGCGGGTGGTGTCAGCGGGGTCGAGATGCACGGGGCGGTGGGCGGCGATTCCGGGGCGATTCACTCGGCTACCCCGAGGGAGGTGAGACGAACCTGGGAGGATGCTCAGGACGAGAACGAAGCCCTACGAAAAGAAGCAGCCTGAGGTGACAACGTTGGAGGGGTCCAGGCCACGGGGTGGCAGCTCGAGGCTGCGGTCAATCGCGCGGA
>Ga0136632_10000126_pt1 | contig 17998 bp, 21 predicted proteins | sample AntDrymUQ6112106_2_FD_104670 | JGI IMG/M metagenome (GOLD analysis project Ga0136632, IMG submission 104670) | Polar desert sand microbial communities from Dry Valleys, Antarctica - metaG UQ611 (21.06) | ecosystem: Environmental > Terrestrial > Soil > Desert | place: Antarctica: Dry Valley...
ACCGCTACCTGAGCATCCTCTAGACCGTCACGCGCTCCCGCGTCTCCGGCTCCGGCCGGTGCTCGCCGTCGGTCTTCGCCAGCCGCGACGGCCACCAGATGCGCGGGCCGATGTCCAGCACCAGCGCGGGCACCAGCAGCGTGCGCACAAGCAGCGTGTCGATCAGGACGCCCGTCGCAATCATGAACCCGAGCTCCGTCAAAAAGATGAGCGGCAGGGCCGCGAGCACCGAGAAGGTGCCGGCCAGCACGATTCCGGCTGAGGTGATCACCGCTCCGGTCACCGCCAGGCCACGCAGCATTCCCTGGCGGGTCCCGAACTGCTGGGTCTCCTCCCGTACCCGGGCCATCAGGAAGATGTTGTAGTCGATGCCCAGCGCCACCAGGAAGATGAAGACGAACAGCGGCGCGTCGGGCCCCATCCCGGGAAAGTCGAAGACGTACTCGAAGAAGAACGCTCCGAGCCCGAGCGCGGCAGCGAACGACAGGACCACCGTCCCGATCAGAACCAGCGGCGCCACGATCGCTCGCAGGAGCGCTGCCAGGATCAAGAAAACGAGTATCAGCGCGATCGGGACGATCACGCGGTTGTCGCGGGCGGATGACTGGCGCAGGTCGTACTCCTCCGCCGTCGAGCCGCCGACGAGCACGTCGTCGCCGCCGGGCTCGTCCACGGCATCGCGGATGCCTGGGATCAGGTCGAAGCCCGCGGTGCTGAGCGGGTCCTCATCGAGCGTGGCCTCGAACTTGACGCCGGTCGGCCCCTGCTCGACCTCGCGGTTGATCTCGGCGACGCCCGGCGCGCCCTCGACGGCGGACTGCACGTCCTCGAGCTTCGACTCGTCCGTGACGACGATGTTGGTGGGGGCGTTGGAGCCCGCGGGGAAGCTTCGCTCCACCAGCTCCTGGCCCTCGACCGCGTCGACGTCGCCGCGGAAGCCGTTGCCGCTGGTCAGGTCGCTGTTGAGCTGGGTCAGCCCGCCGCATAGCACCAGCAGCAGGATCGTCGTACCGATCCAGACGCGCCGCGGCCCCTTCCCGACCCAGGCGGCGACCCGGCTCCAGAAGCCGTGCGTTTCGTCGATTCCCACCGTCCCGACCCGAGGGATGAACGGCCAGAACGCCCTGCGCCCGGTGATCGCGAGCAGCGCGGGCAGGATCGTCAGCATCGCGACCATCGCGATACCGACGCCGAGGGCGCAGATCGGACCGAGGCCCGAGGTGCCGGTCACCTCGGCGAGCGTCAATGTCAGGAGAGCCGCCATCACGGTCAGCCCCGAGGCGAGAATCGCCGGGCTGGCCTTCCTCATCGCCACGCGGACCGCGTCGTGCTTGTCCTCGTGGGTGCGCAGCTCCTCGCGGTATCTCGACACGAGCAGCAGCGCGTAGTCGGTGCCGGCTCCGAACACGAGCACGGGCAGGATGCCGCCGGTCTGGCCGGTCACGGTGACGCCGGCCTCGGCGAGCAGGTAGCCCATCCCGCGCGAGGTGAGCTCGGCGAGGATCACCGAGAAGAACGGGATGAGCCAGAAGATCGGGCTGCGGTAGATGACGATCAGGAGGATCAGGACGAGCAGCGCGGTCGCGTAGAGCAGGGCGCCGTCGATCTGCTCGAAGACCGCGATCGCGTCGGCCGAGAAGCCGGCCGGGCCGGTGACCTTGGCCTCGAGACCCACGGGCAGGTCCTCGATGTCGTCCTTGATCTCGTCGGTCACGTCGACGAGCGCCTCGCCCGCCTCGTTGGTTCCGTCCTTGACCGTGATCGGGGTGATCAGGAGGGCCGAGGTGCCATCCTCGGAGATGATCGGCGGGGGTGTGTCGCCGGCCTCCTCGAAGGCGCTCGTGTTGATCCCGGAGCGGACCTCCTCGATCCCCGCCTCGTCGGAGGGCTCCAGACCGCCGTCGCGGTTGAAGACCGTGATCGCGTCGGCGATGTCGCCCGACGGGAAGTCCTCGAGCTCCTCGATCGCCTTGACCGACTCCGCCTTGGCGGGCAGGTAGTCGGCCGGGTCGTTCTGCTGCGCGTCCTCGAACTTGCCCGCGAGGGGGCCCATCACCATGAAGACGATCACCCAGACCGCGAGCACGGCCCACTTGGCCCTGCGGCCCCCGGGCAGGTCGGCGAGACGGTGGCCGAGGTCCGTGATGCGCTTCTTCATCGATTCACTCCTCCGGGGGGTGACGGGACAGCCGTGACGACCCTACAGGCCGATCTGCTTCGAGAGGATCTCCTTCATCACCTCGTCGGTCCCGCCGCCGATCGGGCCCAGGCGGGCGTCGCGGTAGGCGCGCTCTACGCCGTATTCGGCCATATAGCCGTAGCCGCCGTGGATCTGGATCACCTCGTCGGCGACCTCGACCGCAGCGCGCTGGGTGAAGAGCTTGGCCTGCGTCACTTCCTTGATCGCGTCGTGGCCCTCGTGGAAGAGGCGCAGCGCGTTGTAGGTCATCGCCTGTCCGACCTCGACCTTGATCGAGAGCTCGGCGATCTTGTGGCGGATCACCTGGAACTTGCCGATCGGCCGGCCGAACGCCTCGCGCTCCTTGGCGTATTCGACGGCGACCTCGAGTAGGCGCTTCATACCGCCGACGGCGCCGAGCGCCATCAGCAGCCGCTCCCACTGAAAGTTGGCCATGATCAGGTAGAAGCCGCCGTCCTCCTCGCCCAGCAGGTTCTCGGCGGGGACCTCGACATCGGTGAAGGCGAGCTCGGCCGTGTCCGAGGCGTGCCAGCCCATCTTCTCCAGCTTCGAGACGACCTCGTAGCCGGGCATGTCGCGCTCGAGGATCAGGAACGAGAGCCCGTGGTGGCCGCCCTCCTCGGTGGTCTTGACGGCGCAGACGAGGAAGTCCGCGCGGACGCCGTTGGTGATGAAGGTCTTGGACCCGTTGACGACGTAGCCGCCGTCCACGGGCCGCGCATGGGTGCGGATGGCGGCGACGTCCGATCCGGCCCCCGGCTCGGTGATCCCGAGCGCCCCGATCTTCTCCCCCTTGATCGCGGGGACCATGAAGCGCTGGTGCTGGTCGGGAGTCCCGAACTTGAAGACCGGCGGTGTTGCGATCCCGGTGTGCGCGCCGAGACCAGCTGCGACGCCGCCGCCCGCGCCCGAGTAGGCGAGCTCCTCGGTCCAGACCGCGTCGTGGACGTAGTCGCCGCCCTGGCCACCCAGCTCGGTCGGGTACTTCAGCCCGAGAAAGCCGAGCTCGCCGCAGCGCTCATAGACCTCGCGGGGGAACTCGCGCGCGGCCTCCCACTCGTCGACGTGCGGGGCGACCTCGGTGCGAACGAACCGCGAGACCGACTCGCGCAGGTCGGCGTGCTCGGAGCCGAAGGGGGGCAGGGGCGCCCGGACTCCCTGATCCTTGATGACGCCCATTACGAAACCATCATTCGGGACATAGGTCGGTTGATGGGGACCCGGTAGGGCCTCATCTCGGCGGCTTCCAATCTTTCATCGTCGTGTAGCCCCGGTCCTCGTGGTCGAAGCCCATCAGGTCGCCCTGCGGGTTCTTCCGGTCGCCGTGGTGGTAGGCGCGGACCTCCGTGATCTTGCCGGCGGCGTTCAGCCGGAACCATTCGGTCCCGCGGTTGAGGCGCTTCTCGCCCGACTCGGGGTCGCGCCAGGTCATCGTCCACTCGATCACCGCCTCGTCGCCGGACTCGATGCCGTGCTCCATCCACCACTGGCCGTCGGCGACCTCGACTCCCCACTTGGCGTTGTCTGCGATCTCGCGGCCGCGGTGGGGGCCGAGGCGGGTGTAGTAGTGCGTGGCGTCCTCGGAGAAGTGCGACGCGACGAGGTCTGCGTCACCCGTGTTCAGCGCCTCGTAGTAGGAGCGGATGTGGTCGAGGTGGGCGCCCATCACCGCGGATTCTCGCGCACCCTGTCGATCGGGGCCCGGCCCGTTCGGCCCCGTCAGACGGGGCACTGGCGGTCGCCCACATCCTTCGCGGCGCTGACGCGCCGCTCGAAAGAGTGCGGCCTTGTGCCCCTAGAGCCCGTAGCTGCGGCCGATCACCTCGAGCATGATCTCGTCGGTGCCGGCTCCGATCCGGCTCAGGCGGCCGTCGCGGTATGCGCGCTCGACCTCGTATTCCTTCATGTAGCCGTAGCCGCCGTGGATCTGGATGCACTCGTCGGCGACGTCGCAGATCAGCCTCGAGGCGAAGAGCTTCGCCTGTGAGATCTCGCGAACGGGGTACTCGCCGTTGTCGAAGCGCCACGCCGTCGAATAGACGAACTGCTTGGCCGCCTCGATCTGGGTCGACATCTCGGCGAACTTGTGGCGGATCGTCTGGAACTTGCCGATCGGCCGGCCGAACGCCTCGCGCTCCTTGGCGTACTCCAGCGTGCGCTCGAAGACGCGCTCGGCGCCCGAGACGCAGCCGATCGCGTTGACGAGCCGCTCGCCCTGGAGCTCCCAGCTGATGTGGTAGAAGCCCTTCCCCTCGGTGCCCAGCAGGTTCTCGGCCGGCACGCGGACGTCCTGGAAGCTCAGCTCCGCGGTGTCCGATGCGTGCATTCCCATCTTCTCGAGCTCCTGCGAGACGCTGAAGCCCTCGACTTCGACGCCGTTCTCGTCCCTCAGGTCGACGATGAACAATGAGATCCCGTCGTGGCCCGCCTCTGGGTCGGTCTTGGTGACCAGCACGATGTAGTTGGCGCGCTTGCCGTTGGTGATGAACGTCTTCGAGCCGTTGATCACGTACTCGTCGCCGTCGCGCTTGGCGGTGGTGCGGATGCCCGCCACGTCCGAGCCCGCGCCCGGCTCGGTGATCCCGAGGCAGCCGATCGCCTCGCCGGCGATCGAGGGCACCAGATAGCGCTGCTTCTGCTCTTCGGTCCCGAGCAGGTGGATCGGCGGGGTGACCATGTCGGTGTGGACGGCCATCCCCATGTTGAACCCGCCGCAGCCCGAGTAGCTCAGGGCCTCGGCGCGGACCAACGAGTAGAAGTAGTCGCCGCCCTGGCCGCCGTACTCCTCCGGATAGCAGAGGCCGAGATAGCCGAGGTCGCCCGCGCGCTTCAGGATCGAGTCCGGCCAGTAGTTCTCCTCCCACTCGAAGCGGTGGGGGTGGACCTCCTTCTTGACCCACGACTCCATCGAATCGCGCAGCTGCTCGTGCTCGTCGGTGAAGATGAAGTGCTTGCGCGAAGCCCCATGGTCGGGCTTGATGACGGACTCGGTAGCTGTGGCCACTGCGTCTCCTCTTGGGTCGTTGCCGCGGGCGCCTCGGCGCGGCTGCGGCGGGGCAAAGTGGATAGTAGTACCTCTTACTTCTCATTGGGGCTGTGATCCGTTAGGGTCCCGCGCACGATGGCCGAGGGCGCGCACGACAAGAAGCTTCTCTACGAGGTCAAGGGCGGCGTCGCGACCCTCACCCTCAACCGCCCCGACCAGCGGAACGCGCTGAACGGCGAGCTGCTGGGCGCGCTCGTCGAGGGCGTCAAGACGGCGCGCGACGACGAGGCCGTCAAGGCCGTCGTCCTGACCGGCGCCGGGGACAAGGTTTTCTGCGCCGGCGCTGACCTCGGCGGGTTCGCAGCTGACGCGGCGTTGGTCGAGAAGCACTTCGCGTCCGATCTCTTCCTCGAGTTCTTCAGGCTGATGCCGCGGATCGGCAAGCCGTCGCTGTGCGCGGCGAACGGGCACGTGCTCGCCGGCGGGATGGGCCTTGCGCTCTCCTGCGACCTCGTGATCGCGAAGGAGGGAGCGCGGTTCGGGACGCCCGAGATCAACGTCGGCGCGTTCCCCTACATGATCATGTCGATCATCTACCGCAACGTTCCTCGGAAGAAGGTCAACGAGATGATGTTGCTCGGCGAGCAGATGTCCGCCGAGGAGGCCGTGACCTTCGGGCTCGCCAACAAGGTCGTGCCGGCCGACGAGTTCCAGGCCGCCGTCGACGACTGGGCGGCGAAGCTCGCGTCGAAGAGCCCGGTCCTGATGCGCCTCGGCCACGACGCGATGTACCGCCAGCAGGACATGGCGCTGGATGACGCACTCGAGTTCCTGCGCTCCCAGCTGTCGCTGACGTTTTCGACCGAGGACATCCGGGAGGGCGTCGAGGCGTTCTTCAACAAGCGCGAGCCCGACTGGAAGGGGAAGTAGTTGAGCCTCCAGGACAAGACCGACGAGGTTCTCGAGCGCCGCGAGCACGCGAAGCTCGGCGGCGGCGAAGAGAAGGTCGCCAAGCAGCACGACCGCGGCAAGCTGACCGCGCGCGAGCGAATCGACCTGCTCGTGGACGAGGGCACCTTCGTCGAGATGGGCATCCACGGGCGCCCGCACTTCTCCCAACGTTCCATGGAGGGCGTGGAGGCCCCCGCAGACGGCGTGATCACCGGCTGGGGCGACGTGGACGGGCGCCCCTGCTGCATCGCCGCTTATGACTTCACGGTGATGGCCGGCGCGATGGGCATGACCGGCGAGTTCAAGGTCACCCGCCTGCGCGAGATGGCGCTCTCGAAGCGGATGCCGTTCATCTGGCTGCTCGACTCGGCCGGCGCCCGCATCCAGGAGGCGGCCGGATCGCTGTTCGCCGGCTCGGGCCACCTCTTCCAGGAGGAGGTCGTGATGTCGGGGGTGATCCCGCTCGTCGCGGCGATGATGGGCCCCTGCGCCGCGGGGACCGCCTATATCCCCGGCCTGTCGGACTTCGTCCCGATGGTCTCGGGCCAGGGCGCGATGGCGCTCGCGGGGCCGCACCTGACCAAGGCGGTCACGGGTGAGGACATCTCGATGGAGGACCTGGGCGGCGCCAAGGTTCACTGCCGCAAGTCGGGCGTCGGCGACCTCGAAGTCCCCGACGACGAGGCCTGCATCGTGGCGGTCAAGGACTACCTCAGCTTCTTCCCGTCCAACTGCGAGGAGAAGCCGCCGCAGCGCGAGGTGTCGGATCCGATCGATCGCAAGTCGGACAGGCTGATGGAGATCGTCCCCGAGTCACCGCGCCAGCCCTACGACATGTACGACGTGATCAAGGAGATCGTCGACGACGGCGAGTACTTCGACATCAAGCCCAAGTTCGCGAAGACGATCATCACGTGCCTCGCGCGCTTCGGAGGACAGCCCTGCGGAATCGTCGCCAGCCAGCCGAAGCAGCTCGGCGGGATCCTCGAAAACGACTCGGCCGACAAGGCCGCCCGCTTCGTCAACCTCTGCGACGCCTTCAACATCCCGCTGCTCTTCCTCCAGGACGTCCCGGGCTTCATGGTCGGCGCCAAGGTCGAGCACGCCGGGATCATCCGCCACGGGGCGAAGATGCTCTACGCGGTCTCGCGGGCGACGGTCCCCAAGGTGACAGTCGTGGTGCGCAAGGCCTACGGCGCCGGCTACTACGTGATGAACGGCAAGGCCTACGAGCCCGACCTGATCGTCGCCTGGCCCTCGGCCGAGATCTCGGTGATGGGGGCCGAGGGCGCGGTCAACATCATTGGCCGCTCGGCGATCGAGGCCTCCGACGACCCCGATGCCACCCGGGAGGAGATGATCGAGGAGGTCCGCAAGGTGATCGACCCCTACATCGCCGCGGGCAACGCGATGATCGACGACATCATCGACCCTCGCGAGACCCGCGAGACGATCGTGCGGGGGCTGCGCATGGCGAAGAACAAGCGGGTCGACCGCCCGTGGAAGAAGCACGGGGTGATGCCGGTATGAGACCGCGATGAGCGAGGCCGACGTTCAGCTCGTGCGCGAGCAGCTCGACCGGTGGAACAGCGGCGACGTCGAGGGCCTGATCGCAAAGGGAGCCCCGGACTTCGAGTTCCGGCCGGCGATCGCCGCCGGCGTCGACGGCGGGACGGTGCGAGGCGCCGATGAGTTCAGGCGCTTCTTCGCCGGCCTCGATGAGACCTGGGAGGAGTTCGAGCTGGTGCCCGAGGAATGGCGCGAGATCGGCGACCGGGTGTTCATGGTGGCGCGGGTGCACGCCAAGGGGCGCGGCAGCGGCATCGAGCTCGACCAGCCGCTGTTCGGCGTCTGCTGGCTCCGCGACGGCAAGCCCGCGGTGATCCAGAGCTTTCTCGACGAGGACGCCGCCTTGGCCGCGGCGTCCCGGGAGTCCGCCTGATGGCCGGCGAGGCGACCGTCGCCGCCGTGCGCAACCTGAAGGAGAGCTGAGATGAGTCGGTTCAAAGACCCCGTGATCATCAGCTGCTCGATCTCGGGAGCGATCGCCAACCGCGACCAGTGCCCGGCGATTCCCTACACCCCCGAGGAGTACGCCGCCGAGGCGCGCCGCGCGGTCGACGAGGGCGCCTCCCAGATCCACATCCACGCTCGCACGCCCGACGGCACGCCGAGCTACGAGATCGAGGACTTCCGCGCGATCACCGAGGCGATCCGCGCCGAAATCCCCGACGTGATCGTCAACTACTCGACCGGCGCGATCGGGGTGCCGGTGGAGAAGCGCCTCGCCTACCTGCGCGAGCTGCGCCCCGACGTCGCGGCGCTGAACATGAGCTCGATGAACTACGCGAAGTACTCCCGCCGGCGCAAGGACTGGGTGTTCAAGGCGGTGTTCGAGAACAGCTTCGATTTGATTCAGCAGCTGATCGACGAGATGCTCGAGCTGGGCATCCAGCCCGAGCACGAGTGCTTCGACGCGGGGCACGTCGCGAACCTGGATCCCTTCCTCGATATGGGCACGCTGACCCCGCCGCTCCAGATCTCGCTGGTGATGGGCGTGACCGGCGGCATCCGCCCGGTGCCCCGTAACGTCGGCTTCATGGCCGACCAGGTCCCCGGCGGCCCTCAGGGCCCGCACAACTGGCAGGTGATCGGCGTCTCGCGCGACCAGTGGAAGCTGCTCGCCGCCTCGCTCAACCTCGGCGGCAACGTGCGGGCGGGGCTCGAGGACAACCTCTACCTGCCCGACGGCGAGATGGCGCGCTCCAACGGCGACCTGATCGCCAAGGCCCGCCAGATGGCCGAGGACATCGGCCGGCGCGCCGCCACGGTCACCGAGGCCCGCGAGCTGCTCGGGATCCCCAAGCGCCAGCGCATGTCGGGGGCGAAGGCCTGACCGTGGCCGCTGAAGGCGAGGCCGAGCCGACCGAGACCCTCCACCGCGCCGAGGTCGTCTGGCAGGGAACGAAGGAGGACCTGCGGGCCCACGAGATCACGATGGCCGGCCAAACGGTGGCCGCCACTGGGATGGACTCGAAGGACAGGGACGGAGCCGCCCTACAGGCGGGCCGGGCCGATCCCGAGGAGATGTTCGTCGCCGCGCTCTCGAGTTGCCACATGCTGTGGTTCGTCTCGCTCGCCCGCGCCGAGCGCATCCGGGTCACCTCCTACGAGGACGAGCCCGAGGGGACGATGGACGGGACCAAGTTCACCCGGGTCGTCCTGCGCCCGCGCGTCGAGTTCGAGGGCGAGGTCGCAGGGGACGTCGTCGATCGCCTCCACCACGAGGCGCACAAGCGCTGCTTCATCGCCAACTCGGTCAGCTGCCCGGTCGAGGTGCAGGGGCCGTGAACGAGGGGCCTCTCTCGGACATCAAGGTCCTGGACCTCAGCCGGCTGCTGCCCGGCGGTTTCTGCACGCTCATGCTCGCCGACCTCGGGGCCCAGGTCCTGAAGGTCGAGGACACGGGGATGGGCGACTACGTTCGGTGGGCCCCGCCCTTCCACGAGGGCGTCGAGGACTCCGCGAAGTCGGGGATGTACATCGCGCTGAACCGCGGCAAGCGCTCGATTCGCCTGAACCTGAAGGAGGATGGCGGGCGCGATGCCCTGCTCCGGCTCGCCCGCGATCACGACGTCCTGATCGAGTCCTTCAGGCCCGGGGTCCTCGACCGCCTCGGCGTCGGCTACGAGGTCCTGCGGGGCGAGAACCCCGGCCTCGTCTACTGCGCGATCTCGGGCTACGGCCAGGACGGGCCCAACCGCGACCGCTCGGGCCATGACATGAACTACTTGGGGCTCAACGGCCTGCTGGGCCTGACCGGGGAGGCCGGCGGCCCCCCGGTCCAGGCGGCCGGCCAGATCGCCGACCTGGGTGGGGGCGCGCTGATGGCCGCCTTCGGGGTCATGGCCGCCCTGCACGAGCGCCGCACCTCCGGCGAGGGCCAGCTCGTCGACATCTCGATGACCGACGGCTCGATGTCCTGGCTCGGCATGGTCGCCGGGCGCTTCTTCGCCGATGGCTCCATTACGCGGCGCGGCGGCAACGAGCTCGCCGGCTCGATCATCTGTTACCGCCCGTACGCGGCCAGCGACGGCTGGGTGACGCTCGGCGCCTTGGAGCCGAAGTTCTGGCAGGCGTGGTGCCGGGGGGTCGGCCGCGAGGACCTCATCGAGCGCCAGTTCGAGCCCCCTGGATCCGACGCCCATCGCGAGGTCGAGCAGGTCTTCGCCTCGCGCACCCGCGAGGAGTGGCGCCGGTTCGCCTCGGAGCATGATTGCTGCCTGGAGCCCGTGCTGGACCTTGACGAGGCGATCGGCTCCGAGCTGACGGCGGCGCGGAAGATGGTGGTCGAGATCGACCAGCCCGGCGCAACAGCCTCCGTGCGCGGCATAGGCAACCCGGTGAAGCTGAGCCGCACCCCCGGCGAGGTCGGAGCGCCGGCGCCCTCGCTCGGCGAGCACACCGACGAGGTCCTTGAGGAGGCCGGTTACTCGGCCGAGGAGATCGCCGCGCTGAAAGAGTCAGGCGCGGCCGCTGGCCTGGCCGAAGGGCAGAAGGGCGCCTTCCTCGCGTGACGCCCAGGGTGACCAACACCAACGCGTCTGCACCCGGAGGCAGCGCAGGCGAAGCCGAGCAGCCACCGGAGATGATGAGGATGTCTCAGCTCGCCGAGGCCTCCGGCGTCTCGGCGGCGACGATCAAGCACTACCTGCGCGAGGGCCTCCTGCCCGAGCCGGTCAAGACTTCGCGCAACATGGCGTACTACCCGCCCGAGTTCGTCGAGCGCATCCGCCTGATCAAGCAGCTCCAGGAGGAGCGCTACATGCCGCTGAAGGTGATCAAGGACCTGCTCGACGAGGACCCCGAGCGCGCCCACCAGCTGATCGAGCTGGGCGACCGGCTGCTCGAGCACGCGCGAGCCCGGGAGGAGGAACGGGTCAGCGCCGCCGAGGTCCGCCGCCGCTACGAGATCCCCCAGGAGGCGCTCGACCGGCTCGCGGAGCTGGACGTGCTGACCCCCACGGACGAGGGCTACTCGCCCACCGACCTGCGGATCATCGCCGCGATCGGCCGCTTTCGCGCCGGCGGGTACGACGAGCGGATCGGCTTCACCGTCTACGACACCCTCCGCTACAAGAAGGCGATGGGGGAACTCGCCAAGGAGGAGGTCGACGTCCTGATGGACCGTCTGGCCGGCGAGATGGACGCCGAGCGTGCGATCGCGCTGATCGAATCGGGCGTCGAGCCCCTGAACGAGCTGATGTCCGCGCTGCGCACCAAGCAGCTGGTCGCCGAGCTCGAGCGCCGGCGCGCGCCCGAATCGCCCGCCTAGCGGGCCTCGGCCATGCGCTTGGCGCCCTCGCTGCGCCGAGCGGCCTTCTTCTTGCGGGTCTTCGCAGCCTTCTTCGCGGCGAGCTTTCGCTTGGCCGCCTTGTCGCCCATCTCGCTCTGGATGAGGACCACGGCGGACGAGAGGTCGGATGAGACCCGATCAGCTTTTTTCGACTTCGATTTCCCGCCGGACCTGGCGAGGGACGCGGCCACGTCCTTTGCGACCGATTTGCGGACGCCCAAGTCGAGCATCTCCTGGTAGATCTCCTTCTTGCGGCCCATCGTCTCCTCCTGACTCGGCGTTTTCCCTGCCGACAAGGGCGTTCCCGCGAAGGGGCACCTCAAAACGGCCCGGCGGTGAGGGAGTCGCGCCCAGACGGCAATCGATCGTCTACATTGACTGGCCAGTCAGCCGGGCTCCTGGAGTGTCGTCCGACTGGGCCAACCCGGATGGAGTCAGATGCGCGCAGCGGCAGTACAGATCAATTCGACCGACGACTACGAGCGCAACCTGCGCGTCGCCGAGGCGCTGGTCCGGGACGCGGCCGCCCACGGCGCCGAGCTCGTGGTCCTGCCCGAGAAGTGGACCACCCTGGGGCCGCCCGAGACAATCGTGGCCGCCGCGGAGCCGCTGCACGGCCGAGCGCTCACCGCAGCGGGGGCGTGGGCCCGTGACCTCGGCATCCACCTCGTGGCCGGCAGCATCCCCGAGAAGGTCGAGGGCCGCTCGAAGCCGTACAACACCTCCGTCCTGATCGGCCCCGACGGGGAGCAGCGCGCGGTCTACCGCAAGATCCACATGTTCGACGTCGACCTCGGGGACGTCTCCTACCGGGAGTCCGCCACCGAGGATCCCGGCGGCGAGGAGGTCCTCTCCGACGTGGACGGGGTTCCGATCGGGCTCACCATCTGTTACGACCTTCGCTTTCCCGAGCTCTATCGCGTCCTGGCGCTGCGCGACGCTCGCGTGATCACAGTCCCGGCCGCGTTCACCGAGCGCACGGGACGCGATCACTGGGAGGTGCTCCTGCGCGCCCGGGCCATCGAGAACCAGCTCTTCGTCGTGGCTGCCGGTCAGGTGGGGGACGCGCCGCCGCACTTCCGAAGCTACGGCCGCTCGATGATCATCGACCCGTGGGGCGTCGTGCTGGCGCAGGCCGCCGACACCGAGTGCTTCATCGCCGCGGACCTCGACTTCGGGGTCCAGGACGAGATGCGAAGCAGGGTGCCCGCTCTACGCAACCGCAGGCCCGACGCCTACCGGTGGCCGCAGCCGAAGCAGCCGAAGCAGGCGGAGCGCCATGCGAACGCCGGCGCGAACGGTGCGAAGGCCTCCGAGGACGATCCCGTCCCGGGCGGCGCCTCGCCGGGCCAGTGGGTCCTTCCCTGATGCCGAACGGCAAGCCGGCCGAGAAGCGCCGGGCCATCCTGAATGCGGCGATCACCGTCTTCGCGCGGCAGGGGTTCCACAGCGCGAGGGTCTCCGACATCGCCCAGGAGGCCGGGGTCGCGTACGGCCTCGTCTACCACTACTTCGACTCGAAGGACCAGATCCTGAACGAGCTGTTCTCCGAGCGCTGGTCGCTCCTGCTCGAAGCCATCCGCAAGGCTGACGCCGAACTGGATTCGCCGCGCGACAAGCTCGAGGCGGCTGCCGGATTCATCATCGACTCCTACCGGCACGACCCCGACCTGATGAAGGTCATCATCGTCGAGGTCACCCGCGCCGCGAACTCGTTCGGCAGGACGCACCTCCCCGAGATCCGCGAGGCCTACGGCCAGATCGGAAAGATCGTCGCCGACGCCCAGGCTTCGGGTGAGTTCCGCGACGACGTCACCCCGGAGTTCGCGGCGATGCTCTTCTACGGGGCGATCGAGCAGCTGCTGACGGGATGGATCTTCGAGGCGGTGCCGGGGTCCGACGACGACTTCGACGAGGCCAAGGGCCTGATGGTCGAGACGATCTGCGGCGGGCTGGAGCCGCGGACCCCCGCGCAGCAGCGCCAGGCGGTCGGCTAGACGCATGTGGGAGGGGCTCGCGCGGACGTGGCGCCAGGACCGCGTGCTGCACGGAGGCGCAAAGGCCGCGAACCTGGTCTTCGGCCTGATCGCGCTGCCGATCTGGCTGATCGGGCAGCTGATCGGCGGGCCGGTCCGTGACCTGCTGAAGCGCCTCGAGCGCCGCTCCAGGCGGCCGCTCCCCGTCCCGCTCGAGCGCGAGCGTTCGATGGACTCCCTGATGGAGGAGATGCGCGCGCTCTCCCACAGCCTGCACCCCAACCCGATGGCCGAGGTGCGCCGAGGGCTCGCTGACGTGGCGCCGTTCGTGGTCTCCCAGACCCGGGAGGGGGCCGTGCTCGGCTACCGCTACCCGGCCCAGTTCGACCAGCACATCTTCGAGGGCGCCGACCGCGAGCGGATCGCAGCGAACATCGCTCTGCAGGAGGCCGAGCGCCCTGCGCTGATCGTCGTCCACGGGCTCTTCTCTTCGAGCCGCTTCGACTACGTGCGCCAGATCGCGGTCCGCGCCTTCTACGAGTGGGGCTTCAACGTCGCCGCGCTCGACCTGCGCAGCTTCGGCATGACGGAGCTGACCACGCACGCGCCCTCTACCGCCGGCTGGAAGGAGGGGGAGGACGTCGCCGCCCTCGGTCGCTACATGAAGTCCCTCGGTTCCACCACCTGCGGCGCCCTGGGCATCTCCCTCGGCGGCAGTGCGGTCCTCAACGCGTGCAACCTCGAGGGTGCGGCCGACTCGCTCGACGGCGGCATCCTCGCCGTCTCGCCGCCGGCCGACCCGCACGAGGTCTGGAAGAGGCTCTCCGAGCCTGTGAAGCCGACCCATCCCCGCTACCCGCTCCACAAGGCGTTCCACGCGATGCTGGTCTCGCGCGTCCGCTCCGGCCGCTGGCCCGAGGAGGCGGAGTCGGCCGAGTCGATGCTGGACGTGCTCGACCTGATCGCCGCGCCCTATTACGAGCTCCCCGCCGAGCAGATCTGGAGGAACGCCCGGGGCCTCGATCGAGTCGCCGAAGCGGGCGTCCCGTTGCTCGTCCTGCATCCCGAGGACGACCTGATCGTCAAGGTCGACGAGGCGCGCAAGCTTGAAGAGGCCGCCGCCGGAAACGACAACGTCCGCGTATGGGTCCTTCCTGCGGGCGCCCACGGAATCCTCGAGGCGATCGATTCGACCTTCACCTACAACGTCTACCGCGGCTTCTTCGAGCGCTGGGCGCGCTACTCCGAGCGCGGGGCCGAGCGCGGGGGGCGGCGAGCAGTCGGCGAACCCGAGGTGGTTTACTCCGCGTCCGCGAGTGACTAAGGCTCAATCGGGGTAGGAAGGAGCAGACTGTGGACAGCGACGTATTCAGAAGGTTGATCTGGGCGGGCATGCTGGCGGCGACCGGCGCGGCCGCGACGATCGCCGCCCACAGGGTCTCCGAGGCCCTCTACCGGAGGGTCTTCGACGAGGAGCCGCCCGAGTGACCGATCCCGCCGGCCCCAACGGCAAGCCCCCCGAGGAGATGAGCGTCGGCGAGCTGGTCTTCGAGGTCTCCGACCGCGCGACCGTCCTGGTGCGCGAGGAGTTCGAGCTCGCCAAGACCGAGGTCACGGAGAAGCTGAACCGCCTGCTGCAGGGCGGGGTCACCGCGGTCGTCGCGGGAGTCTTCGTCCTCGCGGCCCTCGCGATGATCATGCACGGCATCGCCTGGCTCCTGAACGATCTCTTCTTCGAGGACAACGTCTGGGCCGGCTTCCTGGTCGAGGCGGCCTTCTTCCTGCTGGTGGCCGCCGGCGCGGGGCTCTTCGCCTATCGGTATTTCAAGAAGTCCTCGCCCCCGGTGCCCCAGATGGCTATTGATGAGGCGAAGGAGATCAAGACCGCCGTCACCCGTGACACCACGACAAGCAAGGAGACGAGCTGATGGAAGCAACGCCTTCCCAGGTCACGACCACGGGCAACGGCCGCTACGTGCCGCCGGCCCCGGGCACCCGCAGCGCGGAGCAGATCCGGAACGACGTCACCACCCAGCGCCACGAGCTCGCCCGCTCAGTTGACGCCCTCCGCAACCGCTGGTCCGAAGCAACCGATGTCAAGGGCCAGATCGCCAAGCACAAGACCGAGCTGTTGGTGGGCGCGGCGGTGGTCGGCTTCGCGGTCGGCGCGGTGATCGCCTTCAGGCGACGCCGCTAGCCCTCCACCTCAGCGCTTACAGTTTGCCTGTGGTCGACCGGGGATACTTCCCAGCTGGTGAATCCATGCTTCGCCGGGTGCACTCCGAGCGCTCGGTGGGCCTCATGTACGGCCAGCGCGCCCTGATCATCGGCGCGCTGAACCCGCTCAACTTCACCGGTACCCACGAGCACACCGCGGCGAAGCGGATGCCCTTCCGGCGCCTCACCCGGACAGCGGAGGCCTTCGAGACGATCTTCTTCGGCACGAGAGCCGAGGCGGACGAGGTGCTCGCCTACGTCGAGAAGATGCACTCCCGGGTCGAGGGCGAGCTCGAGTTCGACGCGGGCCCCATCCCCGCGGGATCCGCCTATTCGGCGCGGGACCCGAAGCTGATGCTGTGGACGATGGCCGTGATCGCCGACTCCGGCCCGTACTTCTACGAGCTCTTCGTGCGCCGCCTCGACGACGACGAGCGCGAGGCGCTGTGGCAGGACTATGTCCGCTTCGCCGAGCTCTTCGGCATGCCGCGCGACGCCGCGCCCGCGACCTATCCGGAGTTCCGCGAGTACTTCGACGGCGAGATCGCATCCGAGCGCGCCCACCTGACCCCCGCCGCCCGCCAGGTCGGCTACTGGACCGCCTTCGACATACCGCTGCCGCGGGTACGCGGCCTCGGCAAGCCGTTCCACAACCTGATCGTCCTCGGCAGCCTGCCCCCGCGCGTACGCGAGCTCTACGACCTCGGTTGGACCCCGGCGCAGGCCCTGGCCTTCCGGACCGCCGTCGGCGCCCTGCGCGCCGCACGCCCGGTCACCCCGCGCGCGATGCGCCACGGCTACAACACCTCCCACTTCCGGCTCGTCGCCCGGACAGAGCGCCGCCGCCTGGAACAGGGGAAGCCGACCCCCCAGGTGGTCTAAAGCCCCAAAGACGCGTGCGTCGTGGAGGCGACGCCGATCAGGCCCGGGCCGGCATGCGCGCCCAGCACCGGCCCGATCTCCGAAACCATCTGGGGCTCGCAGCCGAAGATCGGAGTACACGTCTCGACCATCGCGTCGGCGGCCTCCTGGTCCTGGATGTGCTGGACGACCCAGGCGTCGGCGCCATCATCGTGCTGGGTCCGGGCGTAGCTGACGAGGCGCTCGATCGACCGCGAGCGCGTCCGCACGCGCTCGACCGGTGTGACCTCCTCCTCGAAGGTGAGGATCGGCTTGATCTTCAGGGTGGTGCCGAGCCAGGCGCCGGCGCTGCCGATCCGGCCGCCGCGGCGCAGGTACTCGAGTGTGTCCACGGCGAACCAGAGCCGCAGGCCCTCGCGCGCCTCGTGGGCCTTGGCCGCGGCCTCCTTGGCGGACGCCCCGCCCTGCGCTGCGTGAGCCGCCGCGAGCAGCACGAGCGACATGCCGCCCGCCGCCGTCCGCGAGTCGACGATCTGGATCCGCTCGCCGCCCCTGCCGTCGGCCTGCAGCCGCTCGCGCGCCTGGACGGCCGACTCGTAGGTCCCGGAGATGCCGGCGGAGAGGTGGACGGAGACGATCTCGCGCCCGTCCGCGAGCAGCGGCCCGAAGGTGGTGATGAAGTCGCCGACGGAGGGCTGCGAGGTCGTGACCGTCTGACCCGACATGCGCAGCTGCTCGTAGAAGGCGTCGAGGTCGGTGAGGAGCTCCGACTCGGGGCGCTGCTCGCCCTCCAGGCCGACGTAAAGGCTCACCTCTGTGATGTCGAACTCCCGCCGCATCTCGGGCGGCAGGTAGTTCGTCGTGTCGGCCACCACGGCGGTTTGGGAGTCGGGCATCACAGGCGTTCTACCATCTGGACGATGGCTAAGACGCTCGTCACCGGCGGGACGGGCTTCGTCGGCTCGCACCTGGTCAGGCAACTTGTCGCCCGCGGCGACGACGTGCGCCTTCTCGTTCGCGAGGGCCGGGACACCTCCCACATAGACGACCTCGATTGGGAGCGGGCGGAGGGGGACGTCACCGATCGCACCTCGGTGCGGCTCGCGATGGACGACGTGGCGAAGGTCTTCCACGTGGCGGGCACCACCTCGATGCGCGTCAAGGACCGCGATCGCGTCTTCGCGGTCAACGTCGGCGGCACCCGGATCGTGATGGAGGAGGCGCTGCGCGCCGGCGCCCTGCGGGTCGTCCACACCTCGAGCTGCTCGGCCGTCGGGACCGCCCCGCCGAACGGCACGATCGACGAGACCGAGCCGTTCAAGATCGGCCACCTCGGGATCGCCTACGTCAACTCCAAGCACGACGCCGAAAGCGAGGCGATGCGGGCGGCCGCCCGCATCGCCTCGCTTTCGGCGTCGTGCTTGGAGTTGACGTAGGCGATCCCGAGGTGG